>Ga0160421_1000011_pt1 | contig 315155 bp, 309 predicted proteins | sample TAMARWmetagpilot_FD_108195 | JGI IMG/M metagenome (GOLD analysis project Ga0160421, IMG submission 108195) | Phycosphere-associated microbial communities from TAMU algal ponds, Corpus Christi, Texas, USA - TAMU ARW-7 10/27 metagenome pilot | ecosystem: Engineered > Artificial ecosystem >...
AGATTACCGAGATTCTGACCGCTCACGACCTGGTCTACGAAAACGACGCCTTCCAGCGCTTCTTGCCCTCCGGCCGCACGCTTTACCGCTATGGCGAGACCTCTTGGGGCTATTGGCGGGCGGACGACGACCGCTATTGCAGCCAATGGCCGCCTGGCGACGAATGGGATTGCTATGATGTCGAGTATGACGGCGCCACCGCGCTCCGCTTCATCGACGATTGGGGCAATGTCTCAACCGGGGTGTTTGCCGAGTGATTTCCCTGGCCGCGCTTGAGGGCGTCTGGCGACTCGAGCGCCAGATCGAGGATCGCAGGGCGAAGCTGACCGGGCACCTGACCGGCGAAGCGCGTTGGGTGCCGGACGGAGACGGGCTTTTGCAGATCGAAACCGGCCTGCTCCACTATGGTGATGCCCCCCCGATGCAGGCCGAGCGGCGCTATCTTTGGCGCGACGGGACCCACGGGCTTGAGGTGTTCTTCGAAGACGGCCGCCCATTCCATAAGGTCGACCCGACAACGCCCGAAGCCGACCATTTCTGCGCACCGGACAGCTATCGCGTGCGCTATGACTTTGCCGACTGGCCGAGATGGTCCAGCCGCTGGCAGGTGGCCGGCCCGCGCAAGGATGTGGTGATTGTGAGCCGGTATGACTTCATCACCGGGGGCCTTGAAGGGTCGGGGTTGCGGGACTAAGCTGCCATTCATCCGGACACATGTTAAACTTGTGGCATGCAAGTTCGAACAGGCAGAACCGAAGATGATATCGCCGCGGCGATTCAGATCGACTTAAGTGTGACTGGCACACATGAAAGAGCCTCATACATTGAAGCTGTGGCTGAACGCGGCGGCCTGAGACTTGCCCTTGATCAGGGCCGAGTTGTCGGGTTTTGCTGCCTTGATGACCATTACTTCTTTGAAAAAGCGTTCGTCTCTCTTCTCATCGTAGACCAAGGTTCACGTCGGCGTGGTGTCGGGCAAGTCCTTCTCGAAGCGACCGTTTCAGAGAGGCCTGAAACGTGGACATCGACCAATCGTTCAAACGCTAAGATGCGCGGGCTACTGGCCAAATCAGGCTGGACGTTCTGCGGAGAGATCGAAGGCTTGGATGCTGGTGATCCGGAGTTATTCTTCAAAAAGCTCGACTGAACCCGGTGATTTGGGCTCAAAACAGACATCGCGCCGCCTAGGCGCCAAATCTCACCCATCAGACATGTCCTCCACATCGCGTCCCTTCATCAGCCGATCCGCCTTTTTGCGCACCAAGACGCTTCTGAGATCATGCATCGCCAACAAGAGCCGGTCGGTCACATCCTCCAGATCCTCATCCGAGGCCCGGCTCTGCGCCCAATGCGTGGTCAGGTTCAGATAGTCGACCGCGCGGTGGATATCGTCGATGTCGCGATCCGCAAGAACCGCTTGGCGCTCCTCCATCCATTCGGCGATCACGGTCTGCTCTTCGTCGGTCAGAACGTGCTCGCCATGGGGCTTCACATTGCCGTTGCGGATATTCACCACGGCAATCTCCTGCATCTCGATCCGGCGTTGGCGGTTCTCGGTATCGACCCGAAACACCGCCGCGCCGTTTTCACGGATGCGGAAATAATACTCTGGTAGCTCTGACATCGCCTGCACCCTGCCCGTTTTCGCCAAACTATGGAGCGGCGCAAGCGGTGTCAAAGGCCGATGAGTTTCAACGGTCCGGTTTCCGGGCCACCACAAAGCGGCTGATCCCACCAGCCGGGTGGGTATCGGTTTCCACCAGTTCAAACCCGGCCCCTGCGATCACATGCTCCACATCTGTCCCCGACAGAAAGGCGACAAACGGCGCCTTGCCGACAGCTTGCATCGCCCAGATCACCGGGCGCAGATACCATTTCCCGCGCAGGCATACGGTCTTGGAGATAAAGTACCCGCCGGGTTTCAGTTGCGCATAGGCCTGCGTCACGCCAGCGTTCATATCCTCCAGCAGATGCAACAGATTGTAGGCCAGAACGGCGTCATAGGGCGGTGTGCCAATCGTCTCGGCATCCGCCTCGGCTTGGACCACGTCGAGATTTTTCAGACCCGCGTTCCAAACCTTCTCGCGGCCGATGGCGACCATCTCCGCCGAGATATCGCTGGCGGTGTAGCGCTTCACCAAAGGTGCCAGAAGGATCGCCGTCGATGATGTGCCAGCACCAATTTCCAACACATGATCACCCTCACGCAGATAGCTGCGGGTGCGCGCCATCGTGTGCTCATAGGCTTCCATATTTTTGATCGGGGATTTCGCATAGCGCGCGGCGGTACGGTCCCAAAATGTCATACTGTCCATAATTTGCTCCTTTCGGCGCCACCTACCCAGGTTCCCATTCAAAAGAAATTGCATATTTTTGTACTTATTATATGCATTTTTGCATGGACTGGCGATCGATCTCCTTCGACTGGAACCAGGTCCGGGCGTTTCTGGCCACGGTCGAAGAAGGCTCGCTGTCCGCCGCAGCCCGTGTTTTGGGTCAGGCGCAACCAACTCTTGGCCGCCAAGTCACCGCGTTGGAAGAGGCGCTTGGCGTGACCCTTTTTGATCGGGTCGGCAAAAGCTTGGTCCTCACACCCTCCGGTATCGATCTTCTCGACCATGTGCGTGACATGGGCGAGGCCGCGACCCGGATATCCCTTGCCGCCGCCGGACAGTCGCAGGAGATCGCGGGCGATGTGCGGATCTCGGCCGCCGACTCTACCGCGGCCTATATCCTGCCCGACATTCTCGCAGACCTGCGCGCGCAAGCGCCCGCGATCCGCATTGAGATCAGCGTTTCCAATGAGATCAGCGACCTGCGTCGTCGAGAGGCCGATATCGCGATCCGTCATGTCCCCCCAAAGGAGCCCGATCTGGTGGCGCGTAAGTTACCGGGCAGCATGGGCCATCTGTATGCTGCGCCGTCTTATCTGGCGCGCTATGGCCGTCCGCAGACCGTCGATGATCTGATCGATCACATCTTTATCGGGGTCGACCAGACCGACCGCATGATTGAGGTCTTGCGCCAACACGGGTTGAACCTCAGCCACACCAATTTCCCGCTTCTCTCCTCGAACACCGTCGCGATTTGGGAAATGGTCCGAAAGGGCCTCGGGATCGGGATCATGTCCGAGCAGATTGCAAGCAGAACCGAGTCTGTCGAAAAGATCGACCCGCCGGGATTCTTGCCAATCCCGGTGCCCGTCTGGCTCACCACGCACCGAGAGCTGCATACAAGCCGCCGCATTCGCCTTGTCTTTGATTTCCTTGTGGAGAGACTTTCGGCCTAACCACATGCGATGGACATGGTTGCGTGTCGGCGCCTCGCACCCCGAGTGTCATGAGGCGGAAGCGTAAATCGGCTGCTGCAGCCTCAAAAGACCTGATACCATCCAAGATGGCACCCGATTCCTCGAGCAGTGGCGCCCGACATATCTTGAGAAAGGGAGACATCACGCCATGTATCGCGCCTTGCTATTGGCAGTCGCCGTCGGCCTGCCGGGTCAGGCTCTTGCCGTCGGTCCCGATGATAGCCCGCCAACCCCGACCGAAACGACGATGACCTGCGATGAGGGGTTTATCTGGGATGGTGTGATCGGCCGCTGCGTGGTGATCCGCGAAAGCCGGTTGGGTGATGAGGCTCTTTACGAGGCGGCCCGCGAGCTGGCCTATGCCGCGCGCTATGGCGATGCCATCGCCGCGCTAAACCAAATGTCGAACCAAGGCGATAGCCATGTGCTGACCATGCTCGGGTTTACCCACCGCCAAGCCGGGCGTGGGGCTCTTGGGCTGGCCTATTATGACCGGGCCCTCGACGTCGACCCGGATAACTTTTTGGCGCGATCATATCTTGGCCAGGCGCATGTGCTGGCCGGGCGTTACAATCTGGCGCGGCAAGAACTAGACCAGATTCGCAATCGAAATGGCGCCGGCACATGGGCAGAAACCACACTGGCCCAAGCCATCGCCACCGGCCAAACCACAGATTACTAGGGAAATTCTCCATAAATCTGGCGGATTTCCACGCTGCTGCAGAAACCTGCGCTTAACCCTGAAACGGGATGCTGCATCATAGGTGGGACAATGGGGTAATGGGGCAATGCAATGCTGCGGGATGCCGATTTGATAGATGACCCGGTCGCCGAAGGGGTCGGCGGGCGGTTGAGAGTGCGAAAGTTGAGCTCCGGACAAAAGGCGGCCGTGATCGTTCGGCTGCTTCTGTCCGAAGATGTGGCATTGGCGTTGGACCGGTTGACCCCGCAACAACAAGAACGCCTTGCACGATATATGGCCACGCTCAGCCATATCGATCGCGTGACCTTGGCCAGTGTCGTGCAGGAATTCACCTCCGCACTCGACAATCTCGCGCTCACATTTCCGGACGGTCTGCCGGACGCGCTCGCTTTGTTGGAGCCATATCTCTCCTCCAACGCCCGCGACGGCTTGCTGGCCGAGGCAAACGCCAATGTTCCGGCTGATCCGTGGACCCAACTCGCGGAGCTGGATGATGAGGAGCTCACACCGCTCATCGCCCAAGAAAGTGCCGAAGTGTGCTCAATCTTGCTTTCAAAGCTCGACGTCGCGCGCGCCGCGACCCTGCTTGGCAAGATGCCCGAGGATCGGGCCGAAGTGATTGCCCATGCCGTTTCGCTCACCGGCACAGTCTCCCCCGAAATGGTGGACCGGATCGGCGCAACCTTACTTACCCAGCTTGAAAACAAACCCAAGGCCGCCTTTAACGACAGCGCTGTCGACCGGATCGGCGCAATCCTGAATGCCGCTTCAGGCTCGATCCGCGACGCCATCATGGACGGGCTTGAAACGCGCGATGCCAGCTTTGCCGAAGCCGTTCGCAAGGCGATCTTTACCTTTGATCATATTCCAAAGCGCCTGAAACCGACCGATGTGCCCAAGGTTTTGCGCCAGATCGACCCGGAAAGAACCGTCGTCGCCTTCGCTTCGGGCATGGTGGAATCCCCCATCGCGGTCGAGTTCCTGTTCGAAAACATGTCAAAACGGATGGCCGAACAACTGCGCGAAGAGGCCGAAACATTCGGCACGCCCCGGCTTAGAGAGGGCGAGGCGGCGATGGCCGAAATTGTCACTGCGATCCGCGAATTGCAGGAGGCCGGTACAATCACATTGATCCCGCAGGACGAGGAAGAGGAGTAGCCGCCGCCCGTCTCGCGCCCTATCTTGGATCGGGCAACGGAAAGGCAGCGCATGGTCCTCACCTTCACCGATCGTGGCATCTACTGCCCGGCAGGCGATTTCTATATCGACCCCTGGCGACCGGTGGAGCGCGCCTTGATCACCCATGGTCATGCCGATCATGCGCGCGCCGGTCATCAAGCCTACCTGGCAACCAAGAGCGCAGCCCCGGTTCTGCGCCACCGGTTGGGTGATATTCCCTTAAAAACAATCACCTATGGCGAGACCCGCCAGATCGGCGGCGCAACCGTCAGCTTCCACCCCGCCGGCCATGTCCCGGGCTCGGCCCAGATCCGTGTCGAGGTGGCGGGCGAGGTTTGGGTCGCGTCGGGTGACTACAAAACCGTTGATGATGGGCTGTCGGAGCCGTTCGAACCGGTCCGTTGCCACACATTTATCACCGAAAGCACCTTTGGACTGCCGATCTATAGCTGGCCCGACCAAGCCAGCTTGGCGCAAGAAATCAACGCCTGGTGGGCGGAAAATGCCGCCGCCGGGCGCGCCTCGGTCTTGGGATGCTATTCCCTTGGCAAGGCGCAGCGGGTCTTGCGCCTGCTGGACCCGGCCATCGGCCCGATCCTGACCCACGGCGCGATCGAGGCGACCAATCAGGTGATCCGCGCCCAGGGCCTGTCGCTGCCGGAGACGACCCATGTCACCCCCGATCTCGACGCCAAAGCCTTTCCCGGCGCGATGGTTATCGCCCCGCCCTCGGCACTCGGCTCGGCCTGGATGCGCCGCTTTGGGGCGGCTTCGACCGGCTTCGCCTCGGGCTGGATGCGGCTTCGCGGTGTGCGCCGCCGCCGCGCCGCCGACAGGGGCTTTGTGATCTCGGATCACGCCGATTGGAGCGGGCTGAACATGGCGGTCCAAGCCACTGGTGCAGAACGGATTTTCGTCACCCACGGCTATACCGCGCAATTCTCTCGCTGGCTGACCGAACAAGGTTATGACGCAGGCATTGTTCAGACCGATTACGGCGGTGAAACGCTTGATGACCCACAGGATGCGGAGGTCACGGAATGATCCGACAAATTGGCCTCGCCCTGACCCTGATGGTCACCGCAGCCCCCGCGCTCGCGCAAGAGTTCTGCTTCTGCCTGCGCTGTACCATCGGCACCCATCGCAGCTTCCCCCCGGAGACTGAAGCGATGTCGCCCACCGTGCCCCGCGGCCTCTGCACCGTGTCTGAACGCATCTTCCCCGGCGCGGCCGACCCGCAGCCCGGCGACGTGATCCTCTACACCCATCAGACCCAAGGCCGGATCGAGATGGCGCGTGTCATCGCCCTGCCCGGCCAGACCGTGCAGATGATCGGCGGCCTTCTCCATATCGACGCCACGCCAGTGACGATAACGCCCCTCCCGCCATTCACCATCCAGCGCCGGGCGGACGCCACCGGCACCTTGCCCACCTGCCCTGCCGAGACACCTGACACAGCACCGACATGTGACATCCCGCAACACCTGGAAACGCTGCCCAACGGTGCCAGCTATCCGATTCTGAACCTGACCGAGGGGCATCGCTTCGATGATACCCCCCTCTTCACCGTCCCTGAGGATCACGTCTTCACCCTCGGCGATCATCGCGACCTTGCGCGCGACAGTCGGGTCAGCCTCTCGCGCGGTGGGCCCGGTTTCATCGGCCTGCATCTGATCCTCGGCACGTTGGAGACCCCAGTGCCCTATCAGACGGCGCCCGAATGAACCGTTTCACCGCCCTTTTCACCGCGCTGGACCAAACCACCAAAACCAGCGTCAAGACCGCGGCTCTCGCCGCCTATTTCCGCGACGCGCCCGATGACGACAAGCTCTGGACCATCGCGCTGCTCTCTGGTCGCCGACCACGCCGGACCGTGACCACAACCAAACTCCGCGAATGGGCCGCAGAAGTCGCCGGCATCCCGCTATGGCTTTTTGAGGAGTGCTACCCCGTCGTGGGCGATCTCAGCGAGACCATCGCGCTGGTGCTGCCCCCCGCGACGCAGACCAGCGACCACTCGCTCACCCATTGGATCACCACCCTCCGCAGTCTCGACAAGGCGGAGGAAGAGGAGAAAAAGGCCGGGATCACAGCGGCTTGGGATCAGCTGCCGCCAACAGAGCGTTTTGTGTTCAACAAACTGATCACCGGCGGTTGGCGCATGGGGGTGAGCCAGAAACTGATGACCCGGGCGCTGGCCCAGGCCACGGGTATGGATGAACCCGATCTGACCCATCGGCTGATGGGCAATTGGACGCCAGAGACCACCAGCTATCACGCCTTGATCGAGACGCCGGACCCGAACGCCGATCTCTCCCGCCCCTACCCGTTCTACCTGGCCTATCAACTGGATGGCGCGCCCGAAGCCCTCGGCCCGGTCAGCGATTGGCTGGCCGAGCGGAAATGGGATGGTATTCGCGGCCAATTCATCTTGCGCGAAGGACAGCATTTCCTCTGGTCGCGCGGCGAAGAGCTGATGACCGATCGCTTTCCGGAATTGGCGCAACTGAAGGACTTCCTGCCAGATGGCACGGTGATCGACGCCGAGGTCTTGGCCTTCGCCGATGAAAAACCGCTGCCCTTTGCACGGCTGCAACCCCGGATCGGTCGCAAAACCGTGCCGAAAAAGCTGCTTGCCGAGGCCCCGGTGATCCTGATGGCCTATGATCTCTTGGAAAAAGACGGTGCCGATATCCGCGCGCAGCCCTTGGCGGATCGTCGCGCCGCGCTGGAGGCGATCATCGCCGATCTGCCGCCGGAGACGCCGCTGCGCCTCTCCGCAGCTGTGCCGGCAACCGACTGGCCCGATCTGACCGCTGCGCGCGAGATCAGCCGCGAGGTGGGCGCCGAGGGTCTGATGCTTAAGCGCCTCTCTGCCCCCTATCTTTCGGGCCGCAAGAAAGGCGATTGGTGGAAATGGAAAGTCGATCCGCTGACCATCGACGCGGTGATGATCTATGCTCAGGCCGGGTCGGGCCGCCGCGCGACGCTTTACACCGATTTCACCTTCGCGGTCTGGAAGGGCAATGATCTGGTGCCTTTCACCAAGGCCTATTCCGGCCTAACCGACGTCGAATTCCGCGAAATCACCGCTTGGGTGCGCAAAAACACCCTGGAACGGTTCGGCCCGGTCCGCGCGGTCACGCCGCAACATGTGTTCGAGATTGCGTTTGAGGGCATTCAAGCCAGCCCGCGGCACAAATCCGGCGTCGCGCTCCGCTTCCCCCGCATGGCCCGCTGGCGCAAGGACAAGCCCGTGCAGGAGGCCAATACCTTTGAGGATTTGCAAGAGATGTTGCGGCTCTACGGCTAGCGTCTCAACCCCCAAGCCGAGATCGGCAAAGACACGCTGGCTACAGCGCGCCTTGCCCGAAATCCAAAAAACTATGCTACACTGAAGCCCCGAGGGACCTTCTCAACACCGAAAACAGGAGGAGAGACCAATGAAGATGAACGAAATCATCGCCTATGCCCGCTCACTCTATCGCGCCCATGGCGACAGAGCGGAAGCCGAGGCGGCGCAGCGGGTTCTGGTCGAGGAAGCCGCCGGTCGCGCGGACCAGGCCGAAACCTGGCGTCGCATTCGCCGCGCGATTCATGAGGCCAGAGGGCCCCGCGCCACCTAACCGGCCAACGTGGCCCGGATCTTCGCCGCATTGGCCGCGATCACCGCGTGGTCACCCATCTTGCCCGGCGGGCGCAGGGACACGCCCGCGTGGCGGGGTAAGATATGGAAATGCAGGTGGAACACCTCCTGCCCGCCTGCCGCCTCATTGAATTGCTGAAGGGTCACGCCCTCGGCCTCAAACGCCGTCATGACCGCATGGCTGATCTTCTGAACCGTCGCCATGCAGGCCGCCAATTGCTCCGGCGTGGCATCAAGGACATTCCGCGCCGCGCTGCGCGGGATCACCAGCACATGCCCGTCTGCGCGCGGCATGATGTCCATCAAAGCAACGGTGTCGTCATCCTCATAGACCCGCTCGGATGGCAGATCGCCACTGAGGATTTTCGCAAAAACATTGTCTGGATCATAGGTCATTCACGCAGCCCTCGATGTTCAAGCCTCGGCCCAATCCGACCGTTTGGCTCAGACATAACCCAACGATAGAGCTTAGGCCACATCCGCCACCGAAACCGGGCGACGCCCCGCCGCCCAAGCCGCCGCCGCCGCGCCAAACGCCTCGAACAAGGGACGCGAGACCGGGTCTTCGGCAGCGCGATATTCCGGATGCCACTGCACCGACAGTGTGAAACCCGGCGCATCGGCCACATAAATCGCTTCGGGCGTGCCATCATCGGCATGGCCATCAACAATCACCCGGGAGCCGGCGGTCTTGATCCCCTGCCCATGCAGCGTGTTGGTCATCACCTCACGCGCACCCATCAAGCGATGGAACGGGCCACCTTCCGTAAACGTCACTTTATGGCGAATCTCGAATTTCTCATCGAGCGTCCCGTCGGGCGGCATCCGATGGTTCATCCGCCCCGGCAAATCCCGGATCTCTGGGTAAAGCGTGCCGCCCAAGGCCACATTGACCTCCTGGAACCCGCGACAGACGCCCAAAATCGGCTGTCCGCGCGTGACACACGCCCGGATCAGCGGCAAGGCCACCGCATCCCGCGCCCTGTCGAACGCGCCATGGGCCTCGGTCTCCGCCTCGCCATATTCCTCCGGGTGCACATTGGGCCGCCCGCCGGTGAACAGGAACCCGTCACAGGTCTCCATCAACTCCTCGGTCGAGACAAAGCGCGGATCGGCCGGGATCAACATCGGCATGCCGCAGGAGACCTCGGCAATCGCCTCGGAATTCATCGTCCCACCCGCATGGGTCGGATATTCGTCATTGATCAGGTGATGATTGCCGATGATGCCAATCACTGGGCGGGCCATGGTACCTCCGTCGCGCGTTGGCCTTCTATATAAGCCATCGACGCGTGAGGAAACCCACAGCCCTCGCAGATTCCGCTGTGCATCTGCGCACCCGCCCGCAAATTGGGCAGTTACGGCAGCCGTGCGGTGACTTCGATCTCGATTTTCATCCGCGCGTCCTGAAGGCCCGCAACGATCATCGTCGCCGCTGGCCGCGCCGCCCCCAGCCAAGCGCGGGTGACCGGCCAACAGGCCTCCCAATCACTGCCATTAGGCAAGATGTAATTGACCCGCACCACATCCGCCATTGAGGCACCGGCCTCCGTTAACGCCTTGTCGATATTGCCGAAACACTGCTCGGCCTGCACCGCAACATCGTCGCTGATCTCCATCGTGGCATAGTCAAAGCCGGTGGTTCCGGCGACGAAGACCCACCCGTCACAGACAACCGCCCGCGAATAGCCGATCTCCGCCTCAAATGCCGACCCTGAGGAGATCCGCCGCTTCACGCTGCGCCCTCAAGACCCGCCGCTGCGATACCCGCCAGCGCCGCTTCTGCGTCATTGTCCGAGGTGTCACCTGTCACGCCGACGGCACCAATCACCGCGCCCGCGCCGTCTTTCACCAAAACACCACCCGGCACCGGGATCATCTTGCCGCCCAACGCGCCATTGGCCGCCGCGATGAAATAGGCCTGTTCCTCGGCCCGCGCCATCTGCGCAGACCCCGGCATGCCCAACATCACCGCGCCATAAGCCTTGCCGCGCGCAATCTCAAACCGTCCCGGACTCGCACCATCTTCGCGCTCAAACGCCAACACATGACCGCCCGCATCCAGCACCGCCACCGACAAGGGCTTCAACCCCATCGCACGGCCCTTCTCCAACGTACCGCGCACCATCGCCCGCGCCTGGTCCAGTGAAATCATCATCTCATCTCCTTCAAGGCCGCCTTAGACGCCCTGCCTTCTCTGCTTCACAAATATCCCCGCCGGAGGCAGCCGGTCAAAGACCGGCCAGCGCCTGCCAAGGGTTCCCGAATGGGGGCACGCGGCGGGCGCTCCCCCCGCTCAGGCCGCTTTCTTCTGCAACCGCCGGGCATGCAGCACCGGCTCGGTATAGCCGCTCGGCTGGACCCGGCCCTTGAAGACCAAATCGCACGCCGCGGCAAACGCCACCCCATCGAATCCCGGTGCCATCGGCTCATAGAGCGCATCACCGGCATTCTGACGATCAACCACCTCGGCCATCTTGCGCATGCCCGCCATCACCTGCTCTTCGGACACAACCCCATGATGCAGCCAGTTCGACAGGGCTTGCGAACTGATCCGGCAAGTCGCGCGATCCTCCATCAACCCGACATCATGGATATCCGGCACTTTCGAACAGCCGACGCCCTGATCCACCCAACGCACCACATAGCCCAGAATGCCCTGAGCGTTGTTTTCGATCTCCTGGGCAATCTCATCTGCGCTCAAGTTCCGCCCATCCATCACCGGAATGGTCAAGAGATCGCTCAAGCTGCCCCGCGCACCGCCAGATTTGATCTGATCCTGCACTGCAAACACGTCCACCTGATGATAATGCGTCGCGTGCAAGGTCGCAGCCGTCGGGCTCGGCACCCAGGCGCAGTTCGCGCCGGCTTTCGGGTGGCCGATCTTCTGTTCCAGCATCGCCGCCATCAAATCGGGCATCGCCCACATGCCTTTGCCGATCTGGGCCTTGCCCTGCAACCCGCAGGCCAGCCCGATATCGACATTCCGATCCTCATAAGAGCTGATCCAAGCCGTTGATTTCATGTCACCCTTCGGCAACATCGGTCCGGCTTCCATCGAGCTATGAATCTCATCGCCCGTCCGATCCAGGAACCCGGTATTGATGAAAGCCACCCGGTGTTTCGCCGCCCGGATACACTCCTTCAGGTTCGACGAGGTGCGCCGCTCTTCATCCATGATCCCGAGCTTCACCGTATGTTGCGGCAGGCCCAAAGCCGCCTCCACGCGGGTGAAAATCTCATCGGCAAAGGCCACTTCCTCCGGCCCATGCATCTTCGGCTTAACCACATAAACCGACCCTTTGACCGAGTTCCGCGCGCCCTCGGTTTTCTGCAGGTCATGGCGCGCGATCAGCGTGGTGATCATCGCATCCATCAGCCCTTCGAACACCTCATGGCCATCGCCGTCCAAGATCGCCGGATTGGTCATCAAATGCCCGACATTCCGGATCAGCATCAGCGACCGGCCTTTGAGCGTGACCGTCTCGCCCGCCTTCACGCAGGTGCGATCTGCATTCAACGCCCGGGTGAAGCTTTTGCCGCCCTTTGCAATGGTTTCGGTCAGATCGCCCCGCATCAGCCCGAGCCAGTTACGATATGCCACAACTTTGTCGGCGGCGTCGACGCAAGCCACCGAGTCCTCGCAATCCATAATCGTCGACAGCGCCGCCTCCAGCAGCACATCGTTCACGCCCGCCGGATCGACTTTCCCGATCGCGCCCTTCCGGTCGATCTGCACCGCGATATGGAGCCCGTTATGGCGCAGCACCAGCTCGGTCACCGTTCCGTCCTCGGCGTGATTGGCGCCGACGAACTGCGCCGGGTCGGCCAACGCGGGGGTCACGGCATCACCCGCAACCGCATAGCCCGTCACATCCGCATGGCTGCCGTCGGCCAAGGGCGCGGCCTGATCCAGGAAACCTTTCGCCCAGGTGATCACGCGATCCCCCCGCACCGGATCATAGCCGCCAGCCTGCGGCAGATCCCCCATCGCATCGGTGCCATAAAGCGCATCATAAAGGCTGCCCCACCGCGCATTGGCCGCGTTCAGCGCATAACGCGCATTGGTGATCGGAACGACCAGTTGCGGCCCGGCGATCTCGGCAATCTCCGGATCGGTATTGCCAGTCTCGATCGCAAACTCCGCCCCCTCGGGCACCAGATACCCGATCTCGCGCAGAAACGCCTCATAGGCCGCCGCATCATGGCCCTGCCCGCGCCGCTCCCGGTGCCAGGCATCGAGTTGCTCTTGCAAGGTCTCACGGGTCTCAAGAAGGGCTCGATTTTTCGGCGTTCCCCAAGCCAAAAGCCCGGCGAACCCCTCCCAAAACGCCTCTGGCGCAACACCTGTCCCCGGCAGCGCCTCGGCCTCCAGGAAATCCACCAATTCAGCCGCAATCTGCAGCCCAGCGCGTTCAACCCGCTCGGTCATGCTCTCCCCTCTCTTCGCAATGCATCTCGGTTTCCGCGCACTTAGCGCGAAACCCACCCAGAGGCAAGAAAACCGGTCAACTCCTTTTACCAATACGAGAAAACATCGCCGACACACGGCGCTGGACGCCGCCCCGGCGCTGGCCTACCGTCCGCCAAAACCGCTCAAACAAGGACGTCCCGTGACAGACGCTGCCCCGCAACCGATCCATCTTTCCGACTATCGCCCGCCCAATCATCTGGTCGATGAAGTGGCGTTGACCTTTCGTCTCGATCCCAAGGCGACACGCGTGCGAGCCCGGATCGCCTTTCGCGCCAACCCGGACGGCGTTGATGGGGCCGACCTGACCCTTGATGGCGAGGATCTGAAAGTGATCTCGGTGACCATCGACGGAACGCCGCTCGATGCCACCCAGTATGTTCAAACCAAAACTGGCCTAACCGTGCCTGCCGCCCATTTGCCCGGCCCGGCCTTCATCTGGGAGGCCGAGGTGGAGATTGCGCCCGAGGCGAATACCGCCCTCGAAGGGCTCTATATGTCCAACGGAATGTATTGCACGCAATGCGAGGCAGAGGGCTTTCGCAAAATCACCTATTACCCCGATCGGCCGGACGTCATGGCGCCCTTCACCGTCACAATTGAAAGCGATCTCCCGGTGATGCTGTCCAATGGCAACCCGGGTGATGCGGATTTTTCGAAAAATCCGGCTGGAAACCGCGCGGTTTCCAGCACCACGTGGCACGACCCGTGGCCCAAACCCGCCTATCTCTTCGCCCTGGTCGCGGGTGATCTGATCGCTGTCTCGGACACATTCACCACGATGGAGGGCCGCGACGTCGCGCTCAACATCTGGGTCAGGCCCGGCGATGAAGACCGCTGCGATTACGCGATGGACGCGCTGAAACGCTCGATGATCTGGGATGAGCAAGTTTATGGCCGCGCCTATGACTTAGACATTTTCAACATCGTCGCCGTTGATGACTTCAATATGGGCGCGATGGAGAACAAAGGCTTGAACATATTTAACTCCAAATATGTTCTGGCCTCGCCCGAAACCGCCACGGATCGCGACTTCGACTTCATCGAACGGATCATCGCGCATGAGTATTTCCACAACTGGACCGGCAACCGGATCACGTGCCGAGATTGGTTTCAGCTTTGCCTGAAAGAAGGCCTCACCGTCTTTCGCGACCAGCAATTCACCGCCGATATGCGCTCGGCCCCCGTGAAGCGGATCGAAGACGTCCTGACGCTCCGCGCGCGCCAGTTCCGCGAAGATGCTGGCCCTCTGGCCCACAATGTCCGCCCGGAAAGCTATATCGAAATCAACAACTTCTACACCGCGACCGTTTATGAGAAAGGCGCGGAGGTGATCCGCATGCTGCGCCTCCTCGTCGGGCCGGAGGCCTATGATGCCGCGCTGAACCTCTATTTTGAGCGGCATGACGGCCAAGCCTGCACCATCGAGGATTGGCTCAAAGTGTTCGAAGACGCCACGGGCCGCGATCTCGGCCAGTTCAAACGCTGGTACACCCAAGCGGGCACGCCCCGCATCCATGTGAGCGACCGATTTGAAGACGGCACCTATACGCTCCACCTCCGGCAAGAGGTGCCGCCGACGCCGGACCAGCCGGAGAAATCCCCGACCGTGATCCCGGTTGCATTTGGCCTTTTGGCGCCCGATGGTACGGAAACGCACCCGACCCAGGTGATCGAACTGGCCGAAGCGCAGGCCGAGATTGTGGTTGACGGGCTTGACGCCCGCCCCATCCCGTCGATCCTGCGGGGGTTCTCCGCGCCAGTGATTTTGGATCATCAGCCAAGTTTCGAGGATCGCGCGCTGCTTTTGGCGTTCGACCCCGACCCATTCAACCGGTGGGAGGCTGGGCGCAGCCTGGCGCGAGAGACGCTTCTGGGCATGTTGGCCGATGGTGCAACGCCACAACCGGCCTTCTTGGATGGGCTAGCGCGCCTGGCCGCCGATGACAGCCTTGATCCCGATTTCCGGGCGTTGGCTTTGGCCCTCCCCTCCGAGGATGACCTTGCGCAAGGCGCTGTGGATGCCGGGATCGTGCCAGACCCGCTGGCCATCCACAGCACGCGCAAGACCCTGCGCCAGGCGATCGGGTCGCATCTGCAACCGGTGCTGGATACACTTTACACAGAAATGAACCCCGGCCCCAGCTACAGCCCCGAGGCCAGCCAAGCGGGCAAACGCGCCCTCCGCAACACGGCCCTGGCGCTCACCGCGCATCTGGATGGCGGGGCCCGCGCCCAGGCCCATTACGATGCGGCCAGCAACATGACCGATCAACTGGCCGGGTTCGCCAGCCTATTGGAGCTTGGCGACACCGAGATTGCCACGCGGTTCCATGATCAATGGCAAGGTGACCGGTTGGTGATGGACAAATGGTTCACCCTGCAAGTGAGCCTCGCCGCGCCAGATCGGGCCTTGGCCATCGCCGAAACCCTCACCGCGCATCCGCTTTTTGACTGGAAGAACCCCAACCGGTTCCGCGCTTTGGTCAGTGGGCTGGCCGCGGGCAACCCGGCGGGGTTCCATGACCCTTCCGGCGCGGGCTATGCCTTCCTGGCCGACTGGCTCATCCGGCTCGATCACCTCAACCCGCAAACCGCTGCGCGGATGTCCACCGCCTTTGAGACCTGGAGCCGCTATGACGCCGATCGGCAGGCCCTGATCCAAGGTCAACTCGCGCGGATCGCCGACACCAAAGGGCTCAGCCCCGATCTCTCGGAAATGGTCGCACGGATGCGCGGCTAGCGGATCACCTGGGTCACCAGCCACAGCCCAGAGATCAGCACCGGCTGGTGGACCAGATATAAGATTAGCGAATGCCGCCCCGGCCACGCCAAGAGCCGGGCGGTGTGCCCCGGCACATGCGGGCGCGGCATCCAGCCCGAACTATCGACAAACCGCGTCAGCGCCAGGCCAACCAAAAACGGCGCCAGCCACGGAAACACCGGCTCATAGTCAATTGTCGGTGGCCAGCTCGTGCCCAGCCCAGTCCAATAGAACCAGGGCGCATTGAACATCTCGAACCGCACATATTGCGGCAGGAAAAACACGCCGATTGCCACCGCAAGCGTGACCAAAACCGGCAGCCGCAGAAACGCCAGCCCGATCATACTGCACAGCGCGATGGAATGCAGAATTCCAAAGAAAACAAAACTCTGCGGCATAACCACATAGGTCGCCACAGAGATCAATGCCGCCGCGCCGCCAACCATCGCAATCCGCCGCCAGAACGCAGGCCAGCGGATGCCGCGCCCATGCGCCAACCACAGGCTTACCCCCGCCAGGAACAGAAAGCTGCCCGCAACCAGCTTGGCAAACAGCGCCCAGCCGCCGATGACGGCCGTTTCTGGCGGCACATAGCCGAACAGCGCCAGATCGAAGGTGAAATGATAGATCACCATGCCGGCGAGCGCCGCCGTGCGGGCCAAATCCAAAGCCACGATCCGGCCTGGAACGCTGATTTCCGATTGTGCTCTCATCTCGCCTCGCTCTTGCGCGCCCTACCCTAGCGGCCCGTCAACGATCCGCCACCCTATATCCGCTGATCGCCGCTCACGGGCTCTATCGTCATGGCCGCGTCACACAAAGGGTGTTTTTGCGCCTTATGACCATCGCGGCCCGCACCGATCCTTTGATTGCCGAACGGGCACCCTGGCTGTTCTCCGAGAGGCCCGGGACGCGGCACGTGCGCGCATTGCTGAACATGCTTTTGGCCTACAATCGTACCTTGGATTTGGGCGAGACACTTAGCCCTTTGCCGATGCCAGAGATCATGGCTCGTTTGGCCGATCTGATCGCGCAGGATGTCACCGTTCGGGGCCTCGCCCATATCCCGACGGAGGGGCCCGCCCTAATCGTCGCGAACCATCCGACCGGGATTGCCGATGGGGTTATCCTGCACCATCTCATCGCCCGGCGCCGCGATGACAGCTTCATCATGGCAAATGCGGATATCCTGCGCGTCTTACCACAGATGGCCGATCTCATCCTCCCGGTGGAATGGCGCACTGAGAAACGGTGCTATGCCAAAACCCGCGCGACGATGCACGGGCTGCATCGCGCGCTGGACGCGGGGCGGATCGGTGTGATCTTCCCCTCGGGGCGGCTCGCCAAACGCCACGGTCTGCGCCTGCAGGAGCGCCCGTGGATGGGTTCGGCGGCAATGATCGCCCGGAGATTCGAGCTTCCGGTGATCCCGGTTCACATCTGCGCCCGCAACTCCGCCCTGTTTTACGCCTTCGATGCGCTGCACCCCAGCTTGCGCGACATCACGCTCTTTCATGAAACGCTGAACAAGGCCCGCCAACCGTTCCGCATCAATATAGGCGCAGCCATCGCGCCCAGTGCCTTACCTGCCGATGGCCCATCCGCGATCGAAATGCTGCGCGCCCGCACCCTGGCGCTGGGCGGACGCGAGCGGACTCACGGGTTTTCTCTGCTGCGGGCCAGCCGCCCCATCTTTGGCCAAGGTTGGGCCTAAGCTTTCCCCAGACACGCCACATTGCAGGCTCAATACTTTCTTATGCAACGGCCATGACCAGTGACTTTGAATATCGTGCCCGTCCGGGCAATCTTGCCTTGAGTGCCACGGCCTTTGGAGTCCTGGTATTATTGACCGCTTTTCTTTGGCAGTCCGTGCCGGGATTGGTGCTGTTGTTGCTGATCCCCGCGCTCTGCGTCTGCTTCTGGCAAATCGTTGTAACCCCGGTTTATGGGCTGCATTTATCGCCCGAGTGCTGGCATATCTTTGAAGGTCCGCGCGACCGCAGCCTGCCCGCGCGATCGATCGCGCATCTGCGTGTCTGCGACCGGGATGGCCCGACGCGATGCACCATCGTGATGACCGATGGGACCGAGGTCAAGCTGCATCACATGGCTGTGCCCGACCCGACCGTGTTGATCCGCGAAGCCACCAATCGCGGGGTCCCCGTGCGCGAGGGTTAACCCGCTTCTGCAAGATCCGCGAAAGGTTCAGGTCGCGGCACCGGTAAAACCGGCTCCGGCACCAGCCCGACCGGTCGGATTTGCGGCCGTGTGGGTGGACGGCAATACTCTTGCTGACGCACCCAATTCCGCATCTCTTCGCGCTTCCGCCGCGAATGAAATGGCCCCCAATCGGCAGCTACACCGCGCATCCCTTCCGAGACCACCCCGTCGCGCGGCACGGTGATGGCCATGATCCGAATGCCACACCGCAGATTGGCCGCGCCATCCAGCAGCGCCTGGCCTGAGCGAACCTCGCAATTTCGCCAGCGCGCCGTGCCGGGCGCGATCTGCACCAGGCCGAACCAGCGCCCGCCGCCGCCGACCGCTCGCGGGCGATGAGTGCTTTCATGAAAGGCCAGCGTCGATGTAAGCCCGGCCCAGAAGGCCGCGCGCTGCGCCCGATCCGCCGTCTCATAGGCCGGGCACCAGGCCTCGATATCCTCGGGCACCACATCCATAAGACCGGCACCATGCCCTCTGAGCGCGCCCATGACGGCAAGACTCCATCGTGCACCACGCGGGTGGCCATCCCACATCATATCGGGCATCGCCCATTCCGGTCGCGATGGCGGCCGCAGGCTCACCCGCGGCGCTTGGGTCTCGGGTTCGATCGGTTCAAGAAACTCGGAGTGCGGCGTCAAAGTCATCGCGCCAACCGTGACAGTTGGCCCGGCCTGAGCCGCTGCCATCCCTGGCAACACCCCGACAACAAGGACATAGAAAATGTCGCGCAAGCGCATAACCTGGCCCCCTCCAGATAACACGGACCTCAGGGTGACGACGCGTTAACCATTGCGCAAGCCCGAGAGTCGCCCGATTCGGGAAACAATCCACAGGGCTGTGGATTACTCCTGGCAGTAGCTTTGCTGCGACACCCAGGCGCGCATTTCCTCGCGCTTGTTGCGCATGACCATTGGCCCCCAATCAGCGGCCACACCGCCGCCGCCAGCGGAGATCACACCGTCGCGCGGCACGGTCGTGGACCAGATGCGCAGGGCACATTGCAAATTGGCCTCGCCATCTTGCAGCGCAGCTCCACTGCCCGCGCCGCAGCCATAAGCGCGCGCGGTCGCCGGCGCGATCTGAACCAGGCCAAACCAACGACCCCCGCCGCCCACCGCTTCGGGCCGCCACGTGCTTTCATGCTTGGCCAAAGCGGACAAAAGTCCGGTCCAAAACGCCGCGCGCTCCTGCACGCTGGCCTCTGGGTAAGCGGGGCACCAGGATTGGATGTCGCCCGGCACGGTTTCTGTCAAAACAGCCGCGTCTGTGGCAAGCATTTGCAGCGACGCATCGGTCCACAATCGCCCCTCCGGTCGGAAGTCCCACCGCATCGGCGGCGGCACATTGGTTGTTGAAACATCCGGCGTGGCCGACACGCAGCCCGACAGGCCGAAACAGGCCAGCAAAACCATGGCAAAGACACGCATTAGATTGGACCCCAAACGGAAACAATGAGCAGACCAATTAATCTGCCCGGTCGGGCGGAGTCGCACAAGGGGCTGCGCAGATTTGGGCCAATATCCGCCGGGATAAGGGCAGAACGCGCTCGGTTCCGCCGGCCCGCTCTGGCACACCTCACCCTTGATTGTCGACCAGACAAGCGGATCTCATTTGCCCTGATCATCGACCGTTCGGAAGCTCGAGACGGACCCTTGCAAATGAGCAACAACCGCCAGCGCGCGGCGCTCAAAGACCTCACCGTGATCTTTCGCCGCTAGGCCAACACATCCAGCCGCCCCTTGCCCGTCTCGCCCGGCTCGCTTAAACCCGCTTCGACCGATGCGGAGGCCCCCATGCTCGACCTGACCTATGAGACCCCGAAACCCAAAGTGATCCCCGGCGCCAAGCAGGATTGGGAGTTGGTGATTGGGATGGAAGTGCATGCCCAGGTCTCGTCGAACGCCAAGCTCTTCTCCGGCGCGTCCACAACTTTCGGCGCGGAGCCCAACTCCAACGTCGCCTTCGTCGACGCGGGCATGCCCGGCATGCTGCCAGTGATCAATGAGTTCTGCGTCGAACAGGCCGTCCGCACCGGTCTGGGCCTGAAGGCCGAGATTCACCTGCGCTCCGCCTTCGACCGGAAGAACTATTTCTACCCCGACCTGCCCCAAGGCTATCAGATCAGCCAGCTTTACCACCCGATCGTCGGCGAAGGCGAAGTGCTGGTCGAGATGGGCGACGGCACCGCGCGCCTCGTGCGCATCGAACGCATCCATCTGGAACAGGACGCGGGCAAATCGATCCACGACATGGACCCCGCCATGTCCTTCGTCGATCTCAACCGCACCGGCGTGGCGCTGATGGAGATCGTCTCCCGCCCTGATATCCGGGGCCCCGAAGAGGCCGCGGCTTACGTCACCAAACTGCGTCAGATCCTACGCTACCTGGGCACTTGCGATGGCAACATGCAGAACGGCAACCTGCGCGCCGACGTCAATGTCTCCGTCTGCCCCCCCGGCCAGTACGAGAAATATCAGGCGACCCAGGATTTCAGCCATCTGGGTACGCGCTGCGAGATCAAGAACATGAACTCCCTGCGCTTCATCCAGCAAGCCATTGATTTCGAGGCCAAACGCCAGATCGGCATCCTGGAAGCGGGCGGCGAGATCGATCAGGAAACCCGCCTCTATGACCCCGACAAAGGCGAAACCCGTTCCATGCGCTCGAAAGAAGAGGCGCATGATTACCGCTATTTCCCCTGCCCCGACCTCCTGCCGCTGGAGATCGAACAGGCCTGGGTCGACGGTATCGCCGATACGCTGCCCGAACTGCCCGACGCCAAGAAGGCCCGCTTCGTCGGCGATTTCGGCCTCTCGGACTACGACGCCTCCGTGCTCACCGCAGACACCGACTCGGCGGCCTATTTCGAAGCCGTCGCGGCGGAAACCGATGGCAAACTCGCCGCCAACTGGGTGATCAACGAGCTTTTTGGCCGCCTCAAGAAAGAAGACCACGACATCACGGAAACCCCGGTCACACCCACCCAGCTCTCTGGCATCATCAAACTGATCCAGTCCGGCGACATCTCCGGCAAAATCGCCAAGGACCTGTTCGAGATCGTCTATACCGAGGGCGGCGACCCGGCAGAGATTGTTGAGGCGCGCGGCATGAAGCAGGTCACCGACACCGGTGCTATCGAGGCCGCCGTGGATGAGATCATCGCCGCCAACCCCGACCAGGTTGAAAAGGCGAAACAGAACCCGAAACTCGCGGGCTGGTTCGTGGGCCAAGTGATGAAAGCCACGGGCGGCAAGGCCAATCCGAAGGCCGTGAATGAGATCGTGTCCGGCAAGCTTGGACTTTGAAAGCTTGGCCAAGCAAGACGAAAGCGCTTGTTCCAGACGTCACACGAGGCGTGCATCCTCGGGCGTATTTCTAACTGGTCAATTTGAGGCCAGCCCAAAACTGATTTGAGGGCATTATGATCCGATATGAATACAAAGTGGTTCCTGCGCCAGATAAAAGCTTGAAGACCAAGGGAATAAAGGCCAATGCCGACCGGTTCGCGCATACCCTTGAAACCCTGATGAACGAGGTCGGCGCCGATGGGTGGGAATATGTCCGCGCCGACACCCTGCCCGTGACCGAGCGCGCGGGCCTGACCAGCAGTCAGACCGTCTATCGCAACGTCTTGGTTTTCCGTAGACCCCTTGAGGAGGAGGTCGCTGAGCCCGCAACGGAGCCGGTCTTGATCGAAGCGCAGCCCGAGCCGGAGCCAACCGGTCTTATAGAAGAAGACAGCACCCCAAACCTCGACACGCCTGAGGCCGTCGAGGAAGAGACCGCTACGACCGACAGGGGCTAGCTGCGGATATCCAGCGACAGCGCGTGAATCTCTGCCATCAGCTCCTTGCCCAAAGCGTCATGCACCGCGCGGTGTTTCGCGATCCGGCTCAGGCCTTTGAAGGCATCGCTTTGAATAGCCACATTAAAATGGCTCTCTCCGCCTTCCTGATACCCGGCATGACCGCGATGGCTTTCGCTGTCATCAACCACTTCAAGCAGGACAGGATCAAACGCCTCGCTCAGCCGTGACTGGATTTTCTCGGTTCGCGTCATTATTTTCGCCTGCTCCCTCTTCACCTCACCGACCAAAACTCTAAACTGGCTGCTCCGAGTCGAAAAGGCACTTCCGATGACCGATAAAGACCCGTTCAATTTCGACCTCCGCGTCTCGACCGACAAAAAGAAACGTCGGGGCGGTCGGCGGGGTATGTCTGGCGCGTTTGAGACGTCGCAGCGGGTTTGCGAGCATCCGGGCTGTGAAGAGCCGGGGCAGTATCGCGCGCCGAAATCGCCCGATGTACTCGACGATTTCCTGTGGTTCTGCCGCGAACATGTGCGGGAATACAATCTGAAGTGGAACTTCTTTGACGGCACGACCGAGGCCGAGATGGAAGCGCAGCTTGACCGGGATCGCGTTTGGGATCGGCCGACAAAGCCGTTTAAGCAATCGGCCGAAGAACGGGCATGGGCGCGGCTTGGTATCGATGATGCGCATCAGGTTCTGGGCGGCAACGCCACGCAAAACCGCGGCAAGTCGATCACCGGGACGCGAAAGCTTCCGCCGACGGAGCGTCGGGCCCTCGATATTCTTGAGGCCAAGGACCATTGGGCCAAGGCGGAGATCCGCAAGAGCTACAAAGCCCTGATCAAAATCTTGCACCCCGACATGAATGGCGGTGACCGGACCGACGAAGACCGATTGCAAGAGGTCGTCTGGGCCTGGGACCAGATCAAAGAAAGCCGGAATTTCAAAGACTAACGGCACCTCGCGCTCCCAGTATCTTTGCCTCATACCCCGCGCCGGAGACGTCGACCATTGCCGCAAGACATGACCATGCAATGAGCGCGAAACACGTCAAAACGCTTATCTTAGGAGCAGGCGCTGCCGGGCTTTTATGCGCGACATATGCAGGCCCGGACACCTTGGTTATCGACCACGCCAAGGCGCCAGGCGAGAAGATCCGCATCTCGGGTGGCGGCCGGTGTAACTTCACCAATATGGGCTGCGCGGCAGAGAATTTTCTGTCGGAGAACCCACATTTCGCCAAATCAGCGCTGAGCCGGTATACGCAATGGGATTTCCTTGATCTCGTTGGGCGGCACCAAATCCCTTGGCATGAGAAAACCTTGGGGCAGCTCTTCTGCGACCGATCGGCCAAGGACATCATCCAGATGCTCCTGGCGGAAATGCAGCCTGCCGAGCTTTGGCTGCAGACCTCTGTGAGCGAGGTGGCCCATGACGGGATCGCATTTCGAGTGTCATTGATCAGGGACGGCAGGCCGATCACCGTGACCGCAGAAAATCTCGTGATTGCCACCGGCGGCAAATCGATCCCGAGAATGGGGGCCAGCAGTCTTGGCTACCAGATTGCGGAACAATTCGGTCACCGGCTGACGGAAACCCGGCCCGCCCTTGTGCCGCTCACCTTCAATGAGCCGGCCAAGACGGAGTTCGCGGCGCTCTCCGGCACGGCGGTCAACACCCGGATCAGTTGCAACGGCACCGCTTTCGAAGAGGCGATGCTCTTCACGCATCGCGGGCTATCCGGCCCGGCGATCCTGCAAATCTCGTCCTACTGGCGCGAGGGGGACCGGCTATCGGTCCATCTTTTGCCGGATCAGGACCTATTTGCTCATCTGCGGGCGCGCCGCGCGACGGCGGGCGGCAAAGCAATCGGCACCTGTTTGGCCGAACTGCTGCCGCAGAAATTGGCGCGGCATCTGACAACGGAATGGGGTCTCGGCGGCAATCTGGCCGATATGTCAGATACCGCACTGCAGAGTCTCGGAAAGGCCTTAACCCAATGGGACCTGACGCCGACTTCGTCGGAAGGATATCGCACGGCTGAGGTGACCCTTGGCGGCGTCGCAACGGATCAGGTCAGCTCCAAAACCATGGAATCCGCTCGTATCCCTGGCCTTTACCTCATCGGTGAAGTGATGGACGTGACCGGTTGGCTTGGGGGGTACAACTTCCAATGGGCTTGGTCATCCGGCGCCGCGGCGGGGCGTGCGATCACCGCCAAGCAGTAGCCGTTATCCGGCCAAACCTCTTGCGAGGTCCAGGGCTCACCCGCGCCAAAACGCAGCAGTGAACAACACAAACACCGCCATCAGCTCCAGACGCCCGATCAGCATCGCGGCGGAGAGAATCCATTTCGCTGTGTCATTCAGCTCGGCAAAGGTGCCCGCCGGGCCGATCACCGGGCCAAGACCCGGGCCGATATTGCCCAGCGCCGTGGCCGCGCCGGAGATCGCGGTAATGAAATCAAGCCCGGTCAACCCAAGCAGAATCGCCACCACGCCCAATGTCACAAAGAACAGGACGAAAAACGCCATAACCGAGTTCAGGACATCTTCGGCCACCGGGCGCCCCTGATATCGCGGCTCAAAAACACCATGCGGTGCATAGAGCCGCCGCACCTGGGTCGAGATGGACGTCATCAGCAACTGATAACGGAAGACTTTGATCGAGCAGGAGGTCGAGCCCGCACAACCGCCAATCAAGCCAGCAAAGAAAAACAGCACGACAGCAAAGGCGCCCCATTGCATATAATCCGCGCTGGCATATCCCGTCCCCGTCACGATGGAGACTGTATTGAAAAGGGCTTTGCGCAGGGCAATCTCCTGCGCCTGCCCTTCGCCCATCACAAGCCATGTGCCCATAACGGCGGTGAGGAGGGCCACCGTGGCAAAAAACGCCCGAATCTGACTGTCTTGCCAGAATGGGCGGGCCGATCCGGCGATCAATTGCACATAGCGCACGAAGGGGAGCGCCGCGAGCAGCATGAAGATGACGGCCGCATATTCGACGCCCGGGGCAACATCGGCAAAGGATGTGTCCGAATTGGCAAATCCGCCGGTGGCCACCGTCGTCATCGCATGAACGACGGCGTCAAAGACCCCCATACCCAGAACAGAATATGCCCCGGCGCAGGCCAGGGTGAGCGCGATATAGATGACCGAAATCCGACTGGCGATCTCAGTTGCGCGAGGCAGGATTTTCCCAAAGGTATCAAAGCCTTCCGAGCGGAAGATCTGCATCCCGCCGACCCGAAGCTCTGGCAGAAACACCATTGCAACAACGATGATCCCGATGCCGCCAAACCATTGCAGAAGACCGCGCCAGAGCAAAAGACCCTCGGGCAAAGCGTCCAACCCGGTGAACACGGTCGAGCCCGTCGTCGTTAACCCCGACATCGCCTCAAAAAACGCATCGACATATTGCGCTTCTGTGGCCCCGAAGACGAAAGGTAGCGCGCCAAAAATCGGCAAGACCAGCCAGACACCAGTGGTCAGCACAAAGGTCTGCTGCAAGCTCAAGCCCTTGGTCACCGCATTGGCGCAGGCCAGCGTTAGCAATCCGCCAATCACCATGGTCACCAACGCGCTTTCCGCGAAGATCAACCAGTGACCATTTTGCAGATAAAGATCCACCACCATGGGCAGCAACATCGTTGCGCCCAGCACCGACACTAAAAGTCCCAGAACGTAGCCGACAGGGCGCAGGTCAAACATGAGGCCGAGCGTTGGCGCGCCGACGCTGGCCTGTCAAGCAGGACCCGAGGCGATGCAACCGCAGCGTGAAAACATGGCGCCATTCCAGCTATTCCTATTGAGTTGATAGGGCAAGCAAGCTAGCCTGCCGCTAAGCCAGTATATTTTTGTTCTTTTTTTGGCGGGATGTCCGCCCGCAACTCATCATAGCCGGCAGATATCTGTGCTGCCTTTCGCCAGTGGGAGTGTATTATGAGCGATAAAGACGACAAGAAACCATCCCTTTCCGATAGCGATATTATCACCTCCGTCAGCCGACGGGGCATGATGCGTGGTGCCGGAACCGCGGCACTTGGCGCGACGATCGTTGGCGTGAGTGCAAGAACCGCCGAGGCGGGCACGGATAACGATAATGGCGCGATCACTGATCCCGGCGGTCGTGGCCGTGGCTACTGCCGCGCCTATGGCTCGGGCGTGACAGACCAAGACAATGGCACCTGGCGCGACCCGGGCGGCAATGGTCGTGGCAATAACAGTCAGCAGCGGGCGGGTTATACCGACCGCGACAACGGATCCTGGACCGATCCGGGCGGGTCTGGTCGCGGCAATCCGCGCAACGCCGCCAGCGGCATAACCGATGCGGACGGCGGCAACTGCTCCGATCCGGGCGGCAACGGCCGCGGGTGAGCGACGACAGAGGCACATCTGCGGTCGCACTCGACCCGTCCCTTTTTGCGTTCTGACGAGGGACGGCGACCCGGTTGGCCTCGGCTTCGGCAGCAATCGCCAGAGGTGGAACGATGCAAGACGGCAAAGACAACAAGACTGCCAAGCCGACCAGCTTGGACGATGATCAGATTGAAACACGGCGCGGCCTCAGCAGACGCCGCATCCTGCAGGGGTTCGGCATCGGCTCGGTCGGCCTTGGGTTGAGCGGCTGTGTCGTTGTGCCAGCCACGATTGGCACCGGCGTCACAGATCGAGATAATGGCCCGATCACTGATCCGGGCGGCGCCGGACGCGGCGGATTGCGCGCCTCCAGAACCGGGCTGACCGATGCCGACAACGGCCCGATCACCGATCCGGGCGGGTTTGGTCGCGGCGGCGGCAACGGCAGCTTCACCCCGATCCGGTCGGGCATCACGGATTCGGACAACGGACCGATCACCGATCCGGTGGGCAATGGCCGCGGCGGGCGGCGCAGCTTCCGTACCGGGATCACCGATCGGGATAATGGCCCAATCACCGATCCGGTCGGGTTTGGCCGCGGCAGCTAACCACCGCGCACCGCCAAGCGTGTATTTTTAGGCGCTCTCGGCCCAGGGCGCGCCACTCAGGACGTCGAGCATCGAATAGTCCGGCGTATCGGCACGGGTGGTGTTGGTTTGGAACAGCTGCGCAGCTGTGTCTGTTGAGCCATCGAAGAACGTATCCGACAGGGCATCTAGCCCAAGATGCGCCAAGTAATGCCCTAACATATCCGGGTCGAACCCCGCCTCCGGCCGCTCTGCGGCTTCGAAACGAAGAGGCGTCCCGCGCTCCGCAAAGTGCCACACGCCCTCCTCTTTCCAGGCCCGCAGACTCCGCCGGAACCCTGTGTCATCCCCGCCGAACTGTTTCGGCGCATAAATCTCCAACACGGTTTCAGGCGCAGTAAATTGCCCCGACCTGCGGCAAATTCTATACGCCCGAACGCGCAGCTTTCGCGCCAGCGAGCGCATCGTCATCGCTGGTGCGGAGCCATCAAACCCGTTCTGAAAAAACGCTGTGCGATTGCCGGCGCAAGGCACCAAAATCCGGCGATCGAGCCGCGCGTTGAGCGGGAACAACGCCTCCAAAGCCGTGCCGAGCCCTCCCGGAACATCCTGGCGTATCGCGGGTTTACCGGTCAGCGACCACCAGCTCATATAGGCAGCGGTCACGTCTTTGATCGGCGCGTCGATCACCCCGAAATCCTGGGTGATCGGCCAATACTGATCCAAATAGTTCGGCACATGCGTCATCCGCGCAGCCTAGCACGGACCCGCCAATCCGCCAGCGGCTTTAACCGACGTGAAAGAGCGTTGCGAACAGCTTTGGGTCCAGACTATCGGCTGCGAAGCTGTCCCCTTCGGTCAAAACGCTCACCGCATCATGGCTGTGCAGGCTTTCTTGATGGCTGGCCACCACACGGAAATCCTTGATCCGCGCATCCGCTTGGAATTGCTCGGCGAAGAGCCGCGCCGCGTCTTCGACAAAGATTGGATTGGCCGCGTTCAACTCCGCAAAGGCCTGTTCATCCTCGCGCTTGACCATCACCTGAGTTTCGGTCGGCACGGCGGCGCGCGCCATGTCGATGATGTCTTCAAACCACAGGCAGTTCTCGGCGCAATTCACCTCCACCGACAGCCGCGCAACAGAGCGCTGCGAATGCGGTGTGGCCAGTTGGTTGCGGGTCATCCGCGCATGTTCGGCAAGTTCGAGAGAACAGGGACAGGTCGAAGAATAGACATAGTCCAAATGGACGATCTTCTTGCGTACTCCGGCCTTCTCAACCAGTTCCAAGGCAATATCGTAATACTGATAACCTGCCAGGCCGGAGCGCAGGCTCTCCACCTTCATCGGAAAGCTCAGGCGCATCTGAATGCGGGCGTCGAAGCTTTCCAGATCGGCTTTGTAATCATCAAGCGCGGCCTCGATCACCTCAAAACTGAAGGTGCGCTCCGCATGGGCATAGAAGGACCGCATGATGCGGCTCATATTGATGCCCTTCTTCTCCGCCTCCAGGCTCACCGTGCCGGTGACCGAGGTTTCGAGGGTCAGATCGCCATTATCCCGGGTGTGATACCGAAGCGGCAGGCGGAAATTCGAAATCCCCACATGCTGGATTTGCCGGTTCGCCCCTTTGATCAGCGAGGCCGGGCCATTCTGAAGATCGGGCAGCGATGCTTTGTAAGCGGCATCGACTCTGAAATCGGCCGGATAGTCGCGCGCAAAATCGGGATAGCTCTCGGATGTCAGAAGCTCTGCCGCCGCCGGGTGCAGCGCCGCCACTTCTTCCTTCCCCGCGGTCTCGGCCCAGGCTTTCAACACGCGAAGCGCGTCAGCGGCCTCCTCGCGGCTTGGTCCATCCGAGGTCGGTGTGACAAAGACATTCATGTGAGGCCCCTTTGCGCCCTGCTCCGGCCTCAGCATATGGGCCAAATGCAGAATTATTCAAATACTTGATCTCAAGGAAGGATACGCAGGCCTGGGCAGGCCGGATCATCGCGCCGCGAAAAACTGTCTCGGGGCGCGGGTTTAGCCGCGATATCGCGTCACAAAGGCGTGCAGCATCTTTTCCGGCACGGTTACATCCTCAGCCCGGCACGCAGCCTTCAATGCCTCGGCCTCATCCGGCGCGAAATAGCCCCGGTCTTTGTAAATCTCGATCCGGGTGGCGAAGCTTTCGCCATTGGCTTCGGGGTGGAACTGGGTGGCATAGACATTTTGACCCGCCCGGATCATCTGAAACGGGCATGGGCCGGAGCTGGCCAGATGTACCGCGCCGGACGGAAGGGCTTGCACGGCCTCTTTGTGACCAACGAAGGCTTTGAACGAACGGGGTAGATCCGTCATGAGCGGGTCGCTCACTCCGTCCGCGGTCAGGGCGCAGTCCACCGCGCCAATCGGCTCGCCATAGCGCGCTTTGCTGACCTCGCCGCCCAGATGTTTAGCCAAGATGCCCAAGCCATAACAGCAGCCCATAAACGGCATGTCGCGGGCCGTGATCTCGGGCATCAGCGACAGGATATCCGCCTCGATCCGCGCTTCCAGCGGGTCTTTCTCCTCGGGCGCGTCGCTAACGCAGCCCGGCCCCCCGCCGACGATCACGCCGCTGTACGCCTCAAGCTGCATCGCCGGGAGCGTCCGCTGATCCAGCCGGATGCGTCGGGTCTCCGCTTCGGCCATCCCGCCACGCGCCAGAAGCGCGTGATATTCTTCATCCGCAGCCTCGTCTTCAGGGCGGAGTTGGATGACCAGAAACGGTTTCATACCTGCTCTATGGCCTGGGTGAGATCGTCGAGCAAGTCTTGCACATCTTCCAACCCGACGCTGAGACGCAAAACCCCATCGCTGATCCCAAGCGATGCGCGTTGCTCTTCCGTCAGCCGTTGATGGGTGGTTGTGGCGGGATGGGTGATGATCGATTTGGCATCGCCCAGATTGTTGGAAATGGTCACGATTTCCAGAGCGTTCAGCAACCGGAACGCCGCCTCGCGCCCGCCTCCAACCTCCAGCGCCACCACGGTGCCGCCCTGCTCCATCTGCCGACTGGCCAGCGCGTGTTGCGGATGGCTGGCAAGCCCAGGGTAGAGCACCCGTTTCAGCCCCGGCATGCCTTCAAGCCCCGTTGCCAGGGCCAAGGCGCTGGCGGCCTGCGCGCGACAACGAAGGTCGACGGTTTCAAGCGATTTCAGCATCACCCAAGCGTTGAACGGCGACATCGAGCCGCCGGTATGTTTCAGATAGGGTTCGGCGGTTTTGCGGATGAACTCTCGTGTGCCACAAATCACACCGCCCAGAACCCTGCCCTGCCCGTCGATATGTTTGGTCGCGGAGTAAACCACCACATCCGCGCCGAGACCCACGGTGTCTTGGAATACGGGCGTCGCAAAGACGTTATCGACGATCACCAAAGCCCCGACTGCATGGGCGATCTCGGCCACGGCGGCGATGTCGATCACTTCCAGAACCGGGTTCGAGATCGACTCGAAAAACACCGCTTTCGTATCGGGCCGGACGGCTTCATTCCACTGATCCAGATCGGTGCCGTCGACAAAGGTCACCTCAACGCCATAGCGCGTCAGCACCTCTTCGAGGATATAGAGACAGGAGCCAAAGAGCGCCCGTGCGCTGACCACGTGATCGCCCGCCTTTAGCATCGAGGTGAGCGCGCCGTTGACCGCCGCCATGCCACTGGCCGTCGCAAAGGCGTCTTCGGTGCCTTCCAAAGACGCGATCCGCTCTTCGAACATCCGAACCGTCGGGTTGCCATAGCGGGCATAGATGAACTCATCCTCGCCCGCCTCGATAAACCGTGCCTCGGCTTGTTCGGCCGTCTCGTAAACGAAGCCTTGGGTCAGGAACAGCGCCTCACTGACCTCGCCATATTGGCTGCGCCGGGTGCCGGCATGCACGGCGCGGGTTCGGGGGTTCCAACGGCGCCCTGTGGTGTCTTTCATCGTCTCATCTCCATGCGCGTCCGGGCATAAAAAGACCCCGGACCTGGGGTGGCCGGGGCGCGCATCTCATCAAAAGCACCTTCGACCTCTTTAGCGGGATGTTTTACGTGGCCCGCAATCCGGTAAACAAATCGCCACGACAGGTGGATTAGGCCGCGCCAACAGTTTGGTCAAGCCGCAATCCACGGGCTGTCATCTCGGCTTCATGTGGGTGTCATGCATCTGTCGTTCCCATGTCACCCAAATGTTGCGGACAGGTTTTATCCACACCCCAAACCTTGTGGGGGTCGTGCCATGCCCGTTCTCGCTTTGAATGCTCAGGATGCCCAGATTGACTCGCCGGATGCGCTCCGGTCCGCCTTGGCAGATCGGGCTCCGAACGAGACTGTCACCCTTATGGTGCATGGCTATCGGTTCTGTCCGTTCAGCGCCCGGGACAACCCACATCATCATATTCTGTCGCTGACACCCCAGGCCACGTGTTGGAAAGCCGTAAGTTGGCCACGACATTTGCATCTCAATCGGCCCGGCGCGGGGCTGGGCATCGCTTTCGGCTGGACGGCGCGAGGGCGTCTGGCGGAGGTGGCTGCCCATGCGTTTGTGGCCGGAGACGCCCTTGCCCAGGCCATTCGCATCATCCGGGACGTCCGGCCCGACCTGAAAATCAACCTAATCGCCCATTCCCTCGGCGCGCGGGTTGCTCTGGCGGCATTGGCGGCATCGGCACCCGGCGCTGTCCGGCAGATGGTCCTGCTCTCAGGCGCGGAGTATCGCAGCATTGCTGCCGACGCCATCGCGGGCAAAGGCGCGCGGATTTTGAATGTCACGAGCGGCGAAAACGCAATGTTTGATGCCTTGTTTCGCGCCTTGATCCGTGCCCCAAGCTGGACCGATCGGCCTTTGGCTGCGGGGCTCGATCGGCCCACGCCGCGTTGGATTGATCTGGCGATTGATGCAGCCGACCATCGCGCCGTGCTGACCCAGTTGGGCTTTGCCACCCGTTCGCCCAGCACCCGGATCTGCCACTGGTCGGGGTATCTCCGGCCTGGCCTGTTTCCACTCTATCGCGGGCTATTCGACCCCGCCCAAGACGGGCTCTTCGATCGACTTGGCAACGCCCTGCCGTCCCGCAAAGCCCGATACCGGCCGCAACTCCATGGACTTGCCAGCCACTGGCGCGGCACGGCCCGACCCTAGACCCTTGTTCCGTCAGACATTCTGGTTGATGCTGCCGCGCGCGCAGCAAAGGACAAGTCCATGACAGCCCCAATTGATCTCTATTTCTGGCCGACGCCAAATGGTTGGAAAGTCGCCATCGCCCTGGAGGAGATGGACCTGCCCTATAAGCTGAACCTCATCGACATCGGGGCGGGCGATCAATTTGCGCCGGAGTTCCTCAAAATCTCGCCGAACAATCGTATGCCCGCGATTGTAGATCCAGATGGTCCCGACGGTGCGCCAATCTCGATCTTCGAGTCGGGCGCAATCCTGCAATATCTGGCCCGCAAGACGGGCCGGTTCGGCGGCCCGACCGAGCGCGACCGGATCACCGTCGATCAATGGCTGATGTGGCAGATGGGCGGCGTCGGGCCGATGGCGGGCCAGGCGCATCATTTCCTGAAATACGCGCCCAATATGGAGCCACCGAACGACCTGCCCTATGCAAAAGACCGATATCGCGGCGAAACGGGGCGCCTGTATCGCGTCCTGAACACTCAACTGGCTGATAATGAATTTGTCGCGGGCGATTTCTATTCCATCGCGGATATGGCGATTTGGCCTTGGGCCAGCTTGTGGGAAGGCCAGCAGCAAACGCTGGACGACAAACCACACATGGCGCGATGGCTAGACATGATGGCGGCGCGTCCTGGCGTACAACGCGGGCGGGCGCTTGCCGCAGAGAAGCGCGGCGAGACCCATGACAAGGCCGCGCAAGACAGGCTTTTCAAACAGAAGTGACGGGGAAAAAGCGCGCGCCGCTCCCCACCGATGAGCGCCCAAGACCAATCCCTATTGAGGTTACCACGCGGCACTGCGGCGTTTGCGGTCACAGGATCACCGGTCATGTCTAGTTTTTGTCATGCGAAATGCCTATTCTGTTGATCGAAAGGGGTCTTTTATGAGCCTAGAAACCATACGCGGCGTGGCTTTTGCGGCCTTGTTGATCATCATCGTGATGTCCGTCTTTGGCGGGTTTGGAGGGCTGTAGATGGCCAAGCGTTACGGTGGAGAGTTCAGCCCTCAGGGCGAGAGCAGCCGCGAGAGCGTGAGCGCGCCGCCCGCGCGCCCGCTGGAGGCGAGCTTCAAAGGCCGTGCGCCTGCACGGCACGGTGCTAAGATCAATCTGCTGTTTATCGCGCCGCTTGGCGTGTTTCTCACCGCGTTCTTTCAACCGACCGTTGCGATGGTGACCGATCTGGCGGGTGGCGCCGTCTTGCTTTTGGCGGCGTGGTTGCTGCGCGACGGCATTCGGGCCGAAGATGCCTATAATGAGCGCAAAGTTGCGCGGCGTCCCGCGATCCCCCGGAAAATCTTCGCCAGCATTCTGACGGCCGTTGGCGTCGGGCTTCTGGTGTTCGGCGGGCAATGGAACCCCGCCTCGGCCTTAATCGCGGCCGCAGTCGCCGGCGCGCTCCACTTGTTCATTTTCCAGCCCGATCCGATGAAAGACAAAGGGCTCGAAGGGGTCGATCAATTCCAGACCAACCGGGTCGCTCGCAAGATCGAAGAGGCCGAGGCCGTGCTGGAAGCGATGAAGGATGCCATCCACCGCGCCCGAGACAGGCAGTTGGAGGCCCGCGTCGATGGGTTTCAGGCCACCGTGCGCGAGATGTTTCGCACCGTCGAAGACGACCCGCGCGACTTGACCGGAGCCCGCAAATATCTCGGCGTCTATTTGCAAGGCGCCCGCGATGCGACAGTGAAGTTCGCCGATATCTATGGCCGCGGGCGCGACCCGCAGGTGCGTGCCGATTACGTGACGTTGTTAGACGATTTGGAAACCAATTTTTCCGCCCGCACTCAGAGGATGCTGCTGGATGATCGCAGTGATCTGGATGTGGAAATTGAGGTCCTCAGGGACCGCTTGAACCGCGACAATCTAATTCATGAGCGAGGACAGACGCATGAGTGACACCATCCGGCAGCAAGCCGAAGCGGCGGCCAAAATGGTCGATGAGATCAACGCGACCGTATTGCCCGAACCCTCAACCGAGTTGGTGCCTCTAGCTGAGGCCGAACCACCGACCGCCGAAGAGATCCGCACCCGGATGGCCGAGATCGACATGAGCGACACGAACTCCATCGTGAGTTTCGGCTCCAACGCGCAGGCCGAGTTGCAAACGATTTCTCAGGCCATGTTGCAAGGCGTCAAGAACAAAGACGTTGGCCCGGCGGGCAACAGCTTGCGCGACATCGTCGGCACGATCCGGGGCTTCTCGGTCGATGAACTGGACCCGAACCGCAAGCAAAGCTGGTGGGAGCGGCTTTTTGGTAAGGCCAAGCCAATCCATGATTTCATGGCAAAATACGAAGATGTGCAGGGCCAGATCGACAAGATCACGGACGAGTTGCTCGCCCATGAGCACACCCTGATGAAAGACATCAAATCGCTCGATCAGCTCTATGACAAAACGCTCGCCTTCTATGACGAACTGGCGCTCTACATCACTGCGGGTGAGGAAAAGCTGAAGGTCCTGGATGAGGAAGAGATTCCCGCCAAAGAGACCGAAGTTCAGGCCGCACCTGAGAACGATCAGGTGATGAAGGCGCAGGAGTTGCGCGATCTGCGCGCCGCCCGCGATGATCTGGAACGCCGGGTGCATGACCTGAAACTGACCCGTCAGGTAACGATGCAGTCCCTGCCCTCGATCCGGCTGGTGCAGGAGAATGACAAGTCGCTGGTGACCAAGATCAATTCGACGCTGGTCAACACCGTGCCGCTTTGGGAAACCCAATTGGCGCAAGCCGTGACGATCCAGCGCTCAACCGAGGCCGCCAAAGCGGTGCGCGAGGCCAATGACCTGACCAATGAACTCCTGACGTCCAATGCCGCGAACCTGCGCGAGAGCAACCGCATGGTGCGCGAAGAGATGGAGCGCGGTGTTTTTGACATCGAAGCGGTGAAACAGGCGAATGCCGAATTGATCGCGACGATTGAGGAAAGTCTCGCCATCGCCGATGAAGGCAAAGCGCGCCGCGCCGCCGCCGAGGTGGAAATGCAGAAGATGGAGAGCGAACTGCGCGATACGCTTGCCGCCGCCAGCGCGCGGGGCGATGGCACCGGCAGCAATGTGGGCGGTGCTGTAAACCCGGCGGGCTAAGAGCCCAACGACAGGCATAGGAACGGGGCATGGCGATAGGTAACGGCCGAATCTGGACCGGGATGGTTGCAGCGCTCGCTTTGGCGGGGTGCGACCTCTTGGACCCGGGCGAGCCGCCTCAGCGTCCCGTTCCGCGCGACGTGTCCGAGGCAGCCCAGATCCCCGAGCCCTCGCCGGAAAGCCAGTCTTTCGCGCGCTACTATGCCAGCGTGCAGCAACGCCTGGTTTCCGACGGTCTTTTGCGCACCGATGGTGGCGGACCCGACACACCGATCACCACCCGCAATCTGGTGGCGAATTTCGAGCGCATCGCCCTTTTTGATGAATATACGCTTACCAATGGGCGCTTCATACAGCAGCAAACGCCGTCGCAACTGCGCCGTTGGCAGGGGCCTGTTCGTTTGCAAGCGCATTTCGGCGCCTCGGTCCCCGAAGCCACGCGCGACCGAGATCGGTCGATCTTGGGCACCTATGCCACACGGCTGGCGCGGGTCACCGGGCATCCGATCCGCCAAGTGTCAACTGGCGGCAATTTCCACGTCCTCTATCTCAATCGCGATGAGCAACGCGCCGCGGGCCCGGTGCTTCGGCAGCTTCTGCCCAGCATCGGTGATGAGACCGTGAATGAGATCACCAGCCTGCCGCGCTTCACCTTCTGCTCGGTCTATGCCTTCTCGCAAGCGGGCGACAATCCGACCTATGTGACGGCCATCGCGATCATCCGCACCGAACATCCCGACCTTCTACGCCGATCCTGCGTACATGAAGAGGTTGCCCAAGGTCTCGGCCTGCCCAATGACAGCCCCGTGGCGCGGCCCTCAATCTTCAATGACGACGAAGAGTTTGCCCTGTTGACGCGGCATGACGAATTGCTGCTCGAAATGCTCTATGACGACCGTCTGCGCCCCGGCATGTTGCCAGCCGAAGCCCGCCCTATTCTGCGGACCCTGGCCGATGAGCTACTTGGCGGGCCGAGTTGAGCCGCCTAAATTGATTTCAAAGGAGACCGCTTATGCCGATTTTCGATTTTCTCTCCGGCCAGTTCATCGACGTCATCGAATGGACCGATGATACGCGCGACACGATGGTCTATCGCTTTGAGCGCCACGGCCACGAGATCAAATACGGCGCCAAGCTGACCGTGCGCGAAGGTCAGATGGCGGTCTTCATTCATGAGGGTCAACTGGCGGATGTGTTCACGCCCGGGCTCTACATGCTTGAGACGAACAATATGCCGATCATGACCTCGCTTCAGCACTGGGATCACGGCTTCAAATCGCCCTTCAAATCCGAGATCTATTTCGTCTCGACCAACCGTTTCACGGATCTGAAATGGGGGACGAAAAACCCGATCATGCTGCGCGACCCAGAATTTGGGCCGACCCGCATCCGCGCCTTTGGGACCTACACGGTCAAGGTCAAAGATGCCGCGCGCTTCATGACCGAAATTGTCGGCACCGATGGCGAGTTCACGAAGGATGAAGTCACCTTCCAAATCCGCAACATCATCGTGCAGCAGTTTAGTCAGACGGTCGCGGGTTCCGGCATCCCCGTGCTCGATATGGCGGCCAATACCGGCGAGTTCGGGGGCCTCATCGCGCAGAAGATTTCCGAGACGATCGATCAATACGGGCTGACCCTGCCCGAGCTGTATATCGAGAACATCTCTCTGCCTCCAGCGGTGGAGGAAGCCCTCGACAAACGCACCTCTATGGGGGTGGTCGGTGATCTGAACAAATATCAGCAATTCCAGACCGCAGAAGCGATGCGCGCGGCGGCGGAAAACCCAAGCGGTGGCGGCGGCATGGGTGCCGGACTCGGCATGGGAATGGGCATGGCCATGGCCAATCAGATGGCCCAATCCGGCCCTTGGGGCGCACAGCCGCAACCCCAGGCCGCGCCTGCCGCACCCCCTCCGCCACCCGTGGAACATGTCTGGCACATCGCCGAGAACGGCGCGACCAAAGGCCCGTTTTCCAAAGCCGCTCTTGGTCGTATGGCGCAGGAGGGCGGACTGACCCGCGAAACCCTGGTCTGGACTCAAGGGCAAGACGGCTGGATGAAAGCCGACGATGTGCAGGAACTGGCACAACTCTTCACCGTGCTGCCGCCACCACCTCCGCCACCGCCACCCGCGGGCTAATCGACGCCGGGGCCCCCGCAGTCCGCCCCGAACTTTAGGAAACCACCACACCCGCCCGAGGCACGACCCCATGGCAGACGGCCCGCCCCCCGCCCCGCCGACCGAGGAACATCGGTTTCCCTGCGACAATTGCGGCGCCGACTTCCGCTTTGACCCGGAAGCCGGGCGGCTTGTCTGCGACCATTGCGGCAATGAGCAAGAGATCGAGGGGCCGGGCGGCCCCTGGGGCAATGGCGCGATCCGCGAGTTGGATTTCCGCGACGCGATAGAGAACCAGCTTCCGGCGCAGGAGATGGAGGAGACCCGGGTTCTGCAATGCCCCAATTGCGGTGCGCAGGTCGAGTTCAGCGCCGATATCCACGCCAAAGAGTGCCCGTTTTGCGCGACCCCCGTCGTCACCGATACCGGGACGCATCGGCATATCAAACCCAAAGGTGTCATCCCGTTCAAACTGGACGAAGAGGCCGCGCGCGATGCCATGACCACATGGCTGGGCAAGCTCTGGTTCGCGCCAAACGGGCTTAAGGAATATGCCCGTAAGGGCCGCAAACTCGACGGTATCTACAGCCCCTATTGGACCTTCGATGCCGATACGAACACGCGTTATTCCGGCCGACGCGGCACCTATTATTATGTCTCGGTGCCGGATGGCAAAGGCGGCACGAGGCGCGAACGGCGGGTCCGTTGGCGCCCGGTTTCGGGCCGCGTCAGCCGGTTTTTCGATGATGTGTTGGTCCTCGCCTCGCGCAGCTTGCCGAAACGCTACACCGACCGTTTGGTGCCTTGGAACCTATCCGAGCTTGACGCTTATGCCCCTGAATTCCTGGCCGGGTTCCGGGCCGAGGGGTACACGGTCGACCTGCAAGAGGGCAAAGACGAAGCCAAAGAGATCATGGAGCAGACGATCCGCCAGGATATCCGCCGCGATATCGGCGGCGATCTGCAACAGATCACTCAGATGCACGCGCAGCTGAGCCGCGTCACTTTCAAACACATCCTCCTGCCGGTTTGGCTTGCCGCTTACAAATATCGGGAGAAGAGTTATCGCTTCGTGGTCAATGGACAGACCGGCAAAGTGCAGGGCGAGCGCCCCTATTCCGCATGGAAAATCGCCTTTGCCGTGCTGATCGCCCTGATCCTCATCGCGGGTGGCGCGTATCTCTATAGCGTCTATGGCGAAGGGGGCAGCGGGCAGCTTTTGCCCGCTGGCGGTCTCAATATCGAGACCAAGTAAGCGGTGGCGCCTTAGCCGCGCTTGATCGTGACCTTTTGCGTGCCCTCATCAGGAACCGGCGCGATCTTCTGCACTGTAATGGTCAGAACACCATCCTTAAGATCGGCCGAAACGCCGCCTGCATCCGCATCGGGCGGCAGGCGAAAGCTCCGCGAAAACGCCCCGTATTCCCGCTCGCTGAAATACCAGGTCTCGCCCTTCTCTTCGCGCTGCGATTTCTTCTCGCCCTTCACGGTGATGACGCCATCAGCGACCGAGAGGTCTATGTCACTGTCATCGACCCCTGGCAGTTCCATCACAATCTTGTAGGCATCGCCATTGGTCGCAGCCTCGGATGCAGGCGCAAACCAATCCGCGACTCGCGCGCCCATTGTGCGAAAAGGATCATAAAGTGAGGGCCAAAAACCTGTGGTGTGAGATTTCTCGACCATGATCGCCTCCTCAGTTCGGTCAAACTCTCTGTACGCGAAAGTCATAGGCGTTCTGTCTCACCCCCTCATTGACGTGCGTCAAATCAGGCTGGCCCGGGCGGTCACTTGCCGTTAGGCAATACGGCAGAGCTTTGAAGGAGCCCTGCGATGATCCTGTGTTGTGGCGAAGCGCTGATCGACATGTTGCCGCGCAAAACCGAGGACGGAGAGGCGAGCTTCGCCCCCTACCCTGGCGGCGCGGTGTTCAATACCGCCGTGGCGCTGGCGCGGTTGGGCGCGGGAACTGGGCTTTTTACCGGGCTATCTCGCGATCTTTTTGGCGCGCGGCTGGAGGCTGTCTTACAACTCAACGGCGTGGAAAGCGGGCTTGCCGCCCGATCTGATCGGCCGACAACTCTGGCTTTCGTCACGCTGACCGACGGCCAAGCCGAATACGCGTTTTACGATGAGAACACCGCCGGGCGGATGCTCAGCACCAGCAATTTGCCCGATGATCTGAGCGGTGTCGACGCGCTGTTTTTCGGCGGGATCAGCCTTGCGGTGGAACCTTGCGCTGAGGCGTATGAGGCGCTTTGCTTGCGGGACCCGAACGCCCGGCTGATCATGATCGACCCCAATATCCGCCCCGATTTCATCGTCGATGCTGATCGCTATCGCGCGCGCCTGGCGCGGATGATCGCGGTGGCGGATATCGTGAAGCTGTCTGACGAGGATCTGCATTGGCTGGAAGGCGCGGGCGAGATCAGCGATCTGGCGCAAGGCCTGTTGGCCAAAGGGCCGAAACTGGTGCTGATCACCGAAGGCAAAGCCGGGGTCACGGCCCATTCGGCGACAGGTCAGGTCCATGTGCCCGCTGAGCTGGTCGAAGTTGTTGATACCGTTGGCGCAGGTGACACGTTTAATGCGGGGGTCCTTGCGGGTCTGTCCGATGCGGGCTGCCTGACGAAATCGGCGCTGGCGATGGGATTGGATGACGCGGTTCTGACCGCCGCCCTCACCCTCGGCGTGAAAGCCGCCGCTGTCACGGTGTCGCGCGCGGGGGCGAACCCACCGATGCGGGCGGACCTGGCATGAGGGCGCTGATCCAACGCGTCACTGAAGCCAGTGTCAAAGTCGATGGTGACGTGATCGGTCAGACCGGTCCCGGCCTGCTGATCCTGGTCTGCGCGATGCAGGACGATGGCGAGACCGAGGCCGAAACCCTCGCGTCGAAAATCTCCAAACTCCGGATTTTCAAGGACGACGCGGGCAAAATGAACCGCAGCCTGATTGATACCGGCGGCAGTGCGCTTGTGGTCAGCCAGTTCACGCTGGCCGCCGACACCTCACGCGGCAACCGTCCCGGTTTCTCAAGCGCGGCTCCGCCGGCTGACGGCGAACGGCTCTATCTGCATTTCGCCGCGGCCTTGCGGGGGTTGGGCCTCACCGTCGAAACCGGCGCATTCGGCGCCGATATGGCCGTGAGCCTAGTCAATGACGGGCCTGTCACGATTTGGCTCGACACGGGGCAATCTGCCTAATTATTGGGCGAAATTGGCGGAATCTCTTGGAAAAACAGGGCAAAAGCCCGCCAATGATGCAAATAGTTGCAGTCCGGGATTCAGCCGATAGGCTGTATATCCATGACGGAAGGGCCTTTTTTCTTCGATGAAATGAGCGGCGGCGCAGACGCCGCGCGCGCGCCTTACCAGCCATATGAAGCCTGGTTTCAAAACGAAGACCTGCGTGAGCTACGCAAGAAATCCATCGAGGCCGAACGGTTTTTCCGCCGCACCGGCATCACCTTCAATGTCTATGGCCAAGACGAGGCCGATGAGCGCCTGATCCCCTTCGATATCGTGCCCCGGATCATCTCGGGCCGTGAATGGGCGCGCCTGACCAAGGGCATTGAGCAGAGGGTCCGCGCGATCAACGCTTTCCTCTATGACATCTATCACCGGCAGGAGATCTTGCGCGCGGGCCGTGTCCCGAAAGAACTGATCGCGCGCAACGATGCGTTCCTGCCGCAGATGATCGGCGTCGCCCCGCCCGGCAACATCTACACCCATATCGTTGGGGTCGATCTCGTGCGCACTGGCGAGGATGAGTTCTATGTCCTCGAAGACAACGCCCGCACACCCTCCGGCGTTTCCTACATGCTGGAGAACCGCGAGACGATGCTGCAGATGTTCCCGGAACTGTTCAGCCGGATCAAAGTCCGCGAGGTGCAGGACTACCCTGTGCAGTTGCGCCGATCACTGGCCGCCTGCGCGCCACCAGCCGCCGCCGGTGGCTGTACCGTCGCCGTTCTGACCCCTGGTATCCACAACTCAGCCTATTTCGAACATGCGTTCTTGGCCGATCATATGGGTGTGGAGCTGGTCGAAGGCAGCGATCTGCGTGTCATCGATGGCCGGATCGCGATGCGCACAACCCAGGGCTATAAGCCGATTGATGTCCTCTATCGCCGGGTCGATGACGATTTCCTTGATCCGCTGAACTTTAACCCGGAGTCGATGCTGGGCGTGCCCGGCATCATGGATGTCTATCGCGCGGGTGGGATCACGATTGCCAATTCGCCCGGTACCGGGATTGCCGATGACAAAGCGATCTACAGCTATATGCCCGATATCGTGGAGTTCTATACCGGCGAGAAGGCGATCTTGCAGAATGTGCCGACGCATCGCTGCTCGGAACCTGATGCGCTCGCCCATGTGCTCGACCATCTCAGCGAGTTGGTCGTGAAAGAGGTCCATGGCTCGGGCGGCTATGGCATGTTGGTGGGTCCCGCCGCCTCGAAGAAGGAACTCGCGGCGTTCCGCGCCAAGCTCGAAGCAAAACCGGGCAACTATATCGCGCAGCCCACGCTTGCGCTCTCCACCGTTCCGATCCTGACGCAGAAGGGCCTCGCGCCGCGGCATGTGGATCTGCGGCCCTTCGTTCTGGTTGCACCCGATCGGATCAATATCACGCCCGGCGGGCTGACGCGGGTGGCTCTCAAGAAAGGCTCTTTGGTGGTCAACTCGTCACAAGGCGGCGGCACCAAAGACACCTGGGTCTTGGAGGAATAGGCCGATGCTGGGCAAAACCGCAGGGGGCCTGTTTTGGATGTTCCGCTATCTGGAGCGTTCGGAAAACACCGCGCGGTTGCTTGAGGCCGGATTTCGTATCGCGCTCACCCGCCCCGATGGGGCCGATGATGAATGGGCCAGCATATTGCAAACCGCCGGGGTGACGGATCTCTATGCAAGCCGCCATGACGGGATTGATGCGGCGCGGGTGATCGATTTTCTGCTGCGCGACACCGCCAATCCCTCCTCGGTTCTCTCCGCGATTTCAGCCGCACGGCAGAATGCAAGGCTGGTCCGCACCGCGATCACTCGCGAGGTCTGGGAGGCGGTGAATGACACCTATATGACCTTGAAGCAGACGCTCGCCCGACCCGTCGCGCCCCGAAACCTGCCTGCGATACTCGGCATGGTTCGGCAGCATTCGGCCCTGGTCCGCGGCGCGATGCATGGCACGATGCTCCGCAATGATGTGTTTGATTTCTGCCGGATCGGCACGTTCCTGGAACGCGCCGACAACACCGCGCGCATTCTGGACGTCAAATACTATGTGCTCTTGCCCTCGATCAGTCAGATCGGCTCCAGCCTGGACAACGTGCAGTGGGAGACGATCTTGCGCTCGGTCGCCGGGCAACGGGCTTATCGTTGGATCAGCGGCGGGGAATCGAGCCCAATCGGGATCGCGAATTTCCTGATTTTCGACGGGCGGATGCCGCGCAGCCTGCGCTTCACGGTTGGCAAATTGACCAACAATCTAAGCTATCTTGAGCGAGAATATGGTGACCGGCATCTCTGCCATGACTTGGCCGATCAGTTGGCGGCGCAGCTGACGACAACCACGATTGAGCAGGTGTTTGATGACGGCTTGCATGAGTTCATTATCGAATTCCTCCGCGATCTGGGGCAATTGGGCGCCCAGATCGACCGCGATTATCGGTTTTTGGGATAGCGGATATGCGGCTCACCATCCTTCACACCACAACCTATCATTTCGATCATCCGGTGCCCTATGGGCTGCAACAGCTGCGGCTGATCCCGAAAAGCCGCGCCGGGCAGCAGGTGATAAACTGGGAGATGGAGATCGAAGGCGGGCGGGCGCAGACCGAGTTTAACGATCACCACCTGAACCGGGTGTCATTGATTTCCTTCGATCCAGACGCAACCTCGATCGTTGTACATTGCCGCGGCGAGGTCGAAACCGCCGATGAGGGCGGTGTGATCGGCAAACATGGCGGTTTCGCGCCGCTTTGGCTGTTCCAACAATCGACCGAACTGACGCGCGCCGGCGCCAATGTGCGCCGCTTGGCCAAGGGGTTGAAAGACGAATACGAGGAGGACATCCCCAGACTCCATGCCCTCTCGGCCCGCGTTCTGGATGCGGTGCCGTATGAGATTGGCCCGACCCATGCCGCGACCAGCGCCGAGGAAGCGATCGAGCATGGCGGGGGCGTGTGCCAGGATCACGCCCATATCTTCATCGCCGCTGCCCGCGCCCTGGGATATCCCGCGCGCTACGTCTCGGGGTATCTGATGATGGATGACCGCGTGCACCAAGACGCCAGCCATGCTTGGGCCGAAGTGCATGTGCCAATCTTGGGCTGGGTCGGGTTTGACATCTCCAACGGCATTTCACCTGATCCGCGCTATGTCAGGGTGGCCACAGGGCTTGATTACACCGAGGCGGCCCCGATCTCGGGCCTGCGGTTCGGCACGGCTGGCGAAGCGATGATGGTCGATATACAAGTGCAGCAGCAGTGATGGCGCGGGCAGGCGCGCGAGCGTAAGGGACGAACAGGCATGACCTATTGCGTGGGCCTCAGGTTGAACCGCGGGCTTGTGATGATGTCGGACACACGGACCAATGCCGGTGTCGATAACATCAGCGTTTTCAAGAAGATGTTTCTTTGGGAAACCGAGGGGGAACGGTCGATCACATTGATGACGGCGGGCAACCTCGCGACCACCCAAGCCGTGGTCAGCCTGTTGAACGAGCGCGCAAAGCCAGCCGAGGAGCGCGGACAACCCTCGATTTTGGAAGCGCCCTCGATGTTTCAAGTGGCGCGTTTGGTGGGTGAGACTCTGCGCGAGGTGATTGTGGATCAGGCTGGCGAGGGTGGCCCCGCGAGCGAGAGCACCTTTGGCGCCTCGATGATTTTGGGCGGACAAGTGAAGGGCGGCGATCCGCGGCTTTTCATGATCTATCCTGAGGGAAACTTCGTCGAGGCCAGCAGCGATACGCCATTTTTCCAGATCGGCGAGACCAAATATGGCAGGCCGATCCTGGTCCGGGCCTATGACCCAGAGATGAGTTTTGAAGAGGCGGTGAAGCTTTTGATGGTGAGTTTCGATTCAACCATCAAAGCGAACCTCTCGGTCGGGTTGCCGCTCGATATGCATCTCTATGAGGCCGACACGTTCCGGCATGGGCGGCAAGGACGGATCGAGCGCGACGATGCATATTTCGAGATGATCTCATCTCGGTGGGGCGCCGCCTTGCGGGAGGCGTTTCAGAGCCTGCCATCTTATTCAATGGAGTGAGAGTGGCGGCGGCTCGGCTCAGGCCCCTACCGGGAGCCATCGCCGCGCCGCGTTGCCACGGCCATATGGCGACGCTCGTCTGACGTAACAAGGCCAGGACGATCATTCGGATCTCGGATGCCTCCGGCGGGGATATTTTGAAGCAGAGAAGAGAGGCGTGTCAGCCGTTGGTGACGTCGTGGCCGTAGAGCCATTCGAATTGGTTCGACGCCATTTGAGGTGCAAAACGACTGGCCAGACGCAGAGCCGTATGCGCGGCACTGCGGTAAGGGCCGGGCCTTAAATGGTAATTCTCGGCATTCTTTGAGGCCGCATCGACAATCCGCGCGCATCGGGGGCGGCGTGTGGCGGCGTAGCGAGCGAAGCCGGTAGCGAGATCATCCTCTTCAGCCAAGCTGTCCGCCAGCACCCAGGCGTCCTCAAGCGCCATATTCGCGCCCTGCGCCAGGAAGGGCAGTGTTGGATGTGCGGCATCGCCAAGGAGTGCGGCATGGTCATTGTGCCAGGTTTTGGCCAGCGGATGACGGAAGAGACCCCAGAGGAAGACATCATCGGCCCGCGCCAACATCTCCCGAATCTCAGGCGCGAAATCCCGGAACGCGCGGCGGAGATTGGCCGGATCATCTCTATGGTTCCACCCTTCCTCCGCCCATCCGTCACGTTCTTCGACAGCGACCACATTCATCTCCGCGCCATGGCGGAGCGGATAGCGCACCAGGTGACGCCCGGGGCCCATGAAGACCTGCGCCTCGGCGGGTGTGTCGGGCGCATCCATCGGGATCGTGCACCGCCACGCCACCTGCCCGGTGAAAAACGGCTGAGTCTTGGGATTGAGGGCGGCACGGGTCGGCGAATGCAGACCGTCAGCGGCAATCAGACAGGTCACAATCTCAGTTTCACCTGTGGCGAAATGGAGTTCCATGCCACCGGGGCCCCCGGTTACCGCCGCTATCGCGCGGCCCAGTTCGACGTTGACGCCCGCCGAGACAGCGGCTTGGCGCAGCATCTCAATCAAATCGGCGCGGTGCATAAGGTGATAAGGCCGATCAGGACGCGAGAGTGGCAGGCGAAACACCTCGGCACCGCGGCGGAAATCCCGCAACCGCACCGCTTGCGCCAGGGGGGCCGCCTGCGACAACGCCTCGCCCAGACCAAGCGCCTTCAAGACAACTGCTCCGTTTGGACTGATCTGGAGGCCCGCGCCAACTTCGGTGATGCGGTCGCTCTGTTCCAGCACGCGGACCTGTGCACCGCGTTGGGCAAGCGCTGTGGCAACGGCCAGCCCTGCGATCCCTGCCCCCAGAACCGTGATCTCGCATCCGATCAGCATGATGCCTCCAAAAGAGAAAGGGCAGCGCCTGTGCAGCCCTGCCCTCTCAATAGATTTATCCGTTCATGTCCGCGCGCGGTTAGTCGTCGCGGTGGACCTTCTCACGCCGCTCGTGACGCTCTTGCGCCTCGAGGCTCATCGTTGCGATCGGGCGGGCATCCAGCCGTTTCAGCGAGATCGGCTCGCCCGTGTCTTCGCAATAGCCGTATTCGCCTTCTTGGATCCGGCGCAGCGCCGAATCGATCTTGGCGATCAACTTGCGTTGACGGTCACGTGTCCGCAACTCCAGCGCCCGGTCGGTTTCTTCCGACGCCCGGTCGGCGACATCCGGAATATTGCGCGTGCCGTCTTGTAGGCCCGCAACCGTATCCCGGCTTCCGGCCAGGAGGTCTTCTTTCCAGGAAATCAGCTTGCGGCGGAAATACTCCACCTGGCGCTCGTTCATAAACGGTTCGTCCTCTGCGGGACGATAATCTTCAGGCAGAAAGACTTCGACTTTCATGTCACTCCCCTTGTCGGGGCCGGATTGCTCAATCATGTCTTGTGTCGCGCCCATCCGGCTACTCCCCGGGGTCCGATTATCGGAATGTCTCTTGCTTGTCACGCACCTAATGTGCCGCTATGGCGAAAGAAAGGCTGACGTCGGTCAGAAACGCGTGAAGCGCCATTTTTTTGAGGGGGTTGCATGAAATTTAGCGGCACAAAAGACTATGTGGCGACCGAAGATTTGACCGTTGCGGTGAATGCCGCCGTGACATTGGAACGCCCGCTTCTGGTCAAAGGCGAACCCGGCACCGGCAAGACCGAGCTGGCGCGGCAAGTGGCTGGCGCTTTGGGCCTGCCAATCATCGAATGGCATATCAAATCGACAACGCGGGCGCAGCAGGGCCTTTACGAATATGACGCCGTTAGTCGGCTGCGCGACAGCCAGTTGGGCGATGAGCGGGTCAATGAAGTGGCCAATTACATCAAGCGCGGGAAGCTCTGGCAGGCCTTCGCCGCCGAGGAACGCGTGGTCTTGTTGATCGACGAGATCGATAAGGCGGATATCGAGTTCCCGAATGATCTTCTACAAGAACTCGACCGTATGGAGTTCTTTGTCTATGAAACCGGCGAGACGGTGACAGCCCGCCAGCGGCCCATCGTCATCATCACCTCGAACAATGAAAAAGAACTGCCGGACGCGTTTTTGCGCCGCTGTTTCTTCCACTACATCCGATTCCCCGAGATGGAGGTGATGAAACAGATCGTCGAGGTGCATCACCCGGGCATCAAGCAGGCGCTTCTGACCACGGCTCTGACCCAGTTCTATGAGATCCGCGACCAACAGGGGTTGAAGAAGAAACCCTCAACATCTGAGGTTCTCGACTGGCTGAAACTACTGTTGGCCGAAGACCTGGACCCGGAAGACTTGCGCCGCGACGGGGCAAATGCGTTGCCGAAACTGCATGGCGCGCTCCTCAAAAACGAACAAGACGTCGCCCTATTTGAACGATTGGCCTTCATGGCGCGCGGGCAGCGCTAGTGCTGCAAACCCTCGCAGACCCGATTCTACCAGTCTTTCTGGCGCTGGTGACCGGGTATGCGCTCCGCAAGGGCGGCGTGATAGAGTCCGCCCATGCCGCCGCGATCAACAAATTCGCCTTCTATTTGGCGGTGCCTGCGCTGATCGTTTCGGTGGTTGGGAAGGCACCCATCGGAGACTTTGAATGGGCGGCTGTCGGCGTCTATTTCGCGGTGCAGATGACGCTCTATCTGGGCACATTTGCGCTGCTGAAAATCGTCCTGCGCCTGCCAACGGCTGAGGCGCTTTTGCTCGGCATGGCGGCCAGCTTCGTCAACCATGTCTTCTTTGTTTTACCCATTGCCGAACGCTTGGTTGGCCCGGATGCTGGCGTGCCGATGGCCGGGTTGGTCATGCTGGATGCGGGCGTAATCTTTCCGGCCACCGTTCTGGCCACGGCACTTCTGACAGCAACGGGTGATAGCAAGTCCGGTATGGCGGGCCTGATCCTGAAGAACCCGTTTGTCTATGCCTCGCCCATTGGCATTGCCTTGGGTCTGTTGGGCGATGCGGCGCCCTCGGGCATTATGACCTTCGCAGAGTTTGCCGGGGCATCGGCGGCGCCCGTGTTGCTCTTTACCCTTGGGGTCACACTTGCGGGTTCCTCCCTCGCTCGCATCGGTCCCGAAGTTTGGATCGTGACAGCGGTGAAACTGCTGGTCCATCCGGCTTTGGTTGGGGGCCTCCTGACCCTGGTGACGGTCAGCCAATTCACGACCGATATCACGCTTTTGGTGGCGGCCGGGCCCTGCGGCGCGATGCCGTTCGTGATTGCCACACAATACGGCGTTCGCACCGAGGCGATTGCGAAGGCGGTTCTGATCTCGACCGTGCTTTCGATCCTGTCGCTGGCAGTTTTAACCGCCTAGGAAACAATCCGTTTTTGGCAACAGATCAAATTTGTGCCACATTTGAACCATAGCTCAACACCTCCACCACGGACCGAATGGGACAGTTTTCCAGTGACATCTGACATTTCCATTCGCCCGCTTTCATCAGATGACAAGGCGGTCTGGGTTAACCTGTGGCGGGACTATTTGGCGTTCTACGACACCACCCTCCCATCGGAGATCTATGACCTGACGTTCGCGCGCTACACCGATACCACCCGACAAGACATGCGCGCCTGGCTCGCTTGGGACACAACAATGGCGGTCGGTCTGGTTCACGCAATCGCGCATCCTCATGGCTGGAAGGCCGAGCCCGTCACCTATCTGCAAGACCTCTTCACCACGCCCGCGGCGCGCGGCAAAGGTGTGGCGCGGGCGCTGATCGAAACCGTCTATGCCGATGCGGATGCCGCAGGGCGCCCATCGGTCTATTGGCTTACACAGATCGGCAACACGCCGGCCCGCGCGCTTTATGATCGCGTCGCAACGCCAACGGATTTTATGAAATATCAAAGGACCAATTAGTGTTTCGATTGTCTCTTCTCGCTGCTTGCGTCGCGCTTTGCGGTTGTGTGCCTGCGACGGTCTCTGATTTGCCCGAACGTCGCGACGCGACACTGCCGACCGCGCTGCCACCGATGGCGCAATTCTCGCTCCGCGCGGCGGCGGCTCCGAGACGGTCGAATATCGAGATTGCCCGCGATTTTCTGGAGCTCAGCTTCGAGATGGAAAGCGGCCGACGAATTGACCGGATCAGCCGGTTCGAAGGCCCAATTACGGTGGCCGTCACCGCCGGAGCCCCCGCCTCGCTTGGCCCAGATCTCGACCGGCTTTTGGCGCGCCTGCGCCGTGAGGCCGATATCGACATCTCCCGGGTGCAACGCGGCACAGGGCCTGCGTCGATCACAATCGAAACCCTGCCGCGTGCCCAGATGCAGCGGATCGTGCCACAAGCGGCCTGTTTCGTGGTGCCCCGAGTGTCAAGCTGGCAGGAGTTCCGCCGCGCCCGCACGTCGCGCGATCTGGATTGGACAACGCTTGCCACCCGCGAGCAGGTGGCGGTGTTCATCCCCTCCGACGTTTCCCCGCAAGAGATACGCGATTGCCTGCATGAAGAAGTGAGCCAAGCGATCGGCCCGCTCAACGACCTCTATCGCTTATCTGACAGCATCTTCAACGATGACAATTTCAACGCGGTCTTGACCGGGTTCGATATGCTGGTCCTCCGCGCTTATTACGATGACAGCTTGCGGTCGGGGATGACCCGCGCCGAGGTGGCCAATCGCCTGCCCGGCCTGCTGTCGCGCCTGAACCCGCGCGGCAATCGCAGCGCGGGCGCCGCCGCGCCACGCAGCCCGGATGCCTGGATCACCGCCATCGAAACCGCCCTTGGCACTGGAACCAGTGGCCCGCGCCGACTATTCGCCGCGCAGCAGGCGGTGGCTTTGGCGCAGTCCGCCGGCCTCCGCGACGGTCGCCTGGCGTTTTCCTATTTCGCTTTGGGCCGCCTGACGCTGGCCCGGGATCCAGACCTGTCGCTCACCTCTTTTTTGAATGCTGGGCGTCTCTATCGCGAGATTGACCCAAATGGCATCCAGTTGGCGCATGTGGACATGCAATTGGCGGCATTCGCTCTCTCCTCTGGCCGTATTGACCAAGCGCTCGTCTTGACCGGGGGTGCGATGCCCGCCGCCACACGGGCCGAAAACGCCAGTCTCTTGGCCACACTTTTGATGATCCGCGCCGAAGCGTTGGATGCGGCCGGGCGCGCGTCAGAGGCCCGTGCGGTTCGGCTCGACAGTCTTGCCTGGGGCCGTTATGGCTTCGGCCGGACCGAGGCCGTGCAGGCCCGGCTAACCGAGGTGGCCGGGCTCAGCCCGCCAGCCTGATCGGGCGCAGAAGGGGGCGACTATGTTGAATTTCATCGGCTTGGCGGTTGGGGCAGCCCTGGGGTTTTGGACAGCGCGGCGCCGCGGCGGCAACCGGTTGGATATGCTCCATTATGCGGCGATCTATGGGTTGATTGGCTTCATCATCGGTGCCTTCGCAATGCTTGTGATCCCTGCCCCTGCGTGACAGGCTGGCGCCTATGTTCCTGCCGTTTTTTGAAACCCTGCGCATGGCGCGCATCCCCGTCTCCCTGCGGGAGTATCTTGGGTTTCTGGAAGGTGTTTCCGCCGGTTTGGTGACCTATGATGTCGACGGGTTTTACTACCTCGCCCGCGCCGCGATGGTGAAAGACGAACGTCACCTGGATCGGTTCGACCGGGCCTTTGCCCATGCCTTTGGCGGGCTGGAGCAGATCACCCCCGAACAGGTTCTGGAGGCCACGGAAATCCCGCAAGACTGGTTGGAGAAACTGGCCGAGAAGCACCTGACGGAGGAAGAACGCGCCGAGATTGAAGCGCTTGGCGGGTTCGACAAGCTGATGGAAACACTCCGCGAGCGCTTGAAGGAGCAAGAGGCTCGGCACCAAGGCGGCAATAAATGGATCGGCACCGCAGGCACCTCGCCGTTTGGAGCCTATGGCTACAACCCCGAGGGCGTACGCATCGGACAGCACGAGTCGCGCCATCGCCGCGCCGTTAAGGTGTGGGACAAGCGCGACTTCAAAAACCTCGATGGCGATGTGGAGCTTGGCACCCGCAATATCAAAGTTGCGCTGAAACGCCTGCGCCAATGGGCGCGCGATGGAGCGGCGGACGAACTCGACCTTGATGGCACGATCCGCGCCACCGCCGAGCATGGCTATCTCGATGTGCAAACCCGGCCCGAACGGCGCAATGCGGTGAAGGTGCTGTTATTCCTCGATATCGGCGGCTCGATGGATGACCATGTGCAGATCGTCGAAGAGCTGTTTTCCGCCGCGAAATCCGAGTTCAAACATCTCGAACACTATTACTTCCACAATTGCCTCTATGAGGGTGTCTGGCGCGACAACCGCCGCCGCTGGACGGAGCAGACGCCGACTTTCGATGTGCTCAACACCTACGGCTCTGATTACAAATGTATTTTCGTGGGTGATGCGGCGATGTCTCCTTATGAGATCGCCTTTGCCGGGGGCGCGAATGAGCATTGGAATGCCGAGGCAGGCCAGGTCTGGCTGGAGCGCGCTTGCGCGCAATGGCCCGATCACCTCTGGATCAACCCGACCCCTGAGAAGCACTGGCGCTATACCCAATCGACTCAGATGATCGGGGAGATCTTTCAGGGCCGCATGGTGCCGATGACGTTGGAAGGGCTCGACCGAGGTATGCGCGAATTGAGCCGATAGTCGGTATCAACAGTTCCGGCCCCGTCAAACCCAGCCCAGGATATCGTTTGATCTACAAATAAGCAGGAGAATTTCTATCCGGGCCCGCCTTGCCCTTACATGGTGCAAATGGCCTCGGCCAATCGCGGCGAGACGGTGTTCGACGCCGCCGATGCTGTTTGACGCCTGTCTGATTTGCGCCGGACCGGCCCAGCCAGATTCGGCGGCTGGGCCTTTCAGGGGCCGCTATCCGTGCCCGTGGCCTGGGCCGCGTAGACGCTCCCAAAACGGGGCGGAGTAGACCAGTTTCGCTTCGCGCTTGAAACAAAAGTCGCAGGCCTCGCAGCCTTGTGCCAAGGTACCGGAGCGGCTGACCGACACGGGCTTCTCCGACGCGTTCACGATCTCCATCCATTGCGCATCCCAGGCGCAGAGGATCGGCGTCAGGTCACTGCGCCCGGCATCCCAGAAATAGTCCACAAACACACATTCGGTGACCATCAAAGTGGCATGATCCGGGCCATTTTCCTGATGGGCTTTCAACCCACTTCCCCAGGCCATCTGCGCCCGTTCGGCCAGTTTGTTGCCCGCTTTCGCGTGGCCGACCGGGTCCGGCGTGACCCAAAGCCAAAGCCGCATCGACCAGCGCGCCAGGTTTTGACCGGATTTCAGAAATGCGGCCCCGGCCCGGTCCCGGGCCTCACGACGGCTGAGCCCCGCCTCTTCCAACAACTCGGTCGCCGCATGTAGCCCGGTGGCCAATGCATGGGTCAGCTCGGTCTGCCCATCTTCGGCCGCCAAATGCCGCCGAGCAGCCAAACGCGTCGCGCGCTCAGTCAAATCCTCGTCGGATATGTGGGGGTCACCACCGCGATTCAAAGCGCTCAAAAACCCGCGCCGCCACAATCGTACAATCATCTTTCCCATGTCTTTTCTCCCACTCGCGTCTCAAATCTCTCCGCCCATCATGGCTTACACGGCGCCAGCGGGTCTTTCCGTCGCGGGTTGAAATCGGGCCCGCAGCAACTCGTCAAACAACAAATAAATCCGTCTTCTCTCGTCGATCGAAATCTCTGGGTTTAGCAGAACGATCCCACTGAAGGCGCCATAATCCAGGAGCGACAGGTCGCGCGCCGTCTCTTCATCAACACCGAAACGCGATTTGTAGACCTCGGCGACAAAGACAAGCCGCGCCGTTTCGGTCTCCGCCAGCAAGGCCGCAATTCGGTCATCTCGCTTCGCTAACTCACGGATGTTGAGTTCCAGATGAATGTCGATTTCCAAAGCTTCTTCAATCAGCGCGGCAAGCTGTGTATCGGTGAGCGTCGCCGGGTTGAACTGCTCCACGAAGATATCAGTGTGGAGCACCCGCCACTGCTTGGCCAAGGCTATGAGGAAGCTGCTAAGATCCTCAAAATGATGATAGAAAGAGCCTTTGGTGACCCCCGCCTCGGCGCAGATCCGATCAACACGCAGGGCATCCGGCCCATCTGCGCTCAAGAGCTTCAACCCAAGATCAAGCCAATCTTCCCGGTAGAGGCGTTTGCGCGGCCCGGTCATAAGAAAAGCCCCCAAAGACCCAACCCCGCAACCGGCACAAACAACCAGCCTTGAGGCAAACGCGCATAGCCCGCGCCAATCCCAAGCGGCAGGAGGATACCGATTGCCGCGAAGCCCGCCGCCAGGGCCACACCTGCCATCGCCAAACCGGCGGCACCGCTTGCGCCGAGGCCGGCGGCCAGGAGCAATCCTGCCATGATCGCCAAGGTGATCGAGACCAGATGCCAACAGAGATAGGCCGTGTCTCGCACCATCGCGGGCAGGTCACGGCTCTGGCGCAATGGACCAGCCACCTGCGCCCCACCCATGAACAGATGTACCACCGTCCAAAGGGCTGAAAGCGCTGCGGCCGCAAGGAAGAGGGTGCTGGACATGGGTGACCTCGACACAAATGTTACGGCGATATACATACCATACCGAACGGTATGTCAACCACCTATTGCCGCCCTCCCCCAAAGGCCCCATATCCCCTATATGCTGAAGTTCACCCCGATCCTTTTGGCCATTCTCTACGCGCTTGCGATGTATCAGTTTTCGGCCTGGCGGACGCGGCGGGAACTGGACCAACGCTCCAGCGAGTTGGCCGATGCCCGCTTGCGCGGTTTGACCGATCAAATGGCGCGCGCCCTTGGGATCGAGCGGATCAAGGTCCACCTGTATGAAATCGATCCCGTGAACGGATTGGCCGCACCCGATGGGCGGATTTTCCTCACGCGCGGGTTCTACAACAAATACCGGTTGGGCGAGGTCAGCGCCGAAGAGATTGCGAGCGTCATCGCCCATGAATTGGGCCATGTGGCGCTTGGCCATACGCGCCGCCGGATGATCGATTTCTCCGGGCAAAACGCCGTCCGCGTGGCCCTCGCCACGGTTCTGGGCCGCCTCGTCCCGGGCGTCGGCGTTTGGATAGCCAATATGCTCGCCTCGCTTCTGATGGCCCGGCTTAGCCGACAAGATGAATACGAGGCTGATGCCTATGCCTCGGCACTTTTGGTGAAAGCGGGCATCGGGACCGGCCCGCAAAAGACACTGTTTGCCAAGCTCGAAGGGCTAACCGGCATGGGTGGGCGGGGTATGCCCGCCTGGCTTATGAGCCATCCCAAGACGCAGGACCGGATCGCCGCGATCGAGGCGCTCGAAGCGCGTTGGGCCCGAGAATTGCCAAGCGAGTAACCCGATGCCGATGCCCACCACCTATCGCCACGCGACCAAGGATTGGCAGGCTTTTCTGGCCGATGCGAAAGATCAGATGGGGCTGATCTCGGACAACTCGACCTATACAGCCATCGACGCGGTGTTTCAGGTGTTCCGCCGCCGATTGACCGTGGCGCAAGCGCTTGAATTCGCGGATCTGTTGCCCGCCGTCGCCCATGCGCTGTTTCTCGCCCGCTACGACAGTGCGGCGGTCCCACTGCCCTTCGCGGATCGCGCCACGATGACCGCGGAGGCAAAATCGGTGCGCCCGCATCACAACCTGACCCCCGACAACGCCATCGCGGCGGTTGCCTATGCGCTCCACCGCCACACAAACCCGATCGACCTTGCCCGGGTCTTGGCAGCGATCGGTCCGGAGGCCGAAGCGTTCTGGCATGTGGATGTGGCCGATCCGTCGGAGTTGGCGCGGCAGATCACCTAAGTCGCAAGCGCTTTGCCCAATCGGGGCAGCCGCGCCCGTTTCATCAGCTTTCGCAAATCAAGCCTCTCGCCCGAGAGCCTTTCTGCTTGGCCATGCACCCGGTCAACAACTTCAGCGATGATATCTGGTTGCTCCTGCCAAAACCGATAGAGCAAGGCATCCGGATGGATGGCTTGCAAATCATGACCGTGCAGCTCCCGCGCCGGAAAATCCTTGAGATTAAAGGTCAAAATTGCCTCAGCGCGGCCCGCAATCGCCGTTTCGAGCACATGGATGTCATGCGCGTCGGGAAGCCAGAGTTGCGCCTCCAAATCGGGCTGCGGCGCGATCTCGGCATCGGGCCATGCGCTCCGCAGAACAGCGATCTCACCTCGCGCGATGACGTCGTCACCCGGGTTTCGCCGCGCTGCCGCGCGCGCCCATTCCTCCAATATCCGCGCCGACCAAAGCGGCTGGATCAGCCCGGCCTCCGCCACCCCGATCAGGATCTCGCGCAGAACCGTTGGATAGAGCACGCAGGCGTCGAGGCACAGCCTCATGGCATCAACCGAAACGCCAGCGCTTTGAGATACCCTGTCTCGCTCAGATCAGGGTGTTGCGGATGATCCGGCCCCGCAAACCCGGTATAGATCAATCTCGGCACCCGGCCCGCGCGCCCGATCCCGCGCAAACAGGCCGCACGGAACTTGGGTAGCTCCGCGGCGTGAGAACAGGAGCACAGGATCAACACACCACCCGGCGCGACCAGAGGCGCCGCCAAGCGGGCGACACGTTCGTAAGCGCGAAGCCCCTTTTCAAGCGCCAGTTTCGACGGTGCAAAGGCGGGCGGGTCGGCGACAACCAGATCGAACTGCGCACCCTCGCCCGCGAGCGCCTCCATCACGTCAAAGGCATCTCCCGCGCGGGTCTGGAACCGTGCTTCGGCCCCCATCGCCGCCGCGCCGGCCTGGGCCAGGCTCAACGCGGGTGCCGACGCGTCCACGGCCATCGCCTCGCTTGCCCCGCCTGCCAGTGCGGCCAAACCGAACCCACCGACATGAGAAAACACATCCAAAACCCGCGCATCGCGAGCCAAAGAGGCTGCAAATGCGTGGTTCGGGCGTTGGTCGTAAAACAGGCCGGTTTTCTGACCACCAATCACATCGGCCAGATAAATCGCCCCGTTCATTGAGACCTGTATCGGGGCCTCAGGGGCCGCGCCCCGCAACACCGTCATCTCATCCGGCAGGCCCTCAGCCGCGCGCGCCCGACCGCTGCCGTTTTTAATGAGCGTGGTGCAGCCGGTCAGGTCGAGCAAGACATCGGCAAACATCTCCAACCGCTCTTCCAGCCAGATCGCATTTGGTTGCATCACCAGCGTGTCGCCAAACCGATCCACGATCAGCCCCGGCACGCCATCGCCCTCGGCATGGATCAACCGGTAAAATGGCGCGTCAAAGAGCTGGTTGCGCAATGCCAGAGCGGCGCGCACGCGGCCCCCGATCCACGTCTCGTCTATGACTGCGTCGGGATCGCGATCCAGCATCCGAAAGGCGATTTTGCCACCGGTCGTGGCCACGCCCATCCCAAGCGGTCGTCGCTCAGCGTCTTCCAAGACGGCCAAAGCCCCGGCGGTCAGACCGCGCGAGCGACGATCCAAGACCAACTCATCGGCCCAGGCCCAAGGAAAGCCATGGCGCAAGCGGCGCGCGTCGGCTTTCGGTTTCAATCGCAGGGTGGGTAATGTGGAAAGGGGCGCTGTCATGCGCCCCCTCTATCTTGCCTTATCGATGGCGAAAAGAGATCAGTTGGTCAAACTCGCCAAGACGGGCCTGGGCGCAAAGGTTTCTGATACCCAGGTCTGCAACCGCGCCTGAATACGATCCCGCTGAAAAATGCCTTGCCGTTCTGCGGCGATGGCTTCGGACCCGCCAAACGCGCGGAAGGTCAAATCCACATGCTCCGGACCGTGCAAGAGCGCGCCGGTTTCCGCATGGCGCACGGTCAGGTCGAACTCGACCTCATGTTCGCCACCAAAGGTATAGCGCGTGCGTTCGGTCAGGGCGTGGAACCGTGTGACCACAAGTTGAACCTGCACCGGCACCTCGCCTTGCAAACCGGAAAAGGCAGCTTCAAGCGGCGGCGTCATCACATTGGCGACCTGCTGGTGACGATCACCAATCGGATCCTCGCGCCAGACGATATCTGCACGGGGTTTGATTGAGTTGGCCTCAGAGACCGTAAGCGCATCGGGCACATCCACCCGCAACGCCGACACCTGCCAATTCTGCGCCTGAATCGCCAAAGCCGACGGTGCGGCCTGTCCAGCGGGCGAGAAATCGAGCGGCGCGGCGCGGCTCACGGCATCCGGTGTGGCACATGCCGATACGGCTAGGCCAAAACCCAGAATGATGAAGGGAATCAATCGTTTCATGCTCTTCCTCCTACCCATTTGCCTGGGTTTCGGTGGGACTCTAAGAGCAGAAATAGCCCCCAAAAGAGGCCGGATTGGGATACCCCTGGTGCGTTGACTGGGCTTTTTGGTGATGAAACCCTGTTCTAAATACGGCGAAAATCGGCGCCTCTGACCCGCATCAGCCTGCCTCAACCGTCATATTTTGTTGACCCAACCGGTCGATTTCCAACGTGATCTCATCACCTGGCGCAAGAAACACCGGTGGTGTCATGCCCGCGCCCACACCTGGCGGCGTGCCCGTGGCGATGATGTCACCGGGCTGCAATGTAAAGAAATCGCTGAGATATGAGATGAGTTTTGGGACGCCGAAAATCATCTGCTCGGTCGACCCATCTTGCCGCGTCTCGCCATTGACCCGAAGTCGGAGGCCCAGTTTCTGTGGGTCGCCCACCTCGTCCGGCGTCACCAACCAAGGCCCGATCGGCGCAAAACTGTCGCAGCTCTTGCCTTTGGTCCACTGTCCGGCGCGATGTTTCTGAAAGTCACGCTCTGAGACATCATTGACCGCCACATACCCCGCGACGTGATTGAGAGCCTCCGCTTCGGTCACATGTTTTGCTGGTTTGCCGATGACCACGCCCAACTCCACCTCCCAATCGGTCTTCGCGGACCCGCGCGGGATGTAGATTGTGTCATTCGGCCCTGTGATGGCCGAAGTCGCTTTCATGAAGATCAGAGGTTCAGGCGGTGGCGTGGCCCCAGTCTCCGCCGCGTGATCGGCATAGTTCAATCCGATACAGATGATTTTACCCGTGCCGGTGAGTGGTGGCCCAAGTCGTGGCACGCCGGGCACAAGTGGGCCATCGGCGGTGAGGTCGGGCAATCGGGTCAACACGTCGCCGCCCAAATCTGCGACTTGTCCCGAAAGATCCCGAACTTGGCCCGCTGCGTCTAACACCCCGGGCTTCTCCATCCCCGGTGCCCCATATCTTACAAATCGCATCGCGCGTCCTCTTCTAGTCGATCTTCCGAATACCAGCGACCTCGGCTCTGGCGCCGGACAACATCCAAGCGTGCTCCGAGGCAATGAAAAACGCGCTGAACCCATATTGGCGCAGCGCCGCTGCCTTCTCGGCATTTGGCGTGAAGGTCATATACGCTTTCCCAGCCGATTTCGCGGCGTCTCCAACCGCCGCCATGGCGGCCATCAATTCCGGGCTGTCTTGGTTCATTTTACCATACGCCACGCTCAGGTCGGCGGGCCCGAGGAAGAGCGCATCTATCCCATCGGCCTTGGCAATCGCGTGGGCCTGATCCACCGCCTCGGGGTCTTCGATTTGTGCGATCACGACCGTTTCCTCGGCGCTTTGCGCCAGCAACTCTGGCATCGCACGGGTAGCAAACCCTGCCCATCGGGTCGAACCCGCATAGCCACGCCCGCCATGGCCAAACCGGGCGGCCTTGGCGATCCGCGCCGCATCCTCACCATTCATGACATGAGGCACGACGATGCCAGTGGCACCGGCGTCCAAGGCCTGTAAAATATGTTCCGGCGCAGCGGACGGCACCCGCACCAAGACCGGAAACCCGCCAGCCCGCGCCACGGCAAGGCAGTTGCTGAGCGTTAGACGATCAAAGGGCGCATGTTCGGCATCGATACAAACAAAATCGAGGCCTGAGAGCATCAAAACCTCCATCACATCGACTGCGGGCGTTTTCATGAAGGTTCCGGCCATAACCTGGCCCGATGCGATCTTCGATTTGAACGTTGTGCTTGCCATGGCCCTGCCTCAGGTGATCCTGCTTTCCTCCTGGGCAACCTGACCGGATCGGGATCGGAATGCAATTGCGCGGATTTAGTCCGCTTCATCGCTCTCCGGCTCCGCGATATCGGGCAGTGGCGCGCTTGGCGGGGCCGCCTCGGGCGGGCGTGGCGTCACCGGCGGTTCATTGACAGGTTGCGCCTTCGGCACCGGCGCCGGGCCGGTCGTCATCAACATCGCGCGGCGCCCATGTTGCTGCCCCAACCTCCCACGAAATATCGTTTGCCCGGCTGTGTCTTCTAGGCCAACCTTGGTTAAAGCCGCCGGATCAAACCCAATCAGATCACCAGGGGCCAGCGCTTCCAGTTCCGCAAAACTCCGGCGCAGACGGGTCAAGATGACGTCAACGGGCACCTCTGCCTGCCCGACGGCCCGACGAAAGGCGGCCTGCCACGCCGGATCTGGGTCGGCCGATGCCGCCGATTCCGATGTCATCGCTCCGTCGGCAGCAGCGGGCACGGCAAGAAGCAAGGACCCGGATTTTGCGCCCTCCCCCAGGGCAACGTCGGCCCCAAACCGGTGATATCCGACATCAGGCATCAAAAGCGGCAATTGACGCCGATCCGAGAGCACTCCACCGAAACTCAAGCGCCGGGGCCAATCAACGCCCGAAACTCCTTCCAGCTCGGCTGCAAAGGCCGAAAGCAACAGTTCGACGAAATCCCGGGTCAGTGCGATGTCGATTTTGGTCACGGGGCGGCCCGGCCCCTGCACCCGGTCCACCCGACCGGTCGTTTGAACCTCAATTAGCGCATCGACCAAAGGCTGCTGCAACAGGCACAAGCCGCGCCCATTCTGCGGCGCATCCAAGCCAATCAACAAGCCTCCATCGGGAAGCTCGGTTAGCAAATCGCCCAATGGGAGGCCCCAGTTCACCTCCTCTCTTTGCGGCTCGGGCGACAGCCCTGGAAAGGGTGCGCCAGCCCGACGAACCGTACGCTGAAACGCCCGCTTTGCCCGGGTTCCGCGATCAGGTGCGGGCGTCGCATGCGCCCGCCTTGTCATCCGTTGTATTGCCGAGAGATTGGCGGATTCCGCCATATCAAGCCTTCCCGTTTGCAGTGTGGCAGCCGTTCAGACCTTATGCGCCCGGCAAGGTTAAAAATCTCTCAACCGCCACCCATCATGCGGCCCTAAGGGCTCGCCCCGGCAGACGCACGCGGAAACACGCTCCAGACTGGCCTGGTAAGAACACCAGGCCGCCGCCCAAACGGGCCATGATCTCGCGGCTGATCGCCAGCCCTAACCCCGCGCCCGGGGCCTCCCGCGCCGTATCGGCCCGTGCGAATTTTTCAAATATAAGAGCGTGTTGGCGCGCCGGGATGCCCGAACCGTTATCGGCAAACTCAACCTCGGCTCGGCCCGGTAACTGCTTGAGTGTGATCCGAAGCTCCGGGGCCTCTGCATCGCAGTATTTCTGAGCGTTCGAGATCAGATTGATGAAGACCTGCGCCAGACGGTCCGCATCCGTCCAAAGCGGCAAATCTTCCTGGTCTTGCTGTCGAATGATCTTCAATCGCGCGCCGTGTTCCAGTGCGCTGGTCGCATCGATCGCGCGATCCAACACATTGCTGAGCGTTGTCTCCCCTTCGTTCAGCGTCACCCGCCCGTCTTCGAGCACACTCAAATCCAACAGATCATCCAGCAAGCGAGTCAGTCTGAGGCTCTCGTCATGAATGATCCGGCTAAAGCGCGCGCGCCCCGCGCTATCCAAGCCATCGCTTTGCATCAAGATTTCCGAAAACGCCCGGATCGACGTCATCGGTGTGCGTAATTCATGGCTGATCTGGCTGAGAAACGCGTCTTTTTGAACCGACAACTCGGTGAGTTTCTCATTTGCCTCACGAAGCCTTGCGGCCGTCTGCGCCAATTCGGCGGACTTCGCTTCAAGCTGGCTAGAATACTCCATCATCTGCGCGGTTTCATCGGCCACCGCCAAGAGATCCCGCACCGAGACGCTGGCGCCACCGGTAATCTGCCCGACCATGGCATTTGCAGTGGCCGCCCCGACGGACCCGGCCAACTCCCGCTCCAAGTGCTCCAAGAAATCCGGCGTTGGCTCCGGCAATTGCGCCTCCCGCCCTTGCCCGGCCGCCGCATCCCGAAAGAGCCGCGCGGCGCGCCCTGCCCCCAATATCCGCTGCGCCATGATCAGCAGATCATCCGCCGTACCGGCGCTGCCCTTCCAAGCCAGAGGGGTTTGCGAATGCTCATACACATTGACGAATTGCGCCCCCATGAGCCGCTCCATCGGACTTGGGAAGGTGAAGAGCGAGACCAGGACAAACGCGAAGGTGTTCACCCCAAGCGACAGGATCATCGCGGTCAAAAGCGGGTCGGCACCATCAAGGCCCAAAGGGGTTGCCGGGCGGAGCCAGGCAATGCCAAAAGGCCCGTTCTCCAACACGCCCTGCATCAACCCGGCGGTTGCCGCATTGGGGACCAAAAGCACCCAACCCCAGATTAAGAACCCCAGTCCAATCCCCGCCGCAGCCCCGGGCCGCGTCGCGCCTCGCCAAAAAATCCCGCCCAAAAGCGCGGGCAAGACCTGCGCCACGCCGAGAAACGCGATCAGACCAATCGAGGCCAACGCATCGTCGCCACCTGAAAGCCTGTAGTAAAGCAGGCCGAGCGTCAAAACGCCCGCGATGCTCAACCGCCGCGCCATGAGAGCCACACGGCGCATGTCCCCCGACATCGGGTTTTCGCCTTTCGTGGCCCGCATCCAAAGCGGCACGATGATGTGGTTCGATACCATCGTGCTCAGCGCCAGTGCAGCAATGATCACCATTGAAGTTGCGGCGGAAAACCCACCCAGAAAGGCAAAAAGCGCAAGCCCGCCCTGCCCTAATTCCAGCGGAAGGGTCAGCATGAACAGATCGGGGTTCGCGCCAGCGGGCATCATCTGCAACCCAACCACCGCAATCGGGATCACAAAGAGGCTCATAAGCAGCAAATAGAGCGGGAAGGCCCAACTCGCGGTCGCCAGATGCCGTTCATCGGCATTTTCCACGACCAGGACCTGAAACATGCGCGGCAGGCATAAGATGGCTGCGCCGCTGAGCACGGTCAGCCCGACCCAACGTGCGCCATTGGAGGTCCATTTCGCGATGGGACTATCTTCGACCCGCGCCAGAATATCCGCTGGCCCATCGGCCAAGCCCCAGACAACGAAAGCGCCAACCGCGATCAGCGCAAAAAGCTTCACAATCGCTTCCAATGCGATCGCTGAGACGAGCCCGGGATGACGCTCATTCACATCGAGCGACCGAGTGCCAAAAATGATTGTAAACAACGCCAGACCACCGGCGACCCAGATCGCAGTGCTCTCGGCATCCGGCTGCCCTAATGTCCCCGGCCGGGTGAAAACCGAGAAGGAAAGCGTCACCGATTGCAATTGAAGCGCGATATAGGGCGTCGTGCCGATCACCGCCAGGACCGTGACCAGCGCCGCCAGACCGCCGGATTTGCCATAGCGGCTTGAGATCATATCGGCGATCGAGGTGATCCGCTGCGCCCGCCCGATCCGCACCATTTTCCGCAGCAGCCAGAACCAGCCGATAAAGACCAGCGTCGGCCCCAGATAGATCGTCATGAATTCCAGGCCGGACCGCACCGCGGAGCCGACCGCGCCGTAGAAGGTCCACGCGGTTGTATAGATCGACAGGCTCAGCGTGTAGACCAAAGGCGAACTCAGCCATCTCGCCTTGCCCAAAGAGGCCCGTCTTTCCGCCCAGAACGCGACCCAGAAAAGCCCCGCCACGTAGACAATGCAAACCGCAACCAAGCCATTGAAGGACAACATGTCAGCTACCGTCCGGCTGGTCCGGGCCGCGCGGGGTGATCCGGTTCAGCGCTGCGGCCAAACCGGCGGCCACCCCAATCAAAATCAGCCAAACCACCAGGAAATAGACAAGCCAACGGGCGGTGCCGCCACCGACACCAGAATCGGTGGTGAGAATAAAGACCGGCCCGAAAAACATCAGCGCGCCCAAGACCGGCAGCAACTTGGCCGCATCTTGCAGCCGGTTCCGCCGATAGGTTCGGCGCTCCAAAAACACCCGCTGCTTAAGAGCCTTGCGCGACTCTGGCGCGGTCGCATTGGGTTTGTCGCGGCTCACGACGCGATCCCCTGGCCACTGACCTCGTCGGCACCGTCTTTCCCGGCCACATGACGCAGGGTTTCCAGCATTTCAGAATTGGAGAACGGTTTTGTCAGATAAGCGTTCGCGCCAAGCGCCAAGGCCATATCGCGATCCTTGGCCTGCCCCTTCGCGGTCAACATCAGAACCGGCAGATGTTCGGTTTCGGCACCGCTCCGCAACTCGCGCAGAATGTCCAAGCCCGACCGACCGGGTAGCATAACATCCAGCACGACCACATCCGGTTCGACCCGCATCACTGCGTCCAGCGCAGTTGCGCCATTGCCATGGCCATGCACCTCCCATCCGTCACGCGACAGGATAAAGCTGATGGCTTCCAGAATGTTGGCCTCGTCCTCGACCAATAAGACTCGCGTGCCCAAACCACTCTCCTCCACTGGTCAGGCGCTCCCAACTCTCACACTGCCCGATTTCGGTGCAATGTCAAACGCCTCCGGCCCCTGACCTCAACTCACCAAACTGGCCGCTCGCCGCGCACCACATTCCGCACGCGGGCAGACAGCGCAGCCAGGGCCGACCGGTTGTGCATCCCTCTGCAGCTCATCGTCCAAGGGCTTGAGCAACATCGTCGCCCGCATCACCGGCTCTGTGCCGAAGCCCACCGGCGCAATTGGCTGGCAAATCGCCCAGGCTTGAAACTGCGCCCCGTTCGGCAAGTCCAAAATGGCGGTCTCCGGCACCATCGGACGGCTCAGCGCATGATAGAGCGGCCAGAGCGGACAGCCCGCCCCGAAGCGGGGGATCGAAAAGGCGTTGATCCGACGACGGAAAAGCAACGCCCCCGCCGCATCGCACACCGCCAAGCCAAGAGCCGGTGCGCCGCTGCTGCGCGGCAAGGTCGCCAAGCGCCGCAAGATCAGCGCCACATCCCCGCCCGCCATTGGCAAAAGCGGTTCAGGCGCGAATTCGGCGGCAATGGCGGCCTCCAAAAATGGTCTGACCGGCAACCGCGCGGCGTCGTGGGCGTAGCCTTGCAAGAGTTGGTTGGCCAAGACTCGCGTGGCCTCATCCTCCATCCCGGGCGCGTCTGCCAAAAGCGTGGGGATCGCCGCCACCCCTCCGGCCTCAATTGTCGGAAAATGATGATCAGCCGCATCAAACAGCGCCTCGACCGTTTCTTGCGGCGTCGATGGCGTGCCTTTCCGGCGGCCTTGGTCTTCGAAATGCGCCAACATAGCTGTCGCCCGGGTCGAAAGCCGCTCCGCCTCTTCATGCAGATTTCGGTGAAACCGCGCGCGCCATTGCGGCTCAATATCCGGCTCACGGACAAGAATATCCGCCGTGGACCGGATCGCCGCGACTGTGGAGAGCACTTCATGCATCGCCTCGGCCAGAACCGGATCATGGCTCAACCGGTCATGCAGACCGTCGACCAAACCCTCTAACCCGGCAATCCGCTTATGCTGCGCCGCGATCAAGCCGGTCCAACCCGGAAACCGGCCCGCAATCTCGTCAATCCGATCCGTCTCGGGCATGGGTCCAAAGCTGGCCGGGGTCTCTGCGGCCGCCCCTTGCAGCGCATCGAACAGCGTCGCATCAGCCCCTTCGCTCAACGCGGCGGGTTCAACCTCAAGCCGTTTTGCCAAATCGACCAAGAGCTTCCCGCCGATCCGGCGCCGATTATGCTCGATCAGATTGAGATAGCTGGCCGAAATGCCCACCGCCTCGGCCAATGCGGTCTGCTTCAAACCCATGACCGTGCGCCGCTCCCGAATGCGGCTCCCGGTGAGGGTGTGGCGGCGGTGCGAACTGGGCGGTTTCGTCATCGGGGCCTGCTACGATCCTGCGAAGGTGTCAAAACCTTTACAGACCGAGGCGTCAAACTCAACGCCCCTCGTCGTCGCAGAGGCCGCCTCTCTCAAAAGGTACTCTTTTGATCAGTCGGACAACTCTCAGAGGGTGCCACCACCGAGGGCCCATTCGCACCGACACCGCGCGCCCCTTTGGAAGCGCGGTGTCTCCATCTGCGCAGGGTCAGCCGCGCCGTTCGGCCAGCATCAACTGCGTGCGTTTCAACTCGCGCAGCACGCGGTCGGCCTGAATCTGCGGCATGAGGCTCAGCTTCATCTGCAGCGCCATCAGGATCAGCACCGCGCCGGGCAGGCCCCATTTCAACGCCAAGAGCATATCCCCGGCGGCAAAGAACTGCACCGCGCAGTAGGCGCCGATCACAAACAGCGCGACTTGCACAATCATCACCACCCAGGTGACCCAACCCAATTTGCCCTGGAACTGCGCAAGGCCCAGTTGGAACCAACCTTGTTCCTCGGTCGCCTCCAAGATGGCGCGATCTTCCGTTCTCAGCGCCTCTTCGATCAGTTGGTCAAGCTTACTCATCCTCTTCTCCTTTCAACGCCTCTTTCAGTTTCGCCCGCGCATGGACCAGCCGCGATTTGACCGTGCCCACGGGGATATCGAGCGCGATGGCCACTTCGGCCACACTCATGTCTTCGAGATAGAACAGCGCCACGGTGGCCGCATGATCCGATGGCAAAGCAGCGATCGCAGCCCGTATGGCACGGGCATCCGCGGCGTCGGGGCCAGCCTCAGAAACCTCAGCCGACATCTCGACCGCGGCCTCCCGCACCAAATCGCGCGCGGCGATCTGGGTTTTGATCTGTCGGGCCACACGCCGCGTGACGATCCGCGTTGCCCAGGCCGGAAAGGCCACAGGCTCACGCAGCTTCGGCAGGCCGCGCAGGATGTCGACCCAGGCTTCCTGCACCACATCCCGCGCCAGCTCCCGATCGCCAAGAAGCCGGGCTGCATGGGCCAGCAACCGCGGCCCGCGCAACGCCGCGATCTCCGCCAGCGCCGTCCGGTCTCCGGCTTGGGCCTGCGTCACAAGCATCTCTTCAAAAACCCGGCCTGCCTGTCTCATCTGCCTTATCTTTCCGTCTTGCAGAGATAAGGTGCCCACAAACCGGAAATCGGTTCACCAGAAAATGCGCTTTCGACGAAAAAGGGCCGCCCCTCGCTTGGGACGGCCCTCTCAGTCGCAAAATGTGAGACGCTTACTCGCTCAACGCCTGGTCGGTGATCATATGGGTCCAAGCCCCCTCGGGCGCGGCCGTGATTACCGGGTCAGAGCCACCGGCCAAAAGCGTCGCGACGGTCCGCTCATAAGCAGCCTCGTCCAGCGCCCCGTTGGAGCCCGCAGTCAGCAAAGCCACCTCACCCATCATCCGGGTCTGATGCTCTTCGGTCTGCGCGCCGGTCTCGTCATAATCGAGCACGATCAGCGCCGCCTCATCCGGGTTTGCTTCGGCCCATTTCCAGCCTTCCATCGAGGCCCGCACAAACCGCACCATCCGGTCGACGAATTCCGGGTCTTCCAGGTTCTCTTCCAGAACCCACATCCCATCTTCGAGCGTCGCAACCCCCTGATCCTCGTATTTGAACGTGATCAGATCATCGGGGCTCACGCCCGCATCGATCACCTGCCAATACTCGTTATAGGTCATGGTCGAGATGCAATCGGCCTGACGCTGCAGAAGCGGATCAACGTTGAAGCCCTGCTGCAGCACGGTCACACCATCTTCGCCACCTTCGGTCGAGATGCCCAACTGGCTCATCCAGCTTAGGAACGGGTATTCATTGCCGAAGAACCACACACCGATGGTCCGCCCGGCCAGGTCAGCAGGCTCTTCAATACCCGCATCGGCCCAACAGGTCAGCATCAGACCCGAAGACGCGAAGGGCTGCGCGATGTTTACCACCGGCAGGCCCCGTTCCCGCGCCGCAAGTGCCGAGGGCATCCAGTTCAGCATCACATCGGCGCCACCCCCGGCGAGCACCTGCGGTGGTGCGATGTCCGGGCCGCCGGGCTGGATCGTCACGTCGAGCCCTTCATCGTCGTAATAGCCATTCTCGAGCGCCACATAATAGCCCGCGAATTGCGCCTGCGTGACCCATTGCAGTTGCAGCGTCACTTCGTCAGCCGCCGCCGCGCCGGTGGCCAGACCGAGCGCCAGCGCGGATGTCATCAGTTTTTTCATTGTTTTCCCTCCAGGTTGGTTCGTTGTTATCTCTGTTGGTGCGTTTCTTATCACTCTTTACCGTTGCGACGGATGCCAGAAGGTCAGCTTCCTCTCCGCCAGGGCCGCCAGCCCATAAAACCCCGTTCCAGCCAATGCGGCCACGGTGATCGATGACCAGACCATATCCATGGCCAGCCGCCCCACCTCGATTTTTATCCGAAAGCCCATGCCCACAGTGGGTGAGCCAAAAAATTCCGCCACAATCGCCCCGATCAGCGCAAGGGTTGTGCAGATTTTCAACCCGTTGAAGATGAAGGGCATGGCCGCTGGCAAGCGCAGTTTGAAAAGCGTCTGCCAATAACTTGCCGCATAGGTTCGCATCAGGTCGCGCTGCATCACCTCGTTGGCCTTCAAGCCCTGCACCGTGTTCACCAGCATTGGGAAGAAGACCATCACGACGACCACGGCGGCCTTCGATTGCCAGCCAAACCCGTACCACATCACCAGGATCGGCGCGGTGCCCACAATCGGCAGCGCCGCGATGAAATTGCCCACCGGCAAGAGGCCGCGTTGCAGAAAATTCGACCGATCCACCGCCAAGGCCACGGCGAAGGCCGCCGCGCAGCCCATCATATAGCCCGACATCGCGCCCTTCACGATGGTCTGGATGAAATCGGCCCAAAGCACATCGGTTGAAGAAATCAGCCGCACCCAGATCGCCGAGGGTGCGGGCAAGATAACGGGCGAAATCTCATAAAGACGAACGGCCATCTCCCACAGCACAAGCAAGGTCACGCCAAAGAGTACCGGTACCAGAAACCGTCCAACCGCCCCGCGCCCATCGGCAGAAAGCCAGATATTCATCCCCCAAGCGAGCAGCCAAACCGCGAGGATCAGCCCCAGACCCTGGTCTGTCATTAAGCCGACAAACACCACCAAGGCCGCAACACCGGGCCCGATCAAGGGGTTGCGCATAATCCCCGTCATCGCGCCATTCCCATCCGCTTCAGGGTCAACCGCTCAATCAAACCCAGCCCGCCGACGAGCACCGCCGCGCAGATCGCCGCCATGAAAAGCGCCGACCAGATTTGGATTGTCTGCCCATAATAACTCCCAGTCAGCAGCCGCGCGCCGAGCCCAAACCGAGCGCCTGTCGGCAGCTCCGCGACAATCGCCCCGACCAGCGCCGCCGCGATGGCGACCTTCAGCGAGGTGAAGAGAAACGGCACCGAAGCTGGTAGTCGGAGTTTCCAGAAGGTCGCAGCGTGGCTGGCCGAATAGGTTTTCAGAAGGTCCAAATCCATCGGGCCGGGGCTGCGCAGCCCTTTCACCATGCCAACCACCACAGGGAAAAAACTCAGATAGGCCGAGATCAGGGATTTCGGCAGCAGCCCCTCTACCCCGATGGAATTGAGCACCACAATCACCATCGGTGCGATCGCCAGGATCGGGATGGTCTGCGACGCAATCGCCCAAGGCATCACCGACATATCCATGGCGCGGTTATGGACGATACCAACCGCCAGGAGAATGCCCAGCCCAGTGCCGAAGAGAAAGCCGAGCAGGGTCGGCGCCAGGGTCTGATACGCATGGAAGAACAGCGAGCGCGGATTGCCGCGCAACTCGCCCCGCCGCTCGCGGAACATCGCCTCCCCTGCGGTCGTGTTCCAAAGCTCTGCAAAGACCTGATGTGGGGTCGGCAATACCGGCCGTTCTTGGTTCATCGCATCGGCGATCACCTCGCCTGCGCTGAGTTCCACGCCGGCGCGCTCTGCCTGATCCAGGGTCCAGGCCCGGTTCATGCCAACGCTGGCGGCATACCAAAACGCGACGATACAGGCGACCACGACCAATACCGGCATCACGTGATGCACAGCCCCGGCGACGCTTCGGCCGAGAAGGCCTCCACCGGTTGAAGCGTGTCTGGCTTGGGCGACGTCAGTCATTGGCGCGCCACTCCATCTTCACCTCGCGCACGGTCTCCGGCGGCTCGGGTATAAACCGCTCCACCTCCGTAAAGCCTTCGCGGGTATAGAATTTCTGCGCCCGGAGATTGGGTTCATGGGTGGTCAGCCAGAGATAATCCTGCCCCTCTTTCACCCGATCCATAAGCGCCTTTCCAACGCCGCGCCCACCATGGCGGCAAAACAATGCGCCGACGCGTTTCTTTTCGGGATCGTAGGACAGATACGCCTCCACCGGATCACCCGCGACCCAAATCTCGCGGTTCGGCAACGCCTCGCGGATCATCCCCTCGATGGTCTCGGGCGGATAATCGCGCGGCAACCAATCTGTGTCGTCAATCCACCAGTTGGCCACCGCCGCGCAGGCCGGGACATCGCCGATCTTGGCGCGTCGTATGGAGATGGCCTCAGTCGTCATAAGCATGCCCCGCGCGCAACCCCTCGCGCACCCGATGGGCAATGGCCAGAAACTCAGGCGTGTCGCGAATATCGAGCGGGCGCTCCTTCGGCAAATCGCTCTCGATCACGTCTGTGATCCGCCCGGGCCGGGGCGACATCACCACGATCTTGGTGCTGAGATAGACTGCTTCGGGGATTGAATGGGTCACGAAACCAATTGTCTTCTCCGTCCGCGCCCAAAGGTCGAGCAACTGCTCATTCAAATGGTCGCGGACGATCTCATCCAACGCCCCGAAAGGTTCGTCCATCAGCAGCAGATCAGCATCAAAGGCCAGCGCCCGCGCGATACTCGCCCGTTGCTGCATGCCGCCCGATAGTTGCCAGGGGTACTTCTTGCCAAACCCTTCGAGGTCAACCAGTTGCAGGACATTCTTTACGCGCTCAGCTTGCTCTGCCGCGTTGAAGCCCATGATCTCCAACGGCAGCTTGATATTCTTCTCAATCGTCCGCCATGGATAAAGCCCGGCGGCCTGAAAGACATAGCCATAGGCCCTCTGGCGCCGCGCCTCATCGGGGCTCATCCCGTTCACCGTGATCTCGCCGCCCGTTGGATGCTCCAACGCGGCAACGACTCTGAGAAACGTGGTCTTGCCGCAACCAGACGGCCCAATGAAGCTGACAAATTCACCTTTGTTGATCGTCAGATCGACGTCTTTTAACGCCTGGACCGGGCCGTCATTGGTTTGGAAGGTGAGATCGAGGTCTTTCGCCTCAATCACTGGGGATTGCGTCTGGGTACCCACCATCTGATGTGCTGCCTCGCCCGCCATCACACCCCGCTCGGAATGTTCATCGGATTGCGCTCAATCTTCCGCGGGGAGTTCAGCGATTTCCATTTGCTGAGCGCCTTGGACGCGCTGGCATATGGTGAGCGTTTCACAAACCGGCCGCGCCCCGGCTGCGGCTGTGAGTTCTGCCCGTAAGCCCAGATCACATCACCACGCGAGAGCGTGTAGCGAGGCTGTGCCGTCACCTCCATGCCCTCGAAGACATTGTAATCAATGATGGATTTCTGTGTGCTCACATGCACGGTCTTGGAAATCGTCGGGTCCCAAACCACCACATCGGCATCCGCGCCAGGCACCAACGCGCCCTTCATCGGATAGATGTTCAGGATTTTCGCGATGTTGGAGGAGGTCACTGCCACAAACTCCTCAGGTGTCAGACGACCGGTCTCAACCCCTCGGGTCCAGAGCATCGCCATGCGTTCCTCAAGCCCACCGGTCCCATTTGGGATCGTCGTGAAGTTGTCCAACCCCATCCGTTTTTGCTCATCGGTGAAGGCTGCGTGGTCCGTCGCCACAACCTGCAAAGAGCCCGCCGACAAACCCGCCCAAAGCGAGTCTTGGTGGTCCTTTGACCGGAAAGGTGGCGACATCACGCGCCGCGCCGCATATTGCCAGTCTTTGTTGAAATATTCCGTTTCATCCAAGGTCAGATGCTGGATCAACGGCTCGCCATAAACCCGCATCCCCTTTTGCCGGGCCCGCCGGATCGCCTCATGCGCCTGCTCGCAACTCACATGCACGATATAGAGCGGCGTGCCCGCGGCATCGGCAATCATGATCGCCCGGTTCGCCGCCTCTCCTTCGACCTCGGGCGGGCGAGAATAAGCGTGCCCCTCGGGGCCTGTCACACCTTCGGCAAGGTATTTGTTCTGCAACTCCTGAACGATGTCGCCATTCTCCGCATGCACAAGCGGCAACGCTCCTAGCTCAGCGCAGCGCTTGAAGGAGGCGTACATCTCGTCATCCTCCACCATCAGCGCGCCCTTATAGGCCATGAAATGCTTGAACGTGTTCACGCCGCGCTCTTTAACAACGGCCTCCATCTCATTGAAAATGCTCTCATTCCAATCGGTGATGGCCATGTGGTACGAGATATCGGTGCAGATCTGATCTTTCGACTTCCGGTCCCACTCATCCAGCGCCGAAAGCAGGCTGCCATCCTCACCAGGTAGGCAGAAATCAACCAGCATCGTCGTCCCGCCAGCGGCAGCCGCGAAGGTGCCCGACTCGAAGGTTTCCGCCGCTGTGGTCCCCATAAACGGCATTTCCAGATGGGTGTGCGGATCGATACCACCGGGGATGACATAAGCGCCCTCTGCGTCGATCACCTCGTCGCCGGTGAGGTTTTCACCAATCTCAGCGATCTTCTCACCTTCGATCAGCACATCGGCTTTGAACTGACGGTCGGCGGTGACAATTGTGCCGCCCTTGATCACTTTGCTCATGTCATCTCTCCCCTCTTACGATCAACTCGGCGCTTGCGTGCAGATGCCTCGGCCTTCAGCGGTCAACAGCGGAATATACGTGTCTTCCACCGGGCCGCTATGCAGATACCAATAGCAATTGTCGTCCTGCAGAACGACATTCCGCAGGTCTTGGCCCGGCGGCAAAAGCGCTAGCGTTTCCTCGGAAAACTCAACCGACGGGGCGTTGGGGTCGGCGGGCGGGGCGGGCTCGCAGGCCGCCAATGCCAAGACGCCACCTAAAATCAAGAATTTCTTCAAAGTCATCACTCCACAATCTGAGCTGTTTCGACGACAGCATGGAACAAGACATTCGCCCCCGCTGCGGCCCAATCCGGGCTGATCTCTTCTGCCTCGTTATGGCTCAGCCCGTCAACGCAGGGGCACATCACCATCGCGGTTGGTGCGACCCGGTTGATCCAGCAGGCGTCATGGCCCGCGCCCGAAATCAGATCACGGTGGGCGTAGCCCAGGCGTTCCGCCGCGCTCCTTACTGCCGCCACGCAGGACTCGTCAAACTTTACAGGATCGAACCCACCAACCTTCTCAAACGCCACTTCCAGGTCCATTTCCTTACATATTTCTGATGCCCCCGCCTGGAGACGTGTTTCCATATCTTCGATCACCGCAAGCTCGGGCGACCGGAAATCGATGGTGAAGACGACCTTGCCGGGGATCACATTGCGTGAGTTGGGATAGACATCGATATGCCCCGCGGCGCCAACGGCATGCGGCGCATGGGACCAGGCGATCTCATCCACAAGATCCAGCACCCGCGCCATGCCGAGCCCAGCATTCTTGCGCATTGGCATGGGGGTCGAGCCGGTATGGCTGTCTTTGCCGGTGATTGTCACCTGCGTCCAACTCAGGCCCTGGCCATGAGTCACAACGCCGATCTCTTTGCCTTCGGCCTCCAGGATCGGCCCCTGCTCGATATGCAACTCAAAGAAGGCATGCATCTTGCGCGCGCCCACCTCTTCGTCGCCTTTCCAACCGATCCGCTCCAACTCGGCGCCGAATTTTTTGCCCTCCGCATCTTCGCGGTCATAGGCCCATTCCTGGGTATGAATACCCGCGAATACGCCGGAGGAGAGCATCGCCGGGGCATAGCGCGTCCCCTCCTCATTGGTGAAATTCGTCACCACAATCGGATGCTTGGTTTTGATCCCGAGATCGTTGAGCGAGCGGATGATCTCTAGCCCGCCGAGCACCCCCAACACGCCGTCATATTTTCCACCCGTCGGCTGCGTGTCGAGATGGGAGCCCACATAGACCGGCAGCGCATCAGGGTCTGTTCCCTCGCGCCGGGCGAACATATTGCCCATCTGGTCCAGCCCCATCTCGCATCCGGCAGCTTCGCACCAGCTTTGGAACAAGGCGCGGCCTTCGCCGTCTTCATCTGTCAGAGTCTGACGGTTGTTGCCACCCGCCACACCCGGCCCGATCTTGGCCATCTCCATCAACGAGTCCCACAGGCGCTCGCCATTGATCTTCAGGTTTTCGCCAGGTGCCGACATCGATTTCTCCCAAGTATTTCTTTTGGCTCGGCCGCAGTCTCAATCCAGAGCCATCAGCACATCTCTGAGCGTTCCAAACAGTTGATCAATCTGCGGTTTCTTGATGATCAGGGGCGGCGACATCGCGATGATGTCTCCGGTGGTGCGGATCAGCACGCCCTTCTCATAGCAATCAAGGAAGGCCTGGAAGGCGCGTTTTGTGGGCTCCCCGGCAATCGGCTCCAGTTCCACAGCTCCGATCAGGCCCATGTTTCGAATGTCGATCACATGCGGGCAATCGCGCAAGGAGTGCAGCCCATCCTCCCAATAACCTGCCAAATCAGAGGCCCGCTCAAAAAGGCCGTCCTCACGATAGGTTTCCAGCGTCGCCAGGCCGGCGGCGGCCGCCATCGGATTGCCAGAATAGGTGTAACCGTGGAACAGCTCGATCAGATGCTCCGGTCCGGTCATGAAGGCATCATGGATTTGCTTTGTCGCCAGCACCGCCCCCATCGGGATCACCCCGTTGGTCAGGCCTTTGGCGCAGGTGATCATATCCGGCATCACCCCGAAATGCTCGGCCCCGAAGCTTGAGCCAAGCCGCCCAAACCCGGTAATCACCTCATCGAAGATCAATAAGATGCCGTGCTGCGTGCAAATCTCGCGGAGCCGCTCCAGATAGCCCTTGGGCGGCATCAAAACGCCGGTCGAGCCCGCCATCGGCTCCACAATCACCGCCGCGATGGTCTCGGGCCCATGCAAGGCAACGATCCGCTCCAAATCTTCGGCCAGATAGGCGCCATGTTCCGGCTGGCCGCGCGTGAACGCGTTCTGATCCGGCAAATGCGTATGTGGCAGATGATCGACGCCCGTCATCAGGGTGCCGAAGAACTTGCGGTTGTTGACGATCCCGCCAACAGAGATGCCGCCGAAATTCACCCCGTGATAGCCGCGCTCGCGCCCGATCAGCCGGGTCCGTGTCCCCTGCCCAATCGCCCGCTGATACGCGATGGCGATTTTCAAAGCAGTTTCGACGCTTTCGGAGCCGGAATTGGTGAAAAACACATGCTCCATCGGCTCGGGCGCCATGTCGCGCAACCTGGTCGCCAGCTCAAAGGCTTTCGGGTGCCCCATTTGAAAGGCCGGCGCGTAATCCAACTCCGCCGCCTGCGCCTGGATCGCCTCGACGATCTTTGGCCGCTTGTGGCCCGCATTACAGCACCAGAGCCCGGCCGTGCCATCCAGCACCTGTCGCCCGTCGCCCGTGGTGTAATGCATGCCTTCGGCGGCGACGAACATGCGTGGGGTCTGTTTGAACTGCCGGTTCGCGGTGAACGGCATCCAAAACGCTGAGAGGTCGTTCGGATTGGAACGGTCGAGTGCCATGGGGCCCACCCTATCTGGCAGCGCCGGTGCGCCACCGGGCGGCTGGAGTTAATGTTTTGACCATCTGGTCAATATCACGCTAGCAGAGGCGCATGGTCAGTCAAGAAATTGAACGCCTGAATCTGCTCAATCGCAAGGCAAATGATGGCCAAACTGGCGGAGATGACGCTCGTTTGGGCGCATCTTGCATGGTACTTGCCCCGCATGGGGGCGGAATGGCAGAGTGATGGTATGAATATTCAACCGCCGCGCACCCGTATTCAGCGCAAGAATACTGAAGCCATTTTGAACGCCGCGCTGGAGGTGTTCTCGCAACATGGGTTCCGAGGGGCGACACTGGATCAGATCGCAACCGAGGCGGGGCTGTCGAAACCCAATCTGCTCTACTATTTTCCCTCGAAAGAAGCGATCCACGTCACGCTGCTGAGCCAGTTGATGGATACCTGGCTCGACCCGCTCCGCGAGATGGACCCTGATGGCGACCCGGTAGAAGAACTGCTTGGCTACGTGCGCCGCAAACTGCAAATGAGCCGGGATATGCCGCGCGAGTCACGTCTCTTCGCCAATGAGATCGTGCAAGGCGCGCCCCGGATGCAAGAGGCCTTGGCCACCGATCTGAAAGAGTTGGTGGACGAAAAAGTGGCGCTCTTGAACCGCTGGATGGAGGCCGGCCAAATCGCCCGAGTTCATCCGCATCATCTGATCTTCTCGATCTGGTCGCTGACGCAGCATTATGCGGATTTCGACGTGCAGGTCCGGACGCTGATGGGCGACGACGATCCGTTCGACGCCGCCCCCGCGTTTCTTGAAACGCTTTATCGGCGGTTGCTCACCCCCTGATCAGGCGGCGGCACTTTCCGGTGCGGCATGGACCGCACGGAAAGCGATCGAGAGCCGGTTCCAAGTGTTGATCATGGTGATGACCGTGGTCAGTTTCACAATCTCGTCGCCGGGGAACTCCCATTGAGTGTCGGCGAAAAGCGCGTCATCCGGTCCGTTATCTCCCAAACGGGTCAGCGCCTCGGCCCAGGCAAGGGCTGCTCGCTCCCGCGGGGAAAATAGGAAGCTGTCATGCCAGGCGGAGGTCAGATAGAGCCGCTGCTCCGTCTCCCCATCGGCCCGGGCTTCGCGGCTGTGCATATCAACGCAGAAGGCACAGCCATTGAGCTGCGACACCCGCAGTTTGACGAGATGCAGCAGACTCCTTTCAAGCCCAGAGGCCTCGATCTGTGTGTTCAGGGCCAGATGCCCGTTCATCAGCTCCGGGGCCGCTGCCCAGTATTCGATGCGCGGTTCCATATCGTGTCTCCTTTTGGGTGAGGGGTTAGGTGGATTGTGGTCGTTGATGCAGGTCGAGAAAGGCGCAGCCGCGCTGCATCACCTGTGGGTCTGCGGTGCTGACATGGTCCTTGATGATCGAGGCGAGCGTCGTTTCGGCCAATGCAGCCCGATAGGCCCGTTCGGCGCGGAGCATGGCCAGTTTGATCCCGCAAGGGCTGGAAAACACCTCCTCCGGCAAGGGGTCAGGCCCCCGTTTGCGGATTTCTCGACATTGGAATGCGAAACCGGGGCCTTCGACAGCCAGAACGATATCCAAGAGCGTGATTGCGTCTGGGGTCTTGGCCAATCGGTAGCCGCCATTGCGACCGGGTATGGAGTGCACCAACCCCGCGCCGACCATGGCGTTGAGATGTTTCACCAAATAGCTGGGGGACAGCCCGTGAAACTCCGCCAGAGCCGCGCCGGGCATGACCGCGCCATCTTCCAGGGCCGCAAGCGCTGTGGCGCAGTGAATGGCGGCCTCAACACCGTCTCCAAGCTTCATGATCGTCACCTTCTGATTCGTAGATATATTTTATCCAGGATAAAACTTATCTTCAAATAGAATCTGAAAAAGGCCCCAAACATCCGCCTGGGGCCTAAAAATGATTTACTCGGCGGCGCAGGCCCCGGGGTTGTTGGGGTGCGTCGTCCAGTTGGCGTATTCCTTTTCCACCACTTTGCCGGTGCGGGTGTCTGTCACGCCAGGCTCCAACTCGACCATGGTGATGCAATCCTCCACCGGGCAGACATTGACGCAGAGATTGCAGGCCACGCATTCCGCATCAATCACCTCGAACACCCGATCCTCCGACATCGAAATCGCCTGATGCGAGGTATCTTCGCAGGCGGCGTAACACCGACCGCATTTGATGCAGGCATCCTGATTGATCTTCGCTTTGGCCACGTAGTTGAGGTTCAGGTACTGCCAGTCGGTGACATTTGGCACGGCGCGTCCCACCACCTCGTCGATGGATGTGTAGCCCTGCTCATCCATCCATTGGCTGAGGCCGGATTTCATCTCTTCGACGATCTTGAAGCCATAGGTCATCGCCGCCGTGCAGACTTGCACATTACCGGCACCAAGCGCCAAGAACTCCGCCGCATCGCGCCAGGTGGTGACGCCGCCGATGCCGGAGATTGGCAAGCCCGCCGTCTCCGGATCACGAGCTATCTCGGCCACCATATTAAGCGCAATCGGCTTCACCGCCGGGCCGCAATACCCGCCGTGAGAGCCTTTGCCGTCAATCGAGGGCTCCGGGCTCATCGTGTCGAGATTGACGCTCGTGATCGAAGAAATCGTGTTGATCAGGCTGACTGCATCGGCCCCGCCGGCCTTCGCCGCCCGCGCCGGATAGCGGATATCGGTGATGTTCGGTGTCAGTTTCACGATCACCGGCATCCGCGTATTGGCCTTACACCAGCGTGCCACCATCTCGATATATTCCGGCACCTGGCCCACGGCGGACCCCATGCCGCGCTCGCTCATCCCATGCGGGCAGCCGAAATTCAGCTCGATCCCGTCCGCACCAGTCTCTTCGACCAGCGGCAGGATGCGTTTCCACGACGCTTCCTCGCAGGGGACCATCAGGGACACGATCATCGCCCGGTCGGGCCAGGCGCGTTTGACCGCCTTGATCTCCTGCAGGTTGGTCTCGAGCGGGCGGTCGGTGATCAGCTCGATATTGTTGAGGCCCAAAAGCCGCCGGTCGGCGCCATAAATCGCGCCGTAACGCGGGCCGTTGACGTTCACCACATGGGGGTCTTCGCCAAGCGTCTTCCAGACCACACCGCCCCACCCCGCCTCGAAGGCGCGGACGACATTATACTCCTTGTCGGTCGGCGGCGCCGAAGCCAGCCAGAAGGGATTTGGAGATTTGATGCCTAAGAAATTCGTTGATAGATCAGCCACTTATCCGTTCTCCCCCATCAATGCGATGTGAATATCTTCGGCTGCATCGCGCCCTTCGGCGACGGCGGTCACCGTCAGGTCTTCGCCGCCGGAGGCACAATCGCCACCGGCCCACACGCCCGCCAAGCTGGTCTGCCCGGCGCCGGTCACCGCGACTTTGCCACCATGCAGAGTCAAACCATCGGGTGTGCCTTCCAGGGTCTGACCAATCGCTTTCAGAACCTGATCTGCAGGAACTTCAAAAGTCTCGCCCGTGCCGACCAGGCTTTGGCCCTCAGCGCGCGTATACTCCGCCTTCACAGCCGTGACAGAGCCATTGCCCAGAACGGCCACTGGCATCGCGTTGAAGACGATCCGCACGCCTTTCGAGGCCGCGAGATCTTGCTCGTAACGGCTCGCAGGCATCGCGTCACGGTCGCGGCGATAGAGGATCGTCACACTCTCCGCGCCCAGAAGCTTCGATTGCACCGCAGCATCAATCGCGGTCATCCCGCCGCCGATCACCACCACATTGCGACCAATTGGAAGCGAGGCGACATCGCCTGCCTGCCGCAAATCGGAGATAAACCCGACCGCATCGAGAACGCCGGCTTTGTCCTCACCATCGGCTCTGAGCGTATTCACGCCAGCCAATCCCATACCGAGGAACACGGCATCGAACTCGGCCTTCAGACTGTCGAGCGTCATATCGACGCCGAGCGCCTTGCCGGTTTCCAAGGTGACGCCGCCGATCTTCATCAGCCAATCAACTTCGGCCTCGGCAAAACCGTCCACGGTCTTATAGGCCGCAATCCCATATTCATTGAGGCCGCCGCCCTTGGGTCGCGCATCATAGATCGTGACCTCATGGCCATGCATCGCCAACCGATGCGCACAGGCCAGGCCCGCAGGCCCCGCCCCCACCACCGCAACAGATTTGCCGGTCGGCGCGGCGCGGGTGAAGGGATGGACGCCCGCCTCCATCACGGTGTCGGTCGCATAGCGCTGTAATTGTCCGATCAGAACCGGCTTGCCCTCGGCCAACTCCCGCACACAAGCCTCTTCGCAGAGCGTCTCCGTCGGACAGACACGGGCGCACATCCCGCCCAGAATGTTCTGGTCAAAAATCGTCTTGGCCGCCGCCTCTGGCGTGCCGGTTGCAATCTGCCGGATGAAGAGCGGAATATCGATCTCCGTCGGACAAGCCGTGATACACGGCGCGTCATGGCAGAAATAACATCGATCGGCGGCCACAAGGGCCTCATGCCCGTCCAGGGGCGCATGCAGATCGGCGAAATTCGCCTCATACTCGGCGTCATCTAGCCGACCCGGGGCGATACCGGGGGTAAAGGGGCTGTTCGTCATGGGGCGTTGTCCCTCCCTGATCGAATGGCTGCTGTCCAATAAACGCTGGCACGGATCGGTTTTTTGATCAAATGGTAAATTCTCTGTCAGGCCATTTTTGCTGATAAATGCCCGCAGACCGCCCGATTTGCGCGTTTCCTGGGCACTCTTTGCAGCCCGATAAAGGGGGACCTTCCGAGTGCTTTTCCCGTCGCAAGCGCTTTTCTCCCCGCCACGGCTCATGTAAAGAGCGGCAAAGCCAGGGATAAGGGCGAGGAGCGAAATGACCAAAAACACCCGTGACGGAGACGTGGCCTTTATCAAGGCTCTGGCCGAGTTGCTGAATGAAAACGACCTGACCGAGTTGCAGGTCAAACGCGACTATGGCGAGGCCGATAGCCTGAATGTTCGCGTATCCCGTCAAAAACAGGTGGTCCAAGCGGTCACCGCCGCAGCGCCTGTTGCCGCCCCCGTTCCGCAGGCCGCAGCCCCTGCCGCCGCGGCGGATGCAACTGCCCCGGCCCCTGCCGCCGACCCTGCGCAAGACCCGAACGCCGTCACCTCGCCGATGGTCGGGACCGCTTATCTTCAGCCGGAACCCGGCACACCGGCATTTGTCTCGGTCGGCGACAAAGTGGCCGAAGGCCAGACCCTCATGATCGTTGAAGCGATGAAGACCATGAACCAGATCCCGTCCCCCAAAAGCGGCACGGTCAAACGTATCCTGGTCGAAGACGGCGCGCCCGTGGAGTTTGGTGCCCCGTTGATGATTATCGAATAGGGCGGCGGGCGCATGTTCTCCAAAATTCTCATCGCCAATCGCGGCGAGATCGCGCTGCGCGTCATCCGCGCCGCGCGCGAGATGGGTGTGGGCACCGTCGCGGTGCATTCGACGGCGGATAGCGACGCGATGCATGTGCGTATGGCCGATGAGGCGATTTGCATCGGCCCACCGCCGGGCACGCAGAGCTATCTATCGGTGCCGGCGATCATCTCGGCCTGTGAGATCACCGGGGCTGAGGCGATCCACCCGGGCTACGGCTTCCTGAGCGAGAACGCGAATTTCGTGCAGATCGTCGAGGATCACGGCATCAAATTCATCGGCCCCTCGGCCGAGCATATCCGGATGATGGGCGACAAGATCACCGCCAAAGACACGATGAAAGCGCTTGGCGTGCCGTGCGTGCCAGGCTCCGACGGCGGCGTGCCTGATCTGGACGCAGCCCGCGAGGTGGCGGAAGACACCGGCTATCCGCTGATCATCAAGGCGACGGCGGGTGGTGGCGGCAAGGGCATGAAGCTCGCGCGCTCGGCAGATGAATTGGAAAACGCGTTCCGTACGGCGCGCAGCGAAGGCAAGGCCAATTTCGGCAATGACGAGGTCTATATCGAGAAATATCTCGGGGCGCCGCGTCATATCGAGGTTCAGGTGTTTGGAGATGGGCGCGGCAACGCGGTTCATCTGGGCGAGCGCGATTGCTCACTACAACGGCGGCACCAGAAGGTGTTTGAAGAGGCCCCCGGGCCCGCGATCACGCCCGAGATTCGCGCCGAGATTGGCGCCACCTGCGCCAAGGCGGTGGCCGAAATCGGCTATGAGGGCGCGGGCACGATCGAGTTCCTCTATGAGAATGGCGAGTTCTATTTCATCGAGATGAACACGCGTCTTCAGGTCGAGCATCCGGTGACTGAGGCGATTTTCGGCGTCGATCTGGTGCGCGAACAAATCCGCGTCGCAGCAGGCGAACCGATGTCCTTCACGCAAGACGATCTGACCGTGAATGGCCACGCCATCGAGGTGCGGATCAATGCCGAGAAACTGCCGAACTTCACCCCCTGCCCCGGAAAAATCACGCAATATCACGCGCCTGGCGGTTTGGGTGTGCGAATGGATAGCGCGCTTTATGACGGCTACGCGATCCCGCCCTATTACGACAGCCTGATTGCCAAATTGATCGTCCATGGTCGTGACCGGCCCGAAGCACTCGCACGGCTGAGCCGCGCCCTGGGGGAACTGATCGTCGACGGCGTAGACACCACGGTCCCGCTCTTTCTTGCGCTTGTCGAAGAAGGGGCCGTACAAACCGGCGAATACAATATCCACTGGCTTGAGAAGTGGTTGGAAACCAACTTGGGTTAAGCGGCCATCAAGTCGCGAACATCTGCTTTGAGCCAAAACTGAAGGACGCTGCTTGCTGCAACAATGTCCGCTATCCGGCCAACTCCTTGGCTAACCACGCGAGAAGTTGTTCCGCCTTTGGGTGTCGATTTCGGGTCGCACTGCGAAACACCGATATCTCTGTCGGTCGCTCCAGGACTTGCTCGCATGGCCTGATCAGTTTGCCTTCGGCGATCATGCCTTCGGTTGTGCGCTTCCACCCAAGCGCAACACCCTGGCCTGCGACGGCGGCCTGCAATGCGAGGGGATAGCTGTCGAACGGCACAAGGCGAGGACGTCTTGGAAGCCGCTCACCGATACCCTCGAACCAGTGCTGCCAGTCCATCCAGTCCTGCGGAACAACAGAGTGTGACAGGAGAGGAAACGCCGCCAGATCATCTGGCTTAAGCGGAAGAACCTGATCGGATACGAGCGTTGGCGCGCAAACCGGGAAAATGTTGTCCGCTGCGGTGAAAGCCAGACGCGCCGAACCAGACGCGCGGCCAGATGTTTGTATCGCGACATCGAAGCCCTCTGGTGTTTCCGTCAACGGCTTTAGAGAACTCACCACGCGCAGTTCAACTCCGGGGTTCTGTTCGTGGAAGCGAGCCAGGCGCGGCATGAGCCAATAGAACGCCTCGCAAAGCTGGCAGTGAAGCACTAACTCGCTCGATCGCCTTTCGCCTTGAAGCAGCTCAATCTCAGCCGCCACCTCCGAGAGCGCGTCCCCGACGGCCCGTCCCAGCCGTCTGCCCGCGTCCGTCAGGAACACCGCTCTGTTCCGGCGCTCAAACAGGAGTATTCCCATTTCCTTTTCCAGAAGCGCGATCTGCTTGCTTATCGCCGTCTGTGTCAGACCAAGCTCGATGGCGGCCTGAGAAAAGCTCTCATGACGTGCCGCAGCTTCAAATGGCTTCAAACGAGACAGCGGTGGCAACTTACGGCTATGTCTATCCATGAAGAAAACTCATGCAAATTCTCTGGAAACTCCTTTTTTATTTTGGATGATACATGATTTTCGTGGGGTATCGAAGCATATCGAACAGTTAGGACGGAAATGGCAAGCCCGGCTCAAAAGCAGCAGGCGCAACGCGCGATATTGGCGATTGTTGCCTCCGTCGCCGCCTTGTCGCTGGGGGATGCTGTCATAAAGGCAGCGAGCCTCTCATTGCCGCTCTGGCAGATGTACATTTTGCGCTCCGCCCCGGTCTTGCCAGCCTTGTGGTGGCTGGCGCGTCGGCAGGGATTGATCGCCCTGCATGCACCGTTTTGGATCATGATCCGCAGCGTGCTTCTGGTCGTCATGTGGCTGAGTTACTATGCGTCTTTGCCGCTTATGCCGCTGTCTTTAGCGGCGGCGGCTTACTACACCGGACCGTTGTTTATCGTCGCGTTATCTGTGGTGACCGCGCGCCGCTGGCCAACAGGTCGCGCGATCTTTGCCATTTTCTGTGGTTTTCTCGGGGTGTTGATGATTATCAGGCCCGACACATCAGGCTTCGAGATCGCGACCTTGCTGCCTGTCATCGCCGCCTTTCTTTACGCCTGCGCGATGGTGCTGACGTCTGCAAAGTGCCAAGTAGAAAGTCCTTTCGTATTGGCCCTGGCTCTGAATATGACCTTCATTGTCGCTGGCGCAGCCCTCGGTGTTTTTTCTGGACGTGAAGGATCGGTCGTCCTTGGTCCGTGGCAACCCGTTGATCTGACACTGTTCGCAACCGTCGCTGCACTTGCCGCCCTGATCCTGATCGGAAGTGTGGGTGCAGCCTATGCCTATCAGAACGGGGCACCAACCACGGTCGCCGCGTTCGATTACAGCTATCTGGTGTTCAGCCTGCTCTGGGGCGCATTGTTTTTCAACGAGCTACCCGGCACCATCGCGCTTATTGGCATCTTCGTTGTTATCGGAGCGGGTATTTTCGCCATGCCATCTGGTATGGGCGGGCGACGACGGCGGAGTGGAGCTAAGAATGAGCATTGAAACCTGGCTGGCTTACATCGCTGCCTATACGATTATCTCACTTATCCCTGGCCCGAGCGTTTTCATGGTACTGGGTCAGTCCCTTTCGCGTGGTTTGGGTGCGGCAACATTCTGTATACTGGGAGATGTGTTTGGCGGCATAGTTGTCATGACGGCCTCGTATGTCGGTCTCGGCGTCATTCTGGCAGCATCCAGCGAAGCTTTCTTTCTGCTCAAGTGGGCGGGCGTGGCCTACATGGCATGGTTGGGATACGGGCAGATCAAAGCCGCAAGCCAACTTCGTGAAAAAGACTTGGCTCTGCAATCGTTCACCGGATTTCGCTCCGCCAGCCTGAGGGCGGGTTTCCTGACCGGGGTCCTCAATCCGAAGGCCATCATGTTTTACATTGCGTTCCTGGCTCAGTTCATGGACCCAGCCTTGCCCATGACGCCTCAATTCCTAATCCTGATACTGACGTCCAGCACCGTCGTGTTCGTCGTTCTGATAGGATACGCTCTCTTGGCGACGCAGGCCCGACGCAAGCTGACAAGTCTGCGCGCCCGAAAGTCGATGGGATACGCGGGAGGTTCCTTCCTCTTGGGCGGAAGCGTCTTGATGGCGTCGACGCGATAGACCAGCCATTCACCGACCGCCTCCGAATGGAAGCAAAGTCCCCCAAAATAGACTTTCCACCACTGAAACAGCCCGCCTATCTTTGCGAAAAACATCCGGGATTTTTTCACGTCGCCGCCCTATCATCCCACCAATGCCCCATGAACGGCGACCAATCCAAAGCCCTGCCCTGAGGGCCGATTTCAAGGACAATCATGAAAAGAGTATTCAAGATAGCAACGCTGGCGCTCGGCCTCTTCTTTGCCGGGGTGCTCGGCTACGGCGCTTTTGGATTTTGGGATGCTGTTCGTCATTCGGATGAATACGCAACGCGCGCGAATGCTCTGATTGCAGATGGACGGGGGCCTGAGGACTTGGGTGCTGAACGCCTCCGACAGCTCATTTTTGGTTCAGGACCCTGGCTATCTGGAACATGGCGGCATTGATCTTTCCACAGAAGGGGCCGGTTTGACGACCATTTCCCAATCCGTTTCCAAACGACTGGGCTTCGAGGAATTTCGTCCGGGCATTGGCAAAATACGCCAGACCGGTTTCGCTTTCGGTCTGGAGAGCCGTCTCAACAAAGAGCAAATCCTTGCACTCTGGCTCGATACCGTCGAGATGGGGCGCGGTCCCGATGGGTGGATGACGGGCCTCTTCCATTCCAGTCAAAGCATCTATGGCCGATCTCCTTCTGAGCTTTCCGATCAGGAATATCATCGTCTTTTAGCTGTCCTTATTGCGCCGGGCCAATTCCGGTTGCTTGAAGACGATGAGGCCCTCGCGGATCGCGCGTCGCGGATCGCGCGGCTTGTATCAGGGGATTGCCGCCCCGACGGCCAGAGAGATGTCTGGCTGGACGGCTGCGCTTAGGGCCTGCACGCCCTGGAAGACGCACCGGACCAGGTTTTCATCAGCATGAGAACTAACGTTTGCCGTTCAAGGACCAACGGCAAATCGTCTTGCAAAACGTACCTTCGGTGACCGAAAACACCCGGCCTATCTTTAAGAAAAACATGCGAGATTTTTTCGCGGCACCGCCTTATCATCCCATCAATGCCCCATGATGTGCGACCAACCCACCGCCCGGCCCTAACGGCCGATCTTCTGCTCCGCGCTTATGCGGCGGGTATTTTTCCAATGTCCGAGGGGCGCAACGACCCCGATCTCTTCTGGGTCGATCCGCAGCGTCGGGGCATCCTGCCGCTTGATGGGTTCCACATGTCGCGCAGCTTGGCGCGGCGGATCAAGGCGGAACCGTTTGATATCCGGGTGAACAGCGATTTTGCCGCCACCGTAGAGGGGTGCGCAGATCGGGAAGAGACCTGGATCAACGCCGAAATTTTCGCGCTCTATCAACAACTTCACGCCGCAGGTTACGCCCATTCCCTCGAAGTCTGGGATGGAACCGAACTGGTTGGCGGTGTTTATGGCGTCACGTTGGGGGCCGCGTTTTTTGGCGAAAGCATGTTCTCGCGCAGGCCAGATGCTTCAAAAATCGCGCTGGCCTATCTGGTCAGCCGCCTGCGCTATGGCGGGTTCCAACTGTTCGATACGCAGTTCGTGACCGACCATCTGATCCGGATGGGTGCGGTAGAGATACCGCGCGCCGACTATCACAAACGCTTGGAACGCGCCTTGGGATGGGCGGCTGATTTTCTAGCGCAACCGATGCCAGTTCCGGTTCAGGACGTGTTGCACCTGAGAACCCAAACATCGTAGCGCGGGTGCTCAAGCGCGACGAGCGCGGGGCTGGACGCGACCATCCAGCCGTCAAACAACTCTGTGCCTTCCAAATCCAACACCTGGACATGGGCGAAGGCGTCAGATGATGGATTATCGATCGGATAGCGGCATTCGAACATCCGGATCGCAATCCGGCCAAAGACCACGGCCTGCCCGTTGGAAAGCTCAATATCCGTTGGCCGACCCAAGGTCTTGTCGAGCGCGCGCAAGATCGCGCCATCGGCCGGGGCAACATTTGGCGCCGAAACAGATGTCGACGCGTTCAGATTGGGCCGCTGCTCCAACCGCACGCCATCGCCAAGGTCCTGCAGAAAGGTCCCCAGATCATCATTCTGCTGCGCACCGGTCGTCAGTGGCCACAGCGCGAGTGTCAACGCGATCAGGCCGAGCCTCATTGGGAACCAGCCCCATCGCCGCCGACATACCGCAAGAGAAGCGTGATCAGGCTGACCGAGCTTTGCGTGTCGATGATCTCCCCGCCCTCTTCCAATGCGAAGGGCGACCCGCCAGGCACAATCTCAACAAAGGCCCCGCCCAACAGGCCTTCGGAGGCAATCGAGATCGCACTGTCGTCAGGGATTTCGATGCTATCGAGCACCGTGAAAGTGGTGTCGGCGCGATATGTCGTCTCATTGAGGGACAGGTCGGTGACCGACCCGACGCGGACACCCGCAAGACGGACATCGGTGCCAACGCCTATCCCCTCAACCGAGCGGAACGATGCGGTCAGTTCATAGCTCCCGGTATCGCGCTCAAACCCTGTGGCCTGCACCGCATAGACAAAAAATCCGACCGCTGCGGCCAGGACAACGCCGCCCACGGCGATCTCGGTGGTGGTGTTTTCAGACATCGCACGCTCCCTGCCCTAAGCCATCCGCTTATTCCGGGCTCCAAGCCTCATAGTCCCGCCGCTCTTCTGGTTCGGCCCGGCGAAGCGATCCTGCGGGGGCATAAGCTTCGGCGGTTCCCGTCAGGTTTGGCAGATGCGGCTTTTCCCAGGGCTTATGCACCACGGGCCGGTCTGTCGGCGGCTCATCCCAGGTATGATGCAGCCACCCATGCCATTCCGGGCTCACTCGGCTGGCCTCGGCCTCGCCATTGAAAATCACCCAACGGCGGCTACCATCCTTGGTTTGGTAGAAGATATTGCCGGCCTCGTCTTCGCCAACCTTCTGCCCTTTACGCCATGTCAGAAGCTGTGTGCCGATGGTTTGGCCATGCCACCATGTCACAAGACGTTTCAGGAAAGTGAGCATCGGGGCCTCCGGATCAGGCATAAGCACGTTGCATCGGTAATGCCGTAAGCGGGGGCGGAGGTCTAGGGGCAAAGGCGTACACCGATGTCGCGGGCACCCCGACGCCGATTGCCATCTGGCGATACTCCGGTCATGTGCGTCGAGGCAAAGCATTCAACACACTGACTCCCAGCGAGACGGTTTTCCTACCCGGACCAAGGATCGACAAACCCTCGTCCTCCCCGGCCAATCCGACAAGCGCACATGTTCTTTATGAATGTGATGACGTTGTCGCATTGTCCGGCTTGCCCTAAAGCTGTCGCCAACCACTGCTTTTCCAGGGAGGAACACTCATGACTGACGGACCCAGCTACGGTTTCGACACACTGCAAATTCACGCCGGCGCCCGGCCCGACCCGGCCACAGGCGCACGGCAGACCCCGATTTATCAGACCACGGCCTATGTGTTCCGTGACGCCGATCACGCCGCCGCACTCTTCAACCTGCAAGAGGTCGGCTATATTTATTCCCGCCTGACCAACCCCACCGTTGCCGTTCTGCAAGAACGCCTGGCGACGCTGGAAGGCGGCGTCGGCGCGGTTTGCTGCTCCTCGGGCCATGCGGCGCAGATTATGGCACTGTTCCCGCTGATGGAGCCGGGCCGGAATGTCGTTGTATCGACCCGGCTTTATGGCGGCTCGGTCACGCAGTTTAGTCAGACCATCCGGCGGTTCGGCTGGTCCGCGACCTTTGTAGATTTCGACGATCTGGACGCAGTGCGCGCAGCGATTGATGAGAACACTCGCGCCGTCTTCTGCGAGAGCATCGCCAATCCCGGCGGATATATCACCGATCTGCGCGCGATCGCGGATATCGCCGATGCGGCGGGCCTTCCGCTCATTGTCGATAACACCTCGGCCACGCCCTATCTCTGCCGCCCGATTGAACAAGGCGCGACGCTGGTCGTGCATTCGACCACAAAATACCTGACTGGCAATGGCACCGTCACCGGCGGCTGCGTCATCGACTCGGGCAATTTCGATTGGTCCGCATCGGACAAATTCCCGTCGCTCAGCGCGCCGGAGCCTGCGTATCACGGGCTAAAGTTCCACGAGACCTTTGGGCCCCTCGCCTTCACCTTCCATGGTATTGCCATCGGATTGCGCGATCTCGGTATGACGATGAACCCGCAAGCCGCACATTACACGTTGATGGGCACCGAAACGCTCAGCCTGCGTATGGAGCGCCATGTGGAAAACGCGGTAAAAATCGCGAAATGGCTCGAAGCCGACCCGCGCGTCGATTTCGTGACCTATGCCGGGCTTGAAAGCTCCCCCTATTACAGCCGGATTGAGAAGGTCTGCCCGAAAGGCGCTGGTGCGCTTTTCACCTTCGCGGTCAAGGGTGGCTATGAGGCCTGTGTGAAACTTGTCGACAGTTTGGAGATCTTCTCCCATGTGGCCAATCTGGGCGACACACGCTCGCTGATCATCCATTCGGCCTCGACCACGCACCGGCAGCTGACGCCGGAGCAGCAGGAGGCCGCAGGCGCGGCGCCGAATGTGGTGCGGGTCTCAATCGGGATCGAGAATGCCGAGGACCTGATCGCCGATCTGGATCAGGCCCTGGCAAAAGCGACAAGCTGACTAGCCGTCGATTTCATAGATGATGGTCACCGTCGCCGAGACGGTGACCTCACCCTCGGCAATTGGCACGGCATCGCGGGCCAACATGCCAAATTCCGCCCGGCCCGCCGGGCTCATCCCGCCTGTGCTGTCCTCAATGCGTTGGATACCGACAATATCCACCTGTGCGGCCTCGGCCAGCAACGCAGCGCGCGCTTGCGCATCGGCTACGGCTGCCAAGCGGGCCTCTTCAGTCACCGGGTCGGGATCGCTGAGCCCAAAGGACAATCCGCGCATGGTATTCGCGCCTTGCGCGGTTACAGCATCCAGCACATCACCCAGTTTCTCCAAGTCGCGCACGCGGACGGACAATTCATTGGTCGCGGTAAACCCGGTGATCTGACGATCTCTGCCACCCGAGATACTAGACGTGTGATCAGACCAGATCGGATGGATTGAAAGCTGCGAAGTTTGAATGTCCCGCGCCTCGATCCCGGCGGTGCCAAGCGTGTCCAAAACCGCGACCAGATCAGCGCTGTTGGCCGCCAGCGCGGCGCCAGCCGTTTCCGCTTCGGTCACGACACCAAGCCGTAGGGTTGCCATATCTGGCACCACGGCGATCTCGCCCTGGCCATGAATCGTCATCGTTGCGATCTCTTCCGCAGAGGCGACCGCCGCGCCGCCTAGGAAAACCGCCATACTCAGAACAAGATATTTCATCTTTGGAATGCCTCTTTTGTCATATCGAAATCCACCCTAGGATGATCTTCGCCGGTCCGCATCCGAGATGTGTTGCGTTGTGGTTTCCACAAGCGATTTCCTGCTATAAAGATCGGCGTTAGGGAGGAGCCGCTGCCCGGTGGCTCCGTGGATTGAGGTCACCCGTGACTGTCGAGTTTGCGCTGTTTCTGTCGCCGGAAGGCATAGCCTTGGCCCATCGCCAGGAGGCAGGCCATTGGGCGCTTATCGGAGATACCGGGTTGGATGTGCCCGATCTGGGCGGCGCGCTTGCCGAGTTGCAGGCCCTGGGCGAAGCCCGTGGCGGGACAGATTTTCCGACACTCTTGATCCTGCCAGACGATCAGATCCTTTACACTGAGCTGGATGGTCTTGGCGGGTCTGCCAGCATCCCTGGAAGGTTGGAAGGTCTGACCCCTTATGAGGTGGCCGATCTGGCCTATGACTGGCGGGATTTGGGCGGTGGACGCGCCGTCTTGGCCATCGTCGCCCGCGAAACGCTGGATGAGGCGGAGGGGTTTGCCCGCGAGCATGGGTTTAACGGTGTTGGCTTTGCCGCATCGCCACCAGTCGAAAAGTTCCCCGGCGTGCCCTTGTTTCAATTGGCCGATGATGCCAAAGGGCTGGACCTGCCGGATACCGGCCTGGCGATTGGTCCAGATACCTGGACACCGCTCGCACCCGAACCGGACCCAGTGCCAGAACCCGAGATCGTGCCGGAACCGGAAGTGTTGTCACCAGTTCTGCCGGAACTGGAACATTCAGCAGAAGATATAGCGGGTTCAGCTGATACGCAGGAGCCATCTCAGGAAGATGACCCAGCGCCCGCGGCAACCGACGCCGATGTAGGGGCGGAACCTGAACCATCAGACGATGCGGACAGCGATACGCTCGCGCCGGTGATGAAATCCCGCGCTCCGCGCCGATCCCAGCAAGAACCGCCGCTACAGATGCCAAGCGGTTTCGGTGCCAGGCGCGGCAAGGCCCCTGCGCCTGATGCCGAGCCGGGCCGCTTGGTTGGCACAAGACCAAGCCGCATCGGATTGACCAACGTTCCGCAAGAAGCGGAACAAGCGCAATCAGCCGCCGAGCCCGGAGACGACACGCCGCCGACGCCCAGCACTGGCCTGACGGCAGAGCCGGTCGAGCCGCAATCAACCGACACGCCCACCGGCATTTCAGCACCCACGCGGTCTCCTGCGGCTTACGCCAGCAGCGTGCCTGGCCGCCACCTATCACCGGCGGCTGACACGCGAATGGGCAACCTGTCACCCGACTCCGCCGCAACCGATCAGAGAGAAGACGCCGCGCCCGTCGCCGCTCTCACCGCCGGGGCTGGCCGAACGAAACCAGCAGACACCGATCCCGCAAAGGGAGACCCATCGATAATGGGGGGGCTTCTGGCCCGGCGCGCACCATCTGGCACGGGCCCATCCTTCCGCACAGGGCTTGTTTTGACACTGGTTCTGTTGCTGATCTTGGCCCTAATCGCCGTATGGTCGGCGCTGTTTTTGCCCGACAGCACGGTGGCCAGGTTGTTGGGTCGCACCGCGCCCGATGTGGAAATTGCCACGCCACCCGAGCGTTCGGCGCCATCGGCCACCGTCAGCGCCCCGGCATCGGTCGACAGAGACGACGCGTTGGCGCGGCTCGACCCAGAGGCAGACGCGCTGCCGGACCCCGTTGAATCCATCGCCGCGCCGGACCTCAATGACGTCGATACCCAGGCCGACCTGCCAGATATCGACGCCGATATCGATCTCGGCCCGACGCCAGTCGATCCAGAGACTTTGCTGCCCTCGGCCGAAGAGACTGAGGCGTTTTACGCCTCGACCGGGATCTGGCAGCGCCCACCAGAGCAGCCGATTTTCGTTGATCCCGGCCTGGAAGATGAGATCTACATGGCCGCCATCGACCCGGTTGTCGTGACCCATGATGCGCTTGCCATTCCGGCCCCGGACGTGACCCCTGAGGTTACTCGGAGCTATGCCTCGCCCGCCCCGTTCGGCACCAGTTTTGCCCTCGGCCCCAATGGTCTGGTCATACCAACACCAGAGGGCGCGACGACGGCGGATGGCGTGCGGATCTTTGCCGGCACACCGTCGATCCAACCGGTCCCCCGTGCAGGCGGACCCGACCCAACGCCGACGGAGGGCGAAGCAACACAGCCTGATCTTGATGTGAATGCGACCCTTTTGGCGGCCTTTCAACCCACACCCCGCCCTGGCGATCTTGCCGAACGGCGCGAGCGCCAGCGTCTCGGCGGATTTACGATCAGCGAACTGTCCAGTCGACGCCCAACAGAGCGGCCTCCATCGGTGCAGCAATTGGCGCTTGCCGCTCGCACGCTCGCAACCGAAACGACACCGGAAGCCTCAAGCGGCACACCGGGCTCGACATTTGACGCCAATGCTCTGACGGGGCGCAACACCACGGATGATGCGCAGATCATTCAAGCCAGCGGCTTGGCTGTCGCCTCCTCTCGCATGCCCGCGATCCGACCGGGCGATATCGGAGAGATCGTCGCACGGGCCACCCGCAGCACCGCAAGCAGCGGCGCCAGCCCGGCCGCCGTTCAACAAGCCAGCGCACCGGCAACCGTGCAACCATCCATCCCCTCAACGGCTACCGTTGCACGGGCCGCCACGGATCGGAACGCGATCAACCTCCGCAATGTCAATCTAATCGGCGTCTCTGGCACGCCATCGAACCGCCGCGCGTTGGTGCGTTTGCCATCGGGTCGGTTTGTGCGGGTTGGCGTTGGAGATCGGGTCGATGGCGGTCGGGTCGCCGCGATCGGCGAAGACAGTCTGCAATATGTGAAAAACGGTCGGAACATCACTTTGGACATTCCGGGCTGACTCAGCCGCTACAAAAGCACCAAGACCGCCAGTCCGAGAAACGCGAAAAAGCCGACCACATCGGTCACGGTGGTCACAAACGCCCCCGATGCGAGGGCCGGATCAACGCCGAACCGATCAAGCGTGACAGGCACCAGAATACCCGCCAGCCCCGCGACCAAGAGGTTGATCACCATAGCCAAGGCAATCACGCCACCAAGCGCCATCGAGCCGAACCAGATCAGCCCAACCGCCCCCATCACGACCGCGAAAATCAGACCGTTGATCAGACCGACACCAGCCTCCCGCACGATCACCCGCATCAAGTTGGAGCGCGTCAAATCCTTGGTCGCAATGGCGCGCACGGCGACCGTCAGGCTTTGTGTCCCCGCATTCCCGCCCATCGAAGCGACGATCGGCATCAGCACGGCCAGCGCCACCAATTGTGCAATCGCCGCCTCAAACTGCGCAATCACCAGAGACGCCAGGATCGCCGTGACGAGGTTGACCGCGAGCCAAGGGAACCGTCGCCGGGTTGTATCGATGATCCGGTCGCTGAGCCTGCCCTCGCCCACACCCGCCAGGCGCAGGATATCCTCTTCGGCCTCGGCATCCAGAACCGCCATCGCATCATCAATTGTGATGGCGCCCACCAAACGGCCATCATCATCGACAACCGGGGCCGAAATCAGATGGTATTGGTTGAAGGCATACGCGACCTCTTCCTCCGGTTGGGTCGCCGGAATGATCCGAAAACTGTCTTCAGTGATCTCCGTCAGCTCCGTCGTGCGCGCCGTCGACAACATCCGGCCAAGCGTCACATAGCCGGTGGGTTTCATCCGAGGATCGACCAGGATCACATGATAGAATTGCTCCGGCAGATCAGCTTTGTGATGGCGCAGATGATCGATCATCTCACCGACGGTCCAATGCTCGGGCGCACGCACCACCTCGCGCTGCATCAAACGGCCGGCAGAGTCTTCCGGGAAGCTCAACGCCTCTTCGACGGCGGCCCGGTCGGCATCGTCAAGCGCGCCGAGGATCGCCTCTTGCTGATGATCTTCTAGGTCTTCGACAAGATCGACCACATCATCACTGTCGAGTTCCCGAACGGCCTCGACCAACACATGATCGGGCAGAAGGGCAATCACCTCTTCGCGGAGGTTTTCATCCAGTTCCGAGAGAACTTCGCCGTCGATACCGGCAGACCACAGATGCAAGAGCGCTTCGCGCTCGGCGCCTGAGATCTGCTCCAAAAGGTCCGCGATATCGGCCGGATGGAGTGGCTCCATCAACGCGTCGATGGCTGCCAAATCTTCCGCTAGCACGGCGCGCCGCACCTGCCCGCGCAGAGATTCATCCAACGCGTAGCTGTCTTTTTCCTCTAGCAGGATGTCGTCCGCCTCGTCCGCCATGCCCGACCTCACCTGACATCTTTCGCTTTTGGCCTAACATAGGCCACGCCTCATCGCTATGACAGGCGCGGGAAAAACTGCAACCATCAGGTGCGCGAGATGTCCGACATACTCCTTCTGGGCCAGACCCTTCGCTTCACCGGCGACCCGTTTGCCGAGGGTACAGAGACGGCTGAACACACGCGTCATGGCGCGGTATTGCTCCGCGATGGCCTGATTGCTGAGGTCGGCACCGCTGACAGCTTGCGCGCGGCGTATCCGGCGGCGAGGATCGTCGATCATGGTGATGCGTTGATCTTGCCGGGCTTCATTGACGCCCATGCCCATTACCCACAAACCGCGATCATCGCCTCGTGGGGTCTGCGCCTGATCGACTGGCTGAACCGCTATACCTTCCCCGAAGAGATGCGCTTTGGCGACCCGGCCTATGCCGCTGAGGTTGCCGCGCGGTATTTCGACCTGACGCTTGCGGCGGGCACCACGACGGTCGCCAGCTATTGTACGATCCACCCCGAGAGCGTCGATGCGTTTTTCGGCGAAGCCCAAGCCCGGGGCGTGCGGGCGCTTGCGGGAAAGACCTGCATGGACCGAAACGCGCCAGAGGGGCTCCGCGATACCGCTCAATCAGCCCATGATGACAGCAAAGCCCTGTTGGAGCGGTGGCATGGCCAGGACCGGCTCAGCTATATGATCACGCCGCGGTTTTCGCCGACCTCGACGCCAGAGCAGCTCTCGGCCCTGGGCGCGCTTTGGGCCGAGCACCCGGAGTGCTTGATGCAGACCCATTTGAGCGAGCAAACCGATGAGATTGCTTGGGCCAAATCGCTCTTTCCGGAGGCGCGCGATTATCTCGACACTTATGAGCAGCACGGGCTTCTCGGCCCCGGCGCGCTCTTTGGGCATGCGATCCATTTGGAGCCGCGCGAGATTGACCGCTTGGCAGAGGTTGGCGCGGCGCTGATCCACTGCCCCACCTCGAACACGTTCATCGGCTCAGGGCTCTTTGACATGGCGCTCACCGCGCGGCTGCGGGTCGGTCTGGCGACGGATACCGGCGGCGGCTCGTCCTTCTCCATGTTGCGCACCATGGCGGCAGCCTATGAAGTGGCCCAGCTGCGCGGCCAAGCCTTGCACCCAAGTCAGCTTCTCTGGCTGGCAACCCAAGGCTCGGCCAAGGCGCTTGGGTTGGAACATCAGATCGGAACTCTAGCGCCAGGCATGGAGGCCGATCTGATCGTGCTGGACCTCGCCTCAACGCCCGCCATTGCGCAACGGGCGGCCCGCGCCGACGATATCTGGGAGGCGGTGTTCCCGACGATCATGATGGGCGATGACCGCGCAATTGCGCAGACCTATATCGCCGGGAAGCCGGTCAAGGCCTGACGCGGTTCAGTTCCAGCAACTCACCAAGACGGTCATATTCGCACCGAGCCGGGCCAAGGCTTCACGGCCCAGCGCTTGCCCGCCCGGGGCCACGGCGGGCGTGATCCCTGCCTCGGCCAGAACCGTGTTCAGCTGATCTCCGCGCAGCGCGAAACTCACACCCTCGGGCAGCGCCCGGCCCGAGCCGTCGCCCGGCAAGACCATGCCAAGCACGGCGCCAGTTGCGTCCAGAACCGGACCGCCCGCCTCACTCTCCGCTGCCGAGATGTCCAGCCGCTGAATGGTATCTTCGCCATTCAAACCGCTCAAATCCGCCAAGGTCCCGAAGGTCAGTGAGGCGGTGCTGAGCGCGCCGTTGAACGGGAAACCCGCCACGGCAATGTCAGAGCGAAGCCGCGCCGGTGCCGGCGCGAAGGTCGCATAGGACATCGGCGCAAGCTGGCTCCGCGGTCGCAAAACCGCGAGGCCCAGATCATCATTGCGATAGGTCAGTTCCACCTCATGCACGTCGTCGATCAAAAGCCGTGTGCACTGGCCGATCACTTCGGTCGTGGTCAAAACCGCGCCCTCTGCACTGATATAGAAACCCGAGCGGCTGATATCCGGGCGGCGCACCTCCAGGCCCGAGACCAGATCGATGCCCTGTTCCGTGGTCGGATCGGTCGCCCCAGGGTCCAGCGCCCCGTCGAGGAAGGTCAGGCTCTGCTCCATCATCGGCAAAACCCGCGCCATCTGCGCGTCGCGCTCTGGTGTCCAGATCAGCGAGAACCCTTTCACCTGGCCGTCTTGCAGCCGCGCTACGGTGTGCGACCGCAGACTGGCGCTTTGGCCGGTCAGAACGAAACTGTCATTCCGCCGCTCGCGCTCGCCTTCCAACGGCACAACCTCTAGCGTCTGCATGATTTCATAAAGCCCTGCGAGCGTCGCGCGATTGCCGGTTTGCGAAATCAGCAAAACTTGGACACCGGAGTTGTCGCGGCTGGTGAAATGCACAAACGGGTATTCGTAGCGGTCAAATTGGATCATCGCCATCGGCAGGTTGATCTCGATCCCGGCGCGCTCATCCCGCACCGGTTCCATCCCAAGTGCGGCCAGTTCGCCCGCATAAGCGTCCAGCAATTGCGCGCGTTGGCGCGTGGTCAAGATGCCGGTCGGCTCAAACCCATTTGCCGTTTGCCAGTCGGTCATGGCGCGGCGGGTGCCGGGGCCAAACGCCCCATCGATGCCAGAATTGTAGAACCCAAACCACTGCATCGCGATCTGTAATGCTTCACGTGCGGGGCGATCCAGCGCGCGTTCGGACTGCCGCGCCTCGGACACAGTTTCATCCAAAGGGGCCGCGGGCACGATGGGCGCCGCAGGCTCAGCCGTGACGACGGGCGCGGTTGGCGCTGCTGGTGTTACCGGCTGCGCCGTCAGGGTGTTTGCGCCTATGGGCCAGAATTGCTGCCGGTAGATGGTGCCCAATTCGATATAACTGTCGCGTGGGATCAATCCCTGAGCCTGGAGGGCGCGCAACTGTTGATTGGCATCTGCCGGGCCGAAGGGCCCAAGCGCCACCGCATACCAACCGGAAGCCAAGCGGTAGCCGTTCACATTGTCGATTAGCCGTGAATAGGCCCGCACCCGGCTCTCGGCGGTGGCCAGATCGGGATGCGCCTCGATCTGAACCCAAACGCGTTCTTGTGCCGCCGCACCACCGGCGGAAAATGCCGCCACACATAAAGCAATCCCAATCGCAAGACACACCTGCGCAAAACCGCGTTTCATCAAAATAGACCCCGTATCGTCGGCTATCCGGGCCATAATGCCCGTTTCTTATCGGCGGCAAATTACCAAAGCCCACGGGATTTGCACCCGAAATATGCTGAGCGCGGCAATTGACCCTCGCGGGGGGCACACGTATGGAAGCGCGAGCCTGTTCAACCCCGGAATCCTACCATGTCTGCGCTTGTCCACCCGAAGAGTTTTCAGGAGATCATCCTGAGGCTGCAAAGCTATTGGGCCGAAAAAGGCTGCGCGATCATGCAGCCCTATGACATGGAAGTGGGCGCGGGCACGTTCCACCCCGCCACAACGCTCCGCAGCCTCGGATCAAACGCCTGGGCCGCGGCCTATGTACAGCCGTCGCGGCGGCCAACCGATGGGCGGTATGGCGAAAACCCAAACCGATTGCAGCATTATTACCAGTACCAAGTGCTGATCAAACCCTCGCCGCCCGATCTGCAGGCGCTCTATCTCGGGTCGCTTGAGGCGATCGGGATCGACATGGCGCTGCATGACATTCGCTTTGTCGAAGACGATTGGGAAAGCCCAACACTGGGCGCTTGGGGCCTTGGTTGGGAAGTCTGGTGCGACGGTATGGAGGTAAGCCAGTTCACTTATTTCCAACAAGTCGGCGGCCATGATTGCAAACCGGTCTCGGGCGAGCTGACCTACGGGTTGGAACGCTTGGCGATGTATGTGCTGGGAGTTGATCATGTGATGGATATGCCGTTTAACGACCCGTCCGCGCCGATCCCGCTCAGCTATGGCGACGTGTTCCGCCAGACCGAGCAAGAATACAGCCGTTGGAATTTCGACGTCGCCAACACCGATGTCCTCTTGAAGCAGTTCGAAGAAGCCGAGCACGCATGCCAGACCATTCTGGCCGAAGAACATCACGACCCGAAAACCGGCAAGCGGATTGTGATGGCGCACCCGGCCTATGATCAGTGCATCAAGGCGTCGCATATCTTCAACCTGCTTGATGCGCGCGGCGTGATCAGCGTGACCGAGCGGCAGGCCTATATTGGGCGTGTCCGGGCGCTGGCCAAACAATGCGCCGATGCGTTTGTCATGACTGAGGCGGGTGGTTGGGCGGCATGACGTCGGTGCAGTTGAAAGACATGATTGAGCAAGACTTGATCCCTCGGGGGTGGGTCGAGCGAGGTTTTGCAGCCTTCAGCGGGTTGCCCGACCCAATTGGTTGGATGATGTACCGCAAACTCAAACGGCGAATGGCAAATCGGGCCTCCGCTCGCTTTGACAGCGTTGTGGAAACCCTGGGACCCAAAGATGTGGTTATCGACCTGGGCGCGAATGTTGGGGACATTACGGACGTGCTCGCCAAACATGGTGCGAGCGTCTATGCCTTTGAACCGGAGCCGTCCACTTATGCGGCACTGTCAGAGAAAATGGCGGGTCGACCGAATGTCACTGTTATCAATAGTGCAGTATCTGATTTCGACGGTCACACCAGCCTAGTTCTTCCAGCATCCTTCCGCGACAACCCGCGCAGCGCATCAAAAGCCGCATCCATCGTCCATGAGCGCTACAAATCGGATCAGGCTTGTGAGGTCGAGGTGAAAGTCACGGATTTCGCGCGGTTTCTTGCAGAGCTGGGATCCAAGGTCACTTTGATCAAGGTGGATATCGAGGGGGCAGAATGGCCCGTACTGAAGGCCTTGAGAGACGCAGATTTGATGGACAAATTCGACATGATGTTCGTTGAAACCCATGAGCGGTTCGATGTGTCGACCGTTCCCTCGGTCAAACAACATCAAGCCTGGGCGGCGGGTTTGACGCGCCCCTACATCAACTTGTTTTGGAAATGACACCGTGAGCGGAAAAATCATGGCCTCCCTCATCGTTCTTTCGACGGCAATTTTTGGCGCCGCGCTGTGGTGGTTCCAAACCCGAGCCTATTACGCGCCGGTTTTGGCAGATGCGCCTGCGGCCGAAATTCGGCTAACAGGGTTTTCCGGCGTGGTGGAGCCGCTTTTGATCGAGGATTTTGAGGGGATTGATGCCGAAAGCTCGCCGCTTAGGTTTCGCGCCTGTTTCACGACACCGATAAGCTTGGCGACGCTGACGGAGAGTTTTGAGCCCTACGAAGATGCCGCGCCGCTCGTGGCACCCGGTTGGTTCGACTGCTTCGATGCCGCTGAAATCGGGGCGGCGTTGGAAGACGGCTCTGCCCTCGCCTTTTTGGGTGAGGCCAACACCCCTTACGGAATTGACCAGATTGTGGCGGTGACAGGCGACGGGCGTGGCTACGCCTGGCCGCAGATCAACGCCTGCGGCGAGGCCGCCTTTGCCGGTGACCCGCTGCCCCCGGGCTGCCCGCCCGCGCCTGAGAGGACTGAAACCGATGCCTGACCTGTTGTTAGAGCTGTTTTCCGAAGAAATTCCCGCCCGGATGCAACGCCGCGCGGCGGAAGATTTGAAAAAGCTGGTGACTGACGGCTTGGTCGAGGCTGGCCTGACCTATGCCAGCGCTGGTGCGTTTTCGACGCCGCGGCGATTGGCGCTGACCATCGAAGGGCTGCTTGACGCCTCCCCCACCCTTCAGGAGGTCCGGCGCGGCCCCCGGGCCGATGCGCCCGAAAAGGCGTTGGACGGGTTCTTGCGCTCCACTGGGCTCAGCAAAGAGCAGCTTGAACTGCGGGAAGAGAAGAAGGGCAGTTTCTACTTCGCCACAATCGAAAAGCCGGGGCGCCCAGCGGCAGAGATCATTGCCGAGGTCATCCCGCACGTCATCCGCAATTTCCCTTGGCCGAAATCGATGCGGTGGGGCAGCGGACAGCTCAGATGGGTCCGCCCCCTGCATTCGATCCTCTGCGTCTTGAGCGCTGAGGACGGGTCCGAGACTGTCGCATTCGACGTCGACGGCATCGCCTCTGGCAACACCACCGAAGGCCATCGCTTTATGGCACCGGGGGCATTCGCGGTGAACGCCTTTGCCGATTATGAAGCGAAGCTGAAACAGGCCAAGGTGATCCTCTCGGCCGAGGAACGCGCCGAGCATATCTGGCACGACGCGACCAATATGGCTTTTGCAGCCGGGTTGGAACTGGTCAAGGACCCCGGGCTTCTGGCTGAGGTCGCGGGGCTGGTGGAATGGCCCGTCGTGCTGATGGGGCAAATCGGCGCGGATTTCCTCGATCTGCCGCCTGAGGTGCTGCAAACCTCGATGAAGGAACATCAGAAGTTCTTCTCAGTCCGGAACCCCAAAACCGGGCGGATCGAGCGGTTTATCACGGTTGCGAACCGGGAAACGGCGGATCAAGGCAAAACGATCCTGGCAGGTAATGAGAAAGTTTTGGCGGCCCGGCTTTCGGACGCGAAGTTCTTCTGGGAGAACGATTTACGCGTCGCGCGCGCAGGTATGCAGCCCTGGCTCGATCAGCTTGGCAATGTCACCTTCCACGCCGAACTTGGCACGCAAGCCGCCCGGATCGACCGGATCGCCGCCCTGGCGCGAGAAATCGCGCCGGTGGTTGGGGCCGATGCCGATCAGGCCGAGCAAGCCGCACGTATCGCCAAGGCGGATTTGAGCAGCGCAATGGTCTATGAATTCCCCGAGCTTCAGGGGCTTATGGGCCGATACTATGCCGAAGCCGCTGGCTTCTCCGCCGAGATCGCCGCCGTAGCCGAAGATCACTACGCCCCTCTTGGACCGTCCGACGATCTGCCCAAGGCGCCGCTTTCAGTTGCTGTCGCGCTGGCCGATAAGATCGACACGCTCACCGGGTTCTGGGTGATCGACGAAAAGCCTACAGGCTCAAAAGATCCGTTCGCGCTCCGCCGTGCGGCATTGGGCATCATTCGGATCGTGCTCGGCGGGGATCGCCGGATCAATCTGGACCGGTTCATCGACAGCCAAATCCTGAAACATAAAATCGCGATCAACCGCAGCGGGGCTAAGGAAGCCGAAATCGCAGCGCTGGAAGATGTTCTGCAAGCGATCGCTGCTCATGGCGTGTTTGGCGCGGCCTTCGAAGCGGTCATGAATGTCATCCGCGACAATGGCAAAGACGAGCCTGAGACCGGCGAGGGTTCGCTCCTGCGCACCGTTGGTGATTTGGTGCCCGATATCTCGACAGACCTCCTGGCATTCTTCCATGACCGGTTGAAAGTGCATCTCCGCGACGAAGGCATCCGCCACGATGTCATCGACGCATGCTTGGCGATGCCTGGCCATGACGATCTGACCCTCATTGTGATGCGCGCCCGCGCCCTTGCCGCGTTCTTGGAGAGCGACGAGGGTGGCAATCTGTTGCAAGGCTACAAACGCGCCGCCAATATCTTGACGCAAGCCGAGGCGGCCGATGGCGTCGAATACCGCTATGGCGCGGACGTGAAATACGCCGAAACGGACGAAGAACGCGCCCTTTTTGCCGCTCTTGAACAAGCTGAACAGGCCATCGCGCCCGCGCTAGACGCCGAAGATTTCGCAACAGCCATGACCGAAATGGCACATCTCAGAGGGCCGATTGACGGCTTCTTTGACGCGGTTCAGGTGAATGCCGAGAACCAAGTCTTGCGCCGTAACAGGCTGAATTTGCTGCACCAAATCGTCGAAACCTGCACCCAAGTGGCCGATCTGTCGCATATCGAAGGGTAGCGGCATCACGTTCCAAGATAGGTTGCGGCACAAATCGTTATCGGCCCTTAATCAGCTGTTCGCGATGAAAAGCTAGACAGAGTCGGCGCGGGTTGTATCTTATGCTGCACCTGCAAAGGACGTGCCCACCTTATGTTGACGACCCCAGATTTCACCGAGATCACGCCGACGGCGGATATCAAAGCCACGCGTCATGGCAGCCGGGCGAAATGCCTGCAGCGGCTGGTGCGGCTTGATTTGCCGGTGCCGTTGTCGGTGGCGTTGCCCTTTGACACGGTGCGGTCGATTGCCAAAGGCAAGCTTCCGAACATGCAGGCCTTGATGGGTGTCTTTGGTGATGGCGCGTTGGTTTCGGTGCGGTCGTCCAGCCAAGCCGCCGATTGGGGCGGGCCGGGCACGGTGTTGAATATCGGGATGAATGATGCGGTGGCGGAACGTCTGGCCAAGACCCATGGCCAAGATGCCGCCGACGCACTTTATCTGAGTTTTATCAAAGCCTACGCCGTCGACGTTTTGCGGCTGGATGAAGACATCTTCGACGAACCTATCACCCCGCGCTTGGCCAAATCCTATTTCGAGGACGAGACCGAGGAGCCGTTCCCGCAAGATCCAGACGTACAACTCACCGAAGTGTTGCGCTCCATGGCGCGGGCTTGGGAAGGCACGACCGCGCGGCTTCTGCGGCAGGCGCAAGGCGCGCCCGCGGATGCCGGATTGGGGCTCGTGGTGCAGCAGATGGCGCTAGGCATTGGTCAGGGCATCAGTGGCTCAGGTGTGATGCAATTTGTTTCGGCGCAGACCGGCAAACCGCAAGTGACGGGACGCTATCTGCCACAAGGCCAGGGCCGCGCAGCGCTTGATGAGCAAAATGCGCAATTTGTTGAAAGCGATGCGCGGGGCCCGGCGCTGGAAGATGCTTGCCCCAAGCCCGTGGCGGCCCTTAGGGAAGCTGGCGCATTGATCCGCACGCGGTTGCGCGAAGAATTGCAGATTGAGTTTACCCTGATGAATGGTGAGCTGTTCATCCTGGATGCAGTCCGCTGCCCGCGCTCCGGTCAGGCGGAGGTCGCGATTGCGGTGGCGCTGGCCGAAGATGGGGTGATCTCAAAAAGTGAGGCGATGCTGCGCATCCCGCCATTCACCTTGAACCAACTCTTGCACCGCCAAGTGAACCCAGAGGCGCCACGCGATGTGCTGACACGGGGCATTGCCGCCGCGCCCGGAGCGGCAACCGGCAAGATCGTCTTCACCTCCGAAGCCGCGCAAGCCGCCGCCGCGCAAAGTGACGCCTGTATCTTGGTGCGGCGCGACACCTCGCCTGAGGATATTCGCGGCATGCATGCGGCCCAAGCGATCCTGACAGAGCGCGGCGGGATGACCAGCCACGCGGCGGTGATCGCGCGCGGGCTCGGCTTACCCTGTGTCTCGGGCGCCACGCGGCTGCAGCTGAACAGCCGCAAGAAGACCCTGACCGTACCTGGCCGGAAAGTCTTCCACGAGGGCGATGTCATCACCGTTGATGGCTCATCCGGCGAGGTTCTGGCGGGGACCGCCGAGATGATCGAACCCGCACTTGGCGGCGCCTTTGCAACGCTGATGAAATGGGCCGATGAGGCCCGCGATATCGGGATCCGCGCCAATGCCGATACGCGCGAGGATGCCGAGGCTGCGCAACGCTTTGGCGTCGATGGGATCGGGCTTTGCCGCACGGAACATATGTTCTTTGATCCAATCCGCCTGACCGTCATGCGCGAGATGATCTTTGCGGAAGAGCCGGGCGATCGGACCGCCGCGCTTGATCGGCTTTTACCGATGCAGCGCAAGGACTTCACCGAGCTTTTTAAACTCATGCAAGGGCAGCCGGTTTGCATCCGTCTGTTCGACCCCCCATTGCACGAATTCCTTCCGACCGAGCGTGACGGCATCCGGGCGATGGCCGAAGCGATGGATATGTCCGTCAGCCGGGTCGCATCGCGGATTGAAAGCATGCAAGAGTTCAACCCGATGCTGGGCATGCGCGGCGTCCGTTTGGGGATCACCGTGCCTGAAATCTACGACATGCAGGCGCGCGCGATCTTTGAGGCCACCATTGCCGCAAGCGACGGCGGCGCACCTGTTGTGCCCGAGATCATGATCCCGCTGGTCAGCGCCCGCCGTGAGGTGGAGCTGGTTAAAGCGCGGGTCGATGCTGTTGCCGCGGCAGTGCGTGCCGAGACGGGTGTCGCATTCGACTATCGCCTTGGGGTCATGGTCGAGACGCCCCGCGCAGCGCTTCGGGCGGGCGAGATCGCCGAAAGCTCCGCTTTTTTATCTTTTGGCACCAACGACTTGACCCAAATGACCTATGGGCTCAGTCGTGACGACGCAGGTCGGTTCATGTCGGCCTATGTCCACCAAGGTGTGTTCCCGGAGGATCCGTTCCAACGGCTCGATACCGATGGTGTCGGCGAGTTGCTCTTGCTGGGCGCCGAACGGGGGCGCGCCGCACGGCCGGAATTGGTCTTGTCGCTCTGCGGCGAGCATGGCGGACACCCTGACTCAATTGCCTTCTCACGGACCGCCGGGTTCGACTATGTGTCCTGTTCACCATTTCGTGTGCCGGTCGCCAAGCTTGCGGCGGCACAATTATCGGTCCAGGACAAAGAATTGCCCTAATTAACGCGTAGTTATGAGGCGAGGCTAATGATTCCCTAAAGGGAACGGCGCTACCTATTGGGGGGCGCATACAGGACACTCACAAAACTGAGGGTCGGGTTTACGATTTTGGGTCCTACCTCTATGAGGCGGGGCTGAATTTGCTGGAAGCTATGCAGGTGGGGCACTGGAGCCCCCGAAAGTGGATCGATGGTGGGAAAACAGGCAATTGCCGCAGCAGCGGCGGGCGTTATGCTTTGGGCCGGGGCCGCAATGGCCGATGTGACGGCAAGCTCTTCAACCGACCCAACCGCAGGGATCAACATTCGGCTCTCCTCCTTAATGGGTGAAGAACATGCCTCGTTGGGCGCGGTGAGCGCAGATCGCTTGCGCCGGATTGGCGCGCCCTTCACTGCGCGCGATTATGGCGTGCGGAATGGCCAGGGCGCGATTTATGACGCCGCGACGCTTGATGCGATGCCGCGCGCCCGGGGTGGCCGCGATCTGCAATGCCTCACCGAGGCGCTCTATTTCGAAGCCCGTGGCGAAAGCATCCGTGGCCAATACGCGGTGGCTGAAGTGATCCTCAACCGGGTCGACAATGCCAATTACCCCAATTCGGTTTGTGCCGTGGTCAATCAGGGTACGGGTCAGCGCTATGCCTGCCAGTTTACCTATACCTGCGATGGCCGCCCCGAACGGGTGACCGAGACCACAGTGCATCGCCGCCTGGGTCAAATCGCCCGGATCATGCTGGATGGTGGCCCGCGCAACCTGACGCAAGGCGCCACGCATTATCATACCACGGCGGTTAATCCTCGTTGGGCCCGCGTCTATCCTCGCACCGCACGGATCGGCACCCACATCTTCTATCGTCAGGCCTACTGATCTGGTCGTTTTGACGCGCTTTGCCGCCGCCTTTGGGGCGGGCCATAACGCTCTCGCTTTGTTAGATTGGCCCATGCTGCAGCCGGAGCGTGATCATGACTGACGAAACCCGCCTCGCCTTTGCCCACCCCTCGGAGCGCGCCAAAGCGACCGCCCCCGAGGGTCCGCTCGACCGGATTAGTCTCAGCGATCATGAGCGCGAGGTGGAAATCGGCGCGTTCCAGGCCGAACGCGGCACCACGCAGCGTGTCCGCTTCAATGTGGTGGTCGAGGTGCGCTCAGAGGCCGACCCAGACGCTGATGATGTGGACCGGATCCTGTCCTATGACACGATCGTCGAAGCGATTGATATCGAACTGGCGGCCGAGCGGCTGAACCTGCTGGAGACCCTCGCCGCGCGCATCGCGGAGCGCATCCTGGCGCACCCGCTGGCCGCGCGCTGTTTTGTGCGGATCGAGAAGCTTGACCGGGGGCCCTTTGCCCTAGGTGTCGAAATTGTTCGCAGCGCGCCGGAGAAACCGAAGTTGCGGCTTCTGGCCGAGGAGATGCCGCATCCGCTGATCGTGTTTCTCTCAAATGGCGCAATATCCCGGGCCGATCTGGCGGCACTTTTGGATCGTTTGGAAAGCAGCGGCGCGCCGGTGATCCTGTGCGTCGGCGCCGCCGACCTGCCCCGCCCCCAGGCAGCGCATGGCATGCCACAACGACGGATCGAACTTCTGGCAATTGAACAAAACGCTTGGGTCCTTGCCGCCCGCGATGATCGCTGTGTCGTTGTCGATAGCCGGACTGAGCTCGACTGGGCGATGAAGCAGGGACAGATCAGCGTCTGGGCCCCGTCGAAACTGGTCTTGGATGCTGTCGACGGCCCCGCCACCCATATACTGGATGGCGAAAGCTTGGCGCTCTGGCTCGCCGAAAGCTTTGAAGCCGAACGACTGGTGCTTCTGGGAGGTGATATGCCCGAAGATGCCACCTTGCCGGTACAAAGCTGGCCCGCTGAGGCGCTACCGGAGCTTTAGGCGCAACTCGGTCATCGGTGCGCCGCTCACCATATGTTCGGCGGCATGGATGAACCCGGCCTTCTCCAAGACCCTGGTCGAGGCCGTATTGGCGGGGCGGACAAGGCCATAGACCTCCTGGGCCTTCAGAGACAGCGCGGCATAATCCAGCGCGCCACGCACAAACTCGCTAGCCAGCCCCTGCCCCCATAGATCGGGCAAAAGATGATAGCTGAGATTAAGTCCGCGATATTGGAATTTCAGGCTGAGCCCGCCCAGACCGACCGTCCGACCAGCATGGACCAAGGCCCATCTGCCAAAGCCATGCTGCTTCCAATGGGCCAAATCCTCACCGAGGCGCGTGGCACTGCGCGCGGCATCAAAGGGCGCCGGATCCGGGCGATACGCCACCAGTTCCTGCCGCGAAAACAGATCCGCATAAAACGGCGTATCCGACGCCTCAAGCGGGCGACAGGTCAAGCGCGCGGTGCGAAAGATCGGGTCCAATTCGGTGGTGCGCAGAGCAACAGTCATACGATATTCTGCCCATGGGGCAGCGGCGGGGGCAACCTGTTTGCGCCAGCGCTGCGCCGCGGCAAGCAAAGCTTTGCCACTTGCGATACGACCGTCGCGGGTCTAGGCCCGGCACTATGACGCGCTATTTTAGAACGATTCCGCTGAGCGACCCGGCACGTATCCCGGGGGCTAAGCGCCTCGCCGGAGGTTGGTGCCATTTCACGCAGGTGGAGGTGTTGTCTCGCGATGACGCATCTCGGGTCGTGCCGATAGAGGCCGTACCACCGGAGGTCATGGCCCGGCTGACAGGGCCCCGTGCAGCCATCAGCGGACTGTCTCTGGACCAGCCGCGGATCATGGGTATTTTGAACCTCACCCCCGATAGCTTTTCCGATGGCGGTCGGTTCAACGCGCCAGATGCGGCACTGCAGCGCGTTCGAGAGATGTTGGATAATGGAACCGACATACTCGATATCGGCGGCGAATCGACCCGGCCCGGCGCGGCGGAAGTCTCTGTCGAAGAGGAGATTACGCGGACTGTCCCCGTGATCGACGCCATTCGCACCAGCGGGTTGCAGGTTCCGATCAGCATCGACACTCGTAAGTCCCCGGTCGCAACGGCCGCTCTGGCTGCGGGTGCGCAGGTTGTGAATGATATATCGGGGCTGCAGTTTGACCCCGATCTGGCGCGGGTTGCGGCGGATGCCAACGCGCCAATGATCTTGATGCACTCCCAAGGCCTGCCCGAGACGATGCAAGACGATCCGCGTTATGATCACGTCCTTCTCGATGTGTATGACGCGCTGGAAGCCGCCATCCAACAAGCCGAAGCAGCAGGCATGCAACGCGATCAGATCATGGTCGATCCCGGTATCGGCTTCGGCAAACGCGACCCGCATAACCTAGCGCTTCTCAGCCGGGTCAGCCTGTTTCATGCTTTGGGTTGCCCGATCCTCTTGGGCGTGTCCCGCAAAGGCATGATTGGTCGTTTGGCGGGGGTCGAGCCGCCTGAGGCCCGCGGCCCCGCCTCGGCGGCAGTTGGCCTATGGGCGATCAGCCAGGGGATACAGATGCTGCGCGTTCATGATATAGAGGTGCACAGGCAAATGATTTCGCTGTGGTCAGCCGCAAGCGGAACGGGCAGTGAAGGAGAGACCGGGGCATGACGCGCAAGCTGTTTGGCACCGATGGGGTGCGAGGCCGGGCCAATGAATTCCCAATGACCGCCGAGTTGGCGCTGCGCTTAGGCGCGGCGGCAGGGCGGTATTTCCGCACCGATGGCAGTCGGGCGCACCGGGTGGTGATCGGCAAAGACACGCGGCTCTCGGGCTATATGATCGAGACGGCATTGACGGCGGGGTTCACGTCGACCGGGATGAATGTGCTGTTGCTCGGTCCGGTGCCGACGCCGGCTGTCGGGCTTCTGACACCCTCGATGCGCGCCGATGTGGGGGTGATGATCTCCGCCTCGCACAATCCGGCGACCGACAATGGCATCAAGCTCTTTGGCCCCGATGGGTTCAAATTGAGCGATGAGGCCGAGGCCGAGATCGAAGCGCTTGTCGCCTCGGATATTCAACCGGCGCAAGCGCAGAATATTGGCCGCGCCAAACGGATCGATGATGGCCGGTTCCGCTATGTCGAACGGGTGAAAAGCACGTTTCCAGCAGGTTTGCGGCTCGACGGGCTGAAAGTGGTCGTCGATTGCGCCAATGGTGCGGCCTATCGGGCAGCGCCCGAGGTGCTGTGGGAGCTTGGCGCCGAGGTGATCGCAATCGGCGTGAACCCGGACGGGTTCAACATCAACGATGGGGTTGGGTCCACCGCGCCGCAGGCGGCGATGGCGAAGATCAAAGAGACCGGAGCCGATCTGGGGATTTGTCTTGATGGTGACGCCGATCGCGTGATGTTGATCGATGAGACCGGCACGCTGGCCGATGGCGATCAGATCATGGCGCTGTTCGCCAATCGGTGGGCCGCCGAAGGCCGCCTGAAGGGTCAAACCCTGGCTGCAACTGTGATGTCCAATCTGGGGTTGGAACGGTTCCTTGCCGAGCGATCGATTGACCTGCACCGCACCCCGGTGGGCGACCGCTATGTGGTCGAGGCAATGCGAACCCATGGGCTGAACTTGGGCGGGGAACAATCCGGCCATATCGTGATGACAGATTACGCAACGACCGGTGATGGCTTGATTGCCGGTCTGCAATTCCTGGCTGAGATGGTGCGCACCGGCCAGCCCGCCAGCGCCCTCGCGCGGAGCTTCGAGACGGTGCCGCAACTTCTCAAGAATGTGCGCTATCAGACCGGACAAGTGCCTTTGGATACCCCTTCCGTCCAAGCCGCCATTGCCGCTGGTGAGGCAAAGCTCAATGGCCACGGGCGGCTCTTGATCCGGAAATCCGGCACCGAACCCCTGATCCGGGTGATGGCCGAGGCGGAAGATGAAGCGCTTATGGTGTCGGTGGTCGATGAGATCGTCGGAGCCGTCGAAGCGGCGATCTGACCCGCGCCTCTTGTCCGTGGCAACGCGGGCCAAGAATGGCCCCAACGGGGCCTGACGCGGCCCGCCGCCCCGGTCGATCAGCCGTCAGGCTGGGCGAAACACCAAGGACACGCCATTCAAACAATGCCGCAGCCCCGTGGGTTGCGGCCCATCGCCGAAAATATGCCCCAGATGCGAGCCACAGCGGCGGCAATGGCATTCGGTCCGGACCCGCAGCAATCGACGGTCCTCCATTGTCCCGATCGCGTTCGGCAGCACATCCCAGAAACTCGGCCAACCCGTCCCGCTGTCATATTTGTGGCGCGAGTGATAGAGGCGTAGATCGCAGCCCCGGCAGTGAAACCGGCCTCGGCGATGCTCGTCGTCCAGCGGGCTTGACCCTGCGCGCTCGGTGCCGCCTTGGCGCATCACCCGATACTGCAAATCGGTCAACATCGCGCGCCATTCCGCATCGGTGCGTTCCACTTCGAACGGCCCCGGCGCGATCGCCGCCCATGACGGCTGTCCCAAAAACACCGAAGCCGAGACCGCACCGCCCAGAAATACTCGTCGATCCATATCGCGTCTCCCAATTGGAACCGCGGCCACTCTAGCACAGGATACCAAGCGGCAAGTCACGATGCGGTGAGAAACCGCGCCGCAAAGCACCGGCCTGCCCTTGCAGCCCCTTGGAAATTGTTGCACCACATCCCAGTCGAACCGGACGTAAGAAAACAGATAGGGCGGATGCGCGATGAGCAGTGATCAAAAACCCACCGAAGAGATTTCCGTCCGCGAAACCTTTGGGATCGACAGCGATATGAAAGTCAAAGCCTTCGCCGAGGCCACCGACCGTGTGCCCGCGCTGGACACGACCTATAAATTCGACCCCGACACGACTTTGGCCATCCTGGCGGGCTTCAGCCATAACCGCCGGGTGATGATCCAGGGCTATCACGGCACGGGTAAATCGACCCATATCGAACAGGTCGCCGCGCGCCTGAACTGGCCCGCTGTCCGCGTCAATCTCGACAGCCATATCAGCCGGATCGACCTGATCGGCAAAGACGCGATCAAACTGCGCGACGGCAAGCAGGTCACCGAGTTTCACGAGGGCATCCTGCCCTGGGCACTCCGCAACCCCGTCGCCATCGTCTTCGACGAATATGATGCGGGCCGCGCCGATGTGATGTTCGTTATCCAGCGGGTGCTGGAGCATGACGGTAAGCTGACGCTGCTCGACCAAAACGAGATCATCACACCGCACCCGTCCTTCCGCCTCTTTGCGACCGCGAACACGGTCGGCTTGGGCGACACAACGGGCCTTTATCACGGCGTGCAACAGATCAACCAAGCGCAGATGGACCGTTGGTCCCTCGTCGCAACGTTGAACTACCTGTCCCATGACGCCGAAACCGCCATCGTTCTGGCGAAAAACCCGCTCTACAATACGGAGCATGGCCGCAAGCAGATTGCCCAGATGGTCACCGTCGCCGATCTGACCCGGACCGCGTTCATGAATGGTGAGCTCTCGACGGTGATGTCGCCACGGACCGTGATCAACTGGGCCGAAAACGCCGCGATCTTCCGTAATATCGGGTATGCCTTCCGTCTGACCTTCCTCAACAAATGTGATGAGTTGGAACGCCAGACTGTGGCGGAATTCTATCAGCGCTGCTTTGACGAGGAACTGCCGGAAAGCGCCGTCTCGATGAGCATGGGATAATCCCATCAGGACCTGAGACGGCCTGCCGCACTCGCAGGACGCTCAAACGATACCTCGGCCGGTCGTGGGCAAAAATCCGCTCAACAGAGAGCGCTTGACCTAACGTTAACTTTTTGCGTTGGGAAGCGTGATATCCCGACTCCATCGAAGCGCATATTTAGGTCTGCCTTTTCTTCCAATGGAGGGCGAATATGCTGCGCCATGAATCCTATCCAAATTATATTGTCGCCGATGCGGGAGTCGTCTCAATCCTTGATTGCGATACATTATCTCTCGCAACCGGAGCCAGCCAATCTCAACAAGATGCCCTCAACGCAATTCGACGCATAGATCCTGCCGTCAGACATAAGGTCGATTTGCACGCCGGTGCAGATGCATTCTTTCCGGTCGCCGTCGACACACCGTCCGATGATGATATCCGGCTCAGAGCACGACAGTCTTCATTTGCGCCCTTCATTCTGGGGCAACGATCATATCTCAACCGCTTAACAATAAACATTGCGAACAGTTGCAATCTTTGGTGTTCTTATTGCTATGCCGATCATGGCCATTACCATGACACAAAACACCTGATGAAGCCGGATCGCGCCCTGCGGATCTTTGAGCAAACATCCAGGCTCTATGACGGTATCGGCAATATCCATTTCTTCGGCGGCGAGCCGCTATTGAACCCCAAGACCATCGATGCCGTCTGCGTCGCGGCGAAGGCCCGTTTCCCAGATATCGGCTTCGCAGTCACCACAAACGGGACCCTCGCAACGCCGGAAATCCTCGATGTCCTCGCCCGACACAGCATCGCGCTCACAATCAGTATCGACGGCCCGGCGCCGGTCCATGATGCACAGCGCCCAACTGTCTCTGGCGACGGCAGCCATGCAAAGATTTGCCAATCAGTCGAGCGGTTTACCCAACGCGGCATCGAATGGAGCATTGAGTGCACCTTCAATAAGGCGCATCTGGAGGCCGACGTCTCGGTGTCTGACCTGCTCCGGTATTTCGACGCCGAGTTTAACGAACCCGTGCCGCATATCGCCTGGTCCTACGTGCCGCTCAAGGACCTCGTCGCCGATGACGGCTACACCAAAAACGGCGTCTTCCGTGACGATCTGGAAGAGCAGCAGCAAAGCTTCATCTCAGTTGATCACCTGATCACTCAGTTCCGAGATGCCGCCCGGCTTTCGATGCAAAACATTGCGGCCGGCAGCGGTGGCGTTCTTTCCTTTGTTCAGGATACACTGACCTCCTTGCAACTGCGACGCAAATCCGACGCCTATTGCCCCGCTTTCTCCAGCCAAATCTCAATTGGTTCAAATGGCGATATCTATCCATGTTTCATGTTCTTTGGTGATCCAAGAATGTGCATCGGCAATATCGACCGGGCCAATATTGATGTTCCACGGGCGCAAGAAATTTGGAGGAAATACAGTAGGGAATTCTCTGATAGTGCAACCGGCACGCAGCGTTGGTTTCGAAACCTTGGATTTGGCTGTATTGCTGGAGATTACATTTCAACAGGTACATTTTCGAATAGACTTTATTACGACATACAAGAAGCAATTGTCGAAGAAGTTCTTCTCGGCATTGCTCAATTCGAGGCAACCCGAATGGCGAAGACCGATTCCGGCAGCTTAAAAGCAACCTAATAGAGGAAATCGATATGCCACATGAGAAGATAGCTCGCGCGATTATCCGCGAGGTTCCCGTGATGTCCATTGGCGAATTGCTGAAAGGGCTAGACGACCCCACCACCCCCCTGGCCGCTGGCAATGGCTGCGGCAATGGGTGCGGTGGGAATTGCCGGGCCCCGGTCGGGCTCTCGTTTGACCAGTTCGGACATGCCGAGATCTCGGAAGATGAACTGCTCAAGGCCTCGAAGGATGCCGCCGGTCTGCGCGACGCATTGAAAGCGCAGATCGCCAGCAGCTTCTAACGGCGGTCCGGCACCGGCGACAGGGACTGCCTCCTTCGAGCGACTCGAGCGCTTCGATGGCCGAAGGTTTACGCCCGGATGAGACTGATCCGGAACGTGCTAGGCAGAACAAATCGCCATTTTGCGATGCTTCCCTGTCGCCGGGCTCAAACCCCGTCATCCGAAGCGGGTGACATGGAACCGCTGCGCGCCCCGGCAGCACCAGCCAAAATCTTGAACATCACCAATCCTGATTTGACGAACAGACCTTCGCATTGATGAAATGCACCGACCTCAACAGGAGCATGCTCAATGCATATCGGCTTGATAGGCGGCATCGGCCCGGCCGCGACACTTGTCTATTACGAACGGCTCGCTGCTCGAATGCGCACCCTGGACAGCCGGTTGGAGCTCACCATCGTCCAAGCGGACGTCCACGACCTGATCCGGAACAACAACGCCGATCAACGCCACGCCCAGGCGGAGATTTACCTCGACCTTCTCAACCGTCTCAAAGCGGCAGGTGCCGATTGCGCGGCGATCACCTCTCTTGGCGGGCATTTCTGTTATGCCGAGACAGAGAAAATCTCCCCCTTACCTTTGATCAGCGCCATCACCCCGCTAGACGAGGCCTTCGCAAGTGAGGGCCTGGAGACCGTCGGCCTGCTCGGCACGGAGGTTGTCATGCGCACCGGCCTTTACGGTCAGATGGCCAAAACCCGCACCGTCGCACCCGCATGTGACTTGGTGGAGCTCGGCAAAGTTTATCAAGATGTCGCGGTATCCGGCATTTGCACCGAGGCACAGCGCGCGCGGTTCTTTGAGGAAGGTCGCCGGATGATCGACGATCAAGGCGCCGAGGCGATCGTTATGGCTGGCACCGATCTTGGCCTTGCATTTGACGGCTACGACCCTGGTTACCGCATCATCGATGCGCTCGACATACATGTAGATTTGCTCGCCCGCTTGGCTGCCGATCACCTGACGCTTGGGCAGATCACCTGATTGACCGCAAGCCAAGGACATGGAACATGTTTTCCATGTTAGACCCGAGCCATATCACCGCCGCCGCGACCCGCATTGCCCCACATATTCGCCACACGCCCATGATCGGCATCGAACCCGGCGCGCTTGGCCTGGAGTATCCGATTCAGTTCAAGCTGGAACACACGCAGGTCACCGGCTCCTTCAAGGTGCGCGGCGCGTTTAACAACCTGCTCAGCCGTGAGGTGCCTGAGGCTGGTGTGGTTGCAGCATCAGGCGGCAATCACGGTGCGGCAGTGGCTTATGCCGCCACGAAACTTGGCCATAAATCGAAAATCTTCGTCCCAAAAGCGATTGCGAAAGAGGAAAAACTCCGCCGCATGCGCGCCTTCGGTGGTGAGGTGATCCTAACCGACGGATCCGTCGCGGATTGCATGACACAATATGCCGACCACGCGGCCGAAACCGGTGCGCTTGCGGTTCATCCCTATGACACGGCCCCAACGCTTGCCGGCCAAGGCACTGTCGCCAAAGAAATCGAAGAGCAACTGGACGGTCTCGACACGATCATGGTTGCCGTCGGCGGCGGCGGTTTGATTGGCGGTATCGCGGCCTGGTTTGGCGAGCGTGTGAATGTTGTATCGGTCGAGACCGAGGGGACAAATACGCTCGCTCGGTCTCAGAAAGAGGGTCCGGATATCGATGTCTCTGCCTCGGGCATATCGGCGGGCTCATTGGGCGGTCCGGCGCTTGGTGCCCTGCCCTATGAGATTGTCATGGAGCGGGTCAAAGACACGATCGTGTTGCCCGATGCCGAGGTCTACACCGCCGCACGCCGCCTCTGGGAAGCGACGCGGCTCACCGGAGAACCCGGAGCCGCAACCGCGCTGGCGGCGCTCACATCCGGCGCCTACACGCCAGCTCCGGATGAACGCGTCGCCGTCTTGCTCTGCGGCGGCAATGCGGAGGTGGATTGGTTCACCGGCTAGCCGCGTCGCCATTCCCTGATCAAGACAAATTGCATATCTGCGGGAATTCGTGATTTGCCGATGTTTGAAGCTTTGCTACCCTTCTGATCAGGCCCCGCAATGGGTCCAGTCCTGCCGCAACGAGCAGGTGTCACGACTGGAAAGGGTAATACGATGCGCGCAAGACGCCTTTGCGCCGCCATTGGTTTGGCGGCATAACTACCCCTATCAACAACCGCCGCGCCGATTCATTGGCCCGCTGATGGAACAGGAGAGGCCGGTGTTGCCTTTCACTGCGCTGCGGTCATGACGGCCTTCGGCCAAGCTTATGAATTCGCGACAGAATTGACCGGCGCCGAAAATGCCCCGCGGTTCCAAACGCCCACAAGATTGGTTGATCTTGCAGGCGGCCCGGACCGATTGGGCGAGATCGCCGAGGCCGCGAGCGCATGGCGCGACAATTGGGAAAGTCTGGGGCGGACCAGTTTCTATCCCAGGCTGACTGAATCCGGCACGCCTTACCTGGCCGATGATGGGCTTGAGCTGCAAAGCGCGGTGAGCCGCTGCGCCGCGCATTTCGAACTCTAGGCACCGATACCGCGCGCCTTGAAAAGACCTCTTGCCTTGCGACAGGTCGCTCTTCAAGTTGCGTCCATGGCACCGATCCGTTTGCTCCTCGCCGCCCTTTTTCTGCCCTTGCCAGTTTGGGCAGACGGCCTTTCCGCGCCGGAGGCCGCGCTGTTGCCGCGCCTCATTGATCACGGATGTTTCGATATTCGCCCTGACCTGAATGGCTGCGAATCCGTGATCCTTTTGACCTCGGAGACGGACCCGGACGCCGCGGATCTCGTCATCTACCCCGATAGGCGGACCGATGAAGCCGTCGGCCCGTTGCTGCTGGCGCGTGCCGTCGCCTTCAATGGTAGCATGTGGGGCATGTCGCCCTCTCTTTCGCAGGCTGATAACGGCTCGTTATTGGTGCATTCTGAGCAATCCGGCATCGGCCGCGCGCCTTGGTTCCAAACGCTGACCATCGCGTGGCGTGACGATGCCTTTGTTGTCGCAGGGTTCAGCTACGCGACCTATGACCGGCTCACTGCCCGTGATTTCCACTGCGATCTCAACATCCTCACTGGCGACTACACACATGAGCTCAGAATTCCGGAGCCCGAAGGTGACGGCGACCGCGATGAGGTCATCGCCGATCAAGGCCGCGGTCCCGGCGCACATATTCCGCTCACAGACTGGGATGTCTTCGGCCCTTTGCCCGCCCCATGCAATGCCGCGATCCGCCGGTTCTACGCCGAATAGCGCGCATCAAGCATAAACCCTCGGATCGCGCCCCAGATCCGCGGCAGCATGGCCGGGCGAGGCCTCCCGAAGGGCGGGCCGAGCCCGGCCATTCTCCCCTCGCCGCATCTTGCCACCGCCCGCGATCTGGCCCATCTTCGCGCCCATGAGCAAGCCACCCGCCGACAACCCCACCGAACCGTTCAAAAAGGCCCTGGCCGAGGCCACACGCGTTCTGGCCGATGACCCCGAATTGTCGGTGAGCTATTCCGTCGACCCGCCCGGCGCGACCAATGACAGTGTCCGCCTGCCGCAGATCAGTCGGCGGATGACGCGCGATGAAGTCTTGCTTGCCCGCGGCACGGCCGACGCCCTGGCGCTTCGGCACAAATACCACAACCAAACCACCGCCAACCGCTATGCGCCACAGGGTCAGATGGCCCGCGATCTGATGGAGGCGATGGAAACCGCGCGCTGCGAGGCGATTGGCGCCCGCGAGATGCCCGGCACGGCGACCAATATCGACGCCAAAATCGGCTCTGACGCGCGCCGCAAAGGCTATGGCGAAATCCGTCAAGCCTCCGAGGCGCCGCTTGCCACGGCGGCCGGTTACCTGATCCGCCATTTGGCCACGGGCCGCGATCTGCCACCCGAAGCGGCCAATGTGATGGAACTTTGGCGCGGCTTTATCGAAGACCGCTGCGCCGACACCCTCGATAATCTCGATGGCACCCTTGCCGATCAACAGGCTTTTGCCCGGCTCGCCCGGCAATTGATTGATGATCTCGGCTATGGCGACCAACTCGGCGACGACCCCGACGAGACCGACCCGGAGGGCGAAGACGAGGCCAGTTCCGAAGAGGAAGAGCAGCCCGATTCCACCGGCGATGCCGATGATGACGACGAGCAAGACAGCGAAGCCGCACCGGAGCGCAGCCAGGAAGAGCAGCAAGACGCCTCTCAAGCCCAGGTCGAGATGGACGACACCGGCGAGATGGAGGAGGCCGAAGAGCAGGAACTGCCCGATGGCGAGGCCCCGCTTGAACCTCCGCCGCCTGCGCCGCATTCCGAGGCTGACCCGGACTATACGGTCTTCTCAACCGAGTATGACGAGGAAATTGCCGCCGAGGACCTCGCAGAGCCGCAGGAACTGGAACGCCTCCGCGCCTATCTCGACCAGCAGCTCGAACCGCTGAAAGGCGCGGTCAGTCGCTTGGCCAACAAGCTGCAACGCCGCTTGCAAGCGCAACAAAACCGGTCTTGGGAGTTCGACCTCGAAGAAGGCACGCTGGACGCCGGCCGTTTGGCCCGTGTCGTGGCGAACCCGACCACACCGCTCAGCTTCAAGATCGAGAAAGACACCGAGTTTCGCGACACAGTGGTGACGCTGCTGCTCGACAATTCCGGCTCGATGCGGGGCCGCCCGATTTCCATCGCCGCGATCTGCGCCGATGTTCTGTCCCGCACTCTGGAGCGCTGCGGCGTGAAGGTCGAAATCCTGGGGTTCACCACGCGCGCCTGGAAAGGGGGCCGCGCCCGCGAAGACTGGCTTGCCGCCGGTCGGGCGCAACAACCGGGCCGTCTGAACGATCTCAGGCACATCATCTATAAGAAGGCCGACGCACCGATGCGCCGGACCCGGGACAATCTGGGCCTGATGATGAAAGAGGGCCTGCTGAAAGAAAACATTGATGGCGAGGCGCTGGAATGGGCGCATCGGCGGATGATTGGGCGGCCCGAGGCCCGGAAAATCCTGATGGTGATCTCGGATGGTGCGCCGGTCGACGATTCAACCCTGTCCGTTAACCCCGCGAATTACCTGGAAAAACACCTCCGCGATGTAATTGCCATGGTGGAGAAACGCCGTGCGGTGGAACTCCTTGCCATTGGCATCGGTCACGATGTGACGCGGTATTATGACCGCGCGGTGACCATCACCGATGTCGAGCAATTGGCCGGTGCGATGACCGAACAACTCGCCAGCCTCTTCGATGCCGACCCTCGGGCCCGGGCCCGTGTCATGGGGATGAAACGGGCCAGCTGATGTTTCAAAGCTTCACCGCCACCACACGGCCCGAACAGGGCCCACCCCGCCTCGCCGCGCTTCGCGCGGAAATGCTGAAAGCCGAGGTTGATGGATTTCTGGTCCCACGCGCCGATGCGCATCAAGGTGAGTATGTTGCCGCACGGGACGAACGCCTGCCTTGGCTGACAGGGTTCACCGGGTCCGCCGGGTTTTGCGCGGTGCTGCCGGAGATCGCTGGCGTTTTTGTCGATGGCCGCTACCGGCTACAGGTCAAAACCCAAACGGATACGGATCACTTCACGCCGGTTGATTGGCCCGAAACCAAACTCGAAGATTGGCTGATTGCCGAACTGCCGGGCGGCGGGACCATCGGCTATGATCCTTGGCTGCACACGACCGCCGAGATCACGCGGCTTGAGAAAGCATTGGCACTGCATCAGATTACACTGCGCCCGATAGACAACCCGATCGACGCCATCTGGACGGATCAACCCGACCGTCCCGATGGCGCGGCCCTGGCCTATTCGGCGGAGCTCGCGGGAAAGACATCTGGCGAGAAACGTGCCGAGATTGCCGCGCTCCTGCAAGAGGCTGGTGAGGCCGCTGCCGTTCTGACCCTGCCGGATTCCATTGCTTGGCTCCTGAATATTCGCGGCGTGGATTTGGCCCATCTGCCCGTCGTCCAGGCGTTCGCCGTGATTGATGCGGGCGGGCATGTGACCCTCTTCTCCGACCGCACCAAGTTTGCCGCTCTGAGGCCCGACCCCGACATCACACTCCGCGACTGGTCCGATTTCGAGGCCGATCTTGCGGCTCTGTCCGGCCCGGTGCGCGTTGATCCAGCTACGGCGCCACATCAGGTGCGCCTGGTCTTGGACGCAGCCAGCATTGAAGTCTCTGACGGGGCCGACCCGTGTATCGTACCAAAGGCGCGCAAAACCGCCGCCGAGATCACCGCAACAACACAGGCGCATCTGCGCGATGGCGCGGCGATGGTGCGGTTTTTGCAGTGGTTCGACGAGACGGCCCCTGCGGGCGGCTTGACAGAAATCGATTGCGCCAAAGCGCTGGAAGGCTTCCGGGCCGATACCGGCGCCCTCAAAGACATCAGCTTTGACACAATCTCCGGCGCGGGGCCCAATGGTGCGATTGTGCATTACCGCGTTACCGAAGAGACCAATGCCCCACTCCTACCCGGTCAGCTTTTCCTGATCGACAGCGGCGCGCAATACGAAGATGGGACCACCGACATCACCCGGACCTTGCCGGTCGGTGACGTCGGCCCCGAAGAGCGCACGGCCTTCACTCAGGTCTTGCGCGGCATGATCGCGATCCATCTTGCGCGGTTTCCAAAGGGTCTCACCGGGCGCGATCTCGACGCTTTGGCCCGCGCGCCGCTTTGGATGGCCGGGCGAGATTATGATCACGGCACGGGGCATGGCGTCGGTGTCTATCTCAGCGTGCATGAAGGTCCGCAACGCCTCTCACGCGCCTCCGATGTCGCGCTGCAACCCGGCATGATCCTCTCCAATGAGCCAGGATACTACCGCGAGGGGGCCTTTGGCATTCGGATCGAGAACCTAGTGGTAGTGACCGAGGCGGAGACGCCGCAGGGCGGCGATGCACATCGTGAGATGCTCTGCTTCAACACCCTAACCTATGTGCCGATTGACCGCCGCCTGATCGACCGAGATCAGCTTTCGCCTCTGGAACTCGGCTGGCTCAACACCTATCATAAGGAAGTGGCCCGCCGGATCAGCCCGCTTCTTGAGGGACCGGTGGTCGAGTGGCTGGCGCGCGCGACCGCGCCCCTCTGACACATTACCGTTACAGGCCCAGGGCACACCCTGCCCGGCAAGGGTCTTTTCACAGACAAAAAGACTGGCAAGGGGAGGCAGGTCATGGCTGAGCATATCACAATTCGCAACGCGCCCGGAAAATGGGTGGTGCGCGCCGATGGCGCCGTGATTGGCGAAACGGACCGCGCGTTGGAGCTTACCGAGGGCAGTTATGCGCCGGTGATTTACTTCCCGCGCGACGATATCGGCATGGCGTTCCTGGAACAGACAGCGAAGAGCAGTCATTGCCCGCATAAAGGCGATGCAACCTACTTCACCATCTCGACCACGGGCGAAGAACTGACGAACGCGGCTTGGAGCTATGAGGCACCGAAGGCTGGCGTCGAACAGATCCAAGATCATCTTGCGTTCTTCACGGATCGGGTCGCCATCGAACAGCTCTGACGGGGCGCGGGCCGGTTATTAGCTGTGCTCTTCGGCCGCCGTCGCGGCCAGAGCGCGGTTATACGCTTTCAACGCGTCGACATGGAACAAAGCGCCCGTGAGCCTGGGTGAGGTGTCGCCCGGCGTCAGGCGCACCACAGGAATGAAATCCAGCGCCGTCCGCTCGAAGATCGGCAAGGCCCGCTCCAAGGTCGCGTTTTCATCTGTGAAAATGCCCTGCTCCATCAATGTGTTGAGAGCATCCTCCGATGCGGCATTGTCGTGATCCATCGGGCGCATCACTTTGCTCACACGGAACATCGACAAGAGATAGGCCTGCGGTCCGGCGGCCAAATGGATGTTGCGCCGCTCCAGTTGGGTCAGGAAGAAGGATCGGTCGACCAATCGGGACGACAACGCCGTCGACATCGAGACGGCCACCATCACCGCCAAGCCGGTCTGCCAATCGCCCGTCAACTCAAAGACGATGAGGGTCGTCGATATGGGCGCCCCCAAAACCGCGGCGGCGACCGCCCCCATGCCGGCAAGCGCGTAAAGCGTCTCGGACCCTGACACAGTGGGCAGAAGTCCGGTTGCGATGATGCCGAAGGCCAAACCGGCCAGCGCACCGACCATCAGCGATGGCGAGAACACGCCACCCCCCATTCGCCCGCCCACTGTGATGGCCACCGCGGCGGTCTTGATCATCGCAAAGACGATCGCCTCATGCAGAAGCAACTCGCCGGTCAAGGCGGCAGATGTCGTCTCATAGCCGACGCCGATGATATGCGGGAACCAAATCGCGATGGCGCCCAACAACAACCCCGCCACAGCCGGGCGAAGCCAACGCGGGATATTCGCCAAACGCTGAACCAGGCTCGCCATATCTTCGGCCCAAAAAATCGACCGCATGAATGCCACCGCGATCAGGCCGCAAATCAGCCCCAAGATCAGAAAAGCCGGCAATTCCACATAAAATTGCAGCGCCCCATCACGGCCCAGACTGAACTCCGTCACATTCCCAAACTCGAGCCGGTTGATCACCGTACCCGCGGCCGACGCGATAACAATCGGCGCGAAGGCATGCACGGCGAAATGGCGCAGCACCACCTCCAACGCGAATATCGCGCCCGCAATCGGCGCGTTGAACGACGCACTTACCGCCGCCGCGACAGCGCATCCCAAGAGGTCGCGTCCGGTGATCCCGTTGGCTTTGATCCAATTGGAGACTTGGCTGGAAATCACCGCCGCCAAATGCACCACGGGCCCCTCCCGCCCCGAGGATCCTCCCGAGCCAAGCGTAATCAACGAAGCCAGTGCCGACGCAATCCCGGCGCGGGTTTCGACCCGGCCATCGGCCAAGGCCGCGCCCTCAATCACGTCCGCGACGGACCGCACCCGCGCATCCGGCGTGAACCAGTGTAAAATGAGCCCCACAGCCAATCCGCCCAGAGCCGGGATCACCAAAATCCAATACCACGGCAAGCTTTCGGCGAAGCTATGCAGCATCCGCACATCTTCGACCCCATAAAGCTGTTCCTGAAGCGCATTGATCCCCATGCGGAAGAACAGCGCGGCAAAGCCCGCGGCGATCCCAATGGCCAGGGCGATGAACCAAAACTGAACCTGGCTCGGCCCCTTCTGGCGCAACACTTGCCAACCACCACGACAGGTCTCGGAAAACCTGCCGAGCTGATCTTTGACAATCGGGCCTATGCCTTTGAACAAGGGGGAGATCCCCATCTGATAACCCATGTCGGATATGCGCGCCTGCGGCGGGGTCGATCATGTCACCACGAGCGGGCGGCGTGCACCCAAAGGCTTGAGCGCAGGCCTATCTCGGTTCTAAATCAGGATGTTGTGCCTGGAAACCCCACGAAATGGATAGGTTTATGACGACCCTGCCTCAAACACCGGAAGATATCCCCAACGCCTTTGCCGCCGCTTGGATGGCCCGCGACGCAGAGGCGCTCGCCGCACTTTTTGCCGAGGACGCGGACTTCGTAAATGTGGTGGGAATCTGGTGGCAGGATCGAACGGCCATCGAAAAGGCCCATGACTATGGGTTGCGAACGTTCTTTTCTAAATCCCGCCTCGCAATCGGCCGGGTCAAAACGCGTCGTGTCACGGCGGATGTCGCAATAGTCCACGCCAGAATGCGTCTCACCGGCCAACGCGCGCCAGACGTTTCCGAAGCAGCAGGACGCAGCACGATCCTGTCATTTGCCGCCCATCACACAGATCGCGGCTGGCAGATCGTCTCGGCGCAGAACACCGACATCGTGCCGGGTGCCGAAACGCAGCTGAATACGGGCGGGCACCTTACGCCTGCGGATTACCGCAATCAGTAAGCCTTCTCTGCTTCTCAAATATCCCCGCCGGAGGCCTCCATCCGCGCCACGCAGCGCTTGCCCTATGTCCCGCGCCCAGGTCGACAGAAAGCGCCAATCAGAAAAAAGCGTGGCCCGGAACGGGCCTCAACCGGATCACTTAGATCCCGTCTGAAGCAAAGCCTTCGCGGCGTCGCGTGCAGCGTCGGTCACGATGTCACCCGCCAACATCCGCGCAACCTCATCCACGCGCGCATCTTCGCTCAATGGGCTCACATCCGATGTGGTCACCCCATCCGCCACAGCTTTGGCCACCCGCCAATGATGGGCACCGCGCGCGGCAACTTGCGGCGAATGGGTCACAACCAATATCTGCCCACCCTCGGCAAGGGCCGCCAAGCGTTTGCCTACAGCATCCGCCGTCGCGCCCCCCACGCCACGGTCGATCTCGTCAAAGATCATCGTGACGCCTTCCGCTTCCCGGGTCAGGCAGACCTTCAAGGCCAAGAGAAACCGCGACAGCTCGCCGCCGGAAGCAATTTTGTTCAACGGCCCCGCGGGCGAACCGGGATTGGTGGCAACCACAAAGGCGACGGTGTCGATCCCGTCTGGCCCCGGCGCAGCATCGGACAACGCCGTCGAAAACACCGCGCGCTCCATTTTCAGGGGCGCCAGTTCGCCAGCCATATCTGCGTCCAGCTGCTTGGCGGCTGCTGCCCGCGCCGTTGAGAGCGCCTGCGCGGCTTTATCATACGCGGCCTCCGCCGCGGCCAATGCGGCCCGCAGCACATCGATCTGTCCGGCGCCGCCATCCAACGCCGCCAAACGGCCGCGCAAGTCGTCAGCGAACCCGCTCAGATCGTCTGGCGAAACCCCATGTTTGCGCGCGAGCCCCCGTAGCGCGAAAAGCCGCTCTTCTGTTTCTTCTAACTCGCCCGGGTTGAAGGCCAGGGCCGCCGCAAACCGCTCCACACCAGCTTGCGCCTCGCCCAAATCAACCAATGCCCTCTCAATCGCTTCGATGGGTGCGTCCAACCCGCCCTCCGCCCGGTCGGATAGACCGTCGAGCCAACGGACCGCATCGCCCATCGCGCCTTCGGCGCCGTCCAGACCCAGAGCCGACAACGCCTTGCTCAGATCCTCGCGCATCCGTTCCGCCCCCTGCATCAAGCGGCGGCGGGTATCCAGCTCTGCCTCCTCTCCCGGGATCGGGTCGAGCGCATCCAATTCGCCAACCGAATGCCGCAGGAAGTCTTCTTCGGCTTTCATATCCGCGAGAGCGGCCTCAGCCGCGGCCAGATCCTTGGCCGCGACAGACCGGGCGCGCCACAAGCTGGCAACCTCGTGGCGCATGGCGTCCAACCCGCCAAATGCGTCCAGCATGGCCCGATGCTGGCGCGGGTCCAGCAGCCCACGATCATCTTGCTGACCATGCAATTCGACTAACGTCTCGCTAAGAGCGCGCAACACCTCGCCCGACGCGCGGCGATCATTGACCCAGGCCGTCTTACGCCCCTCTGGCGTATTGACCCGGCGCAAGATCAACTCTGCACCGCCGGGCAACCCGGCCTCTTCCAAAATCCGATGTGCTGGATGGTCAGGTGCCAGATCGAAAACCGCCACGACCTCGCCTTGCGCGGCGCCCGCGCGCACCAAATCGGCCCGACCACGCCACCCCAGGACAAAACCCAAACTATCGAGCAGAATGGATTTCCCGGCTCCGGTCTCACCAGTCAACACATTCAAGCCCGGCTGAAACGCGAGGTCCAACCGATCGATGATTAACATGTCGCGAATATCGAGACCGCGCAGCATCAGCTCTCATCCCGCCGGGTGGGGCATGGCCCCAACCCTATAGCCAATCGCCCCGTACCGTTTGCCGCCAGATGTCGCGCAGCCAGCCCTCGCCCGACGCCTCGGGGCTGAGTTCTTGACCGGTGAGCAGACGGAAACTGTCATCATAGAAGGGCGACGATTGGAAGTTATAACCCAGGATCGCCGCCGCCGTTTGGGCCTCGTCCGTCAATCCGAGCGATAGGTAGGCTTCGGCCAAACGGTGGAGTGCTTCGGGCGTGTGGCTCGTCGTCTGGAATTCCTCAACCACAACACGGAACCGGTTGATCGCCGCCGTATAATGGCCCCGGCGCAGGTAATAACGGCCGATCTCCATCTCTTTACCGGCCAGATGGTCGAAGGCGAGGTCGAATTTCAAAATCGCCGATGTGGCATAAGGGCTATCGGGATAGCGTTCGATCACGACACGCAGAGCCTGCAAGGCTTGAAATGTGAGGCCCTGATCCCGACCCACTTGATCAATCTGATCGTAGTAGCTCAGCGCCAAGAGATATTGGGCGTAAGCCGCTTCCTCATCGGCGGGATAGAAATCGATATAGCGTTGCGCCGCAATGCGCGCGTTCTCATAATCCTCATCTGCGTGATACGCGAAGGCCGCCATAATCAGCGCGCGCTGCGCCCATTCAGAATAGGGATGTAGGCGTTCAACCTCGGTGAAAAGCTGCGCCGCCTCATCGGGGTTGTCTTGTTCCAGTTCGAACTCGGCGCGCTGGAAAATCTCTTCGGCCCCCAACTCTTCCAAAGGAACCTCATTGGAGCGGTTGCCAAACAAGCCGCCGCCACCAAATAAGCCGCCACCCTCTCTGCCGCCACCACAGGCCGCTAAGGTCAGAATCAAAGCCATCGCAACACCGAATCTCAAGCGTGTTCCGATCATGCTTCGCCCGCGTGACATTGCCTGCAACCCCGTCCACCGTCTTCGGCAGGCTTGATCGCCCGCCCTGTCTGACCATGGTCCTAGCACATTAAATCTGAGGGCAAAATGCCTGAATGCAGCCCATCAGCGCTTCAAGCAACGTGGGCGAGATCGGCGGCATTCACCCCGACACCCGGAAGCCGGGCCACTTGCGCCGATGTGCATTCCACCAGGCGGTACGCCGAAGGCGTCGCGAAAAGAGCCCTGAGAAGCTGGTTGGTCAACATATGACCGGCCCGCTCCCCTTCATAATGACCCAAAATCGGCGCGCCCGCCAAAGCCAGATCGCCAAGTGCGTCCAACATTTTATGACGAACCGCTTCGTCCGCGTGCCGCAACCCGCCGGGGCTGGTGACTTCATCGCCATCAAACACCACCGCGTTTTCGCCCGGAACACCGCCCAAGGCCAAGCCGCTGGCTTGCATTGCGTCCACATCCGATTGACGACAGAACGTGCGGCTGTCGCAAAGCTCGCGCACAAACCGCCCATTGGCCAGATTGGCAGTCCGTGTCTGGCGACCAATTGCGGCGTCGGTGAAATCGATGGTGAAACTCATCGTGAGCCCATCCGCCGGTGTGAGAGTCGCGACCGCATCACCGTCGCGCACGCTTACCGGCTGCAATATCTCGATCGCGTGGATCGGCGTACCCTGCCGTTGAAGACCGCGCGCCAGGAACCCTCGCACGAATTTCGCAGACGAGCCGTCAAGGATCGGCACTTCCGGCCCGTCAATCTCGACCAACGCATTGTGAATACCACAGCCCGCAAATGCCGCCATCAGATGCTCAACCGTCGAGACCTCGACACCCACATCGTTCCGAAGCTTCGTACAAAGCCGGCTCTCTGGCACCAGGTCAAACCGGGCCGGGATCAGATTGTCCCGATCTTGGATGTCGCTGCGCTTAAACCAAATCCCGAAATGCGCGGCCGCCGGGCGCACGGTCATCCGCACCGGATGCCCGGTGTGCAAGCCGGAGCCTGCGAAGCTGATAGGGGAACGAAGGGTCGCCTGCACGAAGTCACCGTTTGCGCGTTTGAGTTACGATCTGCTCATAGGTCTCGATCCACAGTAGATCGGTTCAATCTGCTCCCTATCGGTCCGCTCGGATAGAGACAATTCAACCTTTGTGTCGGCTTGCAACAATGCCCGTTAGGCTCGGCGAGATTCTGCCACCCAGGCAGGGAACATGGGGTAGAGAATTGTTTTAAAAACAAAAAAGGCCAGCGCGATGCTGGCCTCTTCTTATCTGTTGTGATGAGTTAGTTGGCCTGGCGACGCAGGAATGCCGGGATTTCGATCCGCTCCTGTTCCGGGTCCACCTGGGTCTCTTCCGGCGCCGGGCGGCTTGCCACGGGCGGCTGGCGGCGCTCAATCGGCGTCGGTTGGTCCTCGCCGTGGCCTGTCATCCGATTGATCAGAGAGTTGATGCCAAAGCGCGGTTTGCCGGCGCTTTCGGCGTCCGCTGGAGCCTGCGCCACGGGTGCATCCTTGTTGATCGCGGCACGGAGGCGCGCCAGAGCCTCAGGCGACGGCGTACTGGCCGAGGCCGGACGTGGCGCTACAAACTCTGCCTCAGGCTCTGCCGCAGCGGCGGGAGCTTGCGCCGCCGGAGCGGCATATGTGGCCACTTCGGGTTGCGGCTGATAGGCGGGCGCTGGCACATCGTCCTCCGCGACCTCCACAGCCGGTTCCAGCTCAGCAAACAGGCTGGGCTCTGGCTGCGTGGCATCGGCGGCGATCTGCGGCTCAACGACGTCTTCCTCAACGTCGACCTGGGGGGCAGCAACCGGCTCACGCAGGCTGCGGCGGGTGGCGACGGGAATGTCTTGATGAATCTCGCTGGCATCGATGCCGGTGGCGACAACGCTAACCCGCATTTTGCCTTCCATCGACGTGTCCAGGGTCGACCCAACGATGATATTCGCCTCGGGGTCCACCTCTTCGCGGATACGGTTGGCCGCCTCATCCAATTCGAACAAGGTCAGGTCATAACCACCTGTAATATTGATCAAAACACCGCGCGCACCGCGCAAGCTGATCTCATCAAGAAGCGGGTTGGCAATCGCCTTCTCGGCCGCTTGAACCGCGCGGCTTTCGCCATCGGCCTCGCCGGTGCCCATCATCGCCTTGCCCATCTCGTTCATCACGGCGCGGACATCCGCGAAGTCGAGATTGATCAGGCCTGGGCGCACCATCAGGTCGGTGACGCCTTTGACACCCTGATAAAGCACATCATCGGCCATCGCGAAGGCTTCGGTGAAGGTAGTTTTCTCGTTGGCGAGGCGGAACAGGTTCTGGTTCGGGATGATGATCAGCGTATCGACAACTTTCTGAAGCTGCTCGATGCCCTCATCGGCCTGACGCATCCGCTTCGCGCCTTCGAATTGGAAGGGCTTGGTGACGACGCCCACGGTCAGAACACCAAGTTCGCGCGCGGCCTGCGCAATGATCGGTGCCGCGCCGGTGCCGGTGCCGCCGCCCATACCTGCTGTGATAAACGCCATATGCGCGCCCGCCAGGTGGTCGACGATATCTTCGATGCTTTCCTCTGCGGCGCTCGCGCCGACGGCAGGCCGGGCGCCAGCCCCAAGACCTTCGGTCACGCGCGCGCCCATTTGAATGCGCGCCGTGGCGGTCGACTGGGCCAGCGCTTGCGCGTCGGTATTGGCAACGACGAACTCACACCCGTCCAGCGATTGGTCGATCATATTATTGACCGCGTTGCCGCCAGCGCCCCCCACGCCAAAGACTGTGATGCGAGGTTTCAAATCCGGCTGATCATCCGGCAAGGTGAGATTCAATGTCATAAGCTCTGTCCGCCTGTTTCATGGATAAGGGCCCCGGTCTTGTGCCGTTCGGCCATGTGCTGCCTCATTTTCATGCGAGATTACCTGTTTCGTTGACCTCCGTCACGTGAAAACTGGCAAAAAACCACGAAATATGGTGGAAATGTGGCAGAGATCGGCGGTATTTCGCCCGATCCGCTGTATCTTGCGGTCACCAGTTGTCTCGGAACCATTTTACCGCCCGTTTCAGCGACCGCGCCGGGTATCGATCGGCCGGTACTTCGAAATCCCACCACTCGTCTTGCGGATAGGCCGCAAAGAGCGACAGGCCGACGCAAGCGGAGAACGCGGGGCCGCACGCCGATTGCGGCAGACCCTGCACCCGGAGAGGCCGCCCAAGCCGTACTTGGTTGCCCAAAATCTTCGATGCCAGCGCATCGAGCCCCGGCACTTGGCTCGCTCCACCGGTCAGCACAATCCGCTGGCTCGGCAGATGGTCGAAGCCCGCGGCATCGAGCCGCGCCCGCGCCTCTTCCAGAATCTCCTCGACCCGTGGCCGCATCACCCCGATCAGCTCGGCCCGGCTGATTGCACGACGGTCATGGTGCCAATCGCCGGTATCGGCTTCCAACTCGATCATCTCGCGATCGTCCATGCCGGTTGCCACCACGCCGCCAAAGCGGGTTTTCAGACGTTCGGCATCGTTGATCGGGATTTGCAGCGCTTGCGAGATGTCCGAACTGACATGATCGCCGCCCATTCGAACAGTATCTGCAAAAATCATGTGTTTCTTGATGAAGATCGAAATACTCGTCGATCCGCCACCCATATCAACACAGGCTGCGCCGAGCTCCTGCTCATCCTCAACCAAGCTCGAAATGCCGGCCACGTAGGGCGACGAGGCCACTCCAGCCAGTTCCAGGTCGCAGCGCTTGACGCAGTAGAGCATATGTTCAATCGCATGCGCATCGATGGTCAGCAGGTGCATATCAGTCGAGAGCCGGTTGCCGACATGGCCACGCGGATCACTCAAGCCCGTGCGATGGTCGAGCGCAAAATTCACCGGCTGCGCATGCAGCACCTCGCGGCCCTCGCCAAAATCTGGCACATCGCAGGCGGCCAAGACCCTTGCCACGTCACATTCGGTCACGGTGCCGGTCTGCAAGCTGACCTCACCAGTCAAGCCATAGGACCGTGGCCGCGCACCGGCGAAGCTGACGATCACATGATCCACCCGGGTGGCGGCCATCTTCTGCGCGCCCTGCACGGCGGTCCGGATCGCCCGCTCGGTCTCCTGCATCGTGTCGATTTCGCCGAATTTCACGCCGCGAGACCGCGTCGTCGCGGCCCCAATCACTCGGAAGGAACTCTGCCCCGCCATCGCGCCCACGCCATCGGCGGGCCGAAACTCATCGGAACTGTCAAAGCGCAGCACCAGACAGGCGATCTTGTGGCTGCCGATATCCAAAATGGCCATCACGCCTCGGCGCATCGCTTCTTGGCGTTTGGCGCGCATGGCCCGCTGTGACTGGTACAGCATACTCATCCGTTCCCATCTCCGATCTCAATGCCCCGCATGCGGCGCAACTCCGTCAGCGCATGGGGGCTCAGTTGCAAACTGGGGCGCGCAGGGTTGCGCATATCGATCCTGACCACATCGCGGCCAAGCACATCTTGGGCGTCATCGAGCGCCAGCACGCGATCGAGCGCGGTCTGGGCGTCTTCGGCGGGCAGCAAGATGCGCCGCCCATCTCGTAACACCACGTCCCAGCGGCGTTCGCCCATCCGCACCAGCCCATGCAGCCGCTCACCCAAGGGCGCAGCGGCCTCGATCAGCGCCAGCGCCTCTTCAACCGCCAAATCGGCGCCCTCCCCCGCAATCATTGGGAGCGGTGCGATCAATTCCCGTTCGGCAACGCTGGCCACATAATTGCCCTCGGCATCAAGCAGGACAGGCTCAACGCGGGTTTGCCAGATTATAACCGGCTGACGCTCTTCGATGGTTACCGCCAAGTATCCGCCGGATTGGATGCGCAATTCGGCGCGGTCTACGGCGGGCACCTCTTCGAGCGTGGTGCGCATCGCATCCAAGTCCAGATCGAAAGACGAGACTGGCAAATCCAGCGCCAAGACCCCCCTTAGCTCTTCGGCCAATTGCGGGCTGGCCCCGTCGATATTCATCAGGTTCACGCGAAACTCGGGCCGGTTCTCGATCTCACGCCGCACTTCCGACACTTGATCCGTCACCGCGCGCCAATTGGCCGGGTCTGACATATACCACCCCACGGCCATGATCACCGCAAAGGCGGGCAGACCGACCCGGAGAAAGGAGCGGAAAATCGGCGTCAGCCAGAGCCGTTGGAACCGATAAGACCAGATCGATGGCGCGGGATCGCGCGGCGGTAGCACCGGGCCACGGCGGGCGATCAGCGGTCGCATGATGCATCCTCCACGATCCAGGCACAAAACTGCCCGAAACTCAGGCCGCAGACCTGCGCCTGCTCGGGGCTGAGTGAGGTCGGGGTCATGCCCGGCTGCGTATTGGTCTCCAAGATGATCAACCCATCCAGACCGCGCGCCTCATCCCACCGGAAATCGGTCCGCGACACTCCACGGCACCCCAAGGCATCATGGGCCGTCACAGCCATGTCCATGCAGGCATCAAAAATCTGGCTCGGGATATTGGCGGGCACCTCATGGCGCGACCCGCCGGGCGCATATTTGGCGTGATAGTCATACCAGCCATCAGTGATGATATCGGTGACGGTCAGCGCTTTGTCGCCCATCACGGTTGTGGTCAGCTCGCGGCCCGGCGCATAGGTCTCCACCATCACCTCTGGCGGCATGATGTCTTCAAGCTGCGGCGGGCCGTTGGCGGCCTCTTGCACAATATAGACGCCGACCGAGGAGCCTTCGTTGTTCGGCTTCACCACGTAAGGCGGGGTCATCACATGGTCGGCCATGACGTCGGCTTTGGGAGCCAAGAGGCTTTCAACCACGGGCAAACCATGGGTCCGAAACACGGTCTTGCTGCGCTGTTTGTCCATCGCCAGCGCCGAGGCCAGAACGCCGGAATGGGTGTAGGGAATGCGCAGCCACTCGAGAAGGCCTTGCACGCATCCATCCTCACCCCACCGGCCATGAAGTGCATTAAAGACAACATCGGGTTTGAGATCACCCAAGCGCGCAGGCAGATCGGTGCCCGCATCGAGCTCCGTCACCTGATATCCCTCACCCCGCAGCGCGTCGGCGCATTCACGCCCAGTGGACAGAGACACCTCGCGTTCCGCCGAGGGGCCACCCATCAAAACCGCAACTGTGGGGCGTGCTCTGCTCGAACGCACCGCCACGATCTGCCTCATATACCGCCGGGCTTATTGGGCGCCCGTTTGGTGTTGTTTTCCGCCGGTTAATCCGACGGTTTGTCGCCCGCAGGCTCCCCCACGCGCATGATTTCCCATTCTAGCTCTATTCCACTGTGTTGGAAAACCTTTTTTCGGACCTCTTCGCCCAATCCTTCCAGATCGGCGGCCGTGGCGGTGCCGGTGTTGATCATGAAATTGGAGTGTTTCGGGCTCATCTGCGCCCCACCCCGGGTCGCCCCGCGCATGCCCGCGTCGTCAATGACCTTCCAGGCCTTGAGATCATGGATGTCATCGGCACGGCCCGTGGAGCTGAACCCCGCCGGATTACGGAAGGTCGACCCGGCGCTGCGGTCTTTCGTGGGCTGGGTCGCGTCGCGTTTGGCGAGTTGATCCTCCATGCGGGCTTCTAGCGAGGCGGGGTCACCCGGTTCGGCACGGAACGTGACCGAGGTGATCACCGCGCCCTCGGGAATGTCGGTCTGACGATAGGCGAAGTGGATATCATCGGGCCCAAGTGTCACCCGGCTGCCATCTCTGAGGATGGCTGTCGCCTCGACAAAATGATCCGCGACATAGGAGCCATAACAGCCCGCATTCATTTTCAGCGCCCCCCCAATCGAGCCCGGAATGGTGCGCAAGAAGGTCAGATCCAGCCCGGCCTTCGCCGCCTTCCGCGCCACATGGGCGTCGAGCGCAGCGGCCCCCGCCGTAACGGTGGCCTCTCCCGTCTCAATCCCGTTGAAGCCGCGCCCAAGTCGGATCACCACGGCGCGAAGGCCGCCGTCGCGGACGATCAGGTTGGACCCCACGCCCATCGGAAAAACCGGAAGCGCCGGATCGAGCGCCCTCAGAAAAGCCGCAAGATCGTCTTCATCGGCAGGTTGGAAGAACACATCTGCCGGGCCACCCACACGAAGCCACGTGAGATCGGCAAGGGGACGCGCCAGGGTCAAATGACCCCGAGTTTGGGGGAGTTTTGTCAATCGGGCGCATCCTGTTCCAAACGCCGCCCTGCGACAGGCGAACCGATGTGCCACCGATAAACGCGTCAACAGTGACGAGCAAGGCGCTATGACCTCGATACGCGGCTGGCAAAGCATCCTAAAGGTGACTTCATTGTCTTGTCAGACGGGTCGACAGCGAAAGGGCGTACCTATTGGCTGCCGCTGACCCGGCGCAACCAGCGACCCAAATAGATGAGAGGCCAACGCAAGATCGACGCGCCCGCCAGCAAGAGACCCAAGCCCCACCACGGCCCAAGTTGCCAGGTCACATAGCCCAGAAGGGGGATACCGGTCGCGGTGAGTATCCAAGCCGCCGGCCAATGATACCGCTGCGGCCCAAGCCCGATTAGACAGGCGATCAGCGCCCAAAGGCATGCCAATGTCAGCGACAAAGGCATCACGTTTCCCCTTTCAGGCGATCCAATGCGCGGCGGGCGAAATAGATCAAGGGCCGGCGGAACATCGACAGCACGGCAAACACCACCAGCAGAACCAAAAGCGGGCCATGTTGCGAAGCCACATAAACAGCCAGCGGAACGGACAGGATCAGTAGCGTAATGCCCGGAAGATACTGATGCCGCATCGGCAACATCGCCACGATGGCGGCGGCCAGCACCCACAAACAAGCCAAGGTCAAGGATACGCTCATATGGCCGCTCCCGATCTCAGGCTGGGCAGGACCACTTGGCCACACGCCAAGACCGGCACTCTAGCTCTGAGCAAATCAACGGAATGGAAGCCCGGCCCGATCATAACGGTTAACGCTTCGATAACCGGTCGGGCAAACCGTGGGCCCAAGTGGAAATCGTGCCTGCGCCGAGGCAGACCACCATATCGCCAGCGCGGGCTTGCTCGCGCACGAGGCGCTCAAGGTCATCCTCATGATCCAACGCGCGCGCATGGCGGTGGCCATGGCGGATCAACCCGGCCACCAAATCATCCCGGCTCGCGCCCTCGATCGGTTCTTCGCCGGCGGCAAACACCTCCGCAATCGCCACCACATCCGCCTCGTTGAAACAGGCGCAGAACTCTTCGAAAAGCGACGAAAGCCGACTGTAGCGGTGCGGTTGATGCACCGCAATCACCCGCCCCTCGCAGGCTTGGCGTGCCGCTTTCAACACAGCGGCAATCTCCACCGGGTGATGGCCATAGTCGTCAATGATGGTCACCCCATCCACCTCGCCAACTTTGGTGAAGCGGCGGTTGACGCCTTTGAACGCGGCCAGGGCATCGCGGATTTCGCTTTGTTTCATACCCAGATGCCGCGCGACGGCCACCGCGGCCAGAGCATTTGAGACGTTGTGATCACCCGGCATCGGCAGGGTACACCCCTCGATCACATGCCCTTCGGCCTGGAGCGCGATGTCGAACTGCGCCGCGCCTTTGGCATAGGTCAGATTGACCGCCCGCACGTCGGCCTGCGCATTGAACCCAAAGGTCAGGACCCGGCGATCAGTGATCTTTCCAACAAGCGTTTGCACATCCGGATCATCGGTGCAGCAAACCGCCAACCCATAAAACGGAATATTGGAGACGAAATCGAGAAAACCCTGATGCAAGGCCTCCTCGGTGCCCCAATGCTCCATATGCTCGGGGTCGATATTGGTGACAATCGCGATGGTCGCGGGCAGCCGGTTGAAGGTGCCGTCGCTCTCATCGGCCTCGACTACCATCCACTCGCCCTGCCCCATCCGCGCGTTGGACCCATAGGCATGGATGATCCCGCCATTGATCACGGTCGGGTCGACGCCGCCTGCATCAAGAAGTGTCGCAACCATGGTTGTTGTTGTGGTCTTCCCATGCGTCCCCGCGACGGCGATGTTGGATTTGATCCGCATCAGCTCGGCCAGCATCTCCGCCCGGCGGACAACGGGCAGGCCCATCGCGCGCGCCGCGTCGAGCTCCGCATTGCCCGGCTTAATCGCGCTGGAGATCACCACGACCTCGGCCTCTTTCAAGTTCTCTGCTTTCTGGCCGATGAAGATTTTCGCACCCAACCCGCCCAAACGCTCCGTGATCTTCGAGGCTTTCAGATCCGAGCCCTGGACCTCATACCCGTGGTTCAGCAGAACCTCTGCAATGCCCGACATCCCAATCCCGCCGATGCCCACGAAATGGATCGGTCCCAATTGGGTGGGCAGTTTGGTGGCGGCGTTCATGACTGACCTTTCTTTGCCAATTCTTCGACCAGAACCGCCAGCCTTTCGGTGGCGTCGGGAAGCCCGGTGCTAAGCGCGGCAAGCGACATCTGCAAGGCGGCATTTGGCTGGTTCAGAATGGCGGTGATGTGCTGGGCCAGGCTCTCCGGCGTAAACTGACTCTCGGGCATCAAAATCGCGGCATTGGCCTCGACCAAGGCACGGGCATTGGCGGTCTGTTCGTCGCGGATCGCCGTGGCCAGCGGCACTAGGATCGACGGGCGTCCGATGATCGAGATATCGGCCACCGAGGACGCGCCCGAGCGGCTGATGACCAGTTGCGCTTCGGAAAGCCGGCGTGGGATATCGCGGAAAAATGGCTCGACTTCGGCATCGACTCCCATCTCGGCATAGGCCTGGGCCACGCGGTCCTGATCCTCCGGGCGCGCCTGTTGCGCCACACGGATATTGGCGCGAAACGGCTCGGGCAGAGCGGCAATCGCGGTCGGCACCACATCGGAGAGAATGCGCGCGCCCTGGCTGCCGCCAATCACAACAACCGACATTGGATAGTCGCCGGGCGCGATATAGGCGGCCCCGGCGCGTTCCAACACCGCTGCGCGCACCGGATTGCCGGTGTGAACCGCATTGGTGCCATCGGGCAATTCGGTTGGCCAAGTCCCGCAAGCCACCACATCCACGCGTTTGGCGAAGACTTGATTGACCCGGCCCAAAACGCCATTTTGTTCGTGCAACATGCGCGGTCGCCCTGTGAGCCAAGCCGCCCCCATCGCCGGGATCGAGGGATACCCACCGAACCCAACCACGACCGCGGGCTTCTCGCGCGCCATCCGCGCGGTTGCCCCGAGAATGCCCCCCAAAATCCGAAACGGAGTCACCAGTTTCGCCAAAAGCCCACCCCGTGCGAAGGTCGCCGACGAGACCTGTCGCACCTCCACCACATGTGGGAACCCACCGGTATAGCGCGCACCGCGCGCATCGGTGGACAACGTCACTTTCCACCCTCGTCGCAACATCGCCTCGGCCAGCGCCTGAGCCGGGAACATGTGCCCGCCGGTGCCGCCGGCGGCGATGATCAGATGTGGAGCGGTTGCAGTCATAGGCCTACCGACGCCGCGACAGAAGAATATCGCCGATTTCGCCTTGAGGACGGGTTCGGGTCAGGGCCAGAAGCATACCGATGGCAATGCCGGTGGCGATCAGGCTGGAGCCACCATAGCTCACGAACGGCAAGGTCATGCCTTTAGCCGGCAGAAGCCGTACCGCCACGCCCATATTGATGATCGCTTGCAGAGCAAGAAGGCTCACCAGCCCGGCACCGGCAAGGCGGATAAACGGATCCCGCTCCTTCATCAGCCGGAAGAACCCACGCAGCGCGATGGCCCCAAACAGCGCGATGATCACCAGGACCAGAACCAGCCCATATTCCTCCGCCGCCACGGCGATGATGAAATCCGTATGCGCATCCGGCAGGGTCCATTTGACGGCCCCTTCACCCAAACCCGCGCCAAAGAAGCCGCCCTCGCGGATCGCGTTGGTGGCATAGGCAAGCTGCGTGTTGGGGTCGAGTTCTGCCGAAAGAAACCCGTCGATCCGACGCGCGAAATGTTCCGAATTGGAGTAGGCCACCGTTCCGGCCACGGCCACCGCAGCCCCCACCAAACCCAAAAGCAGCATTGGCGCACCGGCCACAAAATAGATCACACACCAGGCAAACAGCACCAGCGCCGCTTGACCGAAATCGGGCTGCATCGCCAAGAAGCCAACAATCGTCAGCGTCACAACCAGTGAGACCAGCTTGCCCGGCGGGCCGCCCACCTCTTGGCTGGCCGCCACCATCCAGGCGACGAAAATCACATAGACCGGTTTGAGGAATTCAGATGGCTGCACACTGGCGAAACCAAGCGAATACCAGCGAACTGCGCCTTGCCCGTAATCCGTGCCGAAGGCAGGCAAGAGCGCCAGCGCCCCAAACGCCGCGAAAAACCCAAGAACCGCGAGGCGCCGGATTTGGATCGGCGTCAGCATGGACACCATCACCATCACCGTCAGAGCCAAGCCGCCAAAAGCCGCTTGCCGCAAAACATAGTGAAATGGGTCGTGGCCATTTCGCTCTGCCAAAGGTGGCGACGCCGCCAAGCCCAAGAGCAGACCAATGGCGAAAAGGGCCAAAATGCACCCAATGGTGACCCGATCCACTGTCCGCCACCAGCGCGGCAGAATCGCCTCGCCCGATTGCACGATCACCGTGCCATGCGCCATTTCCGTCATGGGATACCGCCAGATACTGCCTCATTGTGCCCGGTTTTCCGGGTCTGGGTGGCAGCTTAGCGCGAAATCGCCCCCGGGGCCAGCAAAACAACCGGCATGGGCGGGGAGTGGCCGATCTCAGCTTGGCGGTTGCCAGAGCTCAATCTTGCGACCATCGGGGTCCAGAATCCAGCCGAATTGCCCGTATTCGAGATTTTCGCGCGGCTGCAACTCTTCCACACCCTCGGATTTCGCTCGGGCCAGCATTCCGTCAAGATCATCAACCATCAAGTTCAGCATGAACGGCAGTGTCGACGGTTTGAAATACTCGCTATCCGCCGCAAATGGCGCAAAAATCGTCCGCGCGCCTTCGGGAAACTGCTTTGCGCTCTCGCGATGCCCGAAATCGAACCCGCCATAATCGTTCGGCACCATCCCCAAGACACGCGCATACCAAGATTTCGTCGCATCCGGGTCCGCGCAATGCAAAAAAACGCCGCCCACACCGATCACATCCGCCATATCGACCTCCCTGCCGCAAGATTTCCGAAACGGGTTTCAGGCAGAGACTAACACGGATAGCGGCGCGGCCCTATCCGGCCAGATGACGGGACACGTGATCCATAAAATCCTGACCGCGCTGTTCGAAGTTGTCGTACTGATCAAAACTCGCCGCAGCAGGGGCGAGCAAGACGGTCTCGCCCGGCGCGGACTCTGCCGCGGCCCGGTCCACCGCCGTTGCCATATCGGTGCAAATCTCATGAGGCACATCGCCCAGTTGCAAGGCAAAGCCTTGCGCTTCGCGCCCTATGACATACGCCTTCACAACGGTTCCAAGCGCCGATTTCAGACCGTCCAGCCCGCCCTCTTTCTCAAGCCCTCCGCAAATCCAACGAATGCTTGGAAAGGCGGCCAGTGCCTTGGCGGCTGCATCCACATTGGTGGCTTTGCTGTCATTCACAAAAACAACGCCGTCTTTCTCACCGACAATCTGGCTCCGATGCGGTAGCCCCGCGAAACTATGGAACGCGGCTTCGATAGCCTTTGGTGCGACGCCGAGCGCGCGCAGGGCGCCATAAGCACAGCACGCGTTCTGATGGTTATGCGCCCCTGGCAGCCCGCGAATGCCACGCAGATCGATCGAGGCCACCTGCCGCCCCTTTCGGGTTTCGCTGAGCCAGCCTTTGCGGGCCACGATATCCCATCCGGGGCCAGACAGTTTCTGCGCCGCCGACACGCGGATCAAGCGCCCATCAGCTGGGCTTTCGACCAGTTGATTGGCCATATACTGGCCTTCGCGCTCATCCACACCGACCACCGCGCGGTCAGGCCCACCTTCTGCAAAGAGCCGACGCTTGGCCGCGAAATACCCACCCATGCCGCCATGGCGATCCAGGTGATCGGGTGAGAGATTGGTGAACACCGCCACATCCGGGGTCAAGGCACGGGCCAGGTCGATCTGATAGCTGGAGAGTTCCAGTACGATCACCTCGCCATCGATGGGTGGTTCGATATCCAAGACACCCACGCCGATATTGCCCGCCAATTGCGCCGGGATACCCGCCTCTTCCAAGCAGTGGTGGATCAGTGCCGAGGTGGTCGATTTCCCGTTCGAGCCGGTGACCGCGATCACCCGGGGCGGGGTTGGGTGATCCATCCAGTCGCCGGAACCGAGAGAGCGGAAAAACAGCCCCACATCATTGTCAACCGGCACCCCCGCCGCCCAAGCCGCCGCAATGGCCGGATGTGGTGCCGGATACAAATGAGGGATGCCCGGCGATACGATCATCGTGGCGACCCTTTCCAAAGCGCCCGGTTTCGATGGGTCGCGAAGCGAAAACCCCTCCGCCTCGGCCAGATCTCGCGCCGCCGCACCATCATCCCAAACCAACGGCTCCGCACCGCCGGCCCGCAAGGCCCGCGCGGCAGCCAAGCCTGACCTGCCCAGCCCCAACACGGCCACTTTCGCGCCTTCGAACCCTTGAACCGGGATCATATCTGCCCCACCCCCAGCTTATTCTGATCTCTCATCGTCGCGCCGAAGGCTGCCCCGCCGTCGCACATTCTACAAGCCCCAGTGATCGGATCACCCCGCCTGCCACAAACGCCAGTCAAATATCGCGTGGCCCGGAACGGGCCTCCTTTGGATTACGGGCACTTACCATGCAATTGGCGCGCGATGGCGGAAAAATCCGCCCGTTGGGCCGTCTTCGGACAATGTCGCCAGCCATATGGCGGTATCGGCGCCTTCTTCCGGGCTCAAGCTCGCGCCTGCGCCGCCCATCCGGGTCCGCACCCATCCCGGGCACATCGCATTGATCTTCACACCTGCGGGCAAATCCCGCACCATGGCAAGCGTCAGCGCATTCAGCGCCGCCTTCGCGACTCCATAGGCGCCCGGCCCGCCGAGACCTTCGTCAAAACTGCCCCAACCTGAGGAGACATTCACGATCCGCCCCCAGTTTTGCGCCCGCATATGTGGCGTACAGATCCGGATCATCTCATAGGGCGCGCGGAACATCACGTCGACAGAGGTATGAAACCCCTCCGGGTCGTCAATCATATTGGTCTCGATCAACACGCCGGCATTGTTCACCAACACATCGACACTGCCGATCTCGGCCAAAGCGGCGTCAAATGTGCTCCGGTCTTGCAGGTCCAGATGCACCGCCTCAATCCCGATCTCGCCCGCCACGGCTTGCCCCTCCGTCAGATCGCGGACGCCAATCACCACGCGATACCCTTGGTTCCGCAAGCCCGCCGCAATCGCCCGACCGATCCCGCGATTGCCGCCGGTCACCAACGCGGTGGGGGTCGCCGGGCGCGTCATCAGCGCAGCTTCAGGGTGGCCAGGCCGATCAACGCGAGGATCAGCGAGATGATCCAGAACCGGATCACCACTTGCGGCTCGGCCCAGCCCTTCTTCTCGAAATGGTGGTGGATCGGCGCCATCAGAAACACCCGTTTGCCGGTGGATCGGAAGTAAATCACCTGCACGATGACGGAGAGCGCCTCTGCCACAAACAATCCGCCAACAATCGCCAAAACGATTTCGTGCTTCGTGGCCACGGCAATCGCGCCAAGCGCGCCGCCCAAAGCCAACGACCCGGTATCGCCCATGAAGACCGCCGCCGGGGGCGCGTTATACCAGAGGAACCCCAGGCCGCCGCCGATCAACCCGGCTGTGAAGATCAACAACTCGCCCGTCCCAGGCACATAATGCACATCGAGATAATCGGTGAAATCGACCCGGCCCACCGCATAGGCGATTACACCCAACGTGCCCGCCGCAATCATCACCGGCATAATCGCCAACCCGTCCAGCCCATCGGTTAGGTTCACCGAATTGGCGCTACCAACAATCACGATCATCGCGAAGGGCACGAAGAGAAAGCCCAGATTGACCAAGACATCCTTAAAAACCGGCACCGCCAGTTGAAACGCCAAACCATCAGGGTGCAGTTGCGTCGCGACATAGCCCGCGACGCCTGCGATCACCAAACCGATACCAAAGCGAATACGCCCCGGCACACCCTTGGTGTTGTTCCGGCTGACCTTCGCCCAATCATCGGCAAATCCGACCAGCCCGAAGGCCACGGTAACCAGCAAAACCAGCCAGACATAGGGGTTGTCGAGCCGCGCCCAAAGCAAGGTTGAGAGCGTCAAAGCCGCCAAAATCAACAGCCCGCCCATAGTCGGTGTGCCGGATTTGGTGGCGATATGATGCGCCGGGCCATCCTCGCGGATCGGCTGCCCATTGGCGTATTTCCGACGCAGCGCATTGATCAGCGGCCGCCCGAAGATGAACCCGAAAATCAGCGCCGTGAAAAAGGCCGCCCCGGCCCGAAAGGTGATATATCGGAAAAGATTGAAAAAATCGCCGCCGTCAGACAGCTCGCTTAGCCAAAACAACATATAGCGGTTTCCTTACGCTTTATCCGCAATCGCTTGCCCCAGTTTCCGTAGCGCGTCAACCGCGAGGGAGAGTTTCGTGCCCTTGGAACTTTTGATCAGCACGATATCGCCCGGTTGCAAAAGCCCCGGCAGGATATGCGCCATCTCTTGCGCCGCCTCGACATGCGGTCCGCGTTTGTCCGCGGGCAAGACCGCATCTAGGGCGGCCATCAATGGCCCGGTGGTGCAGACCAGATCAACCGCCGCCATGGAGGGCAAATCGGCCAGAGCCGCGTGCATCGCAGGCGCATCTGGTCCGAGTTCCAACATATCACCCAAAACCGCGACCCTGCGCCCGCGCCCCTCGGGCGTAGCGGCCGCCAAGACCTCCAAGCTGGCTTCCATCGCGGCGGGGCTAGCGTTGAACGCATCGTCGATCATCTCGACCGCGCGATCTTCAGCCAGATCCAACACGATCCGCTCACGCTTGCCACGCCCGATCACCGCCTCCCAAGCGCCAAGCGCTAAGGCGGCACGGGTGACATCCGCGCCCACGGCGTCAACTGCCGCCAAGGCTGCAAGGGCATTGAGCGCCAGATGCCGCCCCGGCGCGGTGAGTTTGAACAAAATCGGCGTGCCGTGCAGATCAGCCTGAATAACCGTTGCCGCGTCACTCAACGTGACCGTCTCCAAACGGACCGGCAGCCCCTCCCTCTCCCCGAAATGGACCAAGCGCGCAGCGGCGTCCTGCGCCGCGAATTCCAGGATCGGCGTGGTCTCCAAATCGGCATTGATCAGTGCCGCACCGCCGGGCTCCAACCCCTCAAAAATGCTGGCCTTCTCCCGCGCGATTCCCTCGATGACGCCAAACGCTTCCAGATGCACCGCCGCCACCGTGGTCACCATGGCCACATGTGGCCGAGCCATCCGGCTCAAAGGGGCAATCTCACCCGGCGCATTCATCCCAATCTCGATCACGGCGAATTCGGTATCCGCTGGCATCCGCGCCAGCGTCAGCGGCACACCCCATTGGTTGTTGTAACTGGCTTCGGCCACGTGGGTGCGCCCTTGCGGCTCCAACGCCACACGCAGCATGTCTTTCGTTGTGGTTTTCCCCACCGACCCGGTGATCGCGATCACCTGACCGCTCATCCGTGCCCGGCCGGCCCGTCCCAGATCGGCCAGCGCCTCCAAGACATCCGGCACGATCAGGAGCGGCGCATCCTCGGCGACATCTGCGGGCCGATGGCTGACCAACGCTGCCGCAGCCCCCATTTCCAAAGCTTGGGCCACAAAGTCATGCCCATCACGGACATCCGTCAGCGCCACGAACAAATCGCCGGGTACAAGCATCCGCGTATCAATCGAGACACCGCTCGCGGCCCAATCCCCGGTGACCTGCCCGCCCGTCGCGGCGGCGGCCTCGGCGGCGGTCCACAGCACGGTCATATCTCCCCCTCCAACGCGGCCACGGCCACGCTCGCCTGTTCCACATCGTCAAACGGATACACCACATCGCCAATGGTCTGGCCGGTTTCATGCCCCTTGCCCGCGATCAACAACGCATCGCCGGGTTGCAGCGCATCCACGCCGCGCAAAATCGCCTCTGCCCTGTCTCCCACATTGATCGCGTCGGGACAGCCTTCCATCACGGCAGCGCGGATCACGGCGGGGTCCTCGCTGCGCGGATTGTCATCGGTGACAAAGAGCACATCCGCATTCTCCGCCGCCGCCTTACCCATCAGCGGGCGTTTGCCCCGGTCACGATCCCCGCCTGCCCCAAAGACCACGATCAACCGGCCCAGCACATGCGGGCGCAGCGCCTTCAAGGCAGTTTCGAGTGAATCCGGCGTATGGGAATAATCGACAAAAACGGGCGCGCCAAAGCTGCGTTTCGCGGCCAGCTGCATCCGCCCCCGCACACCCTCAAGCTGCGGCAGAACTGCAAAGACCGCTTCGGCCTCGGCCCCGCCTGCAATCACCAGCCCGGCGGCGGTCAGCACATTCATCGCCTGGAACCCGCCGATCAGATCCAGCCGGGTCTGATAGTTCTGCCCCTGCCAGCGGAACAGCACATCTTGCCCCGCCTCATCCAACCGCCGCCCGGTGATTTTCAGCCGCGCGTCTTCAGCATATTGGCCAATGGTGATCGCCTCGATCTCCCGCTCGGCGCAAGCTTTGACCACATCCGCGCCTCTTGGGTCGTCCAGATTGACCACAGCCGTGGCCTCTTCAGGCAAAAGCTCGGTGAAAAGCCGCAGCTTGGCTTGGAAATAGATCTCCATCGTGCCGTGATAATCCAGGTGATCCTGGGTCAGATTGGTGAAGGCGGCGGCGGCCAAGCGCACAGCGTCCATCCGATGCTGATCAAGCCCATGGGAGGACGCTTCCATCGCCACATGGGTCACACGCGCCTCGCCCATTTCGGCCAAGACTTTCTGCAAGGTCAGCGCATCCGGGGTTGTATGAATCCCCGGCGCGGCAAACGCCCCTTCGATGCCGGTTGTGCCGATATTCACGGCGTCATGGCCCAAAGCGGCCCAAATCTGCCGGGTGAAGCTGGCGACCGAAGTCTTGCCATTTGTCCCGGTCACCGCCACGATCGTCTCGGGCTGCGCCCCGAACCAGAGGGCAGCGGCATGAGCCAGCGCCGCGCGCGGCTCCTCAACCACAATCAGCGCGACATCGCCCAGATGATCCGCCGCAATCTCCGCGCCTGCCCGATCGGTCAGAACCGCCGCGGCCTGCATCCGCACGGCGTATTGGATGAACTCCGCACCATGAACTTGGGTGCCGGGCAAAGCCGCGAAAAGATGCCCCGGTTTGACCTCGCGGCTATCGAGGCTCACGCCCGTGACAGTCACATCTGCGCCCCTGGTGGGGGTCAGTCCAAGCGCCGATAGCGGTTTTGCCCTTGGCGCCATGGCCGATTCCCCCGAACTCTATTCTGAGGCGCTGGATAGCTGAAAGCCGTCCTGAGGTTCAATCTCTGGTCTCAATCCCAAAAGCGGCGCGACCCTGCGGATCACTTCGGCGGCGACGGGCACAGCCGTCCAACCGGCTGTCCGCCGTGCCTCGCCCAAAGCCACGATCTCCGGCTCATCAAGGGTCAAGATCAATACATAACGCGGATCATGGGCCGGGAAGACGCTGGCAAACGTGGACAGAACCCGATCCTCATAATAGCCACCATTCGGGCGCGGCTTATCCGCCGATCCGGTTTTGCCGCCCACCGCATAGCCTTCGACATCGCCCAAACTGGACGTGCCTTCGGTCACCACATTGCGCAATATGCTCCGGATTTGCTCAGAGACCTCCTCCGACACGATCCGTTCACCATTCTGCGGCCCGTCTTGGAGCAACAATGTCGGTCGGATCAACGTGCCGCCATTGGTGATTGATGCATAAGCTGCGGCGAGGTGGATCGGCGACGTCGAAATACCGTGACCATAAGAAACGGTCATCGTCGCCAACTCGCCCCATCGCTGCGGCAGAAGCGGACGGCCTGAAGGCGCCTCGATCATCTCCACCAGCGTCGGCTGGAAAAAGCCGAGCTGTTCTAAGAAGCGTTGCTGCCGCTCTGCGCCCAGCATCTGCGCGATGCGCGCGGTGCCGATATTCGAGGAATGGATCATCACTTCGGTGACCGAGAGGCGCGAGCCATAATTGCGAAAATCCGAGATCGAGAACCCGGCCATACGAAGCGGCCCGGCGGTATCAATGATCGTCTCCGGATTGACGATCCCCTCGTTCAGCGCCTGCGCGACGGTGAACATCTTGAAGACGGAGCCAAGCTCATAGACGCCTTGCAGCGCGCGGTTGAAGAGCGGGCTGTCGGCCTGTTCGCCTTCGGTCAGCGGCGCGGGGCGAGCATTTGGGTCGAAATCGGGCAGCGACGCCATGGCGCGGATTTCGCCCGTATGCACATCCATCAACACGGCGGACGCGCCACGCGCGTTCATAATCACCATGCCGCCGGCCAGCACCTGTTCGACGGCGGCTTGCACAGTAAGATCGATTGAGAGTTCCAGCGGCGCGCCATCACGCGCCGGATCGCGCAGAGCGTCGTCAAACCGCGCCTCAACGCCGGCGACGCCGATCACTTCCGCCGCGTTTACGGCCTCTTCCCCAAAACCTGCGCCACCCAAGATATGCGCGGCGACAGAGCCATTGGGATAGAGCCGCATCTCGCGCGGGCCGAACAACAACCCGGGCTCGCCCAGATCATGCACCAGCTGCTCCTGCTCCGGCGAGATATACCGGCGGAGCCAAATGAAGCGGCTGTCCGAGGTGAAGCGACGCAGAAGCGTTTCCTCATCCAGATCAGGGAAAATCTGAGCCAACCCACGCGCCGCCGTGGCTGGGTCGATGATCTCATGCGGGTGCGCATAGAGCGAGTTGGTCACCAGATTGGTTGCCAAGACCCGGCCCTGCCGGTCCACGATATCGGCCCGAGTGTTCAAGATCGCCGAACCAGACGTCGCAATGCGCGGCTCTTCCGGCTCACTCGCGGCAAGCGTCGACATGCGCAGGCCGACGGTGATGAAGGCCGCGAAGAAACACATCGCCAGGAGCAAGAGCCGTGTCTCTGCCCGCTGCCGCATCTTATCGCGCATCGCCTCATGACGCAGACGTAGGTTCTCGCGCTCAATCGCGTCCGGGTTCTCCCCATGTTCGCGCGCGCGGAGGATGCGGGTCAGAGGGCGCAACGGCGTGCGGAGCGTCATGGCAGCATCTCCGGGCTAGAGGCGCTATCGATCAGCGCCTCATCGATCAATTGGTCAAGCAGGGTTGGATACACGACCTGATGCACATCGCCGAAATGCTCCGGCGTCATCGGCATCAAACCGAGGCGCTCGAAGTTCAGATCCGCCAATTCGCGCAACCGGTCGGGGCGATTGAGATAGGCCCATTCGGCGCGCAGAACCGATAGGCGCTCGCGTTCGATGCCAATCTGCCGCTGCAACTGCTCCACCTCGCGGATCGAATGCTGGGTCAGAATGTTTTGGTGATACGCCCAATAGCCGAGCCCGATCACCGCCAATGCCGCCAGAAAACTCGCAAATCCCCGCATCTTACATCCCCTCTGCCAATTGCGGCAGGCCCAGGGTCTCGCGGCTGACCGGAGCGGCCGGCGCATCGGTGCGCCGCGCAACGCGCAGCTTTGCCGAGCGCGCCCTTGGGTTTGCGTCCAGTTCTTCGGAGTCCGGGGCGATCGCCCGGCGCGGGGTCAGTTCAAAACCTGGGGTCCGCGCGGCTTCTTCTGGTGCATAGCGCGACCCGCCACCGCCACTGCTGGCGCGATCTTGCAAGAACCGCTTCACGATCCGGTCTTCGATAGAGTGAAAGCTCACAACCGCCAATTGACCACCCGGTTTGAGCGCGCGCTCGGCGGCTTGCAGACCGTCTGCCAATTGACCCAATTCATCATTCACCGCGATCCGGATCGCCTGGAAACTCCGGGTCGCCGGATGGCTCTGTCCGGGCTTGGCGCGCGGCAGATTTTTCTCAACGATGGCCGCAAGTTCCGCCGTCCGCGTGATCCGGCGTTCCGCGCGAGCCGCGACAATCGACCGGGCAATCCGGCGTGCCGCCCGCTCTTCACCATAATGATAGAGAATGTCCGCCAAAAGCGCCTCAGGGGCCTCATTCACCAGGTCTTCGGCCGAAAGCCCCGCCTGCCCCATCCGCATGTCCAGCGGCCCATCATTGCGGAACGAAAACCCGCGCTCGGCTTGATCAAGCTGCATTGAGGAGACACCCAGATCCAACACGACCCCGTCCAGCTCTGGATATCCAGCCGTCCGCGCATGCTCATCCAAATCGCCAAACTCGCCTGCGACCAACACCAAGCGATCTCCGAATGCGCTGGCCCAATCGCTGGCCATCTCAAACGCCAAAGGGTCGCGATCCACGCCAATCACGGTTTCGGCCCCCGCCTCAAGCAAGCCACGGGCGTAACCACCAGCGCCGAAGGTTCCATCCAGCCAAACGCCGCCCACCGGCGCGACCGCGCGCAGAAGCGGCGCCAACAAAACAGGAATATGCGGAGACGCGGGCAGGCGGTTGGGCCGCTCGGCCATGATCACGCACCTCCGTCGTCCGGGCGCCCTGTCCCGGCCTTTCCCGCAAGCGAAAGCGGATCGAAGAACTCATTGCCCTGCCCCAGTGCCGCCAGCATGGTTTCGATATCCTCCTCCGCGGCGGCGCCGTCTTCGGGGTTGAGGATATGGAATTTGTCGCCCTTGCCCTGGAACAACGCTTCGGGGCCAAGCGCGATTTTGTCTCGCGCCGCAGGCGGCAGGACCAGACGACCCGTGTCATCCACGCTCGTCTCGTCACATTTTGAGTAATAGAGATGCTCAAGCGCCGCGCGCAGCGGCGTGCCGCGCTGCTCCGCCTGGATCAGCGCATCGATCTCATCGAACGCGTCCCCTGACAGACATTCAAGAAACTTGGCGCTTGGATTGCCATAAGCAATGTAAAGACGCGGTGCGCCGCCGGGTGCGTAATGCTTGTCGGAGTTTTGCAGGACGCGACGAAACTTGACCGGGATCGAGACCCGGCCCTTTCCATCAACTTTGTTCAGGCTTTCACCCTGAAACCTGCGTTCCACTGTCCCGCGTCCTTTTTCAACGCCTCACCTTCGCCGTCCGAAACGGACAACGGCGGATCGAGCAAGCTGCCACTGCCCAATCCGCCGCCCTCGTCCCATTTCTGGGTGTCCGACTGCGCAGGCCACCTGGGGGGATGTCTGCTCGCTTGCGCGCCGGATCTCTTTGTTCAGCATGTGAGAGTGCCTGTATAAAACCTGCCGTTTTTTGTTTTTGATCCAGACCTCGTTGGGTCCGGTACGTTCTCAACTGCTGTGCAAGATTTGTGACACGGAAGTTTTTCCCAATCAATCCCTTTTTGTGGGAAATTTCTCCATTCACTGGACTCGACAGCCTAACAAACACAACAGATGGTGGCCCAAACGACCGCCACAACCCCATAGGTTGTATCCATGAAACGCGGAGAGCCTACATATAGGCGCGGCCACTCATCACCCGATTATGGGAAAAAACCCCAGCCTGACGGCATGTTTTGGCGATTTTTGGATGGATTGAGGCTTCGAAAGCCCGAATCACCCCTTCGACCTCATGGAAAACGGTGTCGATCCGCTGTTTTGCGCGGCTTGCCAAATCACCGTGGCAACGCGGCGGGCCGAGGGCTCCCTTTCGGGGGCGCGAGGCGCGCCGCCGCCTGTCTTAGGCCATCCCGTCAGCCACCAATCGCGCCGCAAGCACGCCATATGCATCCGCCATTGCCCCGTCCCCCACGGCAATCGGCACACCACTGTCTCCCGCGATCCGCGTTTCGAGGGAGATCGGCAAGGCACCCAAGAACGGCAACCCCATCTGCTTGGCGGCGGCCTCGACTCCACCTTGACCAAAAATATGCGCTTCATGCCCGCATTTGGGGCAGGCATAGGTCGACATGTTTTCAATCAGGCCCAAAACCGGGGTCTCCAACATCTCAAACATATTGAGCGCCTTGCGCGCATCCAAAAGCGCCACGTCCTGCGGCGTGGAAACCACAATCGCCCCGGTCAGTTTGGCCCGTTGACACAAGGTCATCGCCACATCGCCCGTGCCCGGCGGCAGGTCGACCAAGAGCACGTCGAGCGTGCCCCATTCCACCTGCCCGAGCATCTGCTGTAGCGCACCCATCAACATCGCCCCGCGCCACGCCACCGCTTTCTCTTCCGGCAACAGAAAGCCGAGCGACATGCATGTGACGCCGTGGTTGCGCAGCGGAATGATTGTCTTGCCATCAGGGGAGAGGGGGCGCTGGTTCACGCCCATCATCCGCGGCTGCGACGGGCCGTAAAAGTCGGCATCCAACAGGCCAACTTTGCGCCCCTGTTTCGCCAAGGCCACCGCAAGGTTTGAAGTGACGGTGGACTTCCCCACGCCTCCCTTGCCGGATCCGATTGCGATGATACGGGCCACGCCTTTGGGGTTCATCGGCTCGGTCTGGGGCTTCGGGTGCTGACCAATTGTGAGATTGGGCGGATCTGCTGCCGGCTCGGCAGCGCGCGCTGGCCCCTTCGCCGCCGGACCATGCGCGGTCAAAGCCACGGTCGCTGTGCGCACTCCCGGCAATTTCATGATCAATTGCTCGGCCGCCAGACGCACAGGCTCCATTTTCGGCGCCTGATCTGGACTCTCTACCTCAATGACAAAACTCACATGGTCGCCGTGGACTTGGACCACTCGCACCAAATCCTGGCTCACCAAATCGCCGCCATCCGGTAAAGTCAGCGCGGCGAGCGCCTCAACTACAGTTTGTTTCGTCACAGTCATCGGGCGCCAGCCTCGGCTTTCGGCGGGAATTGGTCAGGTTTGTCCACCACATAGGGCAGTTTTCATCGCCGCGCACCCCATAGGACAAGAAGGATCTGGCACAATCCGCCCGTAACACCCGCCATCACCAAAGCCAGACCAATCCCGACCCACTCCGCCAAGCCCCCAATGGCAAAAGCGCCAAGCGCGACGGTGCCGAACCCCACGACAGTCCAAAGGCTCATCACCCGGCCGCGCAGATCATCGGGCAAATCGGTCTGGATCGCCGATTGGAGGCTCACCCCCGACCAGGTGGCGCAGAACCCCGCCAGGGCTGTCGCCGCCAGCGCGACGGGCCAGATCGGCGCAAGCCCCATGGCGATCACCGCGCCCTGCCCGGCCAACCCGACGACATACACCGCTGGTGGAATACGTGCGCCAACGGCCCCCAAACCCAAAGCCTTCGCGATCGCGGCCAGCAACGCGCCAGCGCCCGCCGCCGCCGTCAGCAACCCCAAGCCCTCCGCACCGCGTTGAAATGCGCCGTCGGCCAAGACCGGCAACACCTCCAGCGCGCCGCGCACCTGTGTCGCAAAGATCAAGGTCAACAGAAACGCCATGCGGATCAGTCGCGTGTCGCGGGCATAGTGCAGCCCATCGAGCAATTCGCGAAAGAAGGCGCGCGGCGGGCGCGGCGGCAAGCTTCGCGGCGTCAATTGCGTCAGAACAACCAACATCGGCAGATAGAAGACCACCGCCACCCAAAGCGCCACCGGCGCACCAAATTGCGCGATGATGAACCCCGCTCCGGCCGGCGCGACCAGTCTCGCAATGTTGAAATTGAGCGCCGTGGCCGACACCACATGCTGCACCAAATCAGGCGGCACCAAGCGCGGCCCGAGCGACATCCGCACCGGGTGATGTGCTGAACTGACCAACCCGATCGCCAGGGCCGCCACAGCCAGACCGGGCGCACCAATCCACGGCAAAGACAATGCCAAAGCCGTAATGCAGACTACCTGAGCGGTATTTGTGACGACGGAAGCCCGCCGAATATCCACCCGATCCGCGATGACCCCGAAAAGCGGGCCGGTCAACAAAGTCGGCAACAAGCTGAGCCCAGCAACCAGCCCCACAAACGCAGCAGAGCCGGTCCGTTCCCACGCCAACCAAGACAGCGTCACCCGTTGGACCCAAATCGCCTGAACCGCGAAAAACACACCTAAGAAAAACAGCCGGAACTGCCTGTTCGAAAAAGCAGCGCCTTTCATCGGCATTGCTCAAAAAAGCTGCAAAACAAGGGCGGTTGATATGCAATTTCTGCATGGCAGCAATGAAAGGAGGGGGGATTGTGCATCCGCAGCATGGGGCTATCTTCTATCCGCAAGAGGCAGAACGCCCCGATATCCAAAGCGCTTCGGAAATGGGTCCGATACCGCGCGACAGACTCTGATTGAGGTACAACCAATGGCCTATGTAGCGGGCTCTCGTTCATCTTTTCTTTCTTTCGGCGACCGGCTCGCCGAGATCAAGAGCCAGTTTGCAGACGCGCTTGCCGCGCGCCGGCTCTACAACCGGACCGTGTCCGAGTTGCAAAGCTGCACCGATCGCGAATTGAACGATCTTGGCATCTCGCGCTCGATGATCAAATCCATCGCGCTTGAAGCCGCCTACGGCAAGGCTCCGCGCTAAGCCGATATTACGGAATTCGCGCGGCCCTCTCCTCCCTTCGGGCCCGCGATTACAGGCGATATCATCCCCTCCTCCCGTTTGGATGATGTTGCGACCCAGAGCCCGCCCTCTCCTCCTCCCTTTGAGGTTGGGCTCATCCACGGCGGTTCCGACCTCCTCCCTGGGGCCGCCGTTCGTTTCCGGGCCAATTGGCCCAACATATCGGTCCCCTCTCCTCCTCCCTTTGAGGTGGGCTGAGATCTGGCGGTGGCACCTTCTCCTCCCTTTAGGTGTCACCGCTTTTTTTCATGTGCATGATTAACCTGCTCTACCTTGCGGTCCTCTATGTATCCGTTATTATACACTATATAATTAAACAGGGGAGACCGATGACAACCGGCCATGTTTTCATTGCAACCTCGCTCGACGGGTTCGTCGCGCGGTCCGATCACAGTCTCGATTGGCTCATGGCACGCGATGATGGCGACGAGGATCAGGGCTATGAGGCCTTCATCGCCGAGATGGATGGCTTGATTATGGGCCGCGCGTCTTACGAAACCGTGCTCGGGTTTGGTGACTGGCCCTATGCGAAACCTGTTGTCGTTCTCAGCCGTAGCCTGACCCAAGCCGACCTGCCCGACGCCCTTCAGGGCAAGATCACGATCAGCAGCGCCACGCCGGAGCAAGCGATGGCGGATCGGGCTGAGCAAGGCTGGCGCAAGGCCTATGTGGATGGAGGCCAAGTCGTGCAGTCCTTTCTGCGCGCCGGCTTGATTGCGGAGATGACGATCACCACGATCCCGGTTTTGATCGGGGAAGGGCGGCCGCTCTTTGGACTGCTTGATCGCGATATCGAGCTGGAGCTTTGCGAGAGCCGTGCCTTTGCCTGCGGTTACGTTCAAACCCGCTACAAGATTCGGCCATGAACCGCCGTCCTGGGCGCCCGTCGAGCAGCACCGTAACGCTATCGAAACCTCGCATTCTGGCAGCGGCGAAGGCTGTTCTGCGCGAAAGCGGGGCCGATGCCGTCACCTTCCGCGCCATCGCGGATCGGTTGCAAGTCACGCCCATGGCGATCACCCATCACACTGGCCGAAGGGCGGACTTGATGGCGGATTTGGTGACCGAGATTTACAGCCCTCTAGATGCACCGCTCACCGCCGGGACGCCCGAAGACCAACTCCGTGAACTGCTCTTGCGTCATGCCAGATGCGTGCAAGACGCCCCGTCTCTCGCGCTCTACATCTTCGCCACGCCCGCGCTGTTTTCGGGGCGGTTTGAGAAGATGTTCGAGCAGCTTTGTGGCCTTGCGGCGCAGATGGGTCTCGCTGACCCAGATCGGATGTCCCAAGTGCTGATCGACTACACCCATGGGGCCGTCCTGGCCGCGGCGCACGCACCAGCAGACCTGACCGAGACGGCCTGGGCCGAATTCGCGCTTGGGTTGGACTGGCTCTTGGCCAGAGAGCCCCTGAGCTAAGCGCGGTCATCCTTCGGCGACCCCATGACCACATAGGTGGTGATCGTCGCGACTTGTGGCAGCGCGCCCAGAACATCGGTATGAAAGGTCTTGTAGCTGCTCAAATCTGCCGCCTCGACCCGCAACAGATATTCCACGCTGCCGGTGATGTTATGACACTCCCGCACCTCCGGTGCCTGGGCAACCGCCCGCTCAAACGCCTCCTGCGCGCGCTTGGAATGCTCCGACAGACCCACAGCCATGTAAGCTGTAAAGCCGATGCCCATTTTGACCGGGTCCAAGACGGCGCGATAGCCGGTGATCACACCAGCGGTTTCGAGCGCCGCAACCCGCCGCAGACAGGCCGACGGGCTGAGCGCCACCCGCTCAGCCAGATCCAGATTGCTGATCCGCCCATCCTGGGATAGTTCACGCAATATCTGGCGGTCTTTTGCATCCATCTTCGTCATTTGTTGCAAGATTATCCACTGAACACATCACTTTGCAATTTCATTGCGCCTGATGCCGCTTAACGTTGCGCATATGACACTGGACCTTATCACCGCGCTCGCGCTTTTCGCCTTCGTCAGTTCGATCACGCCGGGGCCGAACAACCTGATGCTGATGGCGTCCGGCGCCAATTTCGGGATGCGCCGAACCATTCCGCATATGTTGGGCGTGGCACTTGGCTTTGTGATCATGGCGGTGGCGATTGGCGCGGGCCTGATCCAGATCTTTGATGCCTATCCGGTGATCTATACGATCCTGAAAGTCGTTAGTGTTGGCTATCTGCTTTATCTGGCATGGAAAATCGGTTCGGCAGTCCCGATTTTGCCCGAGGTACAGGCCGCCGGAACCCCGTTGACCTTCCTGCAAGCCGCAGGATTCCAATGGGTCAACCCGAAGGCGTTGAGCATGGCCTTGACCGCGATCACCGTCTACACACCGCCTGGGCGCGGCTTCGACGATCTGCTGTTCATGGCGGTGGTCTTTGGCGTGATCAACCTGCCCTCGGTTGGGTCTTGGGCATGGCTCGGCCTGCAAATGCGCCGCTTGCTGACCAACCGGGCGCGGCTCCGGGCTTTCAACATCTTGATGGCCCTGCTTCTGGTGGCTTCGCTCTACCCAATTCTAACGGCATAGAACGCAGGCCGAGGCTGATCGGAGCATGCGAAACGGGGCTTACAAGATGCTAGGCACCATATAGGCCGCCGGGCAATCGATAGACCGCCACCTATGGCTCCGCCTGCATATCGCGTTTCGCATCCACCAAGAGGCCCAAAGAGGGTCCGGAAATCGGTCGCCGGGTCTTTCTGTTGAGATCGACGATTTCACATTCCGGATTGCACGCCCGCGCGACAGACAGGATCGCGTGGCTTTGTCCCTCCAACTGGCCGGGCCTGAGACAAAGCCGGTCATATGTCTCGGCAATCAGCATCAGCCGCGCCTGCCCCGGGCTTTGCGCCACATCGCAGCTGTTATGGGCCACACCATAGCGTGCAACCCACGCCCGTGCGCGGACAGGATCGGGCTCTAATACCAGTGTTTTCATGCGGCAGCCTCCCCGGATCGGGTCATCCCCCCTCGGCAAGCACGTGCTCCCCCGCCGTTTGCCCCTAAAACGGCACGTCTCCGGCGCTATCTGCGGCGACCAGGAACCGGCCCACCACATGTTTCACGCCCGCCTTGTCGAAAACGACTTCGACCTTATCCCCTTCTACGGCATTCACGCGGCCATAGCCGAATTTTTGGTGGAACACCCGGTCGTCCAGCAAAAACGCGCTGATCGCTTCGGCATCGATGGTCATGTTGCGGCTTTCCCGCGGCCGGCTCATGCCGCGTTGGCCCTGATTGGCCTGGAGCCGCCGCCAGCCGGGCGAGTTATAAACATTCGCCTCCGCCGCCTTCTGGTGCAGGTCCGAGCCGCGCATCATCCCCGCCGTCGGTGACGCACTGCCCGACATGCCCGTGCCGTGGCCATAAAGCCCGGGCGGGGTCAGCACCTCTACATGCTCTTCGGGCAATTCATCGATGAAACGCGAGGCCATTTGGCTTTGCCACTGGCCATAGACCCGACGATTGCCCGCGAAAGAGATCGTGCAGACCTCTTCGGCCCGGGTGATGCCGACATAGGCGAGCCGACGCTCTTCCTCGAGCCCCTTCATCCCCTCTTCATCCATCGAGCGCTGGCTGGGGAACAACCCATCCTCCCAGCCCGGCAAGAACACGGCGGGGAACTCAAGCCCTTTGGCCGCGTGCAGCGTCATCAACGTGACCTTCGGCTCTCCATCCTCGGTCTCGTTATCCATGATCAGACTGACATGTTCGAGGAACCCTTGCAGGTTTTCAAAGCCTTCCAGGGCCTTGATCAATTCCTTCAGGTTCTCCAGCCGTCCCGGCGCTTCGGGCGTTTTGTCGCTTTGCCAATGGCCGGTATAGCCGCTCTCATCGAGGATGATCTCCGCCAGTTCGATATGGCTGGGGGCGGCCCCCGCCGGGCGCTCCACCTCGATCAGGTCACTCTCCGGCGCGGAGGCCACTCTCGGCCCATGCAGCATCATGCGCCAGCGATCAATGCCCTCGATCAACCGGGCCAGTTCCTTCGCGCCCTTGCCACCGATGCCTTTCTCGGCCAGCAAAATCCGCGCGCCTTCAACCAGGCTGACGCCGTTTTGCCGCGCAGTGATCTGGATATTTTGTTGCGCCTTGTCGCCAAGGCCCCGTTTCGGCGTGTTCACGATCCGCTCAAAGGCCAGATCGTCCTCGGGGCTGACCACCACGCGGAAATAGGCCATCGCATCGCGGATCTCCATCCGCTCATAAAACCGTGGGCCGCCGATCACCCGATAAGGCAGACCGATGGTCAGAAACCGATCCTCGAAGGCGCGCATCTGATGGCTGGCGCGGACCAAGATCGCCATACCATCCGGGCTGATCGGGTCCATGCCGCGCGTGCCCTTCTCCATCGCCTCGATCTCATCACCGACCCAACGGGCCTCCTCGTCGCCATCCCAATGGCCGATCAGGCGGATTTTCTCGCCATCCTCGCCATCGGTCCAAAGCGTCTTGCCAAGGCGCCCTTTGTTGCCCGCGATCACACCCGACGCCGCCGCCAGGATATGCCCGGTGGAGCGGTAATTCTGCTCTAGGCGCACGACCTTCGCACCCGGGAAATCCTTTTCAAACCTGAGGATGTTGCCCACCTCGGCCCCGCGCCAACCATAGATCGACTGGTCATCATCGCCGACGCAGCAAATGTTCTGATGCCCCTGCGCCAGAAGCCGCAGCCAGAGATATTGCGCAACATTGGTATCTTGGTATTCGTCCACCAGGATGTAGCGGAACCAGCGCTGATACTGTGCCAGAAGATCCTCATTATCCTGGAAAATCGTCACCATATGTAGGAGCAGATCGCCAAAATCGGTCGCATTCAGCGTCTTCAGTCGCGCTTGATAGGCCGCGTAAAGCTCGACACCGCGTTTGTTATAAGCCCCCGCCTCTCCAGCAGGCACTTTCTCCGGCGTCCAAGCACGGTTCTTCCACCCGTCGATAATCCCGGCCAGCATCCGCGCCGGCCAACGCTTCTCATCAATCCCTTCGGCCAGGATCAACTGCTTCATCAGCCGAACCTGATCATCGGTGTCCAGGATGGTGAAATTCGACTTCAACCCAACCAGTTCCGCATGACGCCGCAGCAGTTTCACGCAGATCGCGTGGAAGGTGCCGAGCCACGGCATGCCCTCAACCGCCTCGCCCATCAACCCGCCGATCCGATGCTTCATCTCGCGCGCGGCTTTGTTGGTGAAGGTCACCGCCAGGATTTCATTCGGCCGCGCTGTGCCGGTCGCCAGCAAATGTGCGATCCGCGCCGTCAGCGCCCGGGTTTTCCCCGTGCCCGCGCCCGCCAACATCAAGACCGGGCCGTCCAGCGCCTCAACCGCCTCACGCTGCGCCGGGTTCAGCCCGTCCATGTAAGGCATGGCGCGCGCAGCCATGGCGCGGCGCGACAGGGAGGCCGCCTCGAAAGCGTCCGTCTCGTCAAATGTGTCGTCAAATCTGCTCATGCGCGCAGCATATATAGGGTTGCTGCGTCTGGAAAGGCATGTTCTTAGATTGTTCTGCCCGCAGGATTTGTGGAGCGGCCCGCGCCGAGGCGGAAGACCTTCGAGCCGTAAGACGGCGGTCATGACACATCTGAGCCGTTGATTTTTCTGGACAAGCGCGCGGCGGCGGGTTTGCTGGGCCTCATGAGCTTGGAGCAGCAATATCCCGCCCTCAGCGATCTGAAAGCCCGCGCCCGGCGGCGCATTCCGCATTTTGTCTGGGAATATCTCGACAGTGCCACCGGCGCCGAAACCGTCACATCTCGAAATCGGACCGCATTCGATCAGGTGCTTCTGCACCCGTCGATCCTGCATGGCGAGATCACGCCCGATCTCTCGACCCGGTTTCTGGGCCGAGACTATCCGGCCCCTTTCGGCATTGCGCCTCTGGGGATGTCGGGCCTGATCTGGCCCGGGGCGGAGCGCATCCTGGCACGCCATGGCGCAGCCGCAGGCGTGCCCTATTGCCTGTCGACCGTCGCGACACAAACCCCGGATGATCTGGCCGATGTGATTGGTGATCAGGGCTGGTTTCAGATGTATCCGCCGCGTGATCCGGCAATCCGCACCGATATGTTGCGCCGCGCCAAGGAGGCGGGGTTTCACACATTGGTTCTGACAGTAGATGTCCCCGCCCCGTCTCGTCGCGAACGGCAAACGCGCGGCGGCCTGGTCCAACCGCCACGGCTCACGCCGCGCTCGGCGTTGCAGGTGGCGCGCTGCCCTGCCTGGGCGGTCCAAATCCTGCGAAGCGACATGCCTCGCATGCGGCTGATGGACAGCTATGCGCCCGAAAACACGGGCACTTTGCCTTCGACGGCCCATGTTGGCTATCTGCTCAGAACCTCACCGGATTGGGCCTATCTTGCCGAGCTGCGTGCTGCCTGGGACGGCCCGTTGATCGTCAAAGGCGTGCTGCGGGCCGAAGATGCGGCGCGATTGAGTGATGAGGGGGTTGATGCGATCTGGGTCTCGAACCATGCGGGGCGGCAGTTCGATGCTGCACCTGCAACGATCGACGCATTACCCGCCATTCGCGCCGCCACACCTCTGCCGATCCTGCTCGACAGCGGTATTGAGGGCGGCCTCGACATTCTGCGCGCGCTGGCGCTCGGGGCAGATTTCGTGATGATGGGGCGGCCATGGCATTACGCGCTTGGCGCTTTGGGGGCGGACGGTCCAACCCACCTCCACGACCTTCTTGTGAAAGATATGATTGCCAATATGGCGCAGATCGGGGTGGCCCGTTTGGCCGATCTACCCGGGCGGTTGGTGCCCCACCTGTAGGCCTGAAGTCTTACAGGCTTGTCATGATTCGTGACGTTACGTCACAGCTTGCGGTTGCAGCCGTCACATCTCCGTCATAGACATGCTGCAACTGCGAAAAGGAGGCCCGTCCCCGATGCCTGAATTCCAGAAAATCCTCATTGCCAATCGCGGCGAAATTGCCATCCGTGTCATGCGCGCCGCCAATGAGTTGGGCAAGCGCACGGTCGCGGTCTATGCCGAAGAGGACAAGCTGAGCCTGCACCGTTTCAAGGCCGATGAGGCCTATAAGATCGGTGAGGGTCTGGGGCCGGTCGCGGCCTATCTGTCGATTGAGGAGATCATCCGGGTCGCCAAGATGTGCGGTGCAGATGCGATCCACCCAGGCTATGGCCTCCTGTCCGAAAACCCCGATTTCGTCGATGCCTGTACCGAGGCCGGGATCAGTTTCATCGGTCCGAAAGCGAAGACGATGCGTGCCCTTGGAGACAAGGCGAGCGCCCGCCGCGTGGCGATCGCGGCCGGTGTCCCCGTCATCCCCGCCACCGAAGTTCTGGGCGACGACATGGACGCGATCCGCGCCGAAGCGGCGGAGATCGGCTTTCCGCTGATGCTAAAAGCCTCCTGGGGCGGCGGCGGACGGGGGATGCGCCCGATCATGGGGCCCGATGAGTTGGAAGAGAAGGTCCGCGAGGGTCGCCGCGAGGCCGAAGCCGCTTTTGGCAACGGCGAAGGCTATCTGGAAAAGATGATCCTCCGAGCGCGCCATGTGGAGGTGCAGATTCTCGGCGACAGCCATGGCGCGATCTATCATCTGTATGAGCGCGATTGCTCCGTCCAGCGCCGCAATCAGAAAGTCGTGGAACGCGCGCCTGCGCCCTACCTGTCGGAGACACAACGCGAAGAGATTTGCCTGCTCGGCAAGCGGATTTGCGAACATGTGAATTACGAATGTGCGGGCACGGTCGAGTTCCTAATGGATATGGAGTCGGGCGCATTCTACTTCATCGAGGTCAATCCGCGGGTTCAGGTGGAACATACCGTCACCGAGGAAGTCACCGGCATCGATATTGTCCGGGCCCAGATCCTGATCGCCGAGGGCAAAAGCCTGGTCGAGGCCACCGGCACCGCCTCGCAATATGATGTGAAGCTTGATGGCCACGCGATCCAATGCCGCGTCACGACGGAGGATCCGACCAACAATTTCATCCCCGATTATGGCCGGATCACCGCCTATCGCGGGGCCACCGGCATGGGCATCCGGCTGGACGGCGGCACGGCATATTCCGGGGCGGTGATCACCCGCTATTACGACTCGCTTCTGGAAAAGGTCACCGCTTGGGCCCCCACGCCAGAGGCGGCAATTGCGCGGATGGACCGGGCTTTGCGCGAGTTCCGCATCCGAGGCGTCTCGACCAATATCGCTTTTGTCGAGAACCTGCTGAAGCATCCAACTTTCCTGAATTATCAATATCATACGAAGTTCATCGACGAGACGCCGGAGCTGTTCGATTTCGCGCCGCGCCGCGACCGCGCGACAAAAATCCTGCGCTATATCGCAGATATCACGGTCAATGGGCATCCTGAGACTGCCGGTCGCCCCCTGCCCGTCGCCGACATCAAACTGCCCCGCGCCCCGGCGCAAAAGGCCGATATCCTGCCGGGCACCCGCGATTTGCTGGATAAGAAAGGCCCGCAAGCCGTCGCCGATTGGATGGCGGCGCAGAAACACCTGCTGATCACCGACACCACGATGCGCGATGGGCACCAATCGCTTTTGGCGACGCGGATGCGCTCAATCGATATGATCAATGTGGCGCCCGCCTATGCCGCCAATCTGCCCGGGCTGTTCAGCGTCGAATGCTGGGGCGGTGCAACCTTTGACGTGGCCTATCGCTTCTTACAGGAATGCCCCTGGCAGCGTCTGCGCGACATCCGGCGCGCAATGCCCAATGTGATGACGCAAATGCTGCTGCGCGCCTCAAACGGGGTTGGTTACACCAATTATCCGGACAATGTGGTGCAAAGCTTCGTGGCGCAGGCCGCCACCTCGGGCGTCGATGTGTTCCGTGTCTTTGACTCGCTCAACTGGGTCGAAAACATGCGCGTCGCCATGGATGCGGTGATCGAGGCGAATAAGGTCTGCGAAGGCACGATTTGCTACACCGGTGACATCCTCGACCCGGCGCGCGCCAAATATGACCTGAAATATTATGTGGAGATGGGCAAATCGCTGCGTGATGCAGGCGCTCATGTTCTGGGTCTGAAAGACATGGCGGGGCTTCTGAAACCGGCCTCCGCGACGCTCCTGATCAAGGCGCTGAAAGAAGAGGTCGGCCTGCCGATCCATTTCCACACCCATGACACGGCAGGCATCGCCTGCGCCACGATCCTGGCGGCGTCCGAGGCAGGCGTTGATGCGGTCGACTGCGCCATGGACGCCCTCTCGGGCAATACCAGCCAGGCGACGCTTGGCACCGTGGTTGAGGCGCTGAAACACACGCCGCGCGACACCGGGCTCGACATCAAATCCGTGCGCGAGATCAGCGACTATTGGGAAGCGGTGCGCGGCCATTACGCGGCTTTTGAAAGCGGCATGCAGGCCCCAGCCTCCGAAGTGTATCTGCATGAGATGCCCGGCGGCCAGTTTACCAACCTCAAGGCACAAGCGCGGAGCCTGGGGCTGGAAGAACGCTGGCATGAGGTCGCGCAGATGTATGCCGATGTGAACCAGATGTTTGGCGACATCGTGAAAGTCACGCCGTCCTCGAAGGTTGTGGGCGACATGGCGCTGATGATGGTCAGCCAGGGCCTGACCCGCGATCAGGTCGAGGATCCGACAACTGATGTGGCCTTCCCCGACAGCGTGATCGACATGATGCGCGGCAATCTGGGCCAGCCGCCGGGTGGCTTCCCGCCGGGTATTTTGAAGAAGGTCCTGAAAGACGAAGCGCCGGTACTGGATCGTCCGGGCAAACACCTCAAACCGGTCGATTTGGAGACAACGCGGAGCGATCTCTCCGCTGAATTGTGCCTGGAGATCGATGACGAAGACCTGAACGGATATCTGATGTATCCCAAGGTTTTCACCGATTACATGACCCGACACGCGGAATACGGGCCTGTCCGGACGCTGCCGACACGCACCTTCTTCTACGGCATGGACTCGGGCGAAGAGATCGAAGCCGAGATCGACCCCGGCGTCACCTTGGTGATCCGGATGCAAGCCGTGGGCGAAACAAATGACGAGGGCGAAGCCAAAGTGTTCTTTGAGCTGAACGGCCAACCCCGTACCATCCGCGTCCCCAACCGCAAAATCGCGGCCAGCACCGCCAAACGCCCGAAAGCTGAATTGGGCAACCCGAACCATATTGGCGCACCTATGCCGGGCGTCGTGGCCAGCGTCGCCGTGCAGCCAGGCGCCAAGGTGAAAGAGGGCGATCTGCTCTTGACCATTGAGGCGATGAAAATGGAAACCGGCATCCATGCCGACCGCGATGCCACAGTCAAAGCGGTGCATGTCACGCCAGGCGGTCAGATCGACGCCAAAGATTTGTTGGTGGAATTGGAATGAGGTGCTTCCGCGCCATCACTCTGCCGCTCTTGATGTCTCTGGCTTTGGTCACGCCACTGGCCGCCCAGGTCAAAGGCGGCGGCGGCGGCGGGGGCGACGAAACAACCGTGTTTGAAGAGCACGACCCGGTGATGAATGCCGCCATCGCCGAGGCCCAGGCAGGTCTGCCACGCTTCTTGACCGAGGTGCTGAACGCGGATGGCGAAAGCCAAGGGCGCGGCACGGTCAAGGTCGCGTTTCGAACCTTCCCGGTCGATCATGGCGATGAGATCATCTGGGTCCGTGACATCTCACAGCGCGCGGGCGGTCAATTTACCGGCTTTCTCAACAATGCCCCCGTCAATCTGGGTGATTGGAGAGAGGGCAGCCAGGTGCAGTTCTCCTACGAGATGATCCAGGACTGGAGCCTCACCTCGCCCGCCGGTCGACTTTGGGGCAATTACACCACACGGGTCATCGCCGATTTGCCGGGCAATGGCTATCTCTGGGATTATCTTGAGCCAGCGCCTTTGCCGCCAGGCTGGTGATGGCCACCAGGCGAGGATGAAAACTGCGCCGAGGATGCATTTTTTCTCTTGCAGCCCCGGCCCGGTCAAAATAGATACCACCTCCACAGAGCGGGCGTAGCTCAGGGGTAGAGCATAACCTTGCCAAGGTTAGGGTCGTGAGTTCGAATCTCATCGCCCGCTCCAATCAAAAGGCCCGGGGATTTTCCCCGGGTTTTTTGTTGTTTGGGGATCAGCGTTAGCCCCATGGCCATCTACGGCCAAACTTGGCTATACCCATCGGAAGGATTGGCCCTACCCGGTCTATAGCTCTTCTGCTTGATCCAGTAAAACCTCGCGAATTGCGGCCAATCAAGCCTTGGGAGAGAACACGATGAAAATGACAACCGAAGAAGCCTTTGTGAAGGTCCTGCAGCGCCACGGGATCGAACATGCCTTTGGCATCATTGGATCGGCTATGATGCCGATCTCCGATCTGTTCCCGAAGGCCCGCATCACGTTCTGGGATTGCGCCCATGAGGGCAGCGCGGGGATGATGGCCGATGGCTACACGCGCGCGACTGGCAAGATGTCGATGATGATCGCACAGAACGGCCCCGGCATCACCAATTTCGTCACCGCTGTGAAGACCGCCTATTGGAACCACACGCCGCTTTTGTTGGTAACTCCCCAAGCCGCGAACAAGACAATCGGCCAAGGCGGGTTCCAAGAGGTCGAGCAGATGAAACTGTTCGAAGATATGGTGGCCTATCAGGAAGAGGTGCGTGATCCGAGCCGCGTTGTCGAGGTGCTGACCCGGGTGATTGCGCAAGCCAAGCGTCTCTCGGCCCCGGCGCAGATCAACATTCCGCGCGATTTCTGGACTCAGGTCGTGGATATCGAGATCGCCGACCCGATCGAGTTTGAACGCTCTCCGGGCGGCGAAAACTCCGTCGCGGATGCCGCAAAACTGCTGTCCGAGGCAAAAAACCCGGTGATCCTGAACGGCGCGGGCGTGGTCCTCTCCGAAGGCGGGATCGACGCCTCCAAGGCGCTGGCTGAGCGGCTCGATGCGCCGGTTTGCGTCGGCTATCAGCACAATGACGCCTTCCCCGGCAACCACCCGCTTTTTGCCGGTCCGCTTGGCTATAACGGTTCGAAAGCCGGGATGGAGTTGATCAAGGCGGCCGATGTGGTGCTCTGCCTCGGCACCCGGTTGAACCCGTTCTCCACCCTGCCGGGTTATGGAATGGAATACTGGCCGACAGACGCGAAAATCATCCAGGTCGACATCAATCCAGATCGGATTGGGCTGACCAAGAAGGTCACGGTCGGTATCGTCGGCGATGCGGCGAAGGTCGCAAAAGGCATTCTGGCCAACTTGAGCGACAGCGCGGGCGACACAGGCCGCGACGAGCGAAAAGCGCGGATCGCGCAGACCAAATCAACCTGGGCGCAGCAACTCAGCTCGATGGATCACGAAGACGACGATCCAGGCACCACCTGGAACGAACGGGCCCGGTCCGCAAAACCGGATTGGATGTCGCCCCGCATGGCTTGGCGCGCGATCCAGCAGGCCCTGCCGCGCGAGGCGATTATCTCGTCCGACATCGGCAACAATTGCGCCATCGGCAACGCGTATCCGTCCTTTGATCGGGGTCGCAAATATCTGGCACCCGGCCTCTTTGGCCCCTGCGGGTATGGCTTGCCCGCTATTGTCGGCGCCAAGATTGGCTGCCCCGATGTCCCGGTCGTTGGGTTCGCGGGCGACGGCGCGTTCGGCATCGCAGTGAATGAACTGACGGCGATTGGCCGGGGCGAATGGCCAGGGATCACTCAAATCGTGTTCCGCAACTACCAATGGGGCGCGGAGAAGCGGAACTCGACGCTCTGGTTTGACGACAACTTCGTCGGCACCGAATTGGATGATGACGTGAGCTATGCGGGAATCGCGCAGGCGTGTGGCCTGAAAGGCGTCGTGGCTCGCACGATGGACGAGCTCACCGCCGCGCTGAACCAGGCGCTGAAGGATCAAGCCGCAGGCAAGACCACCCTGATTGAGGCGATGATCAATCAGGAACTGGGTGAACCCTTCCGCCGCGACGCGATGAAGAAGCCGGTCGAAGTGGCGGGCATTTCACCTGATGACATGATCCCCCAGGTCGGCGCATGACCGCATCGGTCCTGACCGATCTACATGCCCGCGCGGCCGTTGCGGGGAAGCGTGTCGTGCTCAGCGAAGGCAACGACCCCCGGGTCGTTGCCGCGGCTTTGGTCGCCCGGGATACTGGCTTGGCGCAGGTCTCGCTTGTCGGCGGCCCAGATGTGGCTGCCGAAATCACAAGACAGGGTGGCTCGGCTGACAGGATTACCATCTATGATCCGCAACACTCCGATCTGACGCCGGGCTTGGCCGACCTGCTTGTGGACCTGCGCGGCCATAAGGGCATGACCCCGGAAAAGGCGGTGGAGCAGGTCCAGGATCGTTTGGTCTTTGCCGCGCTTCTGGTGCGCGCAGGCCATGCGGATGGGACAGTGGGCGGGGCCGTTGCGACGACCTCTGATACTGTCCGAACCGCGCTTCAGATCATCGGGAAGGCCGAGGGCGCGGCGCTCGTTTCGTCCTTCTTCTTGATGGTTTTGCCAGAGGCCCACGCTTCAGACAGGGATGCAATGATCTTTTCCGATTGTGGGTTGGTCATTGATCCATCTGCCGAAGAGCTCGCGGCCATTGCGGCCCAGGCTGCCGGGTCTTGGAGTGCTCTGACGGAGCGAGAGGCCAAAGTCGCAATGCTGTCCTTCTCGACAAAAGGCAGCGCCCGCCATGCAAGGGTCGACAAAACGACAGAGGCGCTGGCCATACTGCGGGCGGCCCATCCCGAAATTGACGCTGACGGCGAATTTCAGTTCGACGCCGCGTTTGTGCCTGAGATCGGTGCCAAGAAGGCCCCCGAGTCGACCAGCGCGGGCCAGGCCAATGTGATGATCTTTCCCAATCTCGACGCCGGCAATATCGGCTACAAGATTGCCCAACGTGTGGGCGGAGCCAAGGCCATCGGCCCGGTTCTGCAGGGGTTGGCGCGACCGGCCAATGACCTGAGCCGGGGCTGCGTGGCCGAAGACATCGTCGACATCATCGCCGTGACCGCGGCGCAGGCCATCGCGCTGGACGGCTAACGCCCCTGCCCGATCATGAGAACGGCCCCGAGGTTTTGCCTCGGGGCCTTTTTGTTAGGCTGCTCGACTGTGGAGATCGGTTCTCCGAAGCTCCACCACTTCGCGTCTGGAAAGCCCCCACTGGCGGCTTCCCAGACCAGCGCTCACCCCTTCCCACGCCAAGGGATCAAGATGCGCTCAAGCCAGCGCATGAACATCTCGATCCCAAAGCCGATGACACCGATGATGATGATACCGAGCACCACAACTTCGGTCTGCAGGAAGTTTTTCGCGATCAGAATCATCGAGCCGAGGCCCTGATCCGCCGCCACCAGTTCCGCGGCGACCAACGTGCCCCAGCACACGCCCATCGCGGTCCGCAACCCGGTAAAAATCTCCGGCAAAGCATTGGGCAGGATCACATGGCGCAAGACCTGCATCTTTGACGCGCCGAGCGAATACGCGGCGTGAACCTTAGAGATCCGAACCGAGCCAACGCCGGAGCGCGCGGCGATGATCATGATGAAGAGCGCCGCGAGGAACAGCAGGAAGACCTTTGCCGTCTCATCGATGCCCAACCACAAGATCACCAGCGGGATCAGCGCCAAAGGCGGGATCGGGCGCATGAACTCGACAACCGGGTCCAAAAGCCCGCGCCAAAACGAGCTGAGCCCCATGGCAAAGCCAAGCGGGATGCCGACCAACGCGCCAAAGAACACGCCCAGAAGCACCCGATAGACCGAGGTCCAAACATGCTCCCAAAGCGCCACGTTGCGGTAGCCATCGGCGATGAGCGAGAAGAACCGGTCGATCACCCCCGGGCGCGCCCGGTCGGGATCCGGCCAAGGATAGAGATCGCCCTCGATCGGCGGCCAGAAAATCGGGTCGATGAGGCCGGTCATCGTGGCGAGCGTCCACCCCCCAAAGAGCACCACCAGGGTTATGATCGACCAGAACCGCCCAGAATTCACTGCCGAGGCATCACCAAATTTCACGGTCTTTTGCCGGGTGAAGCTATTATCGGCCAAGCCAAGCCAGATCATCATCTGACTGGGCGAGCTTTGCGGCTCACCGGTGGGCGGGGTCTGATCTGTTTCAGAGCTTTGATCGGTCATCACGCATGTCCCCCGGCCATAATGTCTTCTTCCATGCTCCAGATCATGTTCAAGATCTCCTCGCGGTTCTCCACGAATTCATGACCCGCCTTGATCTCGCGCGCATCGCCCTCCACGCCTTGATCGGCAAAGGGCAGATCATAGACTTTGTGAATCCGCCCCGGGCGTGGGGCCAGGACCACCAGCCGTTCGCCGAGAAACAACGCCTCCTCCACCGAATGGGTGATCAGAATGATCGTCTTCCCGGTCTCTTTCCAAAGCTTTAGGACCAGGCCTTGCATCTTCTCGCGGGTCAGCGCGTCCAATGCGCCAAGCGGCTCATCCATCAAGATCACGTCTGGATCATTGACCAAGCACCGCGCTAGGGCGACCCGCTGCTGCATACCGCCAGAAAGCTGATAGACCGGCTTCGGCCCAAAATCCTTGAGCCCGACCACGTCCAGCATATGCTGCACATGGTCCTTGGCCTCGGCGTTGTAGACACCCCGCATTTTCGGCCCGAAGGAAACGTTTTCCTCCACCGTCATCCATTCAAACAAGGCGCCCTGCTGAAACACCATGCCGCGTTCGGCATCGGGGCCTAAAACCTTGTGGTCATTCAACAAAACCTGCCCGTTGGTCGGCGCAAGAAAGCCCGCGACGATGTTGAGCAGGGTTGTTTTGCCACAGCCCGATGGGCCGAGGATGCTCATCAATTCGCCCGAGTTCAGTTCAAGCGAGACATCTTTCAGCGCTTGGATGTGCCCGCCATCGGGCAAATCGAAGCGCATAGAAATATTCTGGATGGATAATTGTGACATGGCTGCTCCCTCGCCAAAAACGAGCGGCCGAATGGCCCTGGCCGCTCGTCTCTTTGGGTTAGTTGACGAAGTTTGCGTTGACCGTCGAAGAGTAGTCATCCAGCGCCACGTCAAGCTGCCCCTGCTCGACAAAGAAATCCGCCACTTCTTTCATGAAGGCCTGCACCGTTCCGCCAAGCCAAGCCTCCGATGCCTGATCGGCGCTGGAGGGGAAGGAGAACATGCCCAGCATGTTTTCAGTTGCGGCAAGGTCCATACCAGCGGCACCCGCAATTGTTTCCACATAAGCGCTCGGATCGGCGGCATAGGCCAGGTTGGCCTCATCCGTTACATCCATGAACGCTTGCAGCAGGTCGGGATGCTCAGCCGCGAAATCCGAGGTCACCGAGATCACATCGAAGACGCGGATGCCGATGGCTTCCTGCTCCGCCGCTGTCATCAGCGGCTCGCCATACTCCATCATCCGCTGCAAAGCGCCGCCAAAGGCGCAGCCGACGGCGACATCACCACGAGCAAGAGCCACCGCAGCATCAGCGCCGTTCATCTGCACGAAATTCACGTCATCCGCGTTCACACCCAGATGGTCGAGCATCCGCAGCAGTTTGTAGTGGGTCACGTTGCCGATCGGCGTCGCGATGGTCTCTCCAACAAGCGCTTCCGCAGCGTTTTCTTGGGTCACACCTGCATCCATATGCACGACGCAGTTATCAGCCTCGGCGTAGCTCACGGCCACACCGACCAGTTCCAGCGGCAACCCGTTGGACACGGCGACCACAAACGGCACCAGACCTTGCGAGAACGCGATATCCACGTCACCCGAGGCCATCGCCTGGGTCATTTCATTGCCGTTGCCGAAGGCGCGCCATTCCACATCGACGCCCATACGCTCCTGGTAGGTCTCTTCGACTTGCGCCACCTGGTTCGCGGTGGGCCATTCGAGGAAATACGCTACTGTAACCGTCTCTGCCGACACCGCGCTTGCTGTGAATGCAAGTGCAGCGGCGCCTGCCATCATTTTAAAGCCAGACATATTTATCAACTCTCCATGTTGGTGGCCGTATATTATTTTGGACTCTCGGCCATTGGATAGGAGGCTTGTCTCCGCAAGCCGCGCCTGACAGGCTCATACGGAACCTGCCCTTGCTATATATCCAAATCGCACGGGTTATAGGTCCAGGTGATCCAGCGTCCTGGCCTTATTCTTTTCCATAGCTGGAGGTATACGTGCTCGGGGCGCGGCGCGAGTTTCACCAAATCACATAGGAGGATGCCATGGCTTACGACTCGAGCACAAACTCGCTTGAAGCGCACTGGATGCCGTTCACGGACAACCGTGGTTTCAAAGAAGACCCGCGCCTGATCGTGCGCGCCGAAGGGGTGCATTTGTATGATCACCATGGCGGCCAGTTGATCGACGGCTCGAGCGGTCTGTTCTGCTCTCCGGCGGGCCATTGCCATCCGAAAATCATCGAAGCCGTGCATCAGCAGATGAAGGATTACACCTATGTGATGCCGTTCCAGGCCGGTCACCCCGCCAGTTTCGCGCTGGCCGAGAAGGTCTCGCGCCTGACGCCCGAGCCGATGAACCATGTTTTCTTTGTGAATTCCGGGTCCGAGGCCGTGGATACCGCGATGAAAATGATCATGGCCTATCATCATGCCCGCGGCGACATGCGGACCCGTTTTGTCAGCCGCGAGCGCGCCTATCACGGGGTGAATATCGGCGGTGTCTCCCTCTCGGGCATGGTAAAGAACCGCGACATTTTCCATGCCACGGTGCCCGGCGTGGTGACGATGCGTCACACCTGGAGCGAAGATGAGCTGTTTATCCCTGGTGGACAGCCGAAAAATAACGGCGTCGAACTGGCCAATGACTTGGAGCGGATCTGCGCCACCTATGGCCCCGGCAATATCGCCGCCGTCTTTGTTGAGCCGGTCGCTGGCTCCACCGGCACCTTGCCGCCGCCCGTGGGTTATTTGGAACGGCTCCGCGAAATCTGCGATCAGCACGGCATTTTGTTGGTGTTTGACGAGGTGATCACCGGCTTTGGCCGACTCGGCACCAATTTCGCGGCGCAGAAATATGGCGTTGAACCCGATATCATGACCATGGCGAAGGCGCTGACCAACGGCTCGATCCCGATGGGGGCCGTTGCCGTGAAGGACGAGATTTACGACACCGTGGTCGGCAGCAGCCCACGCGGCCTGACCGAGTTCTTCCACGGCTACACCTATTCCGGTCATCCCGCCGCCTGTGCCGCAGGTATCGCGATGATGGACATCCTGGAGGAGGAAAGCCTGATCCAGCGCGCCGCTGATCTGGCCCCCTATTTCGAAGAGGTGCTCTTTGCCGGGTTGAAGGACCACGAGATGGTCAAGGATATCCGCGTCGCCGGACTTATGGCCAGTGTCGAAGTCTTCCCCAATGGCGGCCCCGGCATGCGCGGCACCGCGCTTCAGAAAGAGATGTTCTGGGAAGGGCTCAGCGTCAAATTCACCGGCGACAACGCGGTTCTCGCGCCGCAATTCATCGCCGAGCGCGCCCATGTCGACGAGATCGTCGATAAGTTCCGAAAAACCCTCGATAAAACCACGGCTTAAAACATATGGCAGATTTCCCCTCTACCGCCCGCGTCGTCATCATTGGTGGCGGCGCGGTCGGCTGTTCGACGCTTTACCATCTGACGCAGGCCGGTTGGTCCGATGTGGTTCTTCTCGAAAAATCCGAACTGACGGCAGGCTCGACCTGGCACGCGGCCGGCAATTGCCCAACCTTCGCGGGCAACTGGACCATCATGGCGATCCAGGCCTATTCGATCGACCTCTTCTCGAGACTCGGCGACGAGGTCGGATATCCGATCAACTATCACCAAACCGGTGCCGTACGGATCGCCCATACCGACGAACGGATGCGCGAATTCGCGCATGTGGCTGACATGGCGCGCAGCCAGGGCCGCGTGATGGAGATGATGGATTTCAACGATCTGCGCGAGAAAATCCCGCAGATGGAACATCATGACCTGAAAGGCGGGCTTTGGGATCCGCTGGATGGCGATATAGACCCCTCGCAGCTGACCCAGGCCTATGCCACCGGCGCGCGGAAAGGCGGCGCGACGATCATTCGCGGCTGCCCCGTCACCGGCATTGACCGGCAGGGCGATGAATGGGTCGTGAAATTCGAAAAGGGTGAGATCCGCTGCGAGATCGTGGTCAACGCCGCAGGCTATTACAGCCAGGATATCGCGGCGCATTTCCTGCCCTTTGGCGGACGGATGATCCCGCAAGTGGTGATGGCGCACCAATATCTCGTTACCGAAGAAATCCCCGAGTTGGTCGACGCGCCGGTGATGCCGATGCTGCGCGACCCCGACAGCTCCTACTATCTCCGGCAGGAGAAACACGGGCTGCTGCTTGGCCCCTATGAAAACGGCGGGCGCATTCATTGGCAATCGGCCGATGACCCACGCCCCGATGATTTCAGCTTCCAGCTTTACCCGGATGATCTGGAGCGGATCGAGAGCTATATCGAGGATGCCTGCGAACGCGTGCCCGTTCTGGGGTCGGTCGGTTTGCAGCGCGTGATCAATGGCCCGATCCCCTATGCGCCGGACGGTTTGCCGCTGATCGGGCCGATGCCGGGCGTGCCAAATGCGTTCGAGGCGACCGCCTTCACCTTTGGCATCGTGCAATCGGGTGGCGCTGGCAAGCTGCTGGCGGATTGGATTGTCGAAGGCGAGCCGGAATGGGATGGCTGGTCCGTCGATCCGCGCCGTTTCACCGGCTATGCCGATCAGGATTACGCCAACGCCAAGGGCAAGGAGATTTACGACCACGAATACGCCATGGGCTTCCCGCACTACAACTGGCCAGAGGGACGGAACAAACGGCTTTCCGCCATCCAGCCGAAACTGGCTGATATGGGTGCCGTATTCGGCGCATTTTCGGGCTGGGAACGCCCGGTCTGGTTTGCGGAACCGGGCGACAACACCGACCCGGAGGATTGCGCGACTTGGGACCGCGAAGGGCCGTGGTATAAGGCCGTTGCGCGCGAGGTGGCACATGTCACCGAAAAGGCAGGCCTCCTCGATCTGACCGGCCTCACGCATTATCACCTAACGGGCGCGGGCGCGGCGGAATGGCTGGAAGGCCAAATTCTTGGCAAAGCACCGAAGGTCGGGCGGACGAAACTCGGCTATTTCGCGACGCCCAAGGGCCGGTTTGCCGCCGAGATGACAATCACCCGGCGCGGGGAGGAGGATTTCCTCCTGATGACCGCGGCGGTGGCCGAATGGAAGGATTTCGAGCTTCTGAAAGCCACCCTGCCCGCCGGGCTGACACTGACCAATACAACCGATGACACGGTGGTCATGCTGGTCACCGGCCCCAATGCGCGCAAAGTTCTAGAGGGCGCGATCGAGGCCGATCTCGAGAAAAGCTGGCTCAGCCATCAGACGGCGCAAGTAAACGGCCAGCCCTTCGACCTCCTGCGGCTCTCCTTTGTGGGCGAGCTTGGTTGGGAGTTACATATGCCGAAAGAGATCGCAGCCGCAGCTTTCGACACGATTATGGCGGCGGGTGCGGCCCATGGCCTGAAACCCTTCGGCATGTATGCGATGGAATCGATGCGGATCGAGAAGGGGTACATGCATTGGGGCAATGACCTGAACGCCGATTACACGCTGGCCGAACTTGGCGCGCCGCTTGCGGGCGAGGCCGATCGCCGGATGGTCTCAATGGTGGTCGAGCCGGGCGAACGCGACGCGCCAGGGTTGAGCTCGATCTGGCAAAACGGCACCCGGGTCGGCCTCGTCAGTTCCGCCGCCTATGGCCAACGGACTGGCCAGGCCATCGCGCTTGGCATGGTGGATCGCGGCATTGAGGGTGAGGTGGAAATCGATGTCTTTGGAGAGCGTTTGAAAGCGATCATCCAACCGTCGATGACCCTCTATGACTCGACAAATGAACGGATCAAAGCATGAGCAAAGTTCCCTCCCATGCCCGTGTCGTCATCGTTGGTGGCGGTGTCGCCGGCTGCTCGGTCGCCTATCATCTGACCAAACTCGGTTGGACCGATGTGGTGCTTTTGGAGCGCAAGCGCCTGACCTCGGGCACCACATGGCATGCGGCCGGCCTGATCGCGCAGTTGCGCGCCTCAAAAAACATGACGCGGCTCGCGAAATACAGCCAGGAGCTCTATTCCGAGTTAGAGGCCGAGACCGGGATTGCGACGGGGTTCCGCCGCTGCGGCTCGATCACCATGGCGCTAACCGAGGCGCGGCGCGAAGAAGTGCTGCGCCAGGCCTCGATGGCGCGCGCCTTTGGTGTCGAGGTGGAGGAGATCACCGATACCGAAGTGAAATCCCGCTATCCGCATGTCAGCACCGATGGCATGACGGCAGCGGTCTATCTGCCGCTGGATGGCCAAGGCGATCCGGCGAATATCGCCATGGCGATGGCCAAGGGCGCCCGGCAACGCGGCGCGAAGGTGATCGAGAATGTGAAAGTCACCGGCGTGAGCCAAGAGGGCGGTCGAGTCACGGGCGTGTCCTGGGATCAAGGCGGCGAGACCGGCACGATCACTTGCGATCACGTCGTCAATTGCGCCGGCATGTGGGCCCGCGATTTTGGTGCCATGGCAGGTGTGAATGTGCCGCTTCAGGCCTGCGAGCATTTTTATATCGTCACCGAGAACATTCCCAATCTGACGCAGCTTCCGGTGCTGCGCGTCCCGGACGAATGCGCCTATTACAAAGAAGACGCGGGCAAGATCCTGCTTGGCGCGTTTGAACCGGTGGCCAAACCCTGGGGTCCGATCCCTGAGGATTTCGAATTCGACCAACTGCCCGAGGATTTCGACCATTTCGAGCCAATCCTTGAACAGGCCATCGAACGGGTGCCGATGCTGGCGGAGGCGGGCATTCATACCTTCTTCAATGGTCCGGAAAGCTTCACGCCCGATGACGCGTATCACTTGGGCCCTGCCCCCAATCTTGGCGGCTATTGGGTTGCGGCGGGGTTCAACTCCATCGGCATTCAATCCGCCGGTGGCGCTGGCATGGCGCTGGCGCATTGGATGGACACGGGCCTTGCCCCGTTCGATATCGGCGATGTCGACATCCAGCGCGCGCAGCCGTTCCAACGCAACAAACGCTACCTCAAGACCCGCGCCAGCGAGACACTCGGCCTGCTCTATGCGGATCATTTCCCCTATCGTCAGAAGGCCACTGCGCGGGGCATTCGTCGTTCGCCGCTGCACGAACATCTCAAAGCCCAAGGCGCCGTCTTTGGGGAGTTTGCCGGTTGGGAGCGCGCCAATTGGTTCGCCAATCCCGGTCAAGCGCCGGAATACGACTATTCTTGGGGCCGCCAGAACTGGTTCGACAATCAGCGCGCAGAGCATGAAGCGGTCCGCGAAGGGGTTGGGCTTTACGACATGTCGTCCTTTGGCAAAATCCGGGTCGAAGGCTGGGATGCAGAAGCGTTCCTGAATTTTGTGGCAGGCGGCGACATGTCTGTGCCGGTCGGTCGGATTGTGTATAGCCAACTTCTGAACGCAAATGCCGGGATTGAGGCCGATGTCACCATTACCCGGCTCAGCGAGACCGCCTATCTCATTGTGACCCCGGCTGCGACGCTCATCCGTGATCTGGCTTGGCTGCATCGCCATAAGGGTGACCACAGTGTCGTCCTCACCGATATGACCGCCGCCGAAGCGGTGATCTGTGTCATGGGGCCAAAATCCCGCGATGTGATGCGCGCGGTCAGCCCGGCGGATTGGTCCGGCAATGCCTTTCCCTTTGGCTGGGCCCGCGAGATCGAGATCGGTATGGGCCTCGCCCGTGCTCATCGCGTGACCTATGTGGGCGAGCTTGGCTGGGAGCTTTATGTCTCCACCGATCAGGCCGCGCATGTATTCGAAACCTTGCTTGAGGCCGGGGCCGCCCATGGGATGAAACTTTGCGGCCTGCACATGATGGACAGTTGTCGGATCGAAAAAGGCTTCCGCCATTTCGGCCATGACATCACCGGCGAGGATCATGTGCTTGAGGCGGGCCTCGGCTTCGCAGTGAAAACGGCCAAGCCGGATTTCATAGGCAGGGACGCGGTGCTCAGACGTAAGGATGAGGGGCTGCAAAGCCGCCTTTTGCAATTCCAACTAACTGAGCCAGAACCGCTTCTGTTCCATGCGGAGCCGATCCTGCGGGACGGCGAGATCGTTGGCTATATCACCTCGGGCAACTACGGCCACACGCTTGGGGCCTCAATCGGGATGGGCTACGTCCCCTGCCCCGGCGAAGCGGCGGCGGATGTGCTGGCCTCAAGCTATGAGATCGAAGTCGCCGGAGACCGGATTGCCGCCACACCCAGCCTGAAACCGCTCTACGACCCGAAAAGCGAGCGGGTGAAGGCTTAGCGTTCGGCCAGTTGCGCCCGGATTGCGGCGGCGATAATCTGAACGCCATCGGGAATGCGTGCGGTGGGGATTGTTGAGAACCCCACCCGGATCGTGTTTTTGGGTGGCGCGTCGGACGCATAAAACGCTGATCCCGGCTCGATCAGCACATTTTTCTCGCGAAGATCGATGGCCAGTCGGTCGGCATCCAGCCGCTCCGGCCCTGTCAGCCATAAAGACGCGCCGCCAAAGGTTGTCGTCGCATCGTGGGTCAGAAGCCCTTCGGCCTGCAGCGCGCTGCGCAGAATTGAGTGACGCCGCTCCATCCGCGCCCGCATCCGTCGAGAATGGGCGTTGTAATGCCCGGCGGAGAGGAAATAGGCCACGGTACGCTGCGTCAAACCCGGCGGATGGCGCACCACCATGGTCCTCAGAGCGCGAGCGTGCTGCACAAACGGCTCTGGCGCCGCCAGATAGCCAAGGCGGAGCCCCGGAAAGACCGATTTCGAGAAGCTGCCGATATAGATCACCCGGGCCCGCTCATCGAGGGATTTGAGCGCTGGCAAGCTTGGGCTTTGATAGCTCATTTCATAATCGTAATCATCCTCGACAACGATGAAATCATCCGCCTCGGCCCGCTCCAAAAGCGCCTTGCGCCGCGCCATCGACATGGTGGCTCCTGTCGGCGCCTGATGGCTGGGCGTGACGAAAACCACGCTTGTGCCCGGCGGGATCAGATCAACGATCAAGCCTTCCTCATCGACGGGCACAGGCGCGATCTTCACCCCCATCGCGGTCAGCAGGTTGCGCAGTTCTGGATAGCCTGGCTCTTCCATCACCATCGTGCCGTCTGGATCTTGCCCGCGCAACACACGGGCGGCGAGCCAAAGGGCGTTTTGAGCGCCGGTCGTGACCAAAACTTCGGACATTTCGGCCGCCACGCCCCGGCCGGAGATGCTGCGTTTGACGATTTGCTCCAACAGCATCGGGTCATCACGGTCTGCCGCATCATCCGCCACCCGCTCGAAATACCGTTTGCCCAGCGCCTGACGAACGCAGTCGCGCCAGTCATCCACCGGGAAATGCCGCAAATCCGGTTCGCCAAAGATGAACGGGTATTGGAAGCGCCGCCAGTCTTCGGTCTTGGCCTGATTGCCCAGCGCCGCTGGCGGAGGCCCCAAGCGCGCCTGCCAATCCAACCGCTGATCCGAGCCCGGTGTCGCCGTCCCGACCGTGTCGCGCCGATTGGGGGCGTCATCCGCCACGAAAAACCCACTGCGCGCGTGTGGCACGACATAGCCGGACGCGACCAGGGCGTCGTAAGCCAGACTGACCGTGATCCGCGAGATTCCCAGATGGCGCGCCAATGCGCGGGTGGCAGGCAGACGATCACCTGGGGAGAACCGGCCATCCCATATGGCCCGCGTGATCGTCTCTTTCAGTCGGGTTTGCAGCCCCACCGAATGATCCTCGGACAAAAAGATATGATGCTCCGAGATAACGGCCACAGATACCCTTTCCAGCACTTAGGACTGGCTAAGAACATGCTCTGTCAGAAGAAAAACCGCAAGACATCGGCACGGCAGTCGTCTTTTGCCGATCACGTCGAGTAATCGTCGATCAATGGGCTCGGTTTGGCCAGTTTCCGCAAGTCGTCCAAATCGGTGATCCTGACCTTTTGGCCATCGATTTCGACGCCATAGGGTCTCAGCGCTTTAATCGCACGTGAGAGGTTTTCTGATGTCATGCCGAGAAACGAGGCCAACCGGCGCTTCTCCAGGTTCAGATCATATTCCAGCGCGTGGCCATTGGTTTCATGACCCCGGATCAAGAAATTCGCCAGCCGTTCAATCGAGCTGCGTAGTTTGAGGTTCTTGGTGTTCTTGATGACCGAGCGATAGCATTGCGCCAGCTCTGTCACCACGGCGCGGGCAAACTCGCTATCTGTCTCAAACACATCCCGGACATCCATGGATGGGATCAACACAACCCGGCTCTTCTCCATCGTCCGCGCAGACATCAGATAGGGCGCGTCCTTGATTGTGGCCGCCAAAATGAAAGTTGAAATCGGGCGCACCGTAGCCATAGTCGTATTCCGTCGGTTCCAACTCGCGAAGAGCTCGACACTGCCCGAGATCACGACATGCAGAAAATCCGACCGGTCACCCTCAGTGATGAGCTCCACCTGCGGTGGAAAGGTCTGCACATAGGCACCGCGAAACAGCGCGTCGAAGCTTTCCTGTGCCATATCTTCAAACAGTGGCAGGGCCCGAATCTCGGGCAGGTCATGAATGGGCATCAAGGGCTCGCAAGACAGTGATTGACGATTGTCGCCTGACTACTTGATAAATATCAATCAATCGATACGCAATTCTTGAGTGGGAACTTGACCCCAGTTTTCGCTCGACACAACAGTTTTCGGTAATCCATTTATTTTAAAAGAAAAATCCCGGTTTTTGATCCGGATCAAGTCGGAATGCCGAGTTTAGGCGCCTCCTTGGGCAAGCACCCGCATCGCAAAGCGGGAAGGGACAGACCTAGGAGGACACAGATGGATGTCATGATCGCCTACGACCATTCGCGCAACGCGCGGATCACACTTGAGGTCGTCAAGGAAATGTTCGCATCCGCCAAGCCCAGCATCACGCTGATCTCGGTAATCGAAGATGTCGGCAGCGCCACGGCAGGTGCCGATGACATGTTTAATGAGCAATTTGCGGATCAGAAGACCGGCGTTGAAGCCGCCGCAGCCGAGCTGACTGCGGCCGGATTTTCGGCCCATGTGCTGATGGCCGAGGGGGACGCCCGCAAGATGATCTTGCGCGCGGCCGATGAGCGCCGCCCAGACCTCTTGGTCATGGCGCGCCACAGCCACAAGCCCGACGGCAATTTCATCACCCGCCGTCTCGACGCGCTGGTGGAAGAGTTCGACCACATGACCTTTGGGTCGGTTTCGGCCTTTCTCGCCCGCCGGGCGCAATGCCCGCTGCTGATTATTCCGACCGGTGCGGATTGATCCCCAACACACAGTGAAACGCCAGCCACTCTTTAAGCCCGACCGAGGTTAGAAATGAAAGTCTCAGACGTCTTCCGGTTTAAAAACCGGGAAATTCGGGCGCTCCACCTCACATGGATCGCCTTCTTCATCACCTTCTATGTATGGTTCAACATGGCGCCGCTGGCGTCGTCCATTTTGCGGTCCGCCGACTGGTTGACCCGGGACGATCTGCGGCTCTTCGCTATTGCCAACGTGGCCCTGACGATCCCGGCGCGGATCGTTGTCGGTATGGCGCTCGACAAATGGGGGCCCCGGCGAGTTTTCTCAGTCTTGATGGTCTCAATGGCCATCCCGACGCTGTTCTTCGCTTTCGGCGACACCCGTGAACAACTCTTCTTCGCCCGTTTGGTGATGTCCTCGGTCGGGGCCTCCTTCGTGGTCGGCATTCACATGACCGCCCTGTGGTTCAAACCGCGCGACATCGGCTTTGCCGAAGGTTTCTATGCCGGTTGGGGGAACTTTGGCTCCGCCGCTGCGGCGCTGACCATCCCGACGGTGGCCTTGTCGGTCTATGGCGGCGACGATGGCTGGCGCTATGCGATTGCCACCTCCGGCATCATCATGGCGGCTTACGGCGTTTTCTACTGGTTCGCCATCACCGATGGCCCGACCAAAGACACCCATAAGAAACCTCGGAAAGCTGCGGCTTTGGAGGTCTCCACCTATCGCGACCTTGGCCTGTTGATCCTCTTCACCATTCCCCTCATCGGGATTCTGTCGATCCTTGTCTGGCGGGTGCAGAACCTCGGCTATATCGACACGATGACGGCCAGCTTCTGTTATGCCGCAATCGTCGTGGTGGTGATCTACCAGGTCTGGCAAGTGCTGCGCGTCAACCTTCCGATCCTGCGCAAAGGCGTGCCGGAGGATGACCGTTATCCGTTCAGTTCGGTGGCGGCGCTTAACACGACTTATTTCGCCAACTTTGGCGCGGAACTGGCCGTGGTCTCGATGTTGCCACTGTTCTTTCAGGAAACCTGGGGGCTGACCCCGGTGACTGCCGGTATCATCGCGTCGTCCTTCGCCTTCGTGAACCTCTTCGCCCGACCGATGGGGGGCCTGGTCTCAGACCGGATGGGCAACCGCCGTTTCGTGATGCTGGCCTATATGCTGGGGATCGCCATCGGCTTTGCGCTCATGGGTCTGCTCGACAGCACCTGGCCGTTGATCATCGCGATTGCCATCACCATCGGCTGCTCGTTCTTCGTGCAAGGGGCCGAGGGGGCGACCTTCGGGATCATCCCGTCGATCAAGCGCCGCGTCACCGGCCAGATCGCGGGTATGGCAGGGGCCTACGGCAATGTCGGCGCGGTCTTCTACCTCTTCATCTTCATGTATGTCACGCCGTCGCAGTTCTTCTTCATCATCTCTGCTGGCGCCGCGATCAGCTGGTTGGCTTGCTACTTCCTGCTGAAAGAGCCCGAAGGCGGGTTTGGCGATGAATATGTGATCTCGTCGGTCGACAAAGCGATCGCTGACGAAGCGCGCGTTCGCCAAGAAACCGAAGCCGATCTGGCCACGATCTTTGCCGGCAGTGAACGGGTTGGATTGGCCGATCGCGGCACCGGTCTGACCGTCACGGCGCGGTTCAAGGACATGGATGACCTCCGCGAAGCCCTGGCCAAGCTGTCACCCGCTGGCGGCACGCCACAAACCCAAAAGTAACGCGATCTGCGGCCCGGGTCACTCCGGGCTGCAGGTTGACCCTCCACGCAAAAGCACAAGTCCAAGGAGACACACGTGGGACAAGACCTTAGAAACTACACCCCGGACGACGAGGCCTATTGGGCCTCCACCGGCAAGGCGATTGCGAACCGCAATCTCTGGATTTCCATTCCATCGCTGCTCTGCGGCTTTGCGGTCTGGCTCTATTGGGGGATCATCACCGTTCAGATGATCAACCTAGGCTATCCGTTTGAAAACTCGCAGCTCTTCACGCTGACCGCGATTGCGGGCCTGTCGGGCGCCACCCTGCGTATCCCGGCCACGTTCTTTATCCGCATCGCGGGCGGGCGAAACACAATCTTCTTTACAACAGCGCTTCTGATGATCCCAGCGATCGGCACAGGCATCGCGCTGCAAAACCCTGATACGCCGCTCTGGCAGTATCAGATACTGGCGCTTCTGTCGGGGATCGGCGGCGGTAACTTCGCGGCCTCGATGTCCAACATCTCGTTCTTCTTCCCCAAGAAGATCCAAGGCTACTCGCTTGGCATGAACGCCGGTTTGGGCAATTTTGGTGTGACCACGATGCAGATCGTGATCCCGCTGGTGATGACCTTCGGCCTCTTCGGTGGCGCGTCGCAAACGCTGGTTAACACGTCTGGCACACTGATCGGGCGCATCCCTGCAGGCACCGAGACCTATATCCAAAACGCTGGTCTGGTCTGGCTTCTGGCGCTCATCCCGCTGGCCTTCCTGGGTTGGTTCGGCATGAACAACATCCGCGACGAGCATGTCAGCCCCAACATCCCGAACCCAATCGGCGCGTTTAGCATCATCGGCTTCATGTATGGCATCGGCCTGGCCTGTGCGGGCTTTGGCCTCTGGCTGATGTTGCCAGCCGCGGTTGGCGGGTCCGGTTTCATGATCTCGAAATGGTTCGTGCTGCCCATCGTCATCGTTCTGACGGTGGCCGCGCTCCGGATGATCCCCGGCCAAGTTGGCCAAAACCTGTCGCGCCAATACAAAATCTTCGGCAACAAGCACACCTGGGCGATGACCATCATCTATGTGATGACCTTCGGCTCCTTCATCGGCTACTCCGCCGCGATGGGCCTGACGATCAAGGTGGTCTTCGGCTTCCAGCACATCATGGTTGATGGCGTCATGACCCATGATGTCGCGAACCCGAACGGGCCGTCTGCCCTGATGTTCGCTTGGATGGGGCCGTTTATCGGCGCATTGATCCGCCCCTTGGGTGGCGTCTGGGCCGACCGGGCTGGCGGCGCGAAAGTGACCCAGATCATCTCGGTCGTGATGGTCGGCTGTGCGCTCGCACTCGCCTACATCCTGCAGCAAGCCTACTCCTCGGCCACGCCTGAGACGTATTTCGTGCCCTTCCTGCTGATCTTCCTCTTGCTCTTCGCAGCAACCGGTATCGGCAACGGCTCGACCTTCCGCACGATCGCGGTCGCGTTCAATAAAGAACAGGCTGGGCCGGTTCTTGGCTGGACCAGCGCCGTGGCGGCCTATGGCGCCTTCCTCATCCCGCAAATCTTCGGGGAGCAGATGGGTGCCGGCACTCCGCAATACGCGCTCTATGGCTTTGCCGTCTTCTACACGGTCTGCATCGCCATCAACTGGTGGTTCTACCTGCGCCCCAATGCGTACATCAAGAACCCGTAAACCCTGATCTCCCCCGCCCGGAGATCCCCTTCGGGCGGGGCCGCGTAACCCCTAGGGAGCAAGAGATATGAGCCACCTGCTCGACAGACTGAACTTCCTCCAGTCCAAAGAACTGGACCAGTTCTCCAATGGCCACGGGCAAGTGACCCGCGAAAACCGCGATTGGGAAGACACCTACCGGAACCGCTGGCGGCACGACAAAGTCGTCCGCTCGACCCATGGCGTGAACTGCACCGGGTCCTGTTCCTGGAAGATTTATGTGAAATCCGGGATCGTCACCTGGGAAACCCAGCAAACCGACTATCCCCGGACGCGGCATGACCTGCCGAACCACGAACCGCGTGGCTGTGCCCGGGGCGCCTCCTATAGCTGGTATCTCTATTCCGCGAACCGGGTGAAGAACCCGCTGGTGCGCGGCCGGCTGATGAAGGTCTGGCGCAAAATGCGCGAGACGCTCAGCCCGATTGAGGCTTGGACCAAGCTGCAAGCCGATCCGATCCTGCGCGCCTCTTATGTCGAGACACGCGGCAAGGGCGGGTTTGTCCGCGCCACCTGGGATGAAGCGACCGAGATCACCGCGGCGGCCAACGCGTATACGGTCAAGACCTATGGCCCCGACCGCGTCTTCGGCTTCTCGCCGATCCCGGCGATGTCGATGATTTCTTATGCTGCAGGCTCGCGCTATCTGTCGCTTCTGGGCGGCGTCTGCATGAGCTTTTATGACTGGTATTGCGACCTGCCGCCGGCCTCGCCGATGACCTGGGGTGAGCAGACCGACGTGCCCGAAAGCGCCGATTGGTACAATGCGGGCTATCTCTTGGTTTGGGGCTCGAACGTTCCGCAAACCCGGACGCCGGATGCGCATTTCTACACCGAGGCACGCTATCGCGGCACCAAATCCGCCGTCATCTGCCCGGACTATTCCGAGGCGTCCAAATTCGGCGATGTCTGGCTCAACGTAAAGCAAGGCACCGATGCAGCGCTCGCCATGGCCTTTGGCCACGTGATCCTGCGTGAATTCCACCTGGACCGTCAGGCCGAGTATTTCGAGGAATACACAAGGAAATACTCCGACTTCCCGATGCTCGTGAAGCTCGAAGAGAAAGACGGGCGTCTGATCCCCGGCCGTTTCCTACGCGCGGATGATCTCGACGGCAAACTGGGGGAAGACAACAACCCCGAATGGAAAACCGTGGCTTATGACAACGCCACCGGCGGCTTGGTCGCGCCAAATGGCTCGATTGGCTATCGGTGGGGCGAAGACGGCGAGTGGAACCTCGAAGAACGCGCTGGTGAGGCTGAGACCGATCTGAAAATGTCGCTGATCCTCGACGATGATCATGACGATGTTTTGGGCGTCGACTTCCCCTATTTCGGCGCTGCGGCGACCGAGCAATTCACCACTGGTGACACCCGCCCCGATGTCCTGACCCGGCATATCCCGGTCAAGGTGGTCAACACCGCCGAAGGTGAGATCAAAGTCGCCACGGTCTTCGATCTGTTCTGCGCCAATTATGGCCTCGACCGGGGTCTGGGCGGCGATTGGGTCGCGTCCGACTATGCCGATGATGTGCCAGGCACCCCTGCCTGGGCCGAGAAGATCACCGGCGTTTCCGCCGATAAAATCATCCATGTCGCCCGGGAGTTCGCGCAAAACGCCGAGAAAACCCAAGGCAAATCGATGGTCATCATCGGTGCGGCGATGAACCACTGGTACCACATGGATATGAACTATCGCGGCGTCATCAATATGTTGGTGATGTGTGGCTGCGTGGGGCAATCGGGGGGTGGTTGGGCCCACTATGTGGGTCAGGAGAAACTCCGCCCGCAGACCGGCTGGCTGCCCTTGGCCTTTGCGCTTGATTGGGGCCGTCCGCCCCGGCACATGAACTCCACCTCCGCTTGGTATGCCCATACGGATCAGTGGCGTTATGAGCAGCTGACCTCGGACGAGATCCTCTCGCCCACCGCGCCAGAAGGCGACTGGGACGCAACGATGATCGACTATAACATCCGGGCGGAACGGATGGGCTGGTTGCCCTCGGCCCCGCAGCTCAAGACCAACCCGCTGGAGGTGGTGAAGGCCGCCGAAGCGGCGGGTCAGGAGCCCAAGGATTACATCGCTGCGCAGCTCACCTCCGGTGATCTGGAAATGTCCTGCGAAGACCCGGATGCGCCAGAAAACTGGCCGCGCAACCTCTTCGTCTGGCGCTCGAACCTTCTGGGCTCCTCGGGCAAAGGCCATGAGTATTTCCTCAAGCACCTGCTTGGCACCGATCATGGCGTTATGGGCAAGGACCTGGGCGAGGAAGGCAAGCAACTGCCAAGAGAGGCCAAATGGCACGACGATGCCCCGCGTGGCAAACTCGACCTTCTGGTCACCATCGACTTCCGGATGAGCACCACGGCGGTTTACTCCGACATCGTGCTGCCCACTGCGTCTTGGTACGAGAAAAACGACCTCAACACCTCGGACATGCACCCGTTCATCCACCCGCTGCAGGCGGCTGTGGACCCGGCCTATGAGTCCAAATCCGATTGGGAGATTTTCAAGGCGATTGCCAAGAAATTCCAAGAGGTTGCACCGGAAGTTCTCGGCAAGGAAACCGATGTCGTGGCCCTGCCGATCTTGCACGACACCCCGGGCGAGCTTGCCCAAGACCAGGTCAAAGACTGGAAGAAAGGCGAATGTGACCTGATCCCTGGCAAAACCGCACCGAACTATGTGCCGGTCGAGCGGGACTATACGGCGATCTATGACCGCTTCGTGGCGCTTGGCCCGCTGATGGACAAGCTTGGCAATGGCGGCAAAGGCATCGCCTGGAACACCGAACATGAGGTGCAGCATCTGCGCGATCTGAACGGTGTCTGGGAAGATGGCCCCGCGAAAGGCTGCGCCAAGATCGTCACCGATATCGACGCCTCGGAAGTGGTGTTGATGCTCGCGCCGGAAACCAATGGCGAGGTCTCGGTCAAAGCCTGGGATGCGCTTTCCAAGGCGACGGGCCGCGATCACACCCATCTGGCCAAGCCGAAAGAGGATGAGAAAATCCGGTTCCGCGATATCGCGGCACAACCGCGGAAGATCATCTCGTCGCCGACTTGGTCGGGGCTTGAAAGCGAAAAGGTTTGCTACAACGCAGGCTATACCAATGTCCACGAACTGATCCCCTGGCGCACACTCACGGGACGCCAACAGCTGTACCAGGATCACTTGTGGATGCGGGCCTTCGGCGAAGGCTTGATGTCCTACCGCCCGCCGGTGGATCTCAAGACCATCACCGATGACATTCACACCGATAAGGACAATCCGCATCTGGTGCTGAACTTCATCACCCCGCACCAGAAATGGGGCATCCACTCCACCTATACCGACAACCTGTTGATGCTGACGCTCAACCGGGGCGGTCCGGTGGTCTGGATCAGCGAGAATGACGCCAAAAGCGTCGGGATCGCTGATAATGACTGGGTGGAGGCCTATAACGCCAACGGGGCGCTCACGGCCCGCGCGGTTGTCTCTCAGCGGATGAAAGATGGCACCATCTTCATGTATCACGCGCAGGAGAAAATCGTGAACACGCCGGGCTCCGAGAAGACCGGCAACCGGGGCGGCATCCACAACTCCGTCACCCGGGCCACGCTGAAACCCACCCATATGATCGGCGGCTACGCCCATCAGGCCTATGGCTTCAACTACTACGGAACCGTCGGCGCAAACCGGGATGAGTTCATCGTTCTCAGAAAAATGCGAAAGGTCGATTGGCTCGACCAAGAGGCAACCAAATCGGAGGCAGCCCAATGAGAGTGCGCGCACAAATCGGCATGGTTCTGAACCTGGACAAATGCATCGGCTGTCACACGTGCTCAGTCACCTGCAAAAACGTCTGGACCAGCCGCGACGGCGTTGAATACGCCTGGTTCAACAATGTGGAGACCAAACCGGGCACCGGCTATCCCACGGATTGGGAAAACCAGGAGCGCTGGAATGGCGGCTGGACGCGGACCCGAGGGGGCAAGCTCCAGCCGAAACAGGGGGCCAAGTGGCGGATCCTGTCGAATATCTTCGGCAATCCCGATCTGCCCGAGATCGACGATTACTATGAGCCGTTCGATTTCGACTATGACCACCTGAAATCGGCGCCCGAGATGAAGGCGTTCCCGACGGCCCGCCCGTTCTCGAAACTCACCGGCGAGCGGATCGAGAAGATCGAGAAAGGCCCGAACTGGGAGGAAATCCTGGGCGGTGAATTCGCGAAACGGTCTCAGGATTACAACTTCGAGGGTGTCCAGAAGGAGATCTACGGGGAATACGAGAATACCTTCATGATGTATCTCCCCCGGCTCTGCGAGCACTGTCTGAACCCGACTTGCGCCGCCTCCTGCCCGTCCGGCGCGATCTATAAGCGTGAGGAAGACGGCATCGTTCTGATCGACCAGGAGAAATGCCGGGGCTGGCGGATGTGCGTCTCGGGCTGCCCCTACAAGAAGGTCTATTACAACTGGGAAAGCGGCAAATCCGAGAAATGCACCTTGTGCTACCCGCGGATCGAAAGCGGCAACCCGACGGTGTGTTCTGAAACCTGCGTGGGGCGGATCCGGTATCTCGGCGTGATGCTTTACGATGCCGATAAGATCGAAGAGGCGGCCAATCAGGCCAACACAACCGATCTCTACGATGCGCAATTGGGCGTCTTCCTCGACCCCAATGATCCGGGCGTGATCGAAGCCGCGCGGGCCGATGGCATCCCCGAGGATTGGCTGAAATCGGCGCAGGAAAGCCCGATCTGGAAAATGGCAATGGAATGGAAAGTCGCCTTCCCGCTGCACCCGGAATATCGGACCCTGCCAATGGTCTGGTACATCCCGCCACTCTCCCCGATCCAAAACGCCGCCGAGGCCGGTGCGATTGGCGTCGATGGCGCGATGCCAGATGTCCGGTCTTTGCGCATCCCGCTGAAATACCTGGCGAATATGCTGACGGCAGGTGATGAGGCACCGGTGGCTCAGGCGCTGGAACGGATGCTGGCGATGCGCGCCTATATGCGGTCGAAAACCGTGGATGGCGTGATCGACGAAGGCATCGCGGCGCGGGCGGGTCTCTCCGGTCGGGTGATCGAGGACATGTATAAAATCATGGCCCTTGCCGATTACGAAGACCGGTTTGTGATCCCGACCACGCACCGGGAACAGGTCGAAGATGCTTATGACCTGCGCGGTGGCTGCGGCTTTACCGATACCAATGGCTGCTCACCCGGCATCAACAAAGGCTCGCTCTTTGGCGGGTCCAAGAAACCCCTAAAAATGCCGGAGGCGATGTAATGGACCGCACCTTAAAAGCCCTTTCGCTCATCCTCGGCTACCCGACCCGGGAGCTGCAGGAGGCGATGCCGGAAATCGGAGGCGTTCTGGCCTCTGATACAAGGCTTACCGCGGCGGCCCGCCGGGCATTGCGCCCGCTGGTCGAGGATATTGCCCAAAGCGATATCTATGACCTGGAAGAGCGTTTCGTGATGCTCTTCGATCGCTCGCGCACCCTCTCGCTCAACCTGTTTGAGCATGTCCATGGCGAAAGCCGGGATCGGGGCGGTGCCATGGTCAGCCTGATGGAGACCTATCGCGAGGCTGGGTTTGAACCCATGACCTCGGAACTGCCCGATCACTTGCCGGTCTTGCTCGAATTCCTGTCCACGCGTCCCTTCGTCGAGGTACAGGATACTTTGGCGGACGCGGCCCATATATTCCAAGCTTTGGCTGACCGGCTCGACCGGCGCGAAAGCCCATATGGTGCCGTGTTCGCCACTCTTTTACAGCTCTCCGGTCACAAAGCGGATGCCGCCGCTGTGGCCGAGCTGCTCGAAGAGCCCGAGACAGACCCCAATGATTTGGAAGCGCTCGACCAGGTTTGGGAAGAAAGCGAGGTCGTGTTCGGCCCCGACCCGAATGCCGGCTGCCCTCAAGTGCGTGAGATGCTCTCGCGCATGGAGCCCCCCGTACCCACCGTTCCGCAACACGCGGCCGAATAGGGAGAAAGAGACATGTTTTCGAACTTCAGCCTCGACTTCATCATCTTTGGAGTCATGCCCTATGTCGCACTGACCGTGCTGCTGGTGGGCACCATCGCGCGCTATGAACGCGACCCCTACACCTGGAAATCCAGTTCTTCGCAATTGCTGCGCCGCAAGCAGCTGATCCTGGGGTCCGTCCTCTTCCATGTGGGTATTCTGACGGTGTTTTTCGGCCACCTCTTGGGGCTGTTCACGCCGGTCTGGGTGCTGGATGCCTTGGGCATACCCTACGCCTTGAAACAGTGGCTGGCGGTTGTTGTTGGAGGCATCGCGGGGATTGTCGCGCTGATCGGGGCGACAATGCTGATGCATCGCCGCCTGACCGATCCGCGTATTCGAGCTACCTCCAGCTTTGCTGATATCGGCATTCTGGGCCTGATCTGGCTGCAACTCTTGATCGGGTTGCTGACGATCACGCAGACGATGCAGCATATGGATGGCGCCGAAATGGTCCGCTTCATGACCTGGTCGCAAAGCGTGGTGACCTGGAACCTGAACGCCTGGCTTATGGTTGTGGATGTGCATTGGCTCTACAAGATCCACATCTTCCTGGGCCTGTTGATCACCATGCTCTTCCCGTTCACCCGGTTGGTGCACATGATCTCGGCCCCGATCCGCTATCTCTGGCGGCCCGGCTATCAGGTGGTGCGCTCGCGCCGTCAAACCTCCTTGCCGGCACGGTCGGCCAAACCTCAGACGCCAGCGGAGTAAGGCCCGATGAGCACTGCCCTTTTTCCCGATCTAATCGTCAACGGCGAGCTGGTGCCCCAAGCCCAGATTGCCGCCGAGGCGCAAAACCATGCCGCGCCGAAAGGCAAGCCCGGCATCGCCTGGCGAAAAGCGGCGCAGGCCGTGGCGATCCGCACGCTTCTGTTACAAGAGGCGGCACGGCAAGGCCTGACACCCGCGCCGGAAGAGATCGGGCCGGGGCAGTTTGAAACCGAAGAGGAGGCCCTGATCCGGGGCCTTCTCGACACCGCCGTCGTGGCGGACGCCCCCGACGAAACCGACATCAAAGCCGAATGGGAGAAGGATCCGGACCGGTTCAAGACGCCGCCGCTTTGGGAAGTGTCCCATATCCTCGTCGCCTGCGACCCGCGCGACGAAGAGATGTGCGAGATGGCCCAGAAACGGGCCGCAGGTCTGATTGAGCTGGCCCTTGAGACCCCAACAAGCTTTGCCAAGCTGGCCCGCAACAACAGCGATTGCGGTTCGAAAGCGAATGGCGGCGCGTTGGGCCAGCTTGGCCCGGGCGACACCGTGCCGGAGTTTGAGGCCGCTCTGCGCGGTATGGATGAAGGTGAGATCACGCCCGAGCCTGTTCTGACCCGGCATGGCTATCACATCATCCGCATGGATGCGCTTGGTACGCGGAAAACCCTGCCCTATGACGCCGTGCGGCCAAAAATCTCTGAGGCGATGGAAAAGGCCGCTTGGACCCGTGCGGCGCAAGCCTATGTGAATGACCTGGTGGCAGGGGCCGAAATCACTGGTGCCAACATGGCGCCGATCTGAGCCTGCCAACCGGATGACGGCCATGCTATCTTCAACCCAACCCCGGCCGCCGCGAGACACAGGCTTTGACGCCGAAGGGTTGGCGACGCTCCGTGCTTTTGGCAATCTGTAAGAACGAGGATTGATATGAACATCGCATACACCATAGCGCCCGGACGCGGCGATACAGATCTGCTTTTGGCGGGCGTCGCCGCCCGTCTGGCCGCGTGCGGCGTAAAGGCCGCAGGCACCGTGCAGATCAATACTGATCGCGAAACCTGCCATGCCTGCGACATGGATGTCCGCGTTCTGCCCGATGGCCCGGTGATCCGCATCTCGCAAGACCTCGGCAAAGCCTCGCGCGGCTGTCGGTTAGATCCAGAGGCCTTGGAACAAGCCGTGGCGCAGGTTCAGACCAATCTCGGCACAGGCGTCGACCTTCTGATCGTCAACAAGTTCGGCAAGCACGAGGCCGAAGGGCGCGGGTTTCGCCCGGTGATCGCCGAAGCCCTGGAACTGGGATTGCCGGTTTTGGTCGGGTTAAACACGTTGAACCAAGCCGCGTTTATGGAGTTTACCGCCGATCTCGGCGAGGCCTTGCCGCCTGAGGAAGCCGCACTTGTGGACTGGGTCAAAGCGCATTTGGCGGCAGAGGCTGCCTGAGCGGCCTCTTGTTCATTCTGCAACCCTGACCGATTGCGCGTTTTGCGCCCCTAGGCAGCGGGCCCGCCCGCGCCTATAACGCGCCGGAGATCAGAACCGGAGGCGCCCCAATGCGCAGCGCAGAGATCAGCCGCAAGACGGCAGAAACCGATATCCGTGTCGAGATTAATCTCGACGGCACGGGGGTTTATGACAATCAGACCGGCGTAGGCTTTTTTGACCATATGCTGGATCAACTGGCGCGCCATTCGCTGATCGACATGAAAATCCGCTGCACCGGCGATCTGCATATCGACGATCACCACAGCGTCGAAGATGTCGGCATCGCCCTTGGCCAGGCGCTGACCACCGCCCTAGGCGACAAACGTGGCATCCGGCGCTATGGTGCCTGCCTTTTGCCGATGGATGACGCTTTGGTGCGCGCCGCGCTTGATCTGAGCGGGCGGCCCTATCTGGTTTGGCATGTGGAGATGCCCACCGCGAAGATCGGCGCCTTCGACACCGAACTGGTGCGCGAGTTTTTTCAGGCGTTTTCGACCCATGGCGGGATCACACTGCATGTGGACCAAATCCACGGGATCAATAGCCACCACATCGCCGAGGCGGCATTCAAAGCGGTCGCGCGGGCCTTGCGCGAGGCGGTTGAGACCGACCCGCGCAAGGCCGATGCCGTGCCGTCGACCAAGGGCAGTCTCTGAGCATATGACCACTGTTTTAATCGACTACGACAGCGGCAATCTGCATTCCGCAGAGAAGGCGTTTCAACGCATGGCGCGCGAAGGTGGCTATGAGCCGGTGATTGTGACCGACCGGCCCGAGGATGTGGCACGTGCGAGCCGCGTTGTGCTGCCCGGTGACGGGGCGTTTCCGGCCTGCCGGCGTGGCCTGCAAGCGATTGACGGGCTGGAAGAGGCCATTGTCGAAGCTGTCGAGACGCGCGGCGTGCCGTTTCTCGGCATCTGTGTGGGCATGCAGATGCTCGCCTCTTGGGGGCGGGAGTATGAGGATGTCGCGGGGTTCGGTTGGGTCCCGGGCGAGGTGGTCCGCATCAACCCTTCAGAGCCGCGGATGAAAGTGCCGCATATGGGCTGGAATGATCTGGTGATCGATCAAGCCCATCCGGTCTTGGCCGGGCTGGAAACCGGCAATCACGCCTATTTCGTGCATTCTTATCATATGCAGGTGGCAGAGCCGGGCGACCTCTTGGCGCATGTGAATTATGGCGGGCCGGTGACCGCGATTGTCGGACGGGACAATGTGGTTGGCACACAGTTCCATCCGGAAAAGAGCCAGCACGCGGGGCTACGGCTGATTTCAAACTTTCTGGGTTGGGCGCCCTAGGGCTTGCGCCGGTCCGTATCGGACCGACGCGGTGGCGCGGTGCGGCTCAGGCCCCTTTGGGGCCATCGCCACACCGCATTGCCATGAACTTGATGGAACCGCTCAGTTCACCCGCTGCCAGCGTCCGCCTTCGCGGCACACGGCCCCACCCATAACGCAGCCCGAAACGACCAATTGATCGCCGGAGAGCTGCAAGCGCGAGCGATAGGTGCGGTCGCGATCCGGCGAATAGAGCCGCCCGCGATATTCGCCACCGCCCTCGGGCATCGTGTCCCAGATGATTTGACGCCCAACATTCTCCGAGGTCATCGTCGCACCCGAGGCATCAAAGGCTTCAATCAGCGTCCCGCAGAGCGCCGCGCCGCATTGTTGCACTTGGATGATCCCGGTATTGCCATTGTCGTCCGGTGCCGTCCGCCAATTGCCGATAAGATCGTCCGCGCGCGCCATGCCAGTCATCGCGAGGCTGGCGGCAGCCGCCAAAATGAGATGTTTCATGATCGTCTCCTCCCACAGATTGGCAAGATGGTGAGGCATGGGTGGCCCCTATGGCAAGCCTGACGTTGGGGTCACTTGGGTCTCTGACTTGGCAATCTCCCCCCGCTGCGCCAAAAGGGCGGCGCTGAATCGACTTAGAAGGCCCCGCGTCATGATCCTATACCCCGCCATTGATCTCAAAGACGGCCAGGCCGTACGCCTGCTGAAGGGCGATATGGAGAAAACCACTGTTTTCAACGACGATCCCGCCGCTCAGGCCCGGGCGTTTCAGGATGCAGGTTGCGCCTGGCTGCATTTGGTCGATCTGAACGGCGCATTTGAAGGCCAGCCGGTCAATGGCGCGGCGGTCGAGGCGATCTTGGCAAAAACGGACGTCCCCGCGCAGCTTGGTGGCGGCATTCGCGATATGGCAACGATCGAGATGTGGCTGAGCCGGGGCATCGCGCGGGTGATCTTGGGAACTGTTGCAGTAGAGAACCCCGATCTGGTGCGCGCGGCGGCTCGTGCCTTCCCCGGGCAAGTGGCGGTCGGCCTGGATGCGCGCGACGGGCGCGTGGCGACCCGGGGCTGGGCCGAAGAAACCGACATGATGGTCACCGATCTGGCGAAAAGCTTCGAAGATGCGGGCGTGGCCGCGATCATCTATACCGATATCAACCGCGACGGCGCGATGCAGGGGCCGAACGTGGCCGCAACCGCCGATCTCGCGCGGGCCACATCCATCCCGGTGATCGCGTCGGGCGGGGTTTCGTCGCTCACCGATCTCATCGCCCTTCGCGACACGGGCGTGATCGCGGGCGCAATCTCGGGCCGGGCGCTTTACGATGGCGCGCTGGATCTGGCGGACGCCCTGGCTCAGTTGGCCTAAACTCACACCCCTTGCCTAGGTGCCGTTGCCTCGGAGTTATTCGAGTCGTTCCATAGTCATGCCGCATTCAGTGTCCAGAGTGACTCGTTGAGAACTCCGGCAACTTGGCCCATAGCGCCCGCCGGATGAGGTGGGGGACGGCACATGGCCATTGGCGAAGCGGGCAAACTTTCGGCAAACACCTCTTTCGAGGGTGAGCCGATCGCGGTGACATTCACCGAGCCGCTGACCGACCCAGTCGTGGTCCTGACCGGGACCAATTTTGGGGGAAACAAATTCTCGATCCGTGTGTTGGACATCCAAACCAATGCGGACGGCGACGCCACTGGGTTCACCTTCACCATCGATGAATGGGAAAATCATGACGGCCGGCATCCGCGGGTTGAAGATTTCAACTGGCTGGCTGTCGAATCCGGCGTCCATACCTTGCCCGACGGTCGGGTGATTGAAGCGGGGCATAGCAGCGCCGACAGCAATGGCGAGACGGTAAGCTTGTCGGGCACCTTCGCCACCCCGCCTGTGGTCGTGACAACAGTCGCCTCGAATGATGGCACATCCTACACCGACAGTGACCCGTCGAACATTAACTCAAGCGGCTTTACCCTGACCGTGGAAGAGGCCGAGAGCCAAGATGGCGTTCACGGCCTTGAAGATGTTGGCTGGATCGCCATTCAACCCGGCGGCGATGGCACCGCCGGAACCGCCTTGAACACCGATACGGTGGACAGCTCGTGGGACGAAACCAGTTTGGGCGCGACCTTCACCGACGGCGTGGTGCTGGCCGAGACGCAAACCCGCGACGACACGGACCCGGGCAATGTCATCTTGCGCAACCAAGATGGCGACTCGGTCGATATTCGGTTTGAGGAAGACACTTCCGTCGATAGCGATGGCGGCCACGCGGCCGAGGGTGTTGGCATCGTCACCTTTGAAGACGGGCTGATCCTCTGCTTCACCGCGGGCACGAAAATCGCAACACCTCATAGCGACCGATTGGTAGAGGATTTGCGCCCGGGTGATCCCGTGCTGACCCGTGACAGCGGTGTTCAACTTCTTCGTTGGACATGTGCCCAACCTGTCGACGCGATTCTTCTGGCGGAAGAGCCGAGCCTCGCGCCGGTCCGGATTCCGAAGGACAGCTTTGGCACTGGCCTTCCCGCGATCGACACATGGGTATCGCCACAGCACCGGCTTCTGACAGGTGGCCCCGAGGCGGAGTTGCTATTTGGCGCGCGCGAGGTATTGGTGCCGGCCAAGGGCCTCTTTGCCGCTGATCCTCTGCCCCGGCTCACCTGCTATATCCATCTGTTGTTTGACCATCATGAGATCATCCTCGCCAATGATCTGCCGATGGAGAGCTTTCATCCCGGCGATATGATCGAAAGCACCCTGACGGGCGCCGCGCGGGAAGAACTCTTCGCCCTCGCCCCCGATCTGCGCACTGCGCCGAATGCATGGGGCCCAACCGCACGGCTCGCATTGCGGCCACGCGAGGCGGCCCTCTTGGCCGCCTAAGGCTTTTCTCCGGCGCGCAGCTCGGTTAGACCGCACCTATGTTGAAAACCCGGATCATTCCCTGCCTCGACGTCGCCGATGGGCGCGTGGTCAAAGGTGTTAACTTCGTTGATCTCGTGGATGCGGGCGACCCGGTGGAAAGCGCCCGTGCCTATGACGCCGCAGGCGCGGATGAGCTCTGCTTTCTCGACATCCATGCAACCCACGAAAACCGCGGGACGATGTATGATTTGGCCACCCGCACGGCGGAGCAATGCTTCATGCCTTTGACCATTGGCGGCGGCGTCCGCACGGTCGAAGACGTGCGCGCCTTGCTCTTGGCTGGTGCCGATAAGGTCAGCTTCAACTCCGCCGCTGTGGCCGACCCTGATGTGGTGGCGCGGGCGGCGGACAAATTCGGCTCGCAATGTATCGTGGTCGCGATTGACGCCAAAACCACGGCCCCCGGCACATGGGAGATTTTCACCCATGGCGGCCGCAAACCCACCGGCATCGACGCGGTGGCATTCGCCAAGACCGTCGCAGAGAAAGGGGCCGGTGAGATCCTCCTGACCTCGATGGATCGTGACGGCACACGCGCGGGATTCAACCTGCCCCTCACCCGCGCCATCGCAGATGCGGTACCGATCCCGGTCATCGCCTCGGGCGGCGTCGGGACATTGGATCATTTGGTCGAAGGCGTCACCGAGGGCCATGCCAGCGCGGTTTTGGCCGCGTCGATCTTCCATTTTGGCGATTACACAATTGGCGAGGCCAAAGCGCATATGGCCGCCGCCGGAATTCCGATGAGGATGTCATGACCGTTCTGGACCGTTTGGGCGCCGTCATCGCAGCGCGCAAAACCGCCGAGCCCGACAGCTCTTGGACCGCGCAATTGCTCTCCCGTGGCCCGGAAGCCTGTGCCCAGAAATTCGGGGAAGAAGCCGTCGAGGCAATTGTCGAGGCCGTGCGCGGTGATCGCGACGCTTTGGCCAGCGAAGGCGCGGATGTGCTCTACCATTTCCTGGTCATGCTGGCGGCGCGCGACCTGACGCTAGAGGATGTTCTGGCCGAATTAGAACAGCGGGAAACCCGGTCTGGCATTGAAGAAAAGGCAAGCCGCTGACCCTCTGCCCGCCTTTCGGAAAACGACCGACGTCTCAAGCGCCCTGGCCACGACCGCTATAGTTTCGAGCTGATCACCCCGGTTGCGAACCCACCCATCCGAAGCTCTCCGAAAAGCCGTTGATACTCGATTTTCGGGCAGCGGTTCTGGATTACCTGGACACCCACCGCCTCGGCCTTGGCCGCCGCCTCGGCATGGGTCACACCAATCTGCATCCAAATGGTTTTCGGCAGCGGGTTCATCGCCAAAGCCGCATCAACAATCTCTGGCACCGCTTCGGGGCGGCGGAAAATGTCCACAACATCCACCGGCGTGGTGATCTCCGCCAAATCGGCCACGACCGTCGCACCGAACAGGGTCTTGCCCGCCTGGACCGGGTTCACCGGGATCACCTCATACCCTTTCAGGTCCAGATACCGCGCCACATAATGGCTGGGCCGGATCGGGTTGGGTGACACGCCAACACAGGCAAACACCCGACTTTCCTTGAGGATTTTGCGCAGCAGATCATCGGAAGGGTTCTCGGTCATGCCGCCGACTTAGCATAGCAAAAAAGCGCCCGCAGCGAAAAAGCAGCGGGCGCAAGTCACGGAACGAGGGACAGTGATGGACGGGCGGTGTTCCGAACCGCCGCGTCATACGTTGTATTTAGGCAACGGGCTGCGACTTTAAAGGCAATCGCACGAATTTGTGATAATTGGCCTAGCCAAGTATCGTCGGCCAATTCGCCTCCCCCGCCGCGATCACGTCAGGCAAGCCCGCCAACCACAGCTCCCGCGCGCGCAGGCTCGCATTGAGGTACAAGCGGCCTTCATAGACCGACCATGCCTCCGGGACCGTCGGCGCGAGATAACCCAGAGACGCGGCATAGGCGCAGTAACCGCCAAAGGCCGGCGCATAGCGTTCGGGGTCGGCGACAAACATGTCGCGATTGGCGGCGGAAGCAAACTGCCAGCGCGCGCCCATCCAGTCATGGGCGAACTCCGCGCTGCCGGGGACCGGGCCGTTTTCGGCGAAATAGGCCACGGCGTCGCTGCCATTGATGGCGACACCGCCTTCGGCATAGACCGGCGGCTCTGCGGCAAAGGCGGCGGGGGCAAGGGTGATCAGCGGCGCGGCGGCGAATAGACCAAGCGTGGTGCGGCGGGTCAGCATAATGAAACTCTCCGTGTGGGTGTGTCGCCCCAATATGCCGCCGCGAAATAGCCTGTGACATCCCCCCTGACGCAAGCGTGAAGCGTCGTGTGCGCCGCCGAGCATCTAGTCGAAAATGTCCTCCACCAGATCGAACGCCTCTTCAAACGCCTTCTTCCACATGGGCTTGCGCCGCTTCTGCTTGCGCTTGGCATGATGGCGCGGCGGGCCATGGACGTAATCGACATAAGGCGACGGCTGCGGCCTGCTCCGCTTGACCTCATGGCTGTCGCTCTTTTTCAAAGCCTTCATCTCATGGATCGGCGCACCGCAGGAGGCGCAGGCCAGCTCATGCCCATCCCGCGCTGTGAGTTTCAGCAAGGTCCGGGACCCGCAATAACAACAGGTGCCGATTTTCGTTCCTTTGGGCATCAGCGATTATCCTTTCGACACCGCATATAGGGAGACTGCCGCCGCATTTGAAACATTGAGCGAACCAAAATCGCCCGCCGCCGGAATCCGCACCAGATGATCGCAGAGTTCCCGAGTCCGTTCGCGCAGACCCGGCCCCTCCGCGCCCAGCACAAGCGCCACGGGTTTGCCAACATGCTCAGCCGCTGCCGCACCGATCTCGGCCGTGCCCTCACCGTCGAGCCCAAACAGGACATAGCCAAGCTTCTTCAGCTCCAGCATCGTGTCGCCAAGGTTTTTGACCCGAATGTAAGGCTGACGCTCCAACGCGCCCGAGGCGGTCTTGGCCAGCGCCCCAGTCTCCGGCGCCGAATAGCGCGACGGGGCAATCACAGCGCGCGCGCCAAACACCTCGGCCGAGCGCAGAATCGCGCCCACATTATGCGGATCCGTCACCCGGTCGAGCAGCAACAAGAGCGGCGCCCCCGCGCCAGAGACTGCGATCTCGGCCAAAGGCCCCCAATCCAGCTGCTTCACCTCGAGCGCGGCCCCTTGATGGACCGACCCGGGATCAAGCGGCACGGGGAACTTGCGCGGATCGGCCATCTCAGGCTCAACGCCCCCCGTTGCGATCGCGTCCCCTAGCTTGTCAGCCGCGTTCTTGGTGACCACCAGCCGCAATTTCTGCCGCGCCGGGTTCATCAACGCATCCCGCACCGCATGCAGCCCAAAAAGCCATATGGTCTCTGCGGCTGCGGCGCGCTTCGCCTGCTCTTTTTCGATCACCCAGGTGGGTTTCTTGGCCATGGTGGCACCTCCAGCGCGGACCTTGCGTCGCGCCCGACGGGAGTGCAAGCTAAAGCCTCTCCCAAGTTAAGGGCCAGCTCATGATCTCTCTTGCGCTTCTGAAGATTCCGGTCACCGATCTGCACCGCGCGCGATCGTTTTATACCGCGCTGTTCGAGACCGAGCCGGTGTTTCACAGCACGGAATATGGCTGGACCCAATTCATGCTCGGGAAACTGCCTATTGCCCTCTACACGCCCGGCGCAGGCGGTGGCGCAGGTGTCCCCGGCCACGACTTGGATTTCCAACTGACGAGCCCCGATCTTGAGGCGTTGAAGGCGCAAATCCTGCCACATGCGCCCGATGCCGCCATCCATAAAAACGCCGATGGCAGCCAATCGCTTGAGTTTCGCGACCCTGATGGCAACGGGTTGAAGATAATGGCGCGAGTTGACCCTTGACGCCCCCCGCCGCGCCCGATATTTCGCGATCCGTTGGGCGACAGGCCGCAAGGTGTGGCAGGGGACTGTAACTCCCTCGCGGAGACGCACGCCTGGTTCGATTCCAGGGTCGCCCACCATTATCCCCGTGACCGCTGACTTAGGCCGCAGGTGGGCTACAATGGTGGGACACATAATTCGCCTTGCAGCTTGTCTGAGTAACGCCCGGTACAGCATTTTTATTACCGCTTTCCGGTTCTCTTGGCACATTACCCAGGACGAGAGTTACCTTTTGGCGCCTCAAGACTGCAGCCTACTGGAAGGCACCCTCGAACCTGTCCATCGGCTCTAACGATTTACTGATCCCGCCGCTTATCAGACCGGCCTTTAATGCAGCGCAATCGGGGCTTTGCGGACGGGGGAATCCGGATCCGTCAGACATCCTGCGAAAGCCACAAAAGCGCCCAGCACTTAGCAGGGGCGCCGCCTGCACTGCCCCGGCCTTCGGTCGACGTCGCAAAAGTGTAATGGGAATCGGCTAGCAGTGCACAGGTGTGCAATGCCGCATTCATCGCAGCTCATCTTCGCCTCGGAGGCAACATGACAATCCTGATCAGAACCACCGCAATCGCCCTCGCAACAGCCGCATTGGCCGGCAACGCCGTGGCAGAAAACCTCACCGTCACCGTATGGGCCGGCGGGTCCAATGATAGTGACAGCTATCGCATCGAAGCCATTGAGATGGCCGCCGACATCCTAGAACGCGAAGCCGCAATTCTGGGCGAAGAGCTGGACATTACCGTTGAAGGCCGATGGGATTTCGCCGGATGGGAAGAATTCAAACAGGGTGTGACCCTTGCCGCCGAAGCGGGCGACGCACCCAATATTGTGGTCACATCGCATCTCGATATAGCCCCTTGGAGCCAGGCGGGCTACATCGTGCCAGTCGAAGACTATCTGGATCTCGACGCCTGGCCGTTGAGCAATGTTTACCCAAACTTGATGGACATCGCGGCCTTTGACGGCGTCCAGTGGGGCGTGCCGCAGGACGCCGAATCTCGCCCCTTCTTCTATTGGATCGAAACCCTGGAAGCACTCGGCTATTCCGAGGATGATATCGACGCGTTGCCAGAGCAGGTTGCCAATGGCGAGTATACCCTGGCCAATGTTCTCGAAGACGCCACGCGCGCCGTGGAAATGGGGTTGGTTGAAGAAGGCTATGGCTTTTATCCGCGCGTCTCCAACGGGCCGGACTACGCGCAGTTCTACCAATCATTCGGTGGCCAAATGACCGACGAAGAAACCGGTCGTCTACTGCTGGACCGGGCCGCCATGACGGAGTTTTATCAGTTCTTCGTCGATGCGGTCGCTGCGGGTGTCACCCGGCAGAACCATATCGGAACCGATTGGGACCAGTGGTACAATGAGGTCGCGAACGGCCGCGCCGCGTTCTGGCACGGCGGCACATGGCATTTCGGCCGCTACATCCGCGAGGGCAACGACGATTTCTGGAACACCGTTCAGTTTTCGCTGATCCCAGCCGGCAACGATGCGGGTCGGCCCAACACAATCACCCATCCGCTGGTCTACCTGGTGACAGCGCAAGGCGATGACCGCGCGGAAGAAATCGCCGCTCAACTCGTGGCAATCGCGACGGAGCCTCGCCTGAACACGCTCCACGCGATCCAGTCGAACCATTTGGCTGTCGCCCGAGCGCAAGAGAGCATTGATCTGTATTCGGGTGACCGTTGGGCGGCGGAGGCCACCGAACGTTTGCTGGCATCGGCCAATGCGCAGCCCAACCATCTGCAATACGGCACTTTCTCGGAGGCGCTGTTCAGCGGATTGGAAGCGGCTTGGACTGGAGTCCAGACGCCCGAGGAGGCCGTTGCCGAAGTAGAGGCGCGGTTGCGCGCAACCCTGGGCGACGAACTTATCGTCCGCTGAAACCGACGATCAATCGGGGCGCGCGGGCTCTATCGGCGCGCCCCCATCTTGCCTGCGTCACCGGGGATAATCATGCGCAACCATTTGCTCGGCATTGGATTTCTCGCGCCCGCTATGTTGGTTGCGATCCTATTCTTTCTGGCACCTGTTATTCTGACGGTCCTGTTTTCCTTCACAAACATGTCGACCGCGACGGGGATTTCCGGCGGCGACTATATGGTGTCGCGATCCCAAATCCGCAGCCTTGAGGCGCAAGGGATTAGCGCGACCACGGTTGAGCAACTGGAAGCGGCCGGTTTCCAGATCACTGAGGCCGGATTGGCCCTCTTCGCCGATGATTTCGGTGAGGACCGTGCCGAGGAGCTTCGAGACGATCACTTGGGCGATACGTTTGACGCCCGCCGCGACCTTGAGCGGATTCTGCGCAACCTCGATAGCAATCCGATCCGCAGCACGCGCGAACGCAAAGCGGCCGCCGACCTCTTCGCCGTCACCATCTTAGGTGAACGGTTTGCCAGCGAGGCGGCCTTTCGGCAGGCCCTCGAGACGACCGGGATCGATCCCGCCGACCGCGACCTGCTCACAGAAGCCGCCTATACCGGCTGGACCTGGACGTCGGAAAATTTCTCGCTGTTATTCGAGCTGCCTTCAACCTGGCGTTATGCCCTCAACAGCGCATTCTACGTCACCTGCACCTTGCTGGTCAGTGTCAGTCTGGCGCTGTTCCTCGCAATCGCAACCTTCTACTTGCCGCAAGCTCTGGCGAACTTCTTCCGCTCTGTCTGGTTTTTGCCCCGCATCCTGCCACCGGTGATGTTCGTACTGATGTGGACGTGGTTCACCTGGGACAATGGGTTTATCGCGACGGTGACGGGCTGGTTTGGCATTCCGCCGCAAAACTGGATGATGCAAACCTCGGTCCATGCCTGGACCGTCGTGATCCTAATCAACGGGTTTGTCGGTGCCTCACTCGGGATGATCCTATTTTCATCGGCCATAAAGGCCATCCCGACATCGATGCTTTACGCAGCAGAAGTCGACGGCGCGAACAGATGGCAACAGGTGCGCTATATCATCTTGCCGCAGATGCGCTGGCCGATCCTGTTTTACACCTGCTATCAAACACTCAGCCTGCTGACCTCGTTTGAATACATCTTATTGGCAACCAATGGCGGGCCGGGCAGCGCGACGGAAACCTGGCCCCTGGCGGCCTTCAACATCGCGCTCAGCAATTACGGCGGGAACCTGCAATACGGGCTTGGCTCGGCCTTCGCGCTGATCCTGGTGCTGATCGGCATTGTTCTGTCGCTCGCTTATCTGCGGCTATTCAACTTCAAAGACCTCGTTAGCAAGCCAAGGATCGAACAATGACCGGGCACGCACGTATATGGCACCTCGTGGCCGTTCTAGGCATCTTCTCTTTGCCGCTCTTGATCATGTATCTGTTTCAGATCGTCGATTCCGTGACATCGCCCCGGCCCGGTTCGTTCTGGCCCGGTGCGATTGATTTAGAGAACTGGCGATTTCTCTGGGGGAGCATCGATGGAGGCCGCCCGTCGGTCTGGCGGGTCACGCTTAACACATTTGTTTTCGCCAGCGTCACATCGACAATCATCTGCGCGCTCTCTCTGACGGCGGGATATGCCCTATCGCGGCTAAACCTGCCGGGCCGCCCGGTCTTCTTGGGCGGTTTGATTGTGCTGCACTCGTTTCCAACAATCACCTTAATCATCGCGATCTTCATCGTCTTGCAGTCGCTCGGTCTCTACGACTCGCTGATCGGCGTCATCATGGTGAAAACCGCCTTGGAACTGCCATTCGGCATTTGGATCATGAAAGGGTTCTACGACACCGTCTCGTGGGAAATCGAAATGGCGGGTGTTCAAGATGGCGCCAGCCGGTTCCGCGTCTGGTGGGAGCTTGTGTTGCCGCAGATACAGCCGGGCCTGGCGGCGCTGCTGATCATCTCGTTCCTCGCGGCCTGGTCGGAATTTGTTCTGCCGTTGGTCCTGGCGCCCGGTACGGGGGCTCAAGTGTTGGCCACATACATGTATTCGGTGATCAACGACGACTCGAACCTGGACTTCGGGCTCTTCAAGGCGATCGGCATGTTTTACTCACTGCCGGTCATCGTCATTTATCTGCTGTTTCAGCGACAACTCATGAATATCTATGGCGGAGGCACGAAGGGCTGATGGATCTTAGACTGACGAATTTCACCAAGCGTTTTGGCGACACGACGGTCATCGACGAGATGAACCTGACTGTACAGAGTGGCGAAATGCTTGCCTTGCTGGGGCCCTCGGGTTGCGGCAAGTCGACCACGCTTTTTGCCATATGTGGCATCCACAAAATGGATGGCGGATCGCTGCATTTTGGCGACAAGGACGTCACGCGCGTGCCGGCGCAAAAACGTCCCGTTGGGGTGGTGTTTCAGAACTACGCCCTCTACCCCCACATGACCGTCGCCCAGAACATCGCCTTTCCCCTCCGAGTGCAAAAGAAGAGCCGGTCAGAGATTGACCATGACGTCGGTCGTATGGCTGAGTTGGTGCATATCTCAAATCTGCTCGACCGCCGCCCGGCACAACTCTCGGGCGGTCAACAACAACGGGTGGCCTTGGCGCGAGCAATGGTGCGGAAGCCAGACGTATTGTTACTGGACGAACCATTGGCCAATCTTGATGCCAAGCTACGCCTCGAAATGCGCTCTGAAATCCGACGGATTCAACAGGATACCGGAATTACAGCGATCCTGGTGACCCATGATCAGGTCGAAGCGATGTCGATGTGCGACCGGATTGCGCTGATGAAAGATGGCCGGATCGTCCAACTCGATACCCCCACAGCAATGTATAACAACCCGGTCGATCAATTCGTCGCCGGATTTCTGGGCAACCCGCCGATTTCGTTTGTCGCCGCCGAAGCTGGTCCGGAGTTGGACCTGGGGCACGATATCACGATCCCCCGACCCGCGACATTGGAGGCTGCCGGAACTGTCACGCTTGGCATCCGCCCTGAGCATTTCGGCCCACAATACGGGGCCGGCGTTGAAGGCGAGGTGGTTTTCATCGAGCCACAGGGCCGGGAAGAATTGGTGGATGTCCGCCTTGCATCGGGTGCGGCACTGCGCGCGATCCTGCCTGCGACGGGCGGCCACAGGGTCGGCGACCGTGTGAGTTGGGGCGTTCAAAGTGACAAAATTCTGGCCTTCGCATCGGAAGGGGCACGCTTGTGACGAAAATCGACATACCGCCACGCCCTTTGTCGATCGCCCATCGCGGCGCCTCGGCGTATGCGCCCGAAAACACGCTTGATGCATTTCGCAAAGCCGTCGAACTTGGAGCCGACATGTGGGAAGTCGATCTCCGCATGACATCAGACGGGCATGTGGCGGTCTATCACGATGCCGAGTTGCCGAACGGACTGCGGGTTGTGGACTTGACCCTTGCTGCGCTGAAATCGCATATGCCCGCCTGCCCAACCCTGCTCGAGGTCTTGGAGCTTGCCGCAGATGAAGGCGTTGGCATTTACGCTGATATCAAGGATATCGACGCCGCCCTGCCCTGCCTTGACGCTTTGCGAGCGTTCGGAATCGATGTTGCGATCCTGGGTGCCTTTAATACCGACGTCGTTTCAATCCTGCGTCAGGCCGATTGCCCCTATCCGATCTCGGCTCTGGTGCCGATGGGTGCGGACCCGCATAGCTATGCACCCCATGCGGATGTGGTTCACCTCTGTTGGGAACACATGGACCGACCGCAGGATATGTTGACACCGGACCTGTTTGAACGCGCGTTTGCGGCCAATCAGCAGATCGCGATTTGGCACGAAGAGGACCCGTCGCGCATGGCCGACATTCGGACCAAACCGGTGTTCGGCATCTGTTCCGACATGCCCGAACTGGTGAACCCATTCACCCCGCCAGCCGAGTGGCCGGTCGGCGTCGTCTGCCACCGGGGTGCCAATAAGATTGCCCCGGAAAACACATTGCCCGCGTTCGAATGTGCACTTGCCGCCGGGTTCTCCCATATCGAAGTCGATCTTCACCTCACTGCGGATGGTCATATCATCGCCCTGCACGATCCGACTCTCAACCGGACGACCAATGATCGCGGCCCGATTTCAGAGCGCTCCCTCACTGAATTGCGCGAGTTGGATGCAGGCACATGGTTCGACCCGCATTTTGCGGGCACAAAACTGCCCACTCTGGACGAGCTTCTGAGCCTCACAACGCGGTATCGCGGCCAAGTCTATCTTGAACTCAAATCCGCCCCACCCGGCCCGGTTTGGGATCGCGTCGTCGCGCATGAACTTCAGGAGAGATGCTTTTTCTGGTCCTTCAATCGGGATTTCTTAAACGAGCTGCGCGCTCTTGCCCCCGAAGCATCCATTATGGCCCGTCGGCAGGATTTCCCCGACCTGGCCACAGCGATCGACACATATGATGCGCGCGTCATTGAATTTCTACCCACCGACAACGCGGCAGAGATTGCGGCGCTGCGGGGTAGCGCCATTGAAGCCATGGTCTATTATGGCGGCAAAGAGCCCGAGGTTTTCGACAAGCTGATTGCGCTCCGCCCCGATCTGGTCAACCTTGACCACCCGTTTGCGTTCAAGCGACATCTTGCGTGCAGAAGGCTGCCATGACCATCGAACCGAAACGAAAACCGACATCGTTTGATGTCGCAAGGCTTGCCGGCGTGTCTCGGTCTGCGGTCTCGCGCGCCTTCACGCCCGGCGCTGTCGTTGCAGAACAAACGCGCGAGAAGGTGTTCGAGGCGGCCGAAACTCTAGGATACCGCGTGAACTCCTTGGCCCGCGGACTGCAGGGCGACCACTCCGGTATCGTCGGCATACTCGCGTCGTGCCTCGATACGCCCATCCGAGCCCGTCAGGTAAAACTGTTGGCACAAGCTTTGATCCAAGACGGCTTTCGACCGATGCTTGTGACCGCCGAAACGCCGGATGATGTGGAGGGCCTCTTCGGCACCTTATTGGGCTACAGCGTGGCGGGTGTGATTGCGACATCTGACACGCCGCCACGGCGCGCGATCGAAGAATGCCGCCGTGCTGCGGTACCAGTTGTTCTGATCAACCGCGCCGAAACCGCAGACTGGGCCGATCGCGTGATCTCGGATCCTGATGAGAGTGGCACGCTCGCGTTCAACATGCTCACCGGCTGCGGCGCCGTTAGGCTGGGGGTTTTGGAACCAGTGATCGAGACGTTCTCCGTCACGGGAAGAGCCAGAGCATTTTCGCAAACGGTCGAACAAAGATTCGGATCTTGCACTACGTTTCAGGCCCCGGACCAGAGCTACAAAGGCGCGCGATCTGCCATTGCTGCAGCAGGTCAAAAGGCCCTGAAAGACATTGATGGCCTATTTTGCGCAACCGATCTGATGGCGTTGGGTGCCTTGGATGCCATTCGCCTTGATCTCGGGTTGAAGATCCCCGAAGACCTGCAAGTCGTCGGTTTTGACAACATCGAGCAAGCCGAATGGGGATCGTATGCCTTATCGACAATCCGGCAAGATCTGGAATCTCAAACAACCCTGGCATTGCAGCTCTTGAAAGACCGGATGAAAGCGCATGACGCGCCGGCCAAAACAATCGGCATCGCATTGCAACCGGTTTATAGGAACACCACAAGACATGTCCTCTGACGACCGACTATCGGTCGCGATCAAGATTGCGACAGCAGCCGGCGACCTGGCAAAGAATCTCAGACGCCAACCCGGGAAATTGCAGGCCGAAGCAAAGGGGCGCCTCGATTTTGTGACCCAAGCGGATCTGGCCACCGAAGCCCTGATCCGTAGCCTGCTCGCAGATGCCTTTCCCAAAGATGGCGTGCTTGGCGAGGAAGACGGATTAGATCGGGACACGGACAGGTTTTGGATCGTCGATCCGATTGACGGGACGACGAATTACCTGCGCGGCATGCCGCATTGGGCCGTGTCGATCGCTTACTTCGACGGCAAAGCCCTGACCCACGGGGTGATCCATGCACCCGACCTTGGCATCATCGCGGCGGCTGAGCTCGGCAAACCGGCGTTGCTGAATGGGGGTGAGGTCGACCTCACGGCCGCCGAGCCTGCGGTAGCGCCGATTGTCACGCTTGGATATTCGGAACGCACTGCGCTGCCGGATTACTTGACCCGCATCTCGCGCTTAACCGAAGCCGGGGTCGAACATCGCCGCCAGGGCGCCGCCACCTTAGAATTCATTGGCATCTTGGCGGGCTGGGTAGATGCCTACCACGAGGAAAGCCTCAATATCTGGGACGCTGCGGCAGGGATCGTCTTGATCAAGGCCGCCAAAGGCCGAGTTGCCCATCGTCCGATCTGCGACTTCTTGCAGACGCCATCGGAGATTCTGGCGGAAAATGGACATCTTCAAGGGCTGGAAACGTTGCTTACAGGCCCCGCTGATCGGTCGTAAAACAACACGTCGCCAATCACTTATGCAACAACACGGCCTGCTGGTTTCATTGCACAATGTTCAAAGCAGCCTGTTGATCAGAGTGGCATTGGCGCACAGGCGCAGAAGACGCTCGCGGCCAGTTGAGACAAGCGGCCGCGAGCAAGCTTTAGGCGATGCTCAGAACGAGACGTTCAAACCAAGCCGCAAACCGTGATCGGCGAAGTTGTCTGCCAAGCGGCCAGAGTAGCTGACGTTGAAAGTCGAGCTGCCCGACAACGCGATGTCCAGCCCGGCCTCAATCATCAACTCGTTGCGAGCGACCGGCATGCCTTGAACATCGAACGCGTTCCCGAGGAGCGAGGCGCTCTGCAACGGGTCTGTATCGCCAAATGCATGGCGCCAGCCCAACATCCCGGTCGCGACCGTATTGACACCGAGACCGTCAAGCGGTGTTGCGCCACGGAGGCCAAGCGTCGCGAAGGTGGTGTTGGTCGAAACACCTGAGACGGTCAACGCACTCGTGCTGCCTGTTTCGGTGAAATCATCGCTGTCATAAGCGACATGGGTCAGACCAAAGAATGGCTCAAGCGCGTAGCGACCCACCTGATGCATGTAGCTGGCTTCGGCAAAGATCGAATAGCTGCGCGCATCATATTCGCCCAACGCGATATCCGTCCCGACGGTCGACAGGCTGCGCATCGTCTCAACATCATACTCGCTCATCAGAACACCACCGCTCCACTGCAGGCCCGGGCGGTTCTCGTCCGTGCTGAAATAGAGGCCGAAGGTGGTGCCATCCGCATCCGAGCTGGCACCGGCATCATTGCGGATAGACGAGTTTGAATAGCCTGCCAGGATACCAACCTGAAGCCCGTTGGACATCTGGTAGTCGTATCCAAGGGCGAAGCCGCCCGAGTCACGACGGGTTCCGACGGTGTTGCCATCCCCGTCGAAATCCGACCAAGATCCGAACCCTTCCATCCAGACACCTTCAGCGCCTGAGGCCCCCGCCGACTCCGCACTCATGTTATTGCGGCTGACAAAGCTATTGTTTGGGGCGTTCCGCTGCTCTCGCAGCCGATGCAGAAGCGTTTCTTGAATCACGACCACATCTTGCACAACCGCCGAGGCGCGGGAGCCATGGATCTCTCCGGCCAGTTGCTCATAGGCCTGACGGACCGTGCCTTCCGGCATCGCCAGAACCGTTTGTACAAGCGGATCATTCTCGTCCAATCCCGACAGCACACTGCTCAAACTCCGCTGATTGAAGCCAAGCGCGACATCTCCGAAACCAACGTCATTGCGCAAAAAGCCCAGCTGGACTTCGGTGCCAGTATAGCTCAGTTCTGGCACCACAAATAACAGGTCTGACGTTACTCCATCAAACTGCCCCTGAATGCCGCCCTCCGCCAGAGCGATCCGGTGGCTGGTCTGTAGATTCAGGTTGGCTATGCTTTCCTCAAGCTGCACCGTACCGCCATCCAACGTTAGTCTGCCGGTGACCGACAGAAGATCGCTCCCGTTTGTGTCTGCACCGACCAGATAGAAGGCGCCCGCGCCAAAGCTGGCATCGCCCTGAACGGTAAGCGTACCAACCGGAGCCAGATTGCCACCTGACGCCACATCGAGAATCGACACCGTGCCGTTGCCGCCAAAGGTTCCGCCATTGAGAACATTGAGCATGCCGCCCAGAGATGCATCGCTTCCGAGCAGTAGGCTGCCGCCTTCGACGTTGGTCGTACCAGCAAAGCCGCTGCTGTCAGCGGTCAGCGTCGTCTCGCCCGACAGATGCGAGATCGTGCCGCTGCCGCTTATCGCCCCTTCGAATGTGTAACCCTCGGAGGCATGGTCAAACGACACTGTGGCCGGGCCGCTGGCGACATTGAGCGCCCCACCCAACGCATTGGTGATGCGCAGGTTGCCGCCCTCGACGTTGGTTGTGCCTTCAAAGCCGCTGTTATCACCGGCCAGTGTGGTGTTCCCCGCCAGGTGCGAGATCGTGCCGCTACCCCTGAAATACGGGTCGAACTGATAGCCTTCGGTGTTGTGGTTGAATACCAACTCACCGTTGCCATTGCCGAACCTCACGGAATCGAGGCTGACAATGCCAGCGCCCACAGCCGCTTCACCACGCGCAGCGCCAATGTTCACTGTACTGGTTGAACCGGCATTGTTCGCAATGCTGATGGAGGTGTTGCCTGCGCCTTCGGCTTCCTCCACTCGCGCTCCATCCGACAGGGTCACAACACCGTTCCCCTCGTTGCCAGCCATGACATACACGTCGACCGCAACTCGGCTGTCGGCGCCGGAGACCTCAAAGACGCCGCTGCTGCCAGCTCTCCAACCTGCCAGCACATGCGTCGCCTCAAGCGTACCGCCTTCAGTTACCGAGGCATTGCCAGTGCTCCCGGCGTCAAAGCCAATTACAAACAGCTCGTCGCCAGTCAACGTGCTGCCTGAGCCTTCGACAGTCAGCGTCCCGGTTGAACCGCTCTCCTGTCCGACGAAGACCCGTCCACCCGCATTCACGGCTCCGCCGTCACGAATGTGGAGTGTGCCTTCGCCGCCCATCTGGCCTCCCAAGACCAAGTTGCTTGACAACGTCGTCAAACTGGATCCGACACCGCTGACCTCCATCGTCGCCGAGCCGTCTTGACCGATTGTCGCCCCGCCGGCAGTGACCTGCGCACCATTTGTCACGGAAATGGTCGAGCTTGCGGATGCACCTGCCACCAAAGCGCCCAAAGTGGCAGTCGTACCAACACCATCGAAAGACAGCGTGCTATCTTGGCTCCCCGCAGGGCCGCCCATAACGAGGAAACCGTTCACCACCAAATCGGCACCGTCAGAAAAACTGGCGGTTCCCGAGCCATAAAACCCAACGTCCAGGGAGTTGGTGGTGAGGAGACTGTCGTCTCCCGTTACAGTCAGGGTGCCCGATTGCTCGAACAACCGGTTGTTGGGATTAGCGTTGATGATGTTGACGCCGATGGTTGTGCTATTGAGGCTCAACTGGGCCCCATTTCGAATGGTCAGTTCAGCGCCCGCAAGCGACCCCAGAAACACGACATTTGCCGCGCGCGGCTCTCCGCCGTCCAGAACGGGCTGATTGTCAACCGGTTGAGGTTCGTTCGGACTTCCAGAAACCGACAAATCACGCGAGATGATGACCCGATCTGTCTCTCCTGGAACACCGTCACTCCAGTTGGCGGCGTTGTTCCAGTCGGAATCCTCCGCACCGGTCCAGACGGTCTCGGCCTGCGCGGCATCGGCCAGAAAACTGGCCACGACTGCCGAAATGACCAAGCTGGCGACATTTATACGAGATTGACTGGCCGATGAGGCTGGCGAATTAATCACAAAGACTACTCCCTTTGAGTCTGTTTTCTGAAGTTTTCGAGATTTGTTTGACGTCACCCTGGCCATCCAAAGGCTGGCGGTCGCTTCCAGGGGTCACATCACAGTTTGCCTGCCTGCCCCTGTTCCACTCCCGTACTGCGATGGGCAGAGGGCGCGATTGATGGCGACGCGCGGCCACCAAATCTGCGGGCAAGACGCCCAGGTCCATTGGCGTGTGGATCGGCATTGGCATACGGTTCGATCGGGTCAAAGCGCGCAGCCGCCCAGGGGCAAACAAGCGCCAAGATCGCTGCTTCGGTGAAGTCGGTTTTCCCCACGATCACCAGATACCGCGCGCCCATCCGGCGACTGCGTCCGGTTCTTGACACTCGTCGCGACGGTCGTTGCAACCAACACCGCCCGCATCGGCGCTCTGCGCATCCTCGCACCCCTTCACCACTGATCTTTGCGCCGTCATGAGCAAGATATTGCCGATTAGTTGCACATGAAAATGACAACATCATGGCCAATGCCAATCACCCCAGAGCTGTTGCCTCCGCGCAACTAATTGCTGCACCAGCAAAAAAAACGAACGCTTGTTCATCAGTTGTTAACGCCGTCGAAAACCATCCCATATGCGCGGGCGCGGTGATTGACGGGAATGGCGACGGTCGTTCAACTGCCCAGGCCCCGCCGGCGGACAAGACACCGGAGAGGATCGCGCCAAATCACACCTATAGTGCCGACCCAATCAGGCTTATCTCGGACGGTTCGGCGCGACAGGACGCGCGGCCCATCCCGTGCTGGACGACGCGCCAATTGAGCCTGCGTTTGGTAAGGCGAATCGGATGCATCGGGTCCAGACGCACTGAGATGCTTGCAGCATTGGGTCAGGTAAGACGGGCTGGAGCGACCGCAATCAGCCAAATGGCCATCCGCGCACAGCAAGCCGACACGCCACAAAGAAAAACGCGGGCCGTGGCCCGCGTCTTGATGTGGTGCAATCGAGTGCTTGTTAACGGCTCGACCACGAATTCTGAATGTAGATATACCGTACCCGATCTCGCGATGCGATCCAAGAAAAAAATCCTCAATCTGCACCTAGGTTTCTGTCGGAACTCCATCCGCCACATTAGACCATAAAAACAAACGCAAACTGGTCAACGTTCTTCACTACGTGTCGGCACATGGCGATTGCGAGATTCTACAAAAATCTCGCTACCGCTAGGTCGCAAGAAACAAATATCGCCATTCTCCAACTGAACGTATCCCAAATCCAATGGCTCGCGCTTTGATTTGATTGCCAAAGTCATTCATTTTTATGACTAATGTGTTGTGGTAATTGGTTTGGAGCATTCTCTATGCACACACGTCTCGGTCTCGACATCGGCACCAACTCCATCGGCTGGTGGCTCTATGAAACGGATGGCGACCGGATCATCTCCGTTCTCGATGGCGGTGTCCGCATCTTCTCCGACGGGCGTGACCCAAAATCGGGGGCGTCTTTGGCCGTGGATCGGCGGGCGGCCCGCTCCATGCGCCGCCGCCGCGACCGGTACTTGCGGCGCCGCAGTGCGTTGATGCGCAAGCTGGCGGAGGCCGGCTTGATGCCGAAGGACTCCGCCGAGGCGAAGACGCTTGAGGCCCGCGACCCATACGCGCTGCGGGCACAAGGGCTGGACGAGGCGCTGCCACTGCACCATCTGGGCCGGGTGCTGTTCCACCTGAACCAAAGGCGCGGGTTCAAATCGAACCGCAAGACCGACCGAGGCGACAACGAGTCCGGCAAGATCAAGGACGCGACCGCGCGGCTGGATCAGGCGATAATGACCAAAGGCGCGCGGAGCTACGGTGAATTCCTGCACATGCGCCGTGCCGCCGCGCCCGATCCGCGACAGACGCCCTCGGTCCGCACCCGGCTGACCGTCGCGCGTCGAGACCATGCCGAGAAGGAAGAGTCGGGCTATGATTTCTATCCTGACCGGCGGCATCTGGAGGAGGAGTTTCACAAGCTTTGGGACGCGCAAGCCGCGTTTCACCCCGAAGCGCTGACTGATGATCTTAAAGACGCGCTGTTCGAGATCATCTTCTATCAGCGCCCGTTGAAAGCGCCGGCCATCGGCCTGTGCCTCTTTGCCGGTATCGGCGATGTGCCGGACGGCGAGCGCCGCTTGCCGAAAGCGCATCCACTGACCCAGAGGCGGACGCTGTACGAGACGGTCAACAACCTGCGGATCACGTCGGACGGGCGCGAGCGGCGCCCGCTGACCCTGGAAGAACGCGATCAGGTGATCGGGCTTTTGGACACGAAGAAGCCCACCAAAACCTTGACCTCTATGGCGATGAAACTGCCCGCCCTCGCCAAGGCGCTAAAACTGCCGCCCGGGGCGCGCTTCACCCTGGAGACGGCCAACCGTGATGCCATCGCCTGCGACCCGGTGCGGGCCAGTCTCATTCATCCTGACCGGTTCGGACCGAACTGGTCAAAGCTGAACCCAGATCAGCAATGGGAGGTCGTGCGCCGCATTCAGGCGGTGGAAAGCGACGCCGAACATATTGCCTTGGTGGATTGGCTTTGCGAGACTCATGGGCTCGACCGCGACCATGCGGAGGCCACGGCACATGCACCACTGCCCGAGGGCTACGGGCGGCTTGGGGAAACCGCGACACGGATGATCCACTCCATTCTGGAGAACGACACGGATGACGACGGCAACCCGCTGACCTATGACAAGGCCGCCACGCGATGCTTCGGGCACCATTCTGATATGCGCACCGGCGAGGTTCTGGACGCCCTGCCCTATTACGGTGAGATTCTGGAACGCCATGTGATCCCCGGCACCGGCGACCGGAACGACGACGACATCACCCGCTTTGGCCGCATCACCAACCCGACGGTGCACATTGGCCTCAACCAGCTGCGACGGCTGGTGAACGGCATCATCATTGTCCATGGCAAGCCGGATCAGATCGTGGTCGAACTGGCTCGCGAGCTGAAGATGTCGGAGAAGCAGAAAACCGAGGTCAACAAGAAGAACCGCGACAACCGTGCGGCGGCGGAGAAGCGCAGCGAGAAGCTGGCCGAGCTTGGTCAAGCCGACACCGGCGCGAACCGGATGATCCTGCGCCTCTGGGAGGATCTGGGGCATGATGTGATGACACGCAACTGCCCCTATACTGGGCAGCGGATCAGTGCCGGGATGTTGTTTGACGGCTCCTGCGATGTGGACCACATCCTGCCCTATTCCCGGACGCTCGACGACAGTTTCGCGAACCGCACGCTTTGTCTGCGCGAGGCCAACCGGGAAAAGCGCAACCCGACGCCTTGGGAAGCCTGGGGCGAGACGGATCGATGGCACGCGATTGAAGCCAATCTGAAAAACCTGCCCGACAATAAACGTTGGCGCTTCGCCCCAGACGCGATGGAACGCTTCGAAGGGGAAAACGATTTCCTCGACCGGGCGCTGGTCGACACGCAGTACCTGTCGCGCATCGCGAAGACCTATCTCGAGGCGCTCTATACCGAAGGCGGCCATGTCTGGGTTGTGCCCGGCCGGTTGACCGAGATGCTGCGCCGCCATTGGGGGCTGAACTCGCTGCTGCCCGACCACAACAAAGGCGCGGGCAAAGCCAAAAACCGAACCGACCACCGCCATCATGCCATCGACGCCGCCGTGATTGCGGGCACCGACCGGGGCCTGATCAATCGGATCAGCAAGGCCGCGGGACGGGAGGAAGCAGATGGGAAGAGTGCCGAAGACATCGCCCGAGACACACCGGAACCCTGGGAGCATTTCCGGTCCGACATCCGCACGCAGTTGGACAAGATCACCGTCAGCCACCGCGCCGATCACGGGCGCATCGACCCGCAGGCCCGCAAACAGGGCCGCGACAGCACCACCGGGCGCCTCCACAATGACACGGCCTATGGCATCGTCGATGACCAAAGCGTGGTCAGCCGTGTGCCGCTCCTTGCCCTGAAACCTGGCGATATCGAGGTCACATCGCGGGGCAAGAACATCCGCGACCCGTTCCTGCAAAAGCACTTGGCCCGAGTGACGCGCGGCAAGACAACACCGAAAGAGATCGAGGCCGCTTTGGTGGCGTTTGCATCGGCTGAGACACTGCCCGATGGGAAAGACAACCCCTATCGCGGCCTCCGCCATGTGCGTCTGATCGAGAGCCTGCAAGCCTCGGCCCGGGTCGTGCCGCCAAGCCAGCCCTTCAAAGCCTATAAAGGCGACAGCAACCATTGTTTCGAGATCTGGCGGATGCCGGACGGCAAGCCAAAGGCCCAAGTCATCACCACATTTGAGGCCCATGGTATCAATTCCCGAAAGCCGCATCCGGCGGCAAAACGGCTTCTCCGGATCTTTAAGCGCGACATGGTCGCCATAGAGCGCGATGGCAAAACTCTGATCTGCTACGTGCAGACCATGCATCTCAAGAACGGCCTCTTTCTTGCGCCGCATACCGAGGCCCGCGACCGGGACAAAGGCGATCCGTTCCGCTTGATCCAAATGGCCACCGGGCCACTTCTAAAGGCAGGAATACGCCGCGTTCACGTGGATGAAATGGGCGGCTTGCGCGACCCCGGACCAGCGTGCTAGCGGCCAGATTCGCCCGAATCGGCAAAATATGCCATGCTTCCAAGCTGTTGGGAGTGTGACCAGTGGATCAGATTATCGATATCGCTGTCGATGGGCGGCACCTGTCGCGTGATCGCGGCTTCCTGAAAGTCTCTGAAGAGGGCCAGGAGATTGGCCGCACCCCGCTTGATCAGATCGCTGGCGTTATCGTGCATGCCCATGGCACGACCTGGTCAACATCGCTCCTGACAGAACTGGCCGATCGCGGCGCGCCCGTCGTACTTTGCGGGTCCAATCATGCGCCGCGCTCTGTCCTGATGCCGCTGGAAGGCCACCATGCGCAGGGCGGTCGCCTGCGCGCACAATGGCAGGCCAAAGCGACGCTCATAAAACAGGCTTGGAAGCAGATCGTGGCCTCCAAAATCGCAATGCAAGCCGCTGCCCTTGAGGCGGTGGGTCAGTCCCCCGCGCCGCTGCGGATGATGATCCGCAAAGTCACCTCGGGCGACAAAACCAATATCGAAGCGCAGGCCGCCCGCCACTACTGGCCGCGAATGATGGGCGATGACTTCCGGCGCGACACCAACGCGCCAGACGTCAATGCACTCCTGAATTACGGCTATACGGTCCTGCGCGCGGCCACCGCCCGCGCCGTCGTTGCCGCCGGGTTGCACCCTTCCATTGGGTTGCATCATTCCAATCGCGGCAACGCTTTTGCGCTGGCCGATGATCTGATGGAGCCCTTCCGCCCTCTGGTCGATTGCGCCGCGCGCCGTCTGGCCACACAAAACGGCGCGGTGGTCGACACAGCCGCCAAGCAAGCCTTGGCCCGCCTAATCGCCATTGACCTGCCTCTCGATGAGGCGATGAGTCCGGTTTCTGTCGCCGTGACCAAACTCGCCACCTCGCTTGGGCAAAGCTTCGAGACCGGCAAGCTCTCTCTCGCCCTGCCGCAACCGCCCGACACCCTGACGCTCGCGGGGTTGGGTGCATGACCTTTCAGCCCGCTATTCTTTCAGGATACCGCCTCATGTGGATACTTGTGATGTTCGACTTGCCCACCGACACCAAGCCGCAGCGCAAAGCGGCCACGGATTTCCGCAACTTCCTGCTCGACGAGGGCTTCGAGCGGAGCCAGTTTTCGGTCTATGCCCGGTTTGTAAATGGCAAGGAGGCGTTTCAAACCCGGGTGACCCGCATCGAACGGAACCTCCCTGCGATGGGCGACATTCAGATCCTCAACTTCACGGATCGTCAGTATCGAGATATCATTCATTTCTCAGATCAAGGGCGACGCGCGGCGCGCAAGAATCCAGAGCAATTGGTGATGTTTTGAAGAAAACAGAGCGAAATCCCGCAATAAGGAACCGCGTATCCTCCTGTAAAAACAAGAAGATACACGGCGATCTAAGTTTAGTCATTCAGAATTCGAGGTCCAGCCGCAACTCGGACACCCGACACGCCCTTCCACCGGGAAGTTTAGTCATTCAGAATTCGAGGTCCAGCCGCAACAGCCCGCCGCGCCGAACGATTGCCAAGCGCAGTTTAGTCATTCAGAATTCGAGGTCCAGCCGCAACCGCTGCCTGCATCCCCTCGCAAAGACCAAAACCCAGACGCACAGACCTATTCGCCGAGCCGCCAGTCGACATCCCGTCTCTCGCCCCTTCGGCCCATCGCCATCGTCGCCGATCTACGGCCCGGCTTAGCCTCGGGATGGGAATCGCTTGACAACTTCGCGGCGTGCGAACCAAATTGATATTGGTTCGGACCAAATCTGCTTTGGTCCCAATTCTGGAGAACGCCGTGCGCGATACAACCCAGACCATGCAAGACAACGCGTCGCTTGCCCGCGCCAAGATTCGCGAGTTGGTCCGCTGCGGCGAGGTCGATAAGGACGGCAAACTTCCAACAGAACGGGAGCTATCTGGGCGCTTCAATGTCAGCCGCCGCGCCGTGCGCCGGGCACTGGATGCGTTGGAGGTCGAAGGGCTGGTGTGGCGACGTCAGGGCAAGGGTACGTTCATCGGCGAGCCACCAAACCCCAACGATCATTTGATCGCCGCGCTCGCGCCCGATATCGACCCTATCGGGGTGATGGAGGCGCGCCTAGCGGTCGAGCCTGAACTGGCCGCGCTTTGCGCCCGCCGGGCGACCGCCGAGGATGTTGCGCGGATGCGCGACTTGGCCGACCGGGCGTCTCAGGTGACCGATTCCGACGCCGCCGAGCTTTGGGACGGCGCGCTGCACCGTTTTATCGCCCGCGTCGCCGATAACCCGATCTTGCATGCCGCATTTGGCCTGATCAACGACGTGCGAAGCGACGCCCGCTGGCAGACCGAGCGCCAGATGGCCCGCTCGACCAAGCTCGTCATGGAATACGATGCGCAGCACCTGGACATCATCGCCGCGATCGACGCCCGCGACGAAGATGCGGCGCGGGGCGCGATGCGCGCCCATCTCAACGCGCTCAAGACCAACTTGGAATCCGCCCGCCAGAAAGGGCAATCATGACCGCCACACCCGCACCTCTTTTGGAGGTTGCCAACCTGTCGATCCGGTTGGGCCGTTTGCCGCAGAACATCGTCGATGATATCTCCTTCACCCTGAATGCCGGAGAGACTTTGTGCCTTGTGGGCGAAAGCGGCTGCGGCAAGAGCCTGACCGCTCTGGCGCTGATGGGGCTCTTGCAGTCTCCACCGCTGGCGATTGCGGGCGGCACCGCGCGATTTGAAGGCGACGACCTGCTGACCATGCCGCCCGCGCGCCTGCGCGAAACCCGCGGCGGCCGGATGGCGATGATCTTCCAAGAACCTATGACCTCGCTGAACCCGGCGATCAAAATCGGGGAGCAAATTGCGGAGGCGGTCCGGCGGCACAAACGTGTCTCCCCCGCCGCCGCGCGGGAGCGTGCCTTGGAAATGCTCCGCCGGGTGCGCATCCCCGCCCCGGAAAAACGGCTTGATGAATTTCCGCACCAACTCTCGGGCGGTATGCGCCAACGCGCGATGATCGCGATGGCGCTGGCCAATGACCCGCAACTCTTGATCGCGGATGAGCCCACCACGGCGCTGGACGTGACGATTCAGGCGCAGATTCTGGAGCTTATGCGCGACCTGCAATCGGAAACCGGTGCCGCGATGATCATGATCACCCATGACCTGGGCGTGGTCGCAGAGATGGCCGATAAGGTCGCCGTGATGTATGGCGGTCGCATTGTCGAGGCGGGCACGACCGAGGCGGTTTTCACCGATCCGCAGCACCCTTACACAATCGGGTTGATGAGTTCGATGCCCTCCTTGGGTGATCGTCATGACCGGCTTGTCACCGTGCCAGGCGTGGTGCCGCAACCCGCCGAGATGCCCGCAGGCTGCCGATTTGTCACACGGTGCCCCTTTGCCGCGCCGATCTGTGCCGATGTGCCACCATTGCAGAGCTGCGGCGATGATCACGCCGTCGCCTGCGCCCGCGCCCCGCTGGAAACCCTGGCCGCGACAGGATTGCAGGAGATCGGAACATGAGCACGGCCCTGTCAGCGCGGGATCTGCGGAAGGAATTCGTCACCGCCCGCCCGCTTTTCGGCGAACCGACCGTGGTACGCGCCGTCGATGGTGTATCGCTCGACATTGAGGCGGGGGAGACCTTCGCGATCGTTGGGGAAAGTGGCTGCGGCAAGTCCACCCTGGCCCGGCTGCTCTTGCGGCTGATCGATCCGACCGATGGCGAGGTCTGGTTCAATGGCGAGGACTTGGCCCATATCGATACCGCCCGGATGCGGACCCTGCGAAAAGACCTGCAGTTCATCTTCCAGGACCCGTTTTCGTCGCTGAACCCGCGGATGACCGTCGGCGCGCTGATCGCCGAACCGATGGAAGCCCATGACATCGGCACCGCCGAGAGCCGCCGTGGCCGTGTGGCCGAGCTTCTGACCCGCGTTGGTCTCCCGACGGCCGCCGCAGATCGGTTTCCGCATGAGTTCTCCGGCGGCCAGCGGCAGCGCATCGGCATCGCCCGGGCCTTGGCCACAAGACCGACCGTGTTGATCGGGGATGAGCCGGTCTCGGCGCTTGATGTTTCGATCCAGGCACAGGTGATCAACCTGTTGGAAGATTTGAAAGATGAGTTGGGCCTGACCCTTGTGGTAATCGCCCACGATCTGGCCGTGATCCGGCACATGGCGGATCGGGTGGCGGTGATGTATCTAGGGGAAGTGGTCGAATGCGGCCCGGCCGATGCGCTGTATGAGCAGCCGCACCATCCTTATACCGAGACGCTGCTGGCCGCGATCCCAATCGCCGAATATGGCGCGCGCCGGGCCAGGATCGCGGTTGAAGGTGATCCACCCAACCCCATCGCGCCGCCGCCTGGCTGCCGGTTCCACACGCGCTGCCCCTATGCCACCGATCTGTGCAAAACCGTGCGGCCGACGCTGAGCGCCCAGCCCGATGGCCGCCAAGTCGCCTGCCACCACGCCCAAGATTTGACGCTTGAGGGCTTGACCAGCATCGAACCCGCCCGGAGCGCCGCCGCCGCAGAGCGCTTCGCCCTTTACGCACGCGGATCAAGCGCCCCGGCCACCGAAAATCCGAATAACGACTCGTAAGTGAGCACCCAAATCCGAACAGATGGAGGAATTCCAGAATGATACGAACGAAACACATCGCCCTTGCGCTGGCCTTTGGGGTCGCGGCAACGGCCCTTCAAGCGCAGGATTTGCGCATCGGCTTGCAAGAGGACCCCGACGTCCTTGACCCGGACCAATCGCGCACATTCGTGGGGCGGATCGTCTATGCCTCAATGTGCGACAAGCTGGTCGACATCACCCCGGGCCTTGAGATCATCCCGCAACTGGCCACTGGTTGGCAATGGTCCGACGATGGCCTGCAACTGACCATGACCCTCCGCGAGGGCGTCGTCTTCCACGATGGCACGGCGTTCAACGCCGAGGCGGTCGCGGCCAATATCGACCGCAGCCAGAACCTGCCGGAGAGCCGCCGGAAGTCGGAACTGGGCTCGATCACCGGGGTTGAGGTGGTCGATGACCACACGATTGCCTTCACGCTCGGCGCACCAGACGCGACCCTCTTGGCCCAATTCGCCGACCGCGCGGGCATGATGCTGTCGCCCACGGCCTTTGAGGCGGCGGGAACCGATTTCGGGCTCAATCCGGTGTGCTCTGGCCCGTTCAGCTTCGTTGAGCGGATTCAGCAAGACCGCATCGTGCTTGATCGGTTCGCTGATTACTGGAACGCCGATGCGATCAACGTCGATAGCGTGACGTTCCTCCCGATGCCCGACACCACCGTGCGTCTGGCCAACCTGCGCGCTGGCGATCTGGATATGTTGGAGCGTCTTGCGGCCACCGATGTGGCCTCGGTTCAGGCCGACGATAGCCTGACGATGGAACAGGCCGTGTCACTTGGTTATCAGGGGATCACGATCAATGTGGCCAATGGGGCGGGTGCCGACAATCCGCTTGGGCAAGACGAACGCATTCGCCAAGCACTGTCGCTTTCGATCGACCGCAATGTGATCAACCAGGTCGTGTTTGAAGGCGCCTTTGCCCCCGGCAACCAGCCCTTCCCGCCAACCTCGCCTTGGTACAATGACGCCTACCCCGTGCCGGAGCGTGACGTCGAGGCCGCGCGCTCGCTTCTGGCCGAAGCCGGATTTGCCGATGGGATCGATATCACCGTTCAGGTGCCGAACAACCCTGTCCAACTGCAGATGATGCAGGTGGTGCAGGCCATGGCATCGGAAGCCGGGATCAATATCGAGCTGCAGGCCAAAGAGTTCGCCACCCTGCTCGCCGATCAATCCGCGGGTGATTATCAGGCAAGCCAGGTTGGTTGGTCGGGCCGGGTCGACCCCGATGGCAACATCCATCAGTTCATGACCACCGATGGCGGCATCAACGACAGCGCCTATTCCAACCCGGAGGTTGACCGGTTGCTGAACGAGGCGCGGACCTCAACCGACACCGATGTGCGTTTGGCCAGCTACAATGCCGCGCGGGATATTCTGATCGAGGATACGCCGATCATCTATCTCTACCACGTGACCTGGATCTGGGCGCTGGATGATGCGGTGCAGGGTTTCGTGCCCTACCCCGACGGGATGATCCGCCTGGAAGGTGTCACGCTGGCCGAATGATCGGCTGACCTAAACTGGCCCCGTGCGACACACCCCGTCGCGCGGGCCGCCCCCACGCCGCCTTCACCCCTGGGAGAGCCCAATGCTGGCCTTCATCGGACGCCGTATCCTCATCGCGATCCCGACGATCATCCTGATCTCGGTTTTCGTCTTCACCTTGCAGCATCTGCTGCCCGGCGATCCGATCCTGGTTTTGGCGGGTGAGGAACGCGACCCGGAAGTTCTGGAATTTCTGCGTGAGAAATACCGCTTGAACGATCCGATCCCGGTCCAATATCTGGCCTGGGTGGGTAATGCGCTGCAGGGCGATCTCGGCATTTCGCTTAGGACAAATCAGCCGGTTCTAGAACTGATCGGCGAGAAGCTCCCCGTAACCTTGCAACTGGCCACGATGGCGCTGATCATTGCCATGGTCATCGGCATCCCCGCAGGCGTCCTGTCAGCCTATAAGAAAGGCACTTGGATCGACTGGGTCGCCAATATTGTCGCTCTTTCGGGTCTGTCGGTGCCAAATTTCTGGCTGGGGATCATGATGATCCTTCTGGTCTCGGTGCAGCTTGGCTGGCTGCCCGCCTCTGGCTATCAGCCGTTCGCCGATGACCCGCTGCAATCGATCAAGACCATGCTAATGCCCGCTTTCGTTCTGGGCACGGCGATTGCCGCGACGCTGATGCGGCACACCCGCTCAGCGATGCTGAGCGTGCTGAAATCCGATTATATCCGCACCGCGCGCGCCAAAGGCTTAGCCGAGCGCGTGGTGTTGGTGAAACACGCGCTCCGCAATGCGCTTGTGCCAATTGTCACGGTCACAACCTTGATTTTTGGCGAGCTTCTGGCCGGCGCCGTGTTGACCGAACAGATCTTTACGATCCCCGGCTTTGGCAAGCTCGTCGTCGATGCGGTCTTTAACCGTGACTACGCGGTGGTGCAGGGCATCGTGCTGTGTACCGGCATCGCGTTCATCTTCATGAACCTGCTGGCCGATGTGGCCCAACGCATTCTCAACCCACGTATGAGGGACAAATGAGCGCTCTGACCGCTTCACAGACGCCCGCAGGGACGCTCCCCAAAAAGCGGAGCCGGTTCTGGGCCAAGATGCGCAAAAACCCCGCGGCCCTTCTGGGCGGCGCGCTGGTCCTGTTTTTTGTCATTGTGGCGGTAATGGCCCCGCTGATGCCGATCGTCGACCCAACCGCTACGGACTGGCTGGCCGTGCGGCAAGCGCCATCGGCCGCGCATCCTTTCGGCACCGATGAGATTGGCCGCGATGTTCTCTCTCGCATGATCTGGGGCGCGCAGGCATCGCTTCTGGCCGGGGTAGTCTCGGTCGCGATCGCGGTGTGCCTCGGCGTGCCGCTTGGCGTTGCCGCCGGTTACATGGGCGGCTGGACCGATGCGGTCATCAGCCGGGTGACCGAGGCGCTTCTGGCCGCGCCCTTCCTGATCCTGGCGATTGCGCTGGCGGCCTTCTTGGGCCCCAATCTGACCAATGCGATGATCGCTATTGGCGTGTCTGCCATGCCGATTTTCATCCGCCTGTCCCGGGCGCAAACCATGTCGGTGATGACCGAAGACTATGTGGAAAGCGCCCGCGCCGTAGGCCTGAAACCCCTGGTTCTGGTGCGCCGCTACATCCTGCCGAATATCTTCCCACCTCTGCTGGTGCAGGCCACGCTCACCATCGCAACCGCGATCATTGCTGAGGCCTCTCTTTCTTTCCTTGGGCTAGGGCAACAGCCGCCCGCACCGTCTTGGGGCTCGATGTTGAACGTGGCGAAAAACTTCCTCGAACAAGCGCCCTGGATGGCGCTTTACCCCGGCGCGGCGATCTTCCTGGTCGTGCTGGGGTTCAATCTTCTCGGCGACGGTCTGCGCGATGCGCTTGACCCGCGTGATCACTAATGACTGGACTATGAAAGGCGTGTTCCCAAAATGACGTTTACGACCCGTCCCGAAATCACTGGCACCTTTGGGGTTGCCACGTCGACCCATTGGATCGCCTCCGCCGTTGGCATGAAAATCCTCGAAAGCGGCGGCAACGCCTTCGATGCGGCGGCGGCCATGGGCTTTGCCCTCACCGTTGTGGAACCACATCTGAACGGGCCGTTGGGCGATATGCCACTGATGATCCGCACCGCCGGGGCCGAGGCGCCGCAGATGATCTGCGGACAGGGCACCGCCCCCGCCAAGGCCACGATCGCGCATTACAAAAGCGAGGGGCTGACCCTGATCCCCGGCTCGGGACTTCTGGCCACGGTTGTGCCCGGTGCGTTCGGGGCTTGGATGCTGATGCTGCGCGATCACGGCAAACTGCCGCTCCGCGAGGTTTTGGAACCCGCGATCCACTATGCCCGGCATGGCCATCCGGTTCTGCCCCGGGTTGCCCTTACCATCGCCGGACTGGCCACGTTCTTTGAGGCGGAATGGCCGACGTCGCACGCGACCTGGCTGCCGGGTGGATCCCCCCCCAAACCAAGCGAATTGTTCCGCAATCCCGACCTGGCCGACACATGGGACCGCCTGCTGAGCGAGGCTGAGGCGGTTGAAGGTCGGGAAGCGCAGATCGAAGCGGCGACAGACGCATTCTACAAAGGCTTCATCGCCGAGGCGATCGATGACTATCTGCAAACCGCCAGCGTGATGGATGCGGCGGGCGGCCGCCGCAAAGGCGTGTTGACCGGCCAAGACATGGCAGATTGGCAAGCCACCTATGAAGACCCGCTCAGCGTTGACTATCACGGTTGGAAAGTCTGGAAAGGCGGCACTTGGACCCAAGGCCCGACGCTGCTGCAATCTTTGATGACTCTGTCTGGCCTCAACATCGGCGCGATGGATCTGAACGGCGCAGAGTTCGTTCATACCGTCACCGAGGCGATGAAACTGAGTTTCGCAGATCGCGAGGCCTATTACGGCGACCCGCTTCATACCGACATCCCGGTCGAAACCCTGCTGTCGGCGGAGTACGCCACCGCCCGACGCGCGCAAATCGGTGCGATGGCGTCTTTGGATCAACGCCCCGGCCAGATTGCAGGTCATGAGGCCTGGGCAGAGGCCGCTATCGACAGGGCTGGGCGCGACATGGCGGCGGGCCCGGGCATCGGCGCTGGTGAGCCAACCATGGCGCATCTGACCGAACGGCGCGGCGACACGGTGCATATCGATGTGATCGACCAATGGGGCAACATGGTTTCGGCCACGCCGTCGGGCGGCTGGCTGCAGTCGTCGCCGGTGGTTCCCGGCTTGGGTATGCCGCTTAATTCGCGCGCGCAGATGTTCTGGCTGGACGAAGGCCTGCCAACGTCGCTGGCGCCAGGCCGGCGCCCGCGCACGACCCTCTCGCCCTCGATGGCCGCGCGGACGGATGGCTCACTCGATCTGACCTTCGGCACGCCCGGCGGCGACCAACAGGATCAATGGCAGCTGATCTATTTTCTGCGCCTGGTCCATGGCGGCCTGAACCTGCAAGAGGGGATCGACGCGCCACTGTTCCATACCGGGCATCTCCAATCCTCCTTCTATCCGCGTGGCGTGCGGCCGGGTCACCTGATGGTGGAGCCCGCATTTGACGAGGCGGTGATCAACGATCTGCGTCGCCGGGGCCATGATATCGAACTGGCCGAACCTTGGACTGTGGGCCGCCTGACCGCCGCCTCGCGTGATCGGGACGGGCTGCTCAAAGCCGCCGCCACCCCGCGCCTCATGCAAGCCTACGCCGCCGGGCGTTGAGACAGGAGAACCGATCATGACTTATTCCATCGTCGCCCGGGATGCCGAAACCGGCCAATACGGCGTCGCGGTGGCCAGCCGGTTCTTCGCCGTCGGTGCGCTGGTGCCGCATCTGCGCGGTGGCAAATGCGCCGTGGCCACGCAAGCCTTCGTGAGCCCGATCTGGGGCATCGAAGCCGCGGATCGCATGGCCAAGGGCGAAGCCGCCGCCGATGTCATGGCTGATTTGGTCGCGCGCGACGGTGGCCAAGCGATCCGCCAAATCCACATGATCGATGCGCAGGGCCAAACCGCTGCCCATACCGGCGCGGATTGCGTTGAGTGGTGCGGGCATATCGCCGGTGATGGCGTGTCGGTGGCGGGTAATATGTTGGCCGGACCTGCCGTGATCGCGGACAGTTTGGCAGCGTATGAGGCGCATCTGCACCTGCCGCTCCCAGAACGTCTGATGACCGCGATGGAGGCGGGCCAAGCCGCAGGCGGCGACAAGCGCGGCACTCAATCCGCCGCTCTCGTCGTACACCGGACCGAAGATTACCCATGGCTATCGCTGCGGGCGGATGACCACCCCGATCCGCTCGAAGAGATCCGGCGCCTCTATGATGTGGCTCATGAGCGCTTCGTCCATGTGTCCGATGCCATGCCGACGCGAGACAATTTCTCGGGCACGACCGACCGAACTGGGATCGATGCCGCGATCATGGCCGCCGACGAGAAACGCCGTGCCGAAGGGCGCGCCAGCCGATCATTCGCGACAGACTTGCAAGCCTGATTGCGCAGGCCGCAACCTGCGTTTGGCCGAGAGCTTCGGCTCTCTACGGCGGCAACAGGAACCGGTGGCCCGTCACCGCGCGGTGTCTTGGGCCTTCGGGCGGCTGTAACACTTCAATCCGGCGCCTCGAAATCCAAGCGATCCGGACGATAGTTGAAGAGTTCCAGCCGGGCGGGCTTGTCCTTTCCCAGTCTGACCGATGTTAGGCTGGCCGGAGCGACGGGAATGATCCGGGCGGGATTGAGGTTCAAAAACCGTTGCAGCACCGCGCGGATGACACCGCCATGACACACCACAAGTAGGTTCCGGCAAGGGGTCACGGCGGCCTCGTCGATCACCGCCGTGACCCGGTTTGAGAAGGCCGTCCAACTTTCGCCACCCGGCGGAGATCCATTGCCCGCGCGCCAGTCGAGATAGGCCTGCTCGTCCTCCGCTTCGATTTCCGGGATCCCGCGCCCGGTCCAGTCGCCTACATCGATCTCCCTGAGCCGGTCGGTGAATGTCACATCCCGCGCACCGATCCGCGCCGCGGTTTCACGCACCCGTTTGAGATCGGAGGAGATGGCACGGCACGGGCCGATATGCGCGATCACCGGTCTCAAGGCATCGGCCTGCTGACGGCCAAGCGCGGTCAACGCAATATCGGCCTGCCCCTGCAGCCGATGATCGGCATTCCATTCCGATTGGCCATGACGAACAAGAAGCACACGCATCAGCGGATCCTTTCGCCGTCAGGGCCAAACCAGCTATCGGGCTCGGGTGGAAGCTCAAACTGGACCGTATCGCCGATGCTGGCTTTCGGTGGGCTGTCGAGAATGGCGGTCAGGCGCAAACCGCGGCCAAGGCCGGTGACCATTATGCGCCCGGCAATCGCGCTCATCTCAACCAGCTCCATCGGGAGTGTCGTCGCGGTTTCCTTGGCAGCCATACCCATCGCTTCGGCCCGGTACATCGCCAAACATTCCTCTGCGGGCGGCCGGACCGGCATATGCCGCCCGCCGACCTTGTAGCCGCTGCCGTTCTTGACCACCGGCACCATATTGTTGGGCGGTGTGCCCACGAAGGTGGCCACAAAGGCGGTTTCCGGGTGGTCGATCAGATCGGCCGGTGTGCCGAATTGCTGGACTCGACCCTGGTTCATCACCGCCACATGGCTGGCCATCGTCATCGCCTCGATCTGGTCATGGGTGACATAGACGGTGGTGGCGCCGGTGGCACGGTGGAGCCGCATCAGCTCGGTCCGCATCTCGACCCTGAGCTTGGCGTCGAGGTTCGAGAGCGGCTCGTCGAAGAGCAGGACCGAGGGTTTCGGAGCAATGGTCCGGGCGATGGCCACGCGCTGCTGCTGCCCGCCGGAAATCTCATTGGGATACCGGTCGGCGAGCGGGCCGATGTCGAGGAGCGCTAACACTTCTTCAACGCGGGCGGCGCGTTCGAATTTCGCCATCCCGGCGACTTTCAGCGGCCAGTCCACATTGCCACGCACGGACATGTGCGGCCAGAGCGCGTAGGACTGAAACACCAGCCCGGAGTGGCGTTTGGCCGGGTCGACCGACCAGTTTTTGTCGCCATCCGACACCACATGATCGTCAAACACAATCTGCCCCGCGCTTGGCAGTTCCAACCCCGCCAGCATCCGCAAAAGCGTGGTCTTGCCGCAGCCAGAGGGCCCGAGCAGGACCAGAAAAGCGCCATCGGGGACAGAGATCGAGACGTCTTTGACGGCCGCGAAGCTTCCGAATTTCTTGTAGAGGTTCTTGATCTCAAGCATCGCTCAGACCTTCAGTTTTGCAGCCAGGGCTGGGATTTGGTTTGCAGCCGCTGTGCGATGAGCGTTGCGGCGATCGAAATGGCCAGGATCACCACGGTGATCGCATTGGCGAATTGGGTGAACCCTTCCGAAGCGTAGCGATAGGCCACGACCGAGAGGACCGGCATCGTCGGTGTGAAGAGCAGCACGACGAGTGACAGATCGCGGATGATTTTCACGAAGATCAGGATGCCGCCTGCGGCCAAACCTCGGACGGCCAGCGGCACGGTAATCGCCGCCAATCGCCGGAGGAAGCCCGCGCCAGTGATCCGAGCGCTTTCCTCCAACTCGCCGCCCACCTGCTGGATCACGGCCCGTCCCGTCTGTACTGAGAACGGGAGGAGATAGGCGGTGCCGGCGATCACCAGCAGCGCGAAGGTGCCGTAGAGCGCGGGCAGCGGGCCGATCGGCGCGCCGAGATAGGCGATATAGGCCGCACCGAAGGCGATGCCGGGCACCAGAAGCGGCAGGAAACTGATCTGAGTGATCGCCGCCGACATCCAGCCTTCGCGGTAACGCGCGGCGGTGTAGGAGGCCAGAAGCCCGACCGCCATGCCGGTGAAAGCCACCGCCAGGCCAAGGCTCAGCGTGACCCACAGCGCCCGCAGGATGTCCGGATTGTGTACGATCCCGGCGGTGCCCTGCGCGAAGTCTGGGCGGCTCTCCCCCAGCCAGAAATGCAATGTCCAGTTCGAGAACAGGTCCGACGAGGATTGCGCAAAGCTGGACGCGGTTAGCACGATTACCGGCACCACGGTCGAGGCCATCAGGAGGGTCATCGCCACGGCGAAAAGCGGCCAGCGTGCGCCGCGCAGATCGAAGCGCTTGGCTCGCCCGCCCTTGCCGGTAATCGTCGCGTAAGAGCGGCGGCCTGAGACGATCCGGTTGCCCGCCCAGAGGAAGGCACCCGAGATCAAGACCAGCATGATACCGATCACATAGCCCCGGCTTACTTGCCCGACCTCGATCATCCCGAAAAGACGGGTGGAGAGGGTTTGCATCCGTACTGGCAAGCCCAGAAGCGCCGGTGTGGCGAAGTTCGAGACCGCGCCCGCAAAGCAGAGCGATCCGGCGGCAACCAATGCAGGCGTCGTAACCGGCAAGATGATCCCCATCAGAATGCGCCGACCTTTGGCGCCTGCGATCTGCGCGGCCTCGACCAGATCGGAATTCACCGTGGCCAGCGCCGCAGCAATGATGGTGAAGGCAAGGCTGAAATAATGCAGCGTCAGCACGATCAGGGTCGGCACCATGCCCCAGGCCAGCCAGTCGGGCACGTCGAGGTCGGAGCCTTGCAGAAACCCAACCTGCCCCCCCACACGGTCATTGCGAAACAGCGTGCCCCAGGCGAGCGCCGCGGCAAAGCTCGGGATCATGAAGGGCAGGGTCGCCATCACCCCGATCAGCTTGCGGTAAGGCACGTTGGTCATCACCACCAGCCAGGCCAGAAACCCGCCAATCAGAACACAGAAACTGGCCACCACCACGCCAATGATCAACGTATTGGTCAGCGGCTTGTAAAACAGGTTCTCGCTCAGCCGTCCGGTCAGAACATCGGCCCAAGCGCGCAGGTTTTCAGGCTCCAGGGTGAACAAGACAGTCCGGAGCAGCGGCAGCACAATCAGCGCGATCAGAAGGGCGAGAACGACCGTCTTCAACACGGTGCCCTGTTTGAACAAGACACGCCGTCCTCGACCGTTCATGGCGACATCGGCCATCTCAGGTAGTCCTTCGTTTGATGACAGGAAGAGTAAAGTGGGGGCGGGCATCTCACAACGCCCACCCCGGCGCGGGAGAGGCCCGTTATTGCAGGGTCAGGACCAGATCCCCGATTTCGGCGCGGATCGTAGCGGTTTCCGCCGGATTGATGCGCCATGCGGTGAAATCTTCTAGAGGCACAGCATCGGGATGCGGCGGGATATCGGTCCGCGTCACATAATCGCCCGCCACATAGAAGGGAGCGAGGCCGGGGCCGCCGGTTTCACTTTCGTCGCCCATCAGGAAGTCGATGACCAAACGCGCAGCGGCCGGGTTGTTCGGCTCGGTTGCGAGCGCGACGACAGCAGGGAAGATGATGCCGGGTGCCGGGCTCACATCATTGGCCACCTGGAGCGCCCAGCCCTCATCTTCATTGTCGCGGCGGTCGGAATAGGAGGTGAAGCCCACCGGTGGGTTCTCCTGCCCAAGCGCGCCGACTGCGGCATTTACGTCATCGGTAGAACCGACAAGGATCAGGTCATTGGCGAAGAGGTCCATGATGAATTGCTCGCCCGCATTCGCTGCGCCGTCCAGCTCGATTGCCATCCCAAACTGCGCCTCATAGGCCTCGGCCATCTGGTCGGATTGCAGCACGATCTCCGTCATCAGGTCGAGATAATCACCCCGTTGCAGCGGATCGACCATGATGACGCGCCCGCGCCACTCATCGGTTGTCAGTTCCCAAAGGTTCGACACCGGCGCGCCGTTCGGGTTCGCTTCTTCATTATACATCAAGACCTTGGTCGAGAGGCGTTGCGCGAGAAGCGGGGTTTGAAATTCCGCCGGAACCCGGTCGGCCACGCGCGGCGGCACGTAAGGCGCGATGATCCCGGCCTCCAGAAGCGCGGTCAGCACTACAGGCGTGTCCGAGATATAGATGACATCGGCATTGGTGACACCGGCTTGCGCCTCAGCGGTCAGACGCGCGATTTGTTCAGTCGAAGAGATGTCGAACCCTTGCAGATCGACATTCGGATAGGCCTCTTCAAAGGCCGTCTCGACCCGCCCAATTCGGCTGGTGAAGGAATAGACGATCACCTCGCCTTCCGCCTCTGCCATGGGCAGCAACTCGTCCGCCGTCATCTCGTTCAGATGGCCATCGGCGAATGCGACCGTCGCGGTAGACAAAGCGATTGCGATCGCGCCGAGGCGCGTTTTGGTCAGAACCTTCATGATCTTCTCCCTTGGGTTCGTCCTTGGTTATTCGAACCGCTCGATGAGTTGCCCCAGATGTTCGAGTTTCTTGAGTGACTCTTCTCTTTCCGTATGCCCCGCCGCTATGACAATGGCGTTACATACGGTCATCGGCACGGTGAGTGTTTGAAACGCGTCCGGATCGCCCGAGCGCGGCGCGGCCAGCAGATGATCGGGCGCGGGCGACAGCAAAGCACCGGAGGTGCCTGAGATGACGATTGTCTGCGCCCCTGCATCGCGGGCCGTCTCGAGCAGCGCCGCATAAGCGCGCGGCGCGCGGCGAAATGCAAAGGTCAAGACGGCGTCTCCGGCGCGCAGGCCCAAAGCTTGTTCGGCCAAACCGCGCGGATCGGCCGCCAGCTTATGAACATCCTTGCCGAAGCGCCGGAATCGTTTGATCATCAACAGCGACAACACCTCGGCATTGCCATACCCATAGACAAAGATCCGCCCGGCCCGCATCAAAACCTCGGCGACCTCAGCGATTTGATCGGCGGTAATGAAGTCTTCGATCCGTTCGAGCGCTTGGGCCTCATCTGCGGCGAGCTTGCCCAAAACCGTGTCAGAATTGCCCTCGGCAATCGTTTTTTCAAAACGGGTTGCGGTGTCTCGGGTGGCTATAAACTCGTCTCGCAACGCATCGCGGAAAGCGGCGTAGCTGTCATAGCCAAGCTTGCGCGCCAGGCGCGAGGCCGTCGCCTCATGCACGCCCACGGCCTTGGCCAACTCATTCGCCGTCCCAAGGGCCGCGGTGGTTGGGCTGTCGATGACAGATTGCACCAATCGCCGTTCATTTGGCGTGAGATTGGTGGCCTCACCGGAAATCTTCTCGAGAAGAGACATGATATTCGAATCCCCTTTGCGCAACTAAACTTGCACAGATAATTTACCATTGCAAGTTAACTTGCATTCACTGCGGTAGATATTGGTTTCCACGACGCCTCTGACCGAAGACAAAGGTCGTTCGAAATACGGAGATTTGCGTGTTGATTATAGGTTTCACGCGCTAGGTTGGGCCCCGGCGCGCCGCCCAGGCAAGCCAGACTAACGCAGATGGCGACCGCCATTTCGCTTAACTAGACACGAAATGCACTGTCACGCGTCAAACCCGAGCCCTCAATGGGTTCCGAAAGAGCCGTTGACCGCAGAAGCTTCCAACTCAGGCAGAGTGTCACCGGGGATCGCCCGGCAACAAGCAACGATTGCTCTCGCCCGAAGACACGTCCGAGCCTATTGCGCTCCGGCACCGCTTCTGACCAGCTTCAACAGCGCCACCAGCATGGCTTGGCCAACCGTGGCCCCCTGCCCGACGCCAACAAAGGCGTCATTGTCCCGTGACGACGATTCCCGCAGCGAACAGCGCCAGTGCCCATCGGGCTCCAACGCCTTGCCATGAAGCGAGATCGTCCAGCCCGGCAAACAGGTATCGACCAGATGTAGCGCCCCATCGGTGACGGATTGCCCGTCGAAATCCAGCGCCGCAGCACTTGGGAACCGATCCGCGATCTTCGCACTGACCGCGCCAAGCACGGCGACGTCCAAACCGTCTGCCGCTTCTACCTGAGCCAAAAGCGTGTTGATCTGGTCCTCTGTCATGGCGTCGAGTCCTTGCGTTTTTGTCATCATTCGTCGGGAGCGCCCGACACCAGCCAAACTAACCACAGTTCCCACAACCAGAAATTGATTCACCTCAAATCGCGACGCCGCGCATCCGGCCATACTGCGCCAGGAATGGCCGCAAATACGCCGAGGAGGGCGACATGCAATCTGACATCAAAACAGTGATCTGGTTCGAGACGTTGTCGCGGGGCGATGTGGCCCTTGTGGGTGGCAAAAACAGCTCACTGGGCGAAATGGTGCAGCAATTGGGCGCGAAAGGCATCCAGGTTCCGCCGGGTTTCGCCACCACATCGGATGCGTTTCGCGGCTTCATCGAGGCCAATGGGCTGAACGGCTTCATTGCGGAGACGATGGAAGACCTGGCCGCGCATAAGATCACATTGCAAGACGCCGGATCGTCGATTCGCGCCGCGATTGTGAAGGGCGATTGGCCCGAGGCGAGCCGCAAAGCGATTCTCGACGCGTATGCCGAACTCTCCGCGCGCGCCGGCGTCACCGACATGCCCGTCGCCGTCCGCTCCAGCGCCACGGCGGAAGACTTGCCCGATGCCAGCTTCGCCGGGCAGCAAGAAACCTTCCTCAATGTCCGCGGCGAGACCGCGCTCTTGGCTGCCTGTTCCCGCTGCTACGCCTCGCTCTTCACCGATCGCGCCATCACTTATCGCACCCTCAAAGGCTTCGATCACAACCAGGTCGCGCTCTCCATCGGTGTGCAGCGTATGGTGCGGTCCGATATCGGCGGCTCGGGTGTGATGTTCTCCATCGATACTGAGACCGGGTTTGACAAAGTGGTCTTGATCAATGCGGCCTGGGGCCTTGGCGAAAACGTGGTTCAGGGCGCGGTGAACCCCGATGAATACATGGTCTACAAACCGCTTTTGGATCAGCCCGACCTTGTGCCGATTGTTGAGAAGGCCTTGGGCGCAAAGGAGAAAAAGATGATCTATGCCGGACGCGCCGGCGGCGACATCAAAAACGTGCCGACCTCGAAAGTCGAACGCGCATCCTTTGTGTTGAGCGACGCCGAAATCCTTGAGCTTGGCCGCCAAGCCGCAACCATCGAAGAGCATTACGGCCAGCCAATGGATATGGAATGGGCCAAGGACGGCGAGACGGGCGAGCTTTTCATCGTCCAAGCCCGCCCCGAAACCGTGCAATCCCGGGCCGATACCGGGGCGGTCAAATCCTACACCGTGAAAGAGGCGGGCGAGGTTATCTTGACCGGCTTGAGCGTCGGCGCGGCCGTCGCCACGGGGCGCATCTGTCTGATCGAACATGCCGCTGATATCGACCGTTTTGTCGATGGCGCGATCTTGGTGACCTCCACCACCGACCCCGATTGGGTGCCGATCATGAAACGTGCCGCAGCGATCATCACCGACCATGGCGGGCGCACCTCCCATGCCGCGATTGTCAGCCGCGAATTGGGCCTGCCGGCTATCGTCGGCACCGGCAACGCGACCCAAGTGCTGCATGATGAGCAAGAGGTGACGGTCGATTGCGCCAGCGGCGATACCGGGATGATCCACGCCGGCATCGCGGAGTATGAGGTGGAGGAACTGCGCCTCGACCATGTTCCCGACACCAAGACTCGGATCATGCTGAACCTCGCCAACCCATCGGCTGCGTTCCGTTGGTGGCGCCTGCCGGCCGAAGGGGTTGGCCTCGCGCGGATGGAATTCGTCGTGAACAATGCCGTGCAGGTCCATCCGATGGCTTTGGTGAACTATGACAGCTTGCCCGAGGATGAGGTCAAAGAGCAGATCGCCGATCTCACCCTTGGCTATGATCATAAACCCGATTTCTTCGTCGAAACCCTGGCCCGTGGCCTCTCGCGGATCTGTTCGGTGGTCTATCCGAAACCGGTCATCATTCGGATGAGCGATTTCAAGACCAATGAATATGCCGAATTGCTCGGCGGCCATGATTTCGAGCCGTCTGAGGAAAACCCGATGATCGGCTTCCGGGGTGCATCCCGCTACTACTCGCCGCGCTATCGCGACGGGTTTGCTCTGGAATGCAAAGCGATCAAAATGCTGCGCGAGACGATGGGCTTCGACAACGCCATCGTGATGATCCCGTTCTGCCGCACCCCCGGCGAGGCCGATAAGGTGCTAGAGGTCATGGCCGAAAACGGGCTGGCGCGGGGCGAAAACGGGTTGCAGGTCTATGTGATGGGCGAAATCCCGTCGAATGTGATCCGGGCCGAAGAGTTTGCCGAACGGTTCGACGGGTTCTCGATCGGGTCGAATGACTTGACGCAGTTGACCCTCGGGATCGATCGCGACGGCGAAGAGCTGGCCGACCTTTTCCGCGAGGATGACCCGGCGGTGCTGTGGATGATCGAAACCCTGATCACCCGCGCCCATGCCGTAGGTGCGAAAGTCGGGCTCTGCGGCCAGGCGCCTTCGAATGACCCGGCCTTTGCCCGACGCCTGGTCGAGGCCGGGATCGACACGATCTCCGTCACGCCCGACAGTTTCCTCGCGGTCAAAACCCACGTGGCGGCCGCCGAGGGCTAAACTGGTCGCGTTCCACCGATCCGCGCTTGGATTGACACGCGCGGATCGGCTAGACTGCGCCCGACCAATCGGGCCAGCGAGCAGATATGCCCTCAGATCAGACCTTTAACGTCTTCGTCGTCGGCCAGGCCGGTCGGTTGCAATATGAAGCCGCGCTCTTCGCGGCCTCGTTCCGGCATTTCAACCCAGATTTTCCCGGCAAGCTTTTCATCGCTGAGCCGCAGCCGGGTGCCGCATGGCCAAACGACCCACGGATCAATGACGAGGCGGTCCGCCAACTCCTAGACCGGTTGGGGGCCGCAATCCTCCCCTTCGAGGCGCAGCATTTCGGCCAATCCTACCCCTATGGCAACAAAATCGAAGCGCTCAGCGCCCTGCCGAAAGACGAGCCGTTTGTCTTTTTCGATACCGATACGCTGATCACCGGCGATCTCACCGAGATCCCCTTCAATTTCGCCAAACCTTCCGCCTCGCTCCGCCGCGAAAGCACCTGGCCGCAACTAGAACTCTACGGCCCCGGCTACACCGCCACGTGGAAATCGCTCTATGACAAGTTCGGGCTCGATTTCGAAAGCTCTCTCGACCTCGGCCATCCCGATGAATACTGGCAGCGCTATCTCTATTTCAACGCGGGCTTCTTCTACTACAAATGCCCACATGCCTTTGGTGAGAAGTTTCTCGATTACGCCCTGGCGATCCGGGACGAGCGACCGGAGGAATTGGTGTGCCAATCTCTCGATCCTTGGCTAGACCAGGTCGCACTGCCGCTGGTGATCCATGCGCTCGGCGGCGGGCGTGACACGCTCGAACCCGGCTGGCTCGATGGGTCCCATAGCTGCCATTACCGGGTCTTGCCACTGCTCTATGCCCGTGAGGCCCAATCCGTGATCAATGTCTTGGAAGAGGTCACGGCGCCGAACTGGATCAAAAAGGTTCTGAAAGCTTATGAGCCGATGAAGCGGATGATCTATCAATCCAAAGGCCAGAAGGCCCGCGCGCTCTTCGATCAAGAGAACCTGCCGCGCAAAGAACAAGCCATCCGCAACGCGCTCAAACGCGAGAAGCTCTGGCTCCGCTGATGCCACCTAAGCGCCGGAGATGTGCGCCGCAGGTATTCGACGGCAAATCTCTTCGCAACGCTTGAGGCTCGGGCTCACCGCGCCACAAACCCCAAAAAAGAAAGCCCCGGCGCATGCGCCGGGACCGTTGGATTACGGAAAGAACTGTGGAGATCACCCGGCGCTGGCCGGCTCCTCTTTCGAGCGTTCGATATAGATCATCAGAGGCTGCGCATCCGAGGTCACGGCCTCTTCATTCACCACCACCTCTTCGACCCCTTCAAGGCCGGGCAGATCGAACATCGTATCCAGCAGGATATCTTCCATGATCGAGCGCAGCCCGCGGGCGCCGGTCTTCCGCGCGATCGCCCGTTTGGCAATCGCGCCCAGCGCGTCATCGGTGAATTTGAGCTTCGCATCTTCCAGCTCGAAAAGCCGCTGATACTGTTTGACCAGCGCGTTTTTCGGCTCCGTCAGAATCGTCACCAGCGCGCTTTCATCCAGGTCTTCCAAGGTCGCGATCACCGGCAGACGACCGACGAATTCCGGGATCAGCCCGAATTTCAGCAGATCTTCCGGCTCAAGCTCTTTGAAATGCTCGCCAACGCTCTTCTCGCTCTCATCGCGGACATCGGCACCAAAGCCCATGGCGGAGCCCTTGCCCCGCTGCGCGATGATCTTGTCGAGACCCGCGAAAGCCCCACCGCAGATGAACAGGATATTCGTTGTGTCGACTTGCAGGAACTCCTGCTGCGGATGCTTGCGGCCACCTTGCGGTGGTACGGAGGCCACCGTGCCTTCCATGATTTTCAGAAGCGCCTGCTGCACCCCCTCGCCCGACACATCGCGGGTGATCGACGGGTTGTCCGATTTGCGGGTGATCTTATCGACCTCGTCGATATAAACGATCCCGCGCTGCGCCCGGTCCACATTGTATTCCGACGCCTGCAAGAGCTTGAGGATGATGTTCTCCACATCCTCGCCCACATACCCGGCCTCGGTCAGGGTCGTGGCGTCGGCCATGGTAAACGGCACATCGAGAATCCGGGCCAGGGTCTGCGCCAAGAGCGTCTTGCCGCAGCCGGTTGGGCCGATCAGCAGGATATTCGACTTCGCCAGTTCGATATCGGTTTTGCCCGCGTGGTTCAGACGTTTGTAGTGATTGTGCACCGCCACCGACAAAACCCGTTTCGCATGGGCTTGGCCGATCACGTAATCGTCTAGCACCTCGCAAATCTCTTTCGGGCTCGGCACGCCATCGGTGGATTTCAGACCTGCCGACTTCGTCTCTTCGCGGATGATGTCCATACAAAGCTCGACGCATTCATCGCAGATGAACACCGTCGGCCCCGCTATCAGCTTGCGGACCTCATGCTGGCTTTTGCCGCAGAACGAGCAATAAAGCGTGTTCTTTGAGTCGCTGCCGGATGAATTTGCCATATCGTCTACCTCAACGGGTTGCGTCCGGAGGCCCGCCCAGAGCCAGAATGGCCCATATCTGGGATGCCGTTCGCGGCAGCCTAGAACAGGCCAAACCCGGCCACAACGCCAAAATGTGTGCGGCGGGGCCAACCCCGCCGCATTGTGATCGTCTAGCTATCGTCGCCATCCGCGACGCGGTTTTCGACGATTTCGTCAATATGGCCCCAATCCTTGGCCTCTTCCGGCGACATGAAATTGTCGCGCTCCAGGGCTTTTTCCACCTCTTTCAAGGTGTTGCCTGTGTGTTTGACATAGATGCCATAGAGCTGCTCTTTGACCTTCTGGGTCTCAGCGGCGTGGATCATGATGTCCGTCGCTTGGCCCTGATAGCCGCCCGAGGGTTGGTGCACCATGATCCGCGCATTGGGCAGCGAGAAGCGCATGCCCGCCTCCCCGGCGACCGACAGGACCGAGCCCATCGAGCCCGCCTGCCCCACAACCAGGGTCGAAACCTTCGGTTTGATGTATTGCATCGTGTCGTAAATCGACAGGCCTGAGGTCACCACGCCGCCCGGCGAATTGATATACATTGAGATTTCTTTCGTCGGGTTCTCGGCTTCGAGGTGCAAAAGCTGCGCCACGACCAGTTGGCTCATCCCGTCATGGATCGGGCCATTGACGAAAATGATCCGCTCTTTCAGGAGCCGCGAAAAGATATCATAGGCGCGTTCGCCGCGGCTGGTCTGTTCGACCACCATCGGCACGAGATTGTTCTGAAGATAATCAACGGGGTCTTGCATCGGGTCCTGCCTGTCTGATCTCGGAAGAGTCTTATGAACTTACGGTTAAGAGAGTCTTAGTTGTGGGCCACCGGGGCTTCAAGGGGCGGCGATCCGCCGAGATATCCCCGATTGACAGAATCGTAAGTGGATACTTACGGTAAGTCATGGCGAACGCAAGACCCACTCCAGAAGAAGCCATCGCCGCGCTCGGCGACCCGACCCGCCGCGCGATCGTTGAGCAGCTGCGTCACGGCGCGCTGCCGGTGGGCGAACTGGCCCAAGGCTTAACCGTCAGCCGCCCGGCAGTGTCGCAACATCTCAAAATTCTCAGCGATGTCGGCTTGTTGGAGGTCACGCCTCGCGGCACCCGCCGGGTCTATGCGCTCGCGCCGGATGGCGTCGCAGCCCTGCGCCGCTATCTCGACGGGCTTTGGGATGACGCTCTATCTGCATTCGCAGCCGAGGCCGAAACCCGTGCCTCTCGCCCCAACACGGAGACCGATTCATGACCGATCCAATCGAAAAAACCGTCACCGTTCCCCTGCCGCCTCATGAGGCTTTTGATCTTTTCACCAAAGATATCGCCAAATGGTGGCCGCTCGACAGTCATTCCCTCTCTGCGTCCCACGGGCAAACCGCCGCCAATGTCACTGTTGACCCCCGCGAAGGCGGCCAAATCATTGAAACCCAACCAGATGGCGAGACCGCCCCATGGGCGACAGTGACCGAATGGACCCCCGGGGCGCGTCTATCGCTCGACTGGTATGTCGGGCGCGACCCGTCCGAAGCGACCCAGATCACCGTCACCTTTACGCCAGAAGGCCCGGGCACGCGAGTCGACCTGACCCATGGCGGCTTTGCAGTCTTGGCCAGTGCCGCCACCGAGACGATGGCAGACTATCAGACCGGTTGGGATCATGTCTTGGGCAGTTGCTATCGCGGCGCCTGCACCAAACGCGCGGCCTAACCGCAGGTCGCAAAGCTTTCGACCGCTGCCCCGCTTAGGCGGGGCCCAGACCCAAGATCTCGCGCGCCTCAGCCACGCGCGCCACGGGGCGCTCAAGACGGTCGCAAATCTCCACAACCCGGCGCACCAATGCCGCATTTGACGGCGCTAAAGTCTCACGGTTCAGCCGAACATTGTCCTCTAGCCCGGTTCGCGCATGCCCACCCGCAGCGACGGACCATTCATTCACCTCAATCTGATGCGGACCGATACCCGCCGCGCACCATTCGCTCTCGGGCAAAAGCCGCTCCATGGTTTTGACGTAGTAGTCAAACACATCCCGATCGGCCGGCATCGCGTTTTTCACGCCCATGACGAACTGCACATAAGCCGGCGCGGCCAAGCGCCCGTCGCGCTGCATCTTGGCGGCCTGATGAATATGGCTCAGATCAAAGGCTTCGATCTCGGGCTTGATGTCATAAGTCAACATCTCGCCCGCCAGCCAATCAACCAAATCCGGCGGGTTCTCATAGACCCGTGTCGGGAAGTTGTTCGATCCAACAGAAAGAGACGCCATATCGGGCCTCAAGGGCAACATACCGCCCCGCGCCTTGCCTGCGCCAGACCGCCCACCGGTGGAAAACTGGATGATCATCCCTGGGCAATGCTGCTCCACCGCGTCTTTCAGCGCAGCGAACTTCTCCGGGTCCGAGCTTGGGGTTTCGTCGGCGTTGCGCACATGGGCATGCACAATAGTAGCGCCCGCCTCAAAGGCTTCGTGGGTGCTTTCAACTTGCTCAGAAATGCTGATCGGGACGGCTGGATTGGCGGCTTTGGTCGGGACTGAGCCGGTTATGGCGACGCAGATAATACAAGGTTTAGACATCGGTTCTCCTTCGCGCGCCAACCTGCCGCCAATACCCGGCGACTGCAAGCGGGGAGCATTTGTGCCCGCCGCGTGATCGGCGTAGACCAAGGGCACGGACGCGAAAAGGACCGCTTGCATGACCGACCCCGTTGCCACGCTTCTCGACCTGCTCGATATCGAACCGCTGGAGTTGAACCTCTATCGCGGCAAGGGCTCAGGCGGCGAAACCTCCAAGCGGATTTTTGGCGGTCAGGTCGTCGGGCAGGCCCTCTCGGCAGCCTATCACACCGTCGAGGGGCGGAGCTGCCACTCGCTACACGCCTATTTCATGCGCCCCGGCGATCCGTCCCGCCCGGTGATCTACGAGGTCGACCGGGCCCGCGATGGCGGCAGTTTCACCACCCGCCGGGTCATCGCGATTCAGAACGGCAAGCAAATCCTCAACATGGCCGCGTCGTTTCACGTCGACGAGCCGGGACTTCACCACCAGCACGATATGCCCACAGCGACCGATCCCGAGACGCTGCCAACCCGCGCCGAGGCCAAGGCGAAGATGGCCGCCCGCGCGCCAGAGGACCGCCGCGCCGACATCTTGCGCCCCTCGCCGATCGAACTCCGGCCTACGGATGACTATGATCCATTGACCCCAAAGCCGTCGCCCGACGGCCATTCGGTGTGGTTCCGGCTGACCCGCCCGGTGCCGGATGCGCCCGCCTGGATGCAGCATTGCCTGCTGACCTATGCCAGCGACCTCCACCTGATGGGCACCGGCCTGCGCCCCCATGGCAAAAGCATCTTTACGGGCGAAATGATGATCGCCAGCCTGGATCACGCGATTTGGTTTCACGCGCCGGTCGATTTCGGCAACTGGCATCTCTATGTGATGGACAGCCCCTGGACTGGCGCCGCCCGCGGCGTCAATCGCGGCTTGATCTATGCCGCCGATGGCACGCTTGTTGCCTCGACCGCGCAAGAGGGTCTGATGCGGCCGGTCAACCCAGGCTAAAACCTACGCAACGGAAGTCGCGCATTTTCCAAACGCCCCGCTATTCTCTACTGCGTGGCGTGGAGGATGCCGCCCCAAAGATCGACCCGGAGGAGGACAGATGGATTTGACCTATTCGCCTGAGGAACAGGCATTTGAGGCCGAGGTGCGCGGATTTCTACGCGATCACCTGCCCGAAGACCTCTCCACCAAGGTCCGCACCCACCGCGAGTTGACCAAAGACGATATGGATCGCTGGCACGCGATCCTGAACGCCAAAGGCTGGCTCGCCGCCACTTGGCCGATCGACCATGGCGGCACCGGCTGGTCTCCGGTAGAGCAGCATATTTTCGAGGAAGAATGCTGCCGCGCCCATGCGCCCCGGATTGTGCCCTTCGGGCTGAAAATGCTCGGGCCCGTCCTCCTGAAATTCGGAGGCAAAGCACAACAAGAAGAGTATCTGCCGCGCATCCTCGATGGCACCGATTGGTGGTGCCAGGGCTATTCCGAACCCGGCGCGGGTAGCGATCTGGCCTCGTTGAAAACCCGGGCCGTGCGTGACGGCGACGACTACGTCATCAATGGTCAGAAGACCTGGACCACACTCGGCCAACACGCCAATCGCATCTTCTGTCTGGTCCGCACGTCGACCGAGGGTAAACCGCAGGAAGGCATCAGCTTCATCCTCGTCGATCTCGACACACCCGGGATCGAGATGCGCCCGATCCGCTTGATCGAGGGGGGGCATGAGGTCAATGAAGTCTTCTTCACCGATGTCCGCGTGCCGGCAAGCAACCTGGTGGGCGAAGAGAATATGGGCTGGACCATCGCCAAATACCTGCTCCTGCATGAGCGGACCAATATCGCGGGCGTCGGCTACTCCCTACAAGCGCTCGAAGAGCTGAAATCCCTCGCGACGCAGATCAAACGCGGCGGCAAACCCCTGATCGAAAACCCGTTATTCGCCGCGAAATTGGCGGAGGTGGAGATTGATCTCGAAGCGATGAAGCTCACCAATCTGCGCATGCTCTCCGAGGCGCAGAAAAAGGGCGCGCCGGGCCCGGAAACCTCGATGCTGAAGATCAAAGGCACCGTGATCCGGCAGGCGATCAACGATCTGGCTCGCCGCGCGCTTGGCCCCGGCGCCGCGCCTTTCCCCTCCGAAGCGCTGGAGGGCAACGCGGCGCTGGTGCCCGAGGATCACGCGGCCAATGCGGCGAGCTATTTCAACAACCGGAAAATCTCGATCTATGGCGGCTCGAATGAGATTCAGAAGAATATTTTGACCAAGGGGATGCTAGGCTGATGGATTTCGAGATTTCCGAAGACCGCCGGATGCTGGCCGACAGCTTGGGCCGGTTCCTCACCGATCAATACGGCATTGAACACCGCAATGTAGTTGCTTATGAAGCGCCGTTCCACGACCCGGTGAAATGGGCCGATCTGGCGGAACTGGGCGTGCTCTATGCGCTGGCGCCCGAGGATCACGGCGGCTTTGGCGGCAGCGGATTCGATGTCGTGACGATGTTCGAACAGCTCGGGCGCGCGCTCTGCCCCGAGCCGGTTTTACCGCAACTTCTGGCCGCACGGCTGCTGATCGCCGCAGGAGCGGATCTCGAGCCGCTCCTGTCGGGCGCGACGCGCTACGCGGTGGCTCTCGGAGAAATCGACGCGCCTTATGCGCTCGATCAGATCACGACAGAGGCAAAAGAAAAAGGCGGGGATTGGCAAATTTCCGGCCGAAAATCCGTGGTTTACGGACTTGGCGCTGCGGATGCACTGCTCGTTGCGGCGCGTCACAACGACAGGCTCGGCCTGTTCCAACTCGACCCATCCGATGCAGATGTGACGACCTACGGTATGATCGATGGCGGTGGTGCCGGCGAAGTTTTCTTGGACAACGCGCCGGCCGCCTTGCTGTTCGATGAGGCCGACGCCGCGCTACAGGACGCGCTCGATTGGGGGGCACTGGCGCTTTCGGCCGAGGCGGTCGGGGCCATGGATGCGGCCAATGCAATGCTGATCGACTATCTGAAAACCCGTAAACAATTCGGCCGCCCTATCGGCACATTTCAGGCCCTGCAACATCGCACCGTCGAACTTGGCATCGAGATCGAACAGGCCCGCTCCATCACCACGCTTGCAGCCTCCCGAATGGGCACGGATCAGCAATCGCGCACCGTGTCGATGGCAAAAAACCTGATCGGGCGCGCGGCGAAACTGGTCGCCGAAGAGTCGATCCAGATGCAAGGCGGCATCGCGATGACCTGGGAGTATCCGGCCTCGCATTACGCCAAACGGCTGATCATGATCGACCACCAATTGGGCGATACAGAGTTCCATCTCGAACGGGTCATGGCCGATCTGCAACCAACGCCTTAACCAAGAATTAAGGTTAACCAGCCCCTTCTCTGCTTCGGAAATATCCCGGGGGTGTGGGGGCTGGCCCCCACGGCAAGACAGAGGCCGACAGGACAATAGGTTACGAAATTCCGCGATTTCACAAAATTTTGCAACCTATTCCCCCGCTGCCTTGAGCCCGCCGCGGGCAAATTCCGGCACATATGCACCAAGCTTCAACCCGCGTTTCGGGTCCGACGCATTGCCGTCCAAAGCCCGCTTTTTCACACCCTGCAAAATCGCGCCCATGCGGAAGAAACTGAAGGCCAGATAGAAGCCGAAATCCGGAATCCCCGACAAATCCATGCGTTCACAATAAGCCGCGATAAAGGCCTGATCCATGGGCAACCCCTCGGCGGCCCGATCCACACCCGCCAGGCCGCGCCCCTCCCGCCCGGGCGGCATCTGCCACTGCATGATGACGGCGGCCAGATCGGCGAAGGGATGGCCAATCGTCGACAGTTCCCAATCCAAAACTGCAAGGATATGAGAGCTGCCCGGGGCGAAGAGCAGATTGTCGATCCGATAATCGCCATGCACGAGACAGCTCAACCCATCATCCTCCGGGCAAGCCGCGCCCAGCCAAGCGATCAGGCGGTCCATCTCGGGGATCGTCTCGGTCTCGGAGGCGCGGTATTGCTTGGTCCAACGGTCGATCTGACGCTGATAATAGGCCCCATGCGGCCCGTAATCGCTCAAGCCGACAGCCTCCAGATCGACGGAATGAATTGCGGCCAAGACCTTGACCATTTCGTCGAAAATCGCCGCCCGATCCGAAATCGGCACATCGGGCAAACGCGGGTCATGGAAATTTCGACCGTCGACATAATCCATCACGTAAAAGGCCGAACCGATCACCGCATCGTCTTCGCACAGCGCCAACATCCGTGCGACGGGCACATCCGAGCCCGCCAGCGCCTGCTGCACGCGGAATTCCCGATCCACCGCATGAGCGGATTTCAGAAGCTTTCCCAGAGGCTTACGCCTCAGAACATAACGTCCCGACGCGGCATCCAATAGATAGGTCGGGTTCGATTGCCCGCCTTCGATCTTCTGCGCCCTAAGCGGCCCATTGAGCCCCGCGACATGGGCCGCCATCCACCCCGCAACCTGATCCAAATCCAGATCCGTCATCGCGCTTGATTGCTGTATTTCTTCAACTCGGCCCGCGCCACCTGCCGCCGATGCACCGCATCTGGCCCATCGGCCAGGCGCAGCGTCCGGATCCGGGTCCACATCGCGGCCAGCGGCACATCTTGCGAAATCCCCGTCGCGCCATGCATCTGCACCGCTTCATCCACGACTTGCAGCGCCATCAGCGGGGCCACCACCTTAATCTTGGAAATCCATGGCTGCGCCGCGCGGACACCTTCATGATCCATGATCCAGGCGGTTTTCAGGCAAAGCAGCCGCGCCATTTCAATTTCCATCCGCGCATTGGCGATGATGTCGTGGTTCGCGCCCAGTTGCGCCAGCGGCTTGCCAAAGGCCTCGCGGGTCAGCGCCCGGCGGCACATCAGTTCCAGCGCATATTCCGCCTGGCCTATCGCGCGCATGCAATGATGGATACGCCCCGGCCCAAGGCGTCCCTGCGCCACTTCGAAGCCCCGGCCCTCGCCCAAAACCACATCCGCCGCCGGCACCCGCACATTGGTGAAGCGGATATGCATATGGCCATGGGGTGCATCATCGGTGTGATAGACATGCATCGGTCGGAGCACCTCGATCCCGTCCGCATCGGAAGGGACCAGCATCATCGTGTGACGCGCGTGTTTCTCGCCCGCCGGATCGGTGCAAGTCATGACGATGTAAAGCGCGCAACGCGGATCGCCCGCGCCGGAGGCCCAGTATTTCTCGCCATTCAGAACGTACTCATCACCATCGCGGACAGCGGAGAGGCTGATCTGCGTCGCGTCCGAGGAGGCCACATCCGGCTCGGTCATGAGATAGGCCGACCGGATCACACCGTCGAGCAAGGGGGGTAGCCAGCGGGCTTTCTGCGCCTCGGTGCCATAACGCTCCAAGACTTCCATATTGCCGGTGTCAGGCGCATTGCAGTTGAAGATTTCGGCAGCGATCCCAACCTTGCCCATCTCTTCGGCCAGATAGGCATATTCGACCGTGCTGAGGCCAAAGCCCTTCTCGCTATCGGTCAGCCAGAAATTCCAGAGCCCCCGCTCTTTCGCCTTGGCCTTCAGGCTTGAGAGAATTTCCAACTGCCGCGCCGTATGCTGAAACCGGTCGCCCGAGGGGTGTTTGCCAATCTCTGCCTCATATTCCGCGTCCAACGGGGCGATCTCTTCCATCACCATCTGACGGACTTGCGCCACCAGTGGGCGAACGCGGTCACTCATGCCGAGATCCATCAGCCTCTCCCTTTCGCGTAATTCATCACCGAGGCCAAGGCCGCATCATATTCCCGGGCCAGCCGGTCCACCAAATCGCGTGCGGGGCCCACCGCTTTGACCGTGCCGATCCCCTGCCCCGAGCCCCAAATCTCTTTCCAGGCTTTCGGTTTCGACGACCCGGATTTGAAACTCATCGACGAGGCATCGGCACCGGGCAGATTGTCTGGGTCCATGCCCGCCTTGGCGATCGACGGTTTCAGATAGTTGCCGGAGACGCCGGTGAAGAGCGAGGAGGTGACAATATCCTCAGCCCCACCCGCGACGATCATCTGTTTGTAATCGGAGACGGCATTGGCCTCTTCCGTCGCGATGAAGGGGGAGCCGATATAGCCCAGATCGGCACCCGCGACTTGCGCGGCAAGGATCGCGTGCCCGGTGGCGATGGACCCCGACAGAAGTAGGGGGCCGTCGAACCATGCCCGGATTTCTTCGATCAGAGCGAAAGGATTCTGCGGCCCGGCATGGCCGCCCGCCCCGGCAGAAACGGCAATCAGCCCATCGGCACCTTTGTCGATCGCTTTCTTAGCGAAGGTGTTGTTGATGATGTCATGGAGCGCGATGCCGCCGCAGGAATGCGCCGCCTCGTTCACCTCCACCCGCGCGCCGAGCGAGGTGATCCAGATCGGCACCTTCCAGCGGGCGCAAATCTCCAGATCGCGCTCCAGCCGGGTATTGGAGCGATGCACGATCTGATTGACCGCAAAGGGCGCAGCCGGGCGGTCGGGATTGGCTTGATTATGCGCGTCCAACGCTTCGGTGATCTGTTTCAGCCAGGCCTCCAACATTGGCGGCTCACCGTCGGCTTCGCGGGCATTCAGCGCCGGAAAGCTGCCGATGATGCCGGAGGTGCACTGGGCAATGACCAGATCAGGCACCGAGACAATGAAGAGCGGCGCGGCGACGGCGGGAATACGCAGGCCTTGCAGCGCTTTGGGCAGATGGCTGTCAGAGCGCATGAAGCGCCTGTGATGAATGCAACATTGTGATCCTCCCTCAGTTGTCAGGACGGTAGAGGGGGTATCGTGCCTCGGCAAGCGGGCGCGCTCCCGCAGGACGCCACGTCAGATCATTGCCCGCGTATGGGTGGGTCAGCCAAGGCTCTTGGCATAAGTCGTAAAATCGGCGATCTCGTCAGGCTGCGGCTGCCGCCCGGTGAAGACATAAAGATACATGGGCACCAGTTTCAGGCGGTCCTCCACCGGCTCTTTCAGATCGGCGTCGTTATAGCCGATCTGCATATAATAGAGCGTGCGGGCCCGAGTCAGGGCCTCAAGCGGCGGGTAGTCATAGCGTGCGAACATCTGGGTCAGCGCGTCGAGACGTTTCGCATCGGAGCGGTCCAAGACTCGCCGCACCGCGCCAGATCGGCGGGCCCAATCGCGCACGGCGAAATCAAACGCGACATCAAAGAGCTGCGGGTTCACCACGGCGCGAAAGACGTTGCAAACAGCGCCCGTGACGGTTTTGGCGTCAGCGCCAGCGAGATCAACCAGGGCGGCGGTGTTGGTATCTTCCCAGTGCTTCAAAAGGGCATCCAACAGATCCTGCCGCGAGCTGAAATACCAATAAAAACTGGACCGGGAGACGCCGAGGCGATCCCCCAGGGCCAGCACTTTCACTTGTTCCACCCCGTCAGAGACCAGCACATCCAAGGCGACGTTGAGCCAATCCTCGCGGGTCACTTTCACATTGCCGACCAGCGGTTCTTTGGCGGGGTCATTGCGGTGCAAGGGGCGCGAGCGTGGCATGGCTTAGCTTTCAGGCGGCGCGCCGCCAGCGGCGCTTTGAATACGAATATACTCATTTAGCGCCGCAACCCGGTCTGGGTCCATCGGGGGCGGAGTGAAACGCGCGAGCTTCTCCTGCCAAATGCCAGTGGCGCGATGATTGGCATCGATCTCGCCGCGCTCGGTCCAGGTGCCGAAATTCGACCAATCCGCCACCAGCGGTTCGTAGAATTCGGTCTGATAGCGCTCCATCGTTTGACCGGCGGCAAAGAAATGCCCGCCGGGCTGCACCTCGGCCAGGGCGTCGAGACCGATCTCCGCCTCGCCCGCTTGCGTCTCCGCGCACATCTCGGCCACCATCTGCAGCACTTCCAGATCGGTGATCAGCTTTTCATAAGACACGGTCAGGCCACCTTCGAGCCAGCCCGCCGAATGGATCACCACGGTGGCGCCCGCCAGAAGACAGCCCCAGATGCCGAACTGTGTCTCATTCGCCGCCTGCGCGTCGTTGATATTGGCCGCCGAGCCGCTGGCGCAGCGCCAGGGCAGGCCCACCAGCCGGGCGAGTTGCCCCGCCGCCAGCGAAGCTTTGACATGTTCCGGTGTGCCGAAAGCGGGCGCGCCGGATTTCATATCCACATTCGAGGTGAAGGTGCCGTAGCAGACCGGCGCGCCGGGTTTGACCAGCTGCGTCAGCGTAATGGCCGCCAGCGCCTCGGCATGGCTGAGCGTCATGGCACCCGCCACAGTGATCGGCGCCATCGCGCCCATCAGCGTGAACGGCGTCACGATCGAGACCTGACCCGCACGGGCGAAATCGATCAATCCTTGGGCCATCGGGATGTCGAGGGTGCGCGGCGAATTGGTGTTGATGATCGTGTAACAATGCGAGGCGGCGTGGAACTCCGCATCCGACAGGCCTCGGAAATCGCGCAGCATTTCAAAGCTTTGCGCGACCTGCGGGCTGCCACGGGAGAAGACAAACGGCAGCTTGTCGGTCAGCGTGAGCTGCGCCTCCATCGTGGTGTAATGGCGCAGATGGGTGGGCGCGTCTTGCGGCTCGACCAGCGGCGGGACCATGTGGAGCACGTCGAAGACCTGGGTCAGGATCGTCAGCTCGCGATAATCCTGGATGGTGCCCGGGCGGCGACCGCGCAGCAGATCGGTGGCATGCGGTGCGCCCGCGCCCGGTTGGAAGATGAGGTTGCCCAGTTCCAGGGTCAGATCGCGGTCCGGGTGACCGGCTTTCACCGGGATCGATTTGGGTGCCGTCGCCAGCGAGGCGTCGATCATCTCGCGCCCAATAAAGACTATCTCCTCGCTGTCATCGACCCTGGCACCACCGGCTTTGAACTGCGCCCGCGCCTCGGGCAGAAGCACTTTCACGCCGAGGCGCTGCAAGACGTCGAGCGCGGCCTCATGGATCGCATGAATGCGATCCTCGGAGAACACGGTCATTTGCGGGAACGGGTTCTTCAGATGGCGATAGTCGGTTTTGCGTTTGGGTGGGGCCGCCGCCGCCCCCTCCCGCCCGCGTCTGCGCCGTGTACCCCGGGTCATCCGCGCATCGCCTTGCCTTGCGGATCATAAGGCGATGGCGCGATCACCTTTGCGCCGCGTTCGACCCCGACGACATGAACGCTCAACTCGGCCCCCTCGCCCGCATGCTCCTGGTTCACCAGCGCCATGGCCAGCGATTTGCCGGTGTGATGGCCGAAGCCGCCAGAGGTCACGAAACCCACCTTCTCGCCCTCGGCCCAGATCGGCTCAAACCCGCTGGCATCGGCCCCATCAGCGTCGATTTCCAAGGTCACCTGCACCTGAGCCGGGCCGTTGCCATCGCGTTCGGCAATCGCGGCGTCGCGTCCGATGAAATCCGGTTTTTCCCAATCGATCCAACGGTCCATGCCGGTCATCCCGGGAGTGTAACCTTGGGTGAACTCGGCGTTCCAAATGCCAAAGCTCTTCTCGAGCCGGGTCGAGAGCATCGCGTTGAAGCCACATTCGCGCAGGCCCTCATCGGCTCCGGCCTCAAGCAACACCCGGCGCAGCGCCACGTGATCGCCAGTGCGACAGTTGATCTCGAACCCCAACTCACCGGTGACCGACATCCGCGCCACGCGGGCACGGATCAGCCCGATATCGGCCTCCGAACAGCCCATGAAGGGGAGACCAGAGAGATCGGTTTCCGCCACTTTCTCAATCACCGCGCGGGATTTCGGCCCGGCGAGACCAAAGCCACAGATTTCCTCGCCCAGATCGCGCACTTGAACGCCCTCGGCCAGATGATCGTTGAACCAGCGCATATGCCAGGCGCGGAGGTAATAGCTGCCCATAATCCACCAGCTGCCATCGCCCCAGTTGAAGACCGTTAGATCGCCTTTGAGTTTGCCGGTCTCGCTCAGCATCGGGGCCAGCCGTGCGCGGCCCGGCGCGGGCAGTTTCGAGGCCATGATCCGGTCGAGCCAGGCCGCGGCATTGGGGCCGGTGACCTCATAGCGCGAGAAGCCGGTGATATCGAGCAGGCCAACGCCTTCGCGGATCGCGCGGCATTCCTCGGCCACGATGTTATGGGCGTTGGAGCGTTTCAGCGTCGGCGTCTCTTCGAACCCTTTCGGCGCGAAATAGAGCGGCACTTCGAGGTCCCAACTCACGCCCCATTTGCAGCCCGCCTCTGTCATCGCGTCATGAGCCGGGGCCATTTTCAGCGGACGGCCTGCGGGCAGTTGTTCGTTCGGATAGGTCATCACGAAACGGCGGGAGTAGAATTGCCCGGTGGTTTCGCGGATATAGCGCCGGTTCTCCGCAAAGCCGCCATAGCGGGCGACATCCATACCATAGACATCGGCCTCAGGCTCGCCATGGATCATCCATTCGGCCAGCGATTTGCCGACCCCGCCACCCTGCAAGAAGCCCGCCATCACGGCGCAAGCACACCAATAGCCAGGTTTGCCAGGGACCGGGCCAACCAGCGGGTTGCCATCGGGCGAGAAGGTGAAGGCGCCGTTAACCCATGTTTTCACGCCGACCTCTTGCAGCGCCGGGTAACGCTCGAAGCCGAGGATCAGCTCCTTTTCGATCCGGTCGGTGTCTTCCTGGAACAGCTCCATGCCATAATCCCAAGGCGCGCCATCCATCGCCCAATGCTCATGATCGATCTCGTATATCCCGAGCAAGACGCCTTTCTGATCCTGCCGGAGATAGGTGAAGCCTTCGAGATCGACTGTCATCGGCACCTCGAAATCCAACTCTTCCAAAGCCGGGATCGTGTCGGAGATCAGGTAGTGGTGTTTCAAGGGCGAGACTGGCAGTTCGATCCCCGCCATGCGCCCGACCTGCTTGGCCCAAAGCCCGCCCGCATTGACCACATGCTCGCAAGTGATCGTGCCTTTGTCGGTCACCACCTGCCAGCCATCGGCGGTCTGGATCAGCTCTTCGACCTTGGTGTGTTCAAAGACCGAGGCGCCGTTTTTCTTGGCCGCGCCCGCATAAGCATGCACCGTGCCGGTGGTGTCGATATACCCCTCGCGATCGGCCCACATGCCGCCCAGAAGCCCGTCGCCCGACATAATCGGGTTCAGCTCTACAGCTTCTTCCGGCGTGACCAGGCGACAGTCTTCGATGCCGATGGATTGGAACACACGATAGGCCGATTGCAGCCATTCCCAGCGATCCGGCGTGCCCGCCATGGTCAAGCCGCCGGTCATATGAAGGCCGATATTCTGACCACTCTCCTCTTCGATTTTCGGAAGAAGATCAATGGTATAGGCTTGAAGTGCCGCGATATTCGGATCCGCGTTCAAGGCGTGGATGCCCCCCGCCGCGTGCCAGGAGGACCCAGCCGTCAAGACAGAGCGTTCCAGTAGGCAAACATCGGACCAGCCGAATTTGGCCAGATGGTACAGCACCGATGCGCCGACAACCCCGCCACCGATGACCACAACGCGATACTGCGATTTCATGCCGAGCCTCCCATATCCTCATGGCTTTGGGGGAGGCTATGCGCCGATTCCGACCCTGTCTAGACACATTTGTCTAGTGCTTGCATGTCGCTTTTAGACCACCAGCTTGCGTTGATCCTCCCGCCCCATGGCGATCAGGAATGGGTTCTGGACCTGTCGGGTCTGGAAATCCGCCTTGCTGGCGAGGCCGCGCCAGTCGCAAGCGATCAGCGATTGTGCCACGGCACCGCCAAGCGTCGTGCCCGGACCGGTGACAATGAAGAGATCGGGGGCAAATTCACGGGCCGCGACCGTAACGGCACGGGTGAGATCATAAGGTTCGATGACCTGATGCCCAAGCGTGTAATCCCAAAGCGCCGCTGGATCGGTCGCATATGGCCACCAGATGGCCCCCCGCCCGTCAATGAGCGGGGCTTTGGGTTGGCCAAACATCTCTGGAGGCAGGAGGCCACGCCCCTGTTTGGCAACGGGGGTCTGCATCTCGGTATGAAAAGCCGCATGGTTCGGCAGGCGCAGCGGCGCCCGCGTTGCATCCTTCGGCGCAGCTGCCTCAAATGCGGAGAGGCCCGGCTCATCACCGGCCAAGACAAGCATCCCTCCCAAATCGATCGAGAGCGCCAAAGTGTGGTTTTCTCGGGCGTTGATCTCTGCCACCAAGGCCATCAGATCGCTCTTTCGTGCCGGATCGGGTCGCCAGGTCTCCCCCACAACGGGATAAACCAATTGCCCGCCGATAGAGGCCTCTTGCATCAAGTGGCCCATCGTATTGACGACCCGAAACCCATCTTCGGCGGAGAGCGCACCTCCGGCGGCCAGTGCGATGTACCAGCCCATGGAATTTCCGGTGACGGCGACAATCTCGATATCCTCGGCCAGGGCCTGTGCATCGGCAAGGGAGGACGCATAGATCAACGGCGACGCTATATCGCCGCGGGTGTGCTTGGCCGTCTGGAACCGCGCGGCACCGTCAAGGGCCGTGACGGTCTCTTGCCCCTCAGCGGCGCGGATCGCATCGAAGCGCGCCAGAAGGTCCGGTTTGTCGCCGTGATGTCGTGCCAGATACCCAAGTTCGGTTTTGTTATAGGTGCCCCGCCCGGGGCAGATCAGCACCGCACGCCGGGTCATTTTGCACCTCCTACGAGAGCCATTGCTGCCTCAACGATGCCGTCTGCCGAGGGCATGGTGGCGGCATAGGCCGGCCCGGTCGCGATGAAACTGTCCTCCGCCGTGAGCCGGGCATAAGAGGCCACGCCCGCTTCGGCCAGCATCGCCATCAACGCCTCGGCCACGCCGCCGGAGCGCCGGGTTTCATCAACGATCAGCACATGTTTGCAGCCCGAAATGGACTCTCGCACAGCAGGTTCCGGCAAGGGGGACAGCCAACGCAAATCAATCACCCGCGCATCGACACCCGCCGCCGCAAGTTTTGTCTGCGCCTGATGCGAGAGATAGGTGCCGTTGCCGAATGTGACGATGGCGAGGTCCGTGCCGTCGCCCTGTTGGCCGACATCGCCCAAAGCGATCCGCTGATCCGGCGCGGGATAGGCTTGCATCCAGCCGCCGTCGCCGGGCTCATGCAGATCCCGCATCGGATAGAGCGCGATGGGTTCGAGGAAGACGACCAGCCGCTGTTCTTCACGCGCCAGCCGGACGGCCTCGCGCAGCATCATCGCGGCGTCGGCGCCATTGGACGGGCACGCCAAGATCAACCCCGGGATATCGCGCAACACGGCGACCGAATTGTCATTGTGGAAATGGCCGCCGAAACCCTTTTGATAGCCGAGTCCGGCAATGCGAAGGACCATTGGGTTGGTGAACTGGCCCTGGCTGAAGAACGGCAATGTTGCTGCCTCGCCCCGGAGCTGATCCTCGGCATTGTGCAGATAAGCAAGGAACTGGATCTCGGGCATCGGGACAAACCCGTTCTGCGCCAAGCCAATGGCCAGGCCGAGGATGGATTGCTCGTCCAACAGCGTGTCGATCATCCGGTCCGCGCCAAAACGCTGATGCAGCTTCTGTGTGACGCCGTAAACGCCGCCTTTGCGCCCCACATCCTCGCCCATCATGACGATCTCGCCATGCTCCAGCATCAGATCGGTCAGCGCCCAGTTGATCAGGCGCGACATCGGTTGCGGGCTATCCAACTGCTTGAGATCGCTACCAAAGGCCACCGTCCGCGCCTCTGCCGACGGGCCATTGGTCGGGCGGCAGGCGCGTTTCGGCGGGATCAGGCTCGCCATCACATCTTTCGCGGTTTTCAGACGCGGGCGAGTCGTCGCTTCGGCGGCAATGGCCTGCACCCGGGCGCAGGTCTCGTCATAGATCGCCAGAGCCGTGCTGCGATCCAGCGCCCCCGCCGCTTCCAACAAGCGGACGGAGTGCAAAAGCGGGTCATTCGCCTCCTCCGCCTCGACCTGCGATTTTGGCAGATAGGTGGTGGGCAGATCGGCCCCCGCATGGCCGTAGAGCCGCACCATGGTTAGGTGGAGCACTGCCGGTTTGCGGCGCGTGCGCACATAGTCAGCGGCCTCAGCGGCCGCGCGCGCCGTGTCGTAGAGGTCCAACCCATCGGCATGGACGTATTTCACGCCCGGGCGATGTTGTAGTGAGGCCGCGACCCAGCCTTTCGGCGTTTCCGTCGAAATCCCAATGCCATTATCCTCACAGATGAACAGAAGCGGCAGCGGCACGGACTGCACCGAGGTCCAGCCGGCCGTGTTGATCGCACCTTGCGCCGTGGAATGGTTCAATGAGGCATCGCCAAAAGAACAGACCGAGATGGCATCTTCGGCCAGCATCCGGTGTTCAGGCGGGTGCCGCCGGGCCAAGCCCAAACCATAGGCCGCGCCGACGGCTTTCGGCAGATGGCTGGCAATTGTGGAGGTTTGCGGCGGGATCATCAGCGGCTTGGAGCCAAGCACTTTGTGCCGCCCGCCAGAGATCGGGTCTTCGGAAGAACACGCAAAGCTGAGCAGCATATCCCAAGCGATCGATTGCCCCGGCACCTGATCGGCGCGGGCGATTTGAAACGCAGCATCGCGGTAATGCAGGAACGCAATGTCATCGGGGCGCAGCGCATGTGCGACGGCGGCCATCCCCTCATGGCCAGACGATCCGATCGTGTAAAACCCCTGCCCCGCTTTCTGCATCGCGCGGCTTGTCCGATCCAACGCCCGGCTGAGGCATTGCGCCCGAAACAATCGCACCGCATCGGAGTTGCCAAGCGCGGCATTTGGTGCCGCGCCAGGCGGAAGGTCGCCCGCGCGGACCCGGGTTTGGAAGTTCTCATGTACGATCTCGGCGCGGTCCATCCTGCTCCCCAAATGATGGTGGTGCCCGGGTTTCCGGCCCGGGGTCGGCGCGAGGTTAGCGGCAGTGTCGGGGACTTAAAACTCCCTGATTGCGGAGGGCGGCACCGGGTTCCGGCAAGTTGCCGGAGCAATGTGTCAAACTGCATGTATGGGCTGGTACCGGGGGAGAATCTGAGCAAAGCTTGCCTCGAACTTTGCTGAGGACAGCCGTCATGCTGCATCCGCTTGTCACGCCCGACCAAATCACTGCCTATCAACGCGATGGGGCCGTGCTGATCAAAGGGCTCTTTGCCGATCATGTTGACACCCTGCGCAGCGGCATTGCCCGCAACATGGCAGAGCCCGGGCCTTATGCCGCCGAGAACCTCAACGAGGGCGAAGCGGGCCGGTTTTTTGATGACTATTGCAACTGGACTCGCATCCCGGAATTTCAGGACGTGATCGCCAGCTCGCCCGCCGCTGAGGTCGCCGCCGATTTGATGGGGTCAGAGCGTGTGCAAATGTTCCACGATCATGTTCTTGTAAAAGAACCGGGGACCTCGAAACCCACGCCCTGGCATCAAGACGGGCCGTATTACTTCGTCGAGGGGCGGCAGGTGGTCAGCTTCTGGTCGCCGCTTGACCCAGTGCGCGAGGCGTCGTTGCGTTGCGTCGCAGGTTCGCATCTATGGGAAAAGCCGGTCTTGCCGACGCGCTGGCTGTCGGAGGAAGATTTCTATGCCGAAAGCGACGCCTATCTGCCGGTGCCGGACCCTGATGCCGAAGGCATGACGGTTTTGGAGTGGGAGATGGAGCCGGGGGATGCGGTGGCGTTTCATTACGGCTGTTTGCATGGTGCGCGCGGCAATGAAGCGGCAACGCGGCGGCGCGCCTTTTCGCTCCGCTTGTTGGGCGACGATGCACGCTATGTGGAGCGCCCGGGGCGGACGTCGCCGCCATTCCCCGGCCATGACATGGTGCCGGGCCAGCGGCTCCGCGAAGACTGGTTCCCGGTGATCTGGACCCGGTCGGGGCAGAGCGGCTGACGCATTCCGGTCAGCGCTGCGCGATCTGCCAATCGGGATGCATCCACGGCTCCGCATTGGAGGGCGGTAAAGGTGTCTTACCCAGGATGTGATCCGCCGCCTTCTCACCCACCATGATCGAGGGCGCATTCAGGTTTCCATTTGGAATCAATGGGAAGACAGAACTGTCAGCCAAGCGCAGCCTGTCGACACCAATCACCCGCGCTTGCGGATCCACGACCGCCATCGGATCATCGGCACGGCCCATCCGCGCCGTGCCGCAGGGGTGATAGGCGCTCTCGGCATGCTCGCGGATGAAACCGTCCAACTCGTCATCCGATTGCAGCGCATCGCCTGGTTGGATCTCATGCTTCACATAGGGTTTGAACGCGTCTTGCGCGAAAATCTCCCGGGTCAGGCGGATGCAGCGGCGGAAATCCTCCCAATCCTGCTCCGTCGACATGTAGTTGAAGAGGATTTTGGGTGGGTCTTTCGGATCGGCCGACGCCAAAGTGACGGCACCGCGTGACGGGCTGCGCATCGGGCCGACATGGGCTTGGAACCCATGGCCTTCGGCGGCTGTCTTGCCGTCATAGCGCACCGCAAGCGGCAGGAAATGAAACTGAATATCGGGATAATCGATGCCGGCACGACTACGGATGAAGCCGGTGGATTCAAACTGGTTCGACGCGCCCAGACCGGTTTTGGTAAAGAGCCACTGCGCCCCGATCACCGCTTTCGAGATCAGGTTCCAATGCTTGTAAAGTGTCACCGGCTGGCTTGCCGCCATCTGGATATAGAGTTCCAGGTGGTCTTGCAGGTTCTGCCCCACGCCCGCGCGATCCGCGACAACTGGAATGCCATGCTCGATCAGATGCGCAGCCGGGCCGATCCCAGAGAGCATCAACAGCTTCGGTGAGTTGATTGAGGAGGCGGCGAGGATCACCTCGCGGCGCGCTTTGATCACCTCGGTCCCGCTGCCGCGCGCCACTTCGACCCCGACGGCGCGGCCTTGTTCGATCACCACACGTCGGACCTCTGCACGCAACAGATCGCAGTTTTCCCGCTTCAGCGCGGGCCGCAGATACGCATTGGCCGCCGACCAACGCCGCCCGCGCCAGACAGTTTGCTCAAACGGGCCAAAGCCTTCTTGTTGATGGCCGTTATAGTCATCCGTCTTGGGATAGCCTGCCTGCTGCCCCGCGTCGACAAAGGCATGATAGAGCGGATTTTTTCGCGGACCACGGGTCACATGCAACGGACCAGTTGCGCCGCGCCAATGCATGTCGCCGCCCCAAGGACCCGGATGCCAATGCTCCAGCCGTTTATAATAGGGCAGCACATCGGCATAGCTCCAGCCATCCGCGCCCATCTCGGCCCAGGTGTCAAAATCGCGCGCATGGCCGCGCACATAGATCATGCCGTTGATCGAGCTTGATCCACCGACGACTTTGCCGCGCGGCGTGGCGAGGCGACGACCGCCCAGATGCGGCTCCGGCTCCGATTGGAAGCCCCAATCATAGCGCCGCATATTCATCGGATAGCTGAGCGCGGCAGGCATCTGAATGAACGGTCCAATATCGGTGCCGCCCGCTTCGACGATCAAGACCGATGCACCGCTTTCAGACAGGCGGTAAGCGATGGCGCAGCCAGCCGAACCGGCGCCGACGATCACAAAATCTGCTTCCATGTCAGAGCCTTAGAAAGGAGCCTCTACAGCGTTCATCGCGATGTAGACGGTCCGGGTTTGGGAATAGTGGTTGAGCGCTTCGCGGGAGTTTTCGCGGCCAACACCGGAGGCTTTTACGCCGCCAAAAGGCGCTTCGACGGGCGCGAGGTTGTAACAATTCACGTAGCAGGTCCCCGCTTCGAAGCTTTGCACGACGCGATGGGCGCGGGTGATGTCTTGGGTGAAGACGCCCGCGGCCAAACCAAATTCGGTGTCATTGGCCCGGGCGATCACCTCCGCTTCGGTGTCGAAATCGAGGACGCTCAGCACCGGGCCAAAAATCTCTTCCTTGGCGATGGTCATCTCATCGGTGACATCGGCAAACACCGTGGGGGCGAGGAAGAACCCCTCCCGGTCGAGACGTGTGCCACCAGTGACCAAATGCGCGCCATCCTCAAGGCCTTTGGCAATGTAGCCCGCGACAATCCGCATCTGCGCCTCTGACACCATTGGGCCGAAACTTGTCGCCTCATCCAGCGGGTCGCCGACGACGGCGTCGGCAAGCCGGTCTGTGAGCCGGGTCAGAAACGCCTCTTTGATGCCCTTTTGCACAAAGACCCGCGTGCCGTTGGAGCAGACTTGGCCCGAGGAGTAGAAATTCGCCATGATCGCGCCGGAGACGGCGTTTTCTAGGTCGGCATCGTCGAAGATCACCAGAGGGGATTTGCCACCCAGCTCCATGGTGACGTGCTTCATGCCCGCCGCGGCGGCCGCATAGACTTTGGAGCCGGTGGGCGCCGAGCCGGTGAGCGAGACCTTGGCCACGCGCGGATCGGTGGAGAGCGCCGCGCCAACCGGGCCATAACCTTGGATCACGTTGATCAGCCCCGGGGGCGCACCGGCCTCCGTCAGGATTTCAGCAACTTTCAGGGCACAAAGCGGCGTGGTTTCGGACGGTTTGAACACCATCGCATTGCCGCAGGCCAGCGCCGGGGCGGTTTTCCAGCAGATGATCTGGGTGGGGTAATTCCACGCGCCAAGACCCGCACAGACGCCAAGCGGCTCGCGGATCGTATAGGCGAAATCGCCGCCAGGCAGCGAGATGTGTTCCCCGGTCATCGTGGCCGCATGGGCCGCGAAGTATTCGAGGGCATCGGCACCGGAGGTCGCATCGGCCACCAGCGTTTCCTGCAACGGTTTGCCGGTGTCGTAAGTCTCCAACACGCTCAGCTCATGATTGCGGTCGCGCATGATTTCCGACGCCCGGCGCAAGATGCGGGACCGGTCCGCGCCGCTGGCCTTGGCCCAAACTCTCTGCGCCGCCTTTGCCGCCTCCAGCGCCTGATCAATGATCGCAGGCGTGGCAGCATGGAGTGTGCAGAGCACCTCTCCCGTGGCCGGATAGACCACCGGAATCGGGTCACCAGCGCTGTCTTCAACATAGGCACCATTGACAAAATGGCTGGCTTTGGGGGGCGTGAATGTCATTGCAATCCTCATTCGGCGCGCCGCTCGCGCGCATCACATTCAAGGTCGGTCCGTTGCAAAAAGCGGCCAAATCGGCACGCCCTCGCATCTCTCGTTCGTGGTCTTAGGGCAGCGATCCGTCCGGCACGCGCACGGTCAGCTCCAGCTCGATCTTGAGGTCCGCGCCCGCTAGGGCGGCCACGCCGACGCCGGTGATGCAGGGCTCTGCTCCATCCAGAAACTCCAAAAGCGGCGGAAACGCCTCGGCCAGCGCGTCATCATTCAAATCGGTCATGAAACAGCGCAGCATGACGATATCCTCGGGTGTCGCCCCCAAGGCATCGAGTGCGGCTTGCGCATTGGCCGCCGCAAGACGGGTCTGCTCAGCCAGACTGTCAGGTGCAGAAGTGCCATCGGGGGTCCAAGCAACCTGACCTGAGACATAGGCCATCCGGCCCGGCTCAACGATCGAGATCTGCGAATATCCCATATCCTGAGAATTCGGCATGGTCGGCGGGTTAAGCCTGATGATGGGCTGTGTCATGATCCGGTCCTCATCCTTTGATGTCAGCCGCGACGGGCCGTCATTCGCCGCGCGGGAAGCGCTGGCTTTCTTCGAGTGTGTTCAAATCCATATGGTTGCGCATGAAGCGCTCGCTGGCCTGTTGCAGGGGCTGAAAATCCCAGGGGTAGTAGCCCCCCTTGCGGAGCGCCTCATAGACCACCCAACGACGGGCCTGGCTTTCGCGCACCTGGGCGTCGAAGGCCTCCAGGTCCCAGCGCACCTCGGACTTCGCGCGGAGCGTCGTGACGGTGCCTTGATGGTCCGGATGCTCGGCCAGATTGGTCAGCTCCTGCGGGTCAGCCTCCAGATCGAAGAGCAGATCGGGATCGAGCGCGCAGCGTGTGTATTTCCACTTGCCATACCGCAAACAGACTAGCGGCGCGTAGGAGGCCTCGGCGGCATATTCCATCGCCACAGGTGTGTCGCGCGTGGCGCCCTGGCCCAAAGGCACGAGGCTTTCGCCCGTCGTCCAAGGGGCCACCTCCTCCATCGACACACCCGCAAGATCGCAAAGCGTCGGGCAGATATCGATATTCGAGACCGGATCGGTGACGAGCCCGGGCTGCATATCCGGCGCGGAGATCATGATCGGGACGCGGGCAGACCCCTCATAAAAGCACATTTTGAACCAGAGCCCGCGCTCGCCCAGCATATCGCCGTGATCCGAGACAAAAAGAATGATTGCCTCCTGCCGGGTGGTCTCTAGTGCCTCCATCACCTCGCCGATTTTGTCGTCGAGATAAGAAATGTTGGCGAAATAGGCGCGGCGGGACCGGCGGATATCCTCTTCGCGGATGTCGAAGCTGCGCCAGTCATTGGCGTCGAAGATGCGCTGCGCGTGGGGGTCATGGTCTTCATACGCCATCGCCGTCACGTCGGGCAGCAGATGGTCACAATCCTCATAAAGGTCCCAATATGTCTTCCGCGCCACGTAAGGGTCGTGCGGGTGGGTGAAGCTAACGGTCAGGCACCAAGGGCGCGCATCTTTCCCACGGGCCAGATCATAGACCTTCTGCCGCGCCTGAAACGCGACCTCATCGTCATATTCCATCTGGTTGGAAATCTCGGCGACGCCGGCGCCCGTCACCGAGCCCATATTGTGATACCACCAGTCGATCCGCTCACCCGGCTTGCGGTAATCCGGCGTCCAGCCGAAATCGGCGGGGTAGATATCGGTGGTCAGCCGTTCCTCGAACCCATGCAACTGATCGGGACCGACAAAATGCATCTTGCCCGAGAGGCAAGTTTGGTATCCCGCCCCGCGCAGGTGATGGGCATAGGTGGGGATATCGGAGGCGAACTCGGCGGCGTTGTCATAGACGCGGGAGCGGGAAGGCAGAAGGCCGGACATGAAACTGGCGCGGCCCGGGGCGCAGAGCGGGCTAGCCGTGTAGCTATTGGCAAAGCGCGTTGATCGGGCGGCGAGTTTCTTCAGGTTCGGGGCGTGCAACCACTCCGCCGGACCATCGGGGAAGAAAGTGCCGTTCAACTGATCGACCATGAAAATCAGGATATTGGGCTGTGTCATGTGTCAGCCTCCGCCGCGAGGGCGGTGTCGAGATAATCGAGCAGGAGCGCAATCGCGTCCTCCGCGCGCAACTGCTCGGCATTCAGAGCCTGGCGGATATAAAGCCCGTCGATCATCGCCGCGATGCCGCGGGTCAGCTTCATCGCCTGGGCGCGCGAGAGTTTGCGCAGGTCATGATGCAGATTGCTGCGCAGACGCGCATGATAGAGGCGCAAAAGGCGCGCCGCCTCGTCAGACCGCTGCGCTTGGACGTAAAAATTGAGCCAGGCCGCGACCACTTCGGGCCGGAAATGGCTGGGCGAGAAGCTGGCGCGGATCACCGCCTCGATCCGCGTGCGCGGCGTCTTCGCCATTGCCAAAGCGCCACGTATTTCGGCCCCATAAAGCGTCAAGACATGCCGCATGGCCGCGGCGAACATCTGTTCCTTGCCACCAAAATAGTGATGCGCCAGTGCACTCGACATGCCCGCGCGCTTTGCAATCTGCGCCACGGTGATGTCTAACGTCCCTACACGGCCGATCTCGATGATCGTTGCCTCGACCAAAGCAGATCGACGGAGAGGTTCCATACCGATTTTGGGCACAATCTTCTCCGTTGACAGGATACAGATTAAGATTCGTTAATGTTGACTGACGAGTCAATCAAAAAACAGGGAGTAGCACAATGCTAAAACTGACGACAACCTCCGCCATCGCCTTGGTGATGAGCGCGGGCCTCGTGGCCGCCGAATGCGAGACAATCACCTTCTCGGATGTGGGCTGGACCGACATCACTGCGACGACTGCGGCGACCACCTATGTGCTGGATGCGCTTGGTTATGAAACGGATATTCAGGTGCTGTCTGTGCCGGTGACCTATACCGCTCTGGCTTCTGGCGATATCGACATTTTCCTGGGCAACTGGATGCCAACCATGGAGGCCGATATCGCCCCATACCGCGAGGCGGGCACGGTCGACACCGTCCGCGCAAACCTGGAAGGCGCGAAATACACGCTGGCGACAAACGCCGCCGGAGCCGCCCTGGGCATCACCAGCTTCGATACGATCGCGGCCAATCTCGACGCGCTGGACGGTGAGATTTACGGCATCGAGCCGGGCAATGACGGCAACCGCCTGATCCTCGACATGATCGAAGCCAACGCGTTCGGGTTGGAAGAGTTCGACGTGGTGGAAAGCTCTGAGGCCGGGATGCTGGCGCAAGTGGCGCGCGCCTCGGACCGTGATGAACCGGTGGTGTTTCTCGGCTGGGAACCGCACCCGATGAACGCGAATTTCGACCTGACCTATCTTGAAGGCGGCGATGACTGGTTCGGGCCCAATCTCGGCGGCGCAACCGTCTACACCAACACCTCTGCTGGCTATGTGGATGCTTGCCCGAATGTGGGCGCGCTTCTGAACAACCTGGAGTTCACGCTGGCGATGGAAAACGAGATCATGGGCGGCATCCTTAATGACGGGATGGATCCGCGCGATGCAGCCTCGGCCTGGCTGTCGGCGAACCGTGATGTATGGCCTGCTTGGCTGGATGGCGTGACCACCATGGACGGTGGCGATGCGGTCGAAGCCGTGACAGCCGCGCTCGACATGTAAGCAGACATTCGGGTGGGCATGTGACAAACGCGTGCCCGCCCCGCCGGCCCCGGAATTTTGAAAATTCCGGACCGGTTTTTTCAAAAAACCGGGGGCGTGATGCTAGACTGGATAGAAGACAATAAGATCCCTGTGGGTCGGATCGCGGGCGACGCCTTCGATTGGCTGCAGGAACACGGCGCACTGTTTTTCGACGGGCTGTCGATTTTGCTTGAGGCGATGATCGACGCGATCCTCGCGATCCTGCAAGACCCGCTCGACATCTCTTGGGCCACCGGCGCCGAACGCTACCAACCGCTGTACAACCCCGATCTGCACCCGTTTCTGATCATCGCGATTTTCACCTGGCTGGCCTGGTATATTCATCGCCGTTGGCAGGTCCCTGCCCTTATCTTCTCGGGCTTTCTCTTCATTCTGAACCAAGGCTATTGGGAAGAAACCACCGAAAGCCTCACCCTTGTCCTCTCGGCCTGCGTGGTCTGCATGGCCGTGGGTGTGCCGATCGGGATCGCTGCGGCCCACCGGCCCCGGCTTTATCAGTTCATGCGGCCGGTCCTGGATCTGATGCAGACGCTGCCGACCTTTGTCTACCTGATCCCGGCAATTGTGTTTTTCGGCATCGGCATGGTCCCCGGCCTGATCGCAACAGTGATCTTCGTTCTGCCCGCGCCGATACGGCTGACACATCTGGGCATCTCTTCAACGCCGCAGCCATTGATTGAGGCGGCGGAGGCTTTTGGCGCCACCCCGCGCCAGAAGCTTTGGAAGGTCGAGCTGCCTTACGCGCTACCGCAGATCATGGCCGGTTTGAACCAAACGATCATGCTGTCGCTCTCGATGGTGGTGATCGCGGCGCTGGTTGGGGCAGATGGCCTCGGTGTGCCTGTCGTCCGCGCCCTGAACTCCGTCAACACCTCGCTCGGCTTTGAGAGTGGGTTTATTATTGTGGTTGTGGCGATCATGCTCGACCGCATGCTGAGGGTGGAACGCAAATGAGTACCGCTGTTGAATTCGACAATGTTTCCATCGTCTTCGGCGAAAAACCCGAAACCGCTCTGCCATTGATGGATGACGGCAAATCGCGTCATGACGTACAGGCTGAAACCGGCCAAGTTCTTGGCGTCCATAACTGCAAACTCGATGTGCAAGAGGGCGAAATCCTGGTCCTGATGGGCCTCTCCGGTTCGGGGAAATCGACCCTTCTGCGCGCCGTGAACGGATTGAACCCGGTGGTCCGCGGGGCGGTCCGGGTCAATGACGGCACCGAGATGATCGATGTCACTCATGCCAATCCGGCCACACTCCGCCGGATGCGCCAGACGCAGATTGCCATGGTGTTTCAGCAGTTTGGCCTTTTGCCCTGGCGCACTGTGCGGGAAAATGTGGGGCTGGGTCTGGAACTTGGCGGCATTTCATCCGTCGACCGCAAAGAGCGCGTGGATCGGCAATTGGCGCTTGTGGGTCTGACCGATTGGGCCGAGCGCAAGGTCGGCGATCTCTCGGGCGGCATGCAGCAGCGCGTGGGTCTCGCCCGCGCCTTTGTCACCGATGCGCCAATTCTTCTGATGGATGAACCCTTCTCAGCGCTGGACCCGCTCATTCGCACGCGCCTGCAAAATGAATTGATTGAGCTGCAACAGACCCTCAAACGCACGATCATCTTCGTCAGCCACGATCTGGACGAGGCGTTCAAGCTCGGCGACCGGATCGCGATCATGGAAGGCGGGCGGATCGTGCAGTGCGGGACACCAAAGGAAATCTATTCCGATCCGGCCGACGACTATGTGGCGGACTTCGTCGCCCATATGAACCCGCTTGGCGTGCTGTGTGCCCGCGACGTGATGGTGCCGGTCGAGGGGACACCGACGGTTTGGGTCGGGCCCGATGAAGACATCCGTAAAGTGATGCAGATCATCGAAGGCGAGAATATGCCCGTCGGCGTGGAACTGGACGGCAAAGCCGTCGGTCAGGTGACGAAAGACCGTGTCTTGGCCAAGCTTCTCGACCCGCGTCAGGCCTGATCGGCGGCGAGCAAGTCCATTACCGACCGGCCGTTGATGATCATGCGGTCAGATCGGCCTTGGGCCGGTCTGACCCAGATTTCGGATTGATCACCCAAGCACCGCCTTGACGGCACCAACCCAACGCGCCGAAAACCGCTTGCCACGCCGCGATGCGGTGATGGAGAGTGCGGAGCGATATGGTCGAATACGCCGGAAGTTTGAGGGGGGGCCGGACGTTTCCCCGCTGGAGGAGCCGAAGATGCCGCAACCCGAAACAATGAAGGCAATGGTGTTGACCGGTCATGGCGATCTCGACGCTTATGAGTGGCGCGAGGATTGGCCAGTTCCCGTGCCTAGACCCGGTCAGGTGCTGATTAAGGTCGCGGCCTGCGGCCTGAACAATACCGATGTGAATACGCGCTCTGGCTGGTATTCGAAAGCGGTCAGCGACGCCACAACCGGCGGCGCCTATGCGGAGCTTACCGAAGACGACCCCTCTTGGGGCGGCGCCCCGATCACCTTTCCGCGAATTCAGGGCGCGGATGCCTGTGGCCAGATCGTGGCCGTTGGCAATGGCGTCGACGCGGCACGCATAGGCGAACGGGTCATCACCGATAATTGGATCCGCGACCCGGAGGACCCAGAAAATAAGGACAAAGCCGGATATTTCGGGTCCGAAATGAATGGCGGCTTTGCTGAATACACGGTCATCCCATCGACCAATGCGCTTGCCGTCCAGTCAGAGTTATCCGATGCCGAACTGGCGACGTTCAGTTGTTCCTACTCCACAGCCGAGGGGATGCTGAGCCGCGCCAAGGTGGGTGCGGAGGACACCATATTGGTCCCTGGTGCCTCGGGCGGGGTCGGCGGCGCGCTGGTGCAATTGGGCAAACGTCGGGGCGCGCGGGTGATTGCTATGGCATCTGAGGCCAAACACGCGGATGTGGCCACACTTGGCCCCGACAAAATCTTGCCGCGCGCGCCGGAGAACCTCCGCGAAGCGCTTGCGGGGGAGCGTATCACTGTCGTTGCGGATGTGGTTGGCGGGGCCTATTGGCCACACCTTATTGACGTCCTAGCCCGGGGTGGGCGCTATACCTGCTCGGGTGCCATCGCCGGGCCAATGGTTGAGTTGGATCTGCGCACCCTCTATTTGCGCGATCTGACCTTCACCGGCTCGACCGTGATCGACCGGGAGGTCATGCCGAACCTGATCCGCTACATCGAAGCGGGGGAGATCAAACCGGCGCTCGCCGCGACCTACCCACTCGCAGAACTTCGCGCGGCGCAGCAGGCCTTCATCGACAAGACCCATACCGGCAATATCGTGGTGATCCCGTGATAGATCCGCCGCCGACTGTCGCCGCCGTGTTTGCCGCCATCCCCACGGCACCACGCGAGCGGATCATGGAAATGCGCGACCTGATCTTTGCGGCGGCTGAGGCGACCGAAACCGGGCCACTCACCGAAACGCTGAAATGGGGCCAGCCCGCTTATCTGACCGAGGCCACCAAAGCCGGTACGACAATCCGGCTTGGTTGGTCGGAAAAGCAGCCAGAGCATTGCGCGCTTTATGTCCACTGTCAAACCGATCTCTTGGATCGCTATCGCGCGCGATTTCCAAGCGAGTTCACCTATGACGGCGCGCGCGCTATCCTGATCCCGACGGAGGGGCCCTATCCGCAGGCCGCACTGCAACAGGTGGCCGCAATGGCGCTGACCTATCATCGGGACAAATCCAAGGCCGCACGGCCATAAAGGTCTCCTTGCTCACAATCAACCACTTGGCCCGCTCTTGCCGCCACCCGTCTCGTTCCAGGATCGGCGGTATTCGTGACGTCGCTTGATCTGCCGCCGCAGAGCCGAGGATGAAAGCGAGACAGGCTAGGTTGTCCGCAAGGCGCGCTCCAACTGATCTTTGAGCGCGACACGTTCATCGGGGGTTAAGAAGGCGCCAAGCTCCACCTCACGCGGGCCACCTGAAAGGGTGACGTAATTGGGCACTGGCCCGCCACGCGGGTACAGGTTCACGCGCACCCAATAGGGGTTGGCCTCCCACTCTTTGACCCCGCGTTTCGGCTCATGACGTTCAAGCCGGATCAAATCGCGCCAAAGCACCACCTCTTCGTAAAGCTCCATGTCCCGCCAGCTGCGTTTGAGCCCCCACCAGATCGCCGCCACTGCCGCAACTATGAATGGTAATAGGCCCCAGAAAAGCGAGGTGCCGATGACCGCCAGAAGCGGCAACGAAATCAGCGACGCGGTGAGCCCGATGAACCAGACGAACCCATCAGGTGTTAGCGAGCGATAAGGGGTCAACACGACGCGCAGACATGGCGCGCCGTGGCCGGAATGAGAAAGGGCCCCGAATATCTCCGGGGCCCCAGTCTCTGTGGTTTCGATCAGGACCGGCATGGACCTTAATGATGCGGTTGCTTGTCCCACATCTCCCGCGTCGGCAGCTCCTCGAAGGTGTGCTCCGGCGGTGGGTTCGGCAGGGTCCATTCCAGCGTATCCGCATGTTCGCCCCAATAGGCCTTCTCTTCGACCTTGCGACCAAAGCGCAGCGTGTAGAACACGATGCCGATGAAGAGCAGGAAGGAGGCAAAGGATAGGAACGCGCCCCAGGACGAGATCCAGTTCCAGTAGGCGAAGGCTTCCGGGTAGTCGATATAGCGGCGCGGCATGCCCTGACGGCCCAGGAAATGCTGCGGGAAGAAGGTGATGTTCGCGCCGATGAAGAAGAGCCAGAAATGCAGCTTACCAGCCCATTCCGGATATTGCCGACCGCTCATCTTGCCGATCCAGTAATAGACCGCCGCGAAGATGCCGAAGACCGCGCCCAAGCTCATCACATAGTGGAAATGGGCCACGACATAGTAGGTGTCGTGATACGCCCGGTCCACACCTGCCTGGCTGAGCACGATGCCGGTCACACCGCCAAAGGTGAACAAGAAGATGAAGCCAATGGCAAAGAGCATCGGGGTTTTGAAGCTGATCGAGCCCTGCCACATGGTGGCAATCCAGGAGAAGATCTTGATCCCCGTGGGCACCGCGATCACCATCGTGGCGACCATGAAATAGGCCTGCTGCGTCAGCGTCATGCCGACGGTGTACATATGGTGCGCCCAGACCACGAAGCCCAAGCCCCCGATTGCCACAAGCGCATAGACCATCGGCAGATAGCCAAAGATCGGCTTTTTCGAGAAGGTCGCCACCACATGGGAGATCACGCCAAAGGCCGGCAGAACCACGATGTAGACCTCAGGATGGCCGAAGAACCAGAAGATGTGCTGGAACAAAACCGGGTCACCGCCGCCAGCCACATCGAAGAAGGTGGTGCCGAAATTCCGGTCGGTCAGCAGCATGGTGATCGCGCCCGCCAGAACCGGCAGCGCCAAGAGCAGCAGCCATGCAGTGACGAAGATCGACCAGGCAAACAGCGGCACCTTGTGCAGCGTCATGCCTGGCGCGCGCATGTTCAGGAACGTGGTGATGAAGTTGATCGCCCCCAGGATCGAACTGGCCCCTGAGACGTGGATCGCGAAAATCGCGAAATCTACGGCGCGGCTCGTCGCGGCATCTTGCCAAGAGAGCGGTGGGTAGAAGGTCCAGCCTGGACCCGCGCCACCGTCAACAAACACAGCACAGAACGCAAGCGCGGTACCGGCCACATACATCCAGTAGCTCAGGTTGTTCAAACGCGGGAACGCCATATCCGGCGCGCCGATCATCAGCGGCATGAAATAGTTGCCAAACCCGCCGAACAGCGCCGGGATCACTACAAAGAACATCATCAAGACGCCATGGCCCGTGATCATCACGTTCCACAAATGGCCGTCCGGCGTACATTCCGCCTCTGCGGCGGCGCTTAGGAAACGCGCGCCTTCGGTGCACATATATTGCACACCCGGCTCCATCAGCTCCAACCGCATATAGACGGTGAAGGCGACCGATATCAGCCCCACCAAACCTGCGGTGAAGAGGTAAAGGATGCCGATATCCTTGTGATTGGTGGACATGAACCACCGGGTGAAGAACCCCGGCCGCTCGTGATCATGTCCGGAAATGGCGGCGTCTGCCATAGCGCACTCCTGTTCAACTAATGCGTTTCGGCAAAGGGTCTGGCCGCATTGCCCGCGTTCCTAGCCTTCGTTCTAGTGCTGTGCCCGGGGTGGTGCAATGCGGAAGGGCCGGTTCAAGTGGGAAAAATTGCCTCAGCCGAGGCGGGATCACCCCCAAATGGCCAGCAAGATTGCCATGGCTCCAGCAATTGGCAGAAGCGCGACCAAGGCCCAAAGCCCGTCACGGGTCGTGATCGCCAACCCCATCAGGCAGATAGCCGTCGCCAAAAGGGAGGACGAAAATGGCACCAATTCCAGAAACGGCATCGCAAGGCCGCAGAGCGCGGCGGCCAGATGAAGCACGCTCAGAAACGGTTGCTGCGTGAGGAGCGTCAGCCGCCGCCCGCTGTGCCCATCGAGCCAGAGTGCCGTGCCACGCAGTCGTGCCATGCCCGATTTGAGCCGGGACGTGGCGATACTCCGGCGACACAGCCAACGCGGTAGCCAGAGATGCCGCCGCTGTGCCAGCATTTGCATTGCAACCAGAAAAATCATTGTGCCGCAGATGGTTGGCAGTATCGGTATCCCACTCAACGGAGAAACCACGATCACCGCCGGGATCAACAGAGCCGGGAGAAATCCGGCGCCGCCAAACGCGGACAACATATCGCCGATGCTGACCCGTTCTGTTTCACAGAGCGCCAGAACATCGTCGACGATCTCGGTTAGCCCGGTCGGGTTGGGCGGCAATGTGCCAATTGAATTCTCGGTCGAAGTCATCCTGCGCGATACATCCCTGATGCAGCGCGCATCCTATCTGTGATCATCCGACGCTGCCAGCCTGCCCTAGCGCGCGTCCGACACCCAAGCCGTCTGCAAAACTGGCGTGACATTCTGCGATACTTGCGGTGTCGTGAGGTCGAGCATCAAGCCTGAAATCGCGATCCCGAGAATCGCGCATAAACCAGATATCGCCCCGATCATCACGGCAACCTCAAGCCAGTCATCGCGCTTGGTCGGATCACCTGTATCTTGGCGTGGGACCACCCCGTAATGCATCATCCGTCATCCTCTGTGTCATCCCCAGATGGCAGAATAGGAACATTCCGTGAACAACATATTGCCAGATATGGGGAGAGCGGAAGAGCCTCGATAAGGATTTCACCGAAATTGAGCAGTCACTTGCCGAAGATCGGCGGAAATGTGCGCTTTAGCGCGTCGTCCACGTCATCCAGCGTCACCGGCAGCCCCAAATCCACCAGGCTCGTCACCCCGTGTTCGGCAATGCCACACGGCACGATCCCATCAAAATGACCAAGATCCGGCTCTACGTTTATTGAGATTCCGTGGAAACTGACCCATTTGCGGATCCGCAACCCAACGGCGGCGATTTTATCCTCGCGCGGGCTGCCATCGGGCATTGGTGGCTTTTCCGGCCGGGTCACCCAAACGCCAACCCGGCCCGCGCGGCGTTCGCCTTTGACGTTGAATTCCGCCAGTGTCGCGATCACCCAATCCTCTATCTGATGCACGAATCTGCGGACATCTCGACCGCGCGCGTTGAGGTCGAGCATGACATAGGCGACCCTTTGGCCAGGCCCGTGATAGGTATACTGCCCGCCGCGGCGGGTCTCGTAGACCGGAAACCGGTCTGGCGTGAGGAGGTCGGCGGGTTTAGCCGATGTACCTGCGGTGTAGAGCGGCGGATGTTCCAGCAGCCAAATCGCCTCATCCGCGTCGCCCCGGGCGATCCCCGCGACACGCGCCTCCATCTCGGCCAGCGCGGTCTCGTAAGGCACAAGCCCGTGGGAGGTCAGCCACTCCACCATCGTTTAGCGCGGCAAAAGTCTGGCCGATTTGGCATCGGCGAGGCGAGATCGGCTTACGGGGATGTCGCCCCCGTGGCTCATCGTCAGGATTGCCCGATCCCCCTCCCGCCGAGCAGATCGAACGGCATCGAGCGCGACCCAATGAGATCGATGAACTTGCAGGCCCGCCGTCGCGCCAACCTCACGGATCGCATCCGTTAGCCGCATCAACACCATCTCTTCCCCTTTCGTCGTTCTCACCCGGACATAATGATCCTCGACCGAAAGCGCCACCAGAGGGGCCCGCTTCTCAAGTGGCAGCCGATCCAGGAGTGGCGCGGGCGGAGCCTCCTCGTCGGATGGAACAGACCGTGTTTGACGGTCGGCGACATCGAGAACAAGTGTGATGATGATGGAGATCGCCACAACCGTCGCCACAAAACGCGGAAAGTCGCCCCGATCCGGCAGAAAGGAAAAGACGGCGTAATTGAGCGCCACAACGAAGACGCTCACACCCAGGCCGATGACCAACCCGATCCAGATGACCGCTCCGCGCCTCGGCAAAACGGGGTTCAGGACGGCACTGGCCCAGTATCCGATCGCATAACTTGCCGCGACCAAGACCGCCCAATACCCGAAGCGCGGCACAAGACCGAGCACACGATCCGTCCCAAACGGCCCGATAAGCGCGAGAATTGCGCTTAGGCCAGCCAGCGTCACGACCACCGCCGGTTGACCGATATGATGCCCCCATCTGCGAAGCGCGGATTGCGGATCATTGGTGGTCACGCGGCTCTCCCGTTTTTGGCGCATCCAGAATTGAGATGGGTGGCCTCTCGCATTGTGGTGCCATGGCAATCCCGTCTTGCCAAGAAGGTCCCCCCTAAGATGACATTAGAGCCTATCCTATCGGCCCCCGCCGCCGTGCAACTTCATATGATGGCTGCGGTTATGTCGATCGTCCTCGGCCCGTTTGCGATCTATCGTCGACGGCGGGACCGAGTGCACATCATGATTGGTTATGCCTGGATCATCTCGATGGTCCTGCTTGCAGGTTCCGGCCTCGCGATTCCGGCTGTTGTTCTTCCGCTTTTGGGGCCCTTTGGTCCAATACATGTTTTGTCAATCGCCGTGCTCTATTGGCTTTGGGAGGGATATCGCCACATCCGCGCCGGTCGGGTGACGGCCCATGAGGCATCCATGCGAGCCCTGTTCTGGAACAGTTTGGGGATTGCCGGTGCGTTCACCTTCCTGCCCGGGCGAAGACTCAACACGGCTTTCTTTGCGGACGCGCCGGAGCGGGGCTATGCCGTGATTGCGGTCTTGCTGTGCTTGGGGCTGGCCCGGATGATCCGTCAAAACCGACTCAGGGACGCTGCGTGATGGCGGCGCTTGGGCTGCAAGACCAATCTCGTATGGATCTTGGACAAATTTCCTCTTTTCTTTCCAGGACGACCTGCGTAAACGTGCGCGCACTTCTGATCACGTGCGGTCGTGGCGGAATTGGTAGACGCGCAGCGTTGAGGTCGCTGTGGGGTAACTCCCGTGGAAGTTCGAGTCTTCTCGACCGCACCATTTCATCTTCTCTGCCGCGCATATTTGGCGCCTTGAGATGGATCGCATGCTGGAAGCCGCTCGGTTGATCTCAAACATTTCGACACCCCGGCTTGTAGCCGTGCGCTTTCGGGACCCGTTTCTGAAAGCCGTCTTACCGATCTCACTGATGCAGCCCATACCTCGATAGTATCCAGATCGTCTTATGCAGCCCATTGCGGCTGATCAAAGACCCAGTGCCGTCCGGCAGGCAATTGATCTGTCGCATATCGGTAGACGGCCTTGTGGCCATAATGCGGCGCATCTGCGTGCTTCTCTCTCAGGTCATTTCATGTCCGATTCTGTACCATCGCCGAAACACGGGCTCACATCCGCAGCCGTCGCCGCAGCCAGGGACCGCTACGGATGGAACGAACTACCGAAGGCCAAACGGGTCCCTTGGATCTTGGTTTTGCTCAGGCAGTTCACCGGACCTTTGGTATTGATCTTGATTGCGGCCGCCGCCATCGCTTTGGTCTTGGGCGAAGTTGTGGATGCCATAGCCATCGGCCTGGTCGTCTTGCTCAACGGTATCTTGGGCTTTGTGCAGGAATGGCGCGCCGAAAACGCGCTGGACGCGTTGCGTTCGATGCTAACCCCAACCGCTTTGGTTCTACGCGATGGGGAGGAGCATGTGATCCCAGCCCGGGAGATTGTGCCGGGCGATTTGGTCATCGTTGCCTCGGGCGACAGTGTTCCCGCCGACCTGACGCTGGTCTCGGCAACGGAATTGCACGTCGATGAAAGTGTTGTGACGGGAGAGTCCGTCGCGGTTAGCAAGCGCGTCGACGGGGACTCTGACGCAGGCCGCCTTCTGATGGGAACCGGCGTGACCGCAGGGCGTGGCGAGGGGATTGTCTCGGCCATCGGCGCGGCGACCAGTTTTGGGTCGATTGCCGAAATGACCCAATCCGTTGGTCAGAAACAGACCCATCTGCAACGCAAACTGGGCCATTTGGCTCGACAACTTGGCATTGCCGCCCTGCTGATTGCGGCGGCGATTGTGGCGCTTGGGACATACGTTGGGCGACCGCTGTTCGAGATGTTCATGACCGGCCTCTCGCTCGCCGTGGCGATGGTGCCTGAAGGCCTCCCAGCCGTCGTTACGATCACGCTGGCGCTCGGCGCATCCGTGATGGCGCGGAAACGGGCGCTCGCGCGGCGGCTGCAGGCGATTGAGACCCTGGGCGCGGCCTCCGTGATTTGCACTGACAAAACCGGGACACTGACTGAAAACAAGATGACAGCAACCGAGGTCTGGACCTTGGATGCGACATATCATGTGACCGGAACCGGCTATGACCCCGCAGGCCATATCGAGCGCGATGGGCAGCGGGTCCGGGCGGTCGATGACCCGGTGCTGGCGCTGCTGCTTGAAACCGGGTTGACCTGCACCCATGCGCGATTGCGGCGGAGCGGCGGCGACTGGACGATGATCGGGACACCAACCGAAGGCGCCCTGGTCACTTTGGCTTATAAAGGCTGGGCACCGGCACCAGCTGAACTGACTGCGGAGCGCCCGTTTTCGAGCGAACGTAAGCGGATGAGTGTGGTCGCCCCATCGGCCGATGGGCATCGGCTTTATATGAAAGGGGCGCCTGAGGCCGTTTTGACCTGCGCGACAACCCTGCAAACGGCGGATGGCCCCATCCCTCTGACGGAGAGCCTGCGCGATCAGGTGTCGGAGACACATCGCATGATGGCCGCGCACGGGCTGCGCGTCATCGCCCTGGCGTGGCGCGAGTCTGACACGGATGACCTGGAAGAGGAAAGCCTGACCTATATCGGGCATGTCGGCCTGATCGACCCGCCCCGGCCAGAGGTGAAAGACGCCGTAACGCAGGCGAAACAGGCCGGCATTCGCGTGATCATGATCACCGGCGACAGCCCGGTAACCGCCGGCGCCATTGCTGCGCAGCTTGGGATGGGAGAGCCGCGCTGCATCCAAGGTTCTGAACTCGATGATCTCTCAGATGACGCTTTGGATCGGCTTCTGGCCGAAGACGTGATTTTCGCGCGGACGCTGCCCGCTCATAAGATGCGGATCGTCGCGACGCTTCAGGGTCAGGGGCAGATCGTTGCGATGACCGGCGATGGCGTGAACGACGCCCCTGCCCTCAAGCGCGCCGATATTGGCGTGGCGATGGGCATTCGGGGCACCGATGCGTCGAAGGATGCCGCCGATCTGGTCCTGCTCGACGACAATTTCGCCACCATTGTTGGAGCTATCGCCGAAGGGCGGCGGCAATTCGACAATGTGCGCAAATTCGTGCGCTATCTCTTGTCTTCAAACGCCGGCGAGGTGCTGGCGATCTCGGTCAATCTGTTGCTCGGCGGGCCGCTGATATTTCTGGCGACGCAGATCCTCTGGATGAACCTTGTCACCGACGGGGTCACCGCCGTGGCCCTTGGGTTGGAAAAGGGCGAAAAGCAGCAGATGGCGCGCCCGCCCCGCCGCCGCGATGAACCGATTTTGGGCGGGCATGGCTTTGCCCTGATCCTGCTCTTCGGCACCTATACGGCCACGGCCAGCCTGTGGTTGTTCTATAGTCTGATGCCGCTTGGCGTTGATCTGGCGCGCACGGCGGCGTTCACGGGCATGGTCGTCTTTGAAAAGATGAGCGTCTTTGCTTTCCGGTCCCTCACGCAGCCCTGTTCGCGGATCGGCTGGTTCAGCAATCCGTTCCTGATGCTGGCCCTTGTTGTCACCCTATCCTTACAGGTCTTGGCGGTCTATTGGCCGCCGCTGCAGACGCTTTTGCGCACGGTGCCGCTGGAGTTCGAGCACTGGGCGATGATCGCCGCCTTGGCGCTGCCGCTGATCCTGGTGCCGGAAGGGGTGAAATTTCTGGCCACACGCCGGGCAGTCCCGGGGAATGTGACATGACCCTTTCTCGCGCGATGGTCCTGATGGCACCCGGTCAACCTTTGCAGATGGTTGCCCGCCTCCGCCCCGAACCCGGTGCCGGAGAGGTCTTGATCGAGGTCGAAGCCTGCGGTGTGTGCCGGACCGATCTACATGTGATCGATGGCGAGTTGCCGTCACCGAAATTGCCACTGGTGCCTGGGCACGAGGTTGTGGGCCGAGTGGCGGCCCTTGGCCCTGATGCGCCGGGAGATCTGGTATTGGGCACCCGAGTTGGCATTCCCTGGCTGGCCTGGACCTGCGGCAGGTGCCGCTATTGCCGCGCGGGGCAGGAAAACCTCTGCGATCAGGCGCGGTTCACCGGCTACACCGCCGATGGCGGCTATGCCGAGCATTGCGTGGCGGATGGCCGTTATGTGCTGCCCTTGCCGGCGGAGGCCGATCCGGTCGCGCTGGCGCCGCTGCTCTGCGCTGGTCTGATTGGTTATCGCACGCTGTCCTTCGCGGGCGATGCCAAGCGGATCGGCATTTACGGCTTTGGCGCGGCGGCCCATATCATCTGCCAAATTGCCCGCCATCAAGGGCGCGAGATCTACGCTTTTGTCCGGCCCGGAGACGAGGCGGCAGCGGATTTCGCGCGCAGCCTTGGGGCGGTTTGGGCTGGCCCCTCGACCGTACCGCCACCTGAGGAACTGGATGCGGCCCTGATCTTCGCGCCCGTCGGTGACCTGATTCCGGCGGCTCTGAAAGCGGTCCGCAAGGGCGGGCGGGTGGTCTCAGGCGGCATCCATATGAGCGACATCCCAAGCTTTCCCTATCGCGATCTCTGGGAGGAACGGTCAATCTATTCTGTGGCCAACCTCACCCGGCAGAACGGGCTCGACTTCTTCCCGCTCGCCGAAGCGGCAGGCGTCAAGACCGAGACAACACCGTACCCGTTGGAGGACGCCAACCGCGCATTGGACGACCTGCGCACGGGACGGTTGCAGGGGGCGGCTGTGTTGGTGCCCTAGGCGGTGGCATGCAGCAGCGTCGTGACCTCGGCATCGCTTAATTGATCGAAACGTTGGTAATGGGCCCCGATCGCATAGAAGGGTTCCGGCGTCACGAGGCAGATCAGGTGATCGACCTCCTGTTCAAACTGCCGAAGGGTTGATGCCGGTGCCACGGGCACGGCCAAGACCAGCGGCCCCGGGTTCTGCGCCTTCAGCCCCCGAAGCGCGGCGCGGATCGTTGCGCCCGTCGCAATCCCATCGTCGACCACAATCACCGGGCGTCCGGACAGGGCGACCCGGTCCCGCCCTTTCAGATACCGGGCCCGTCTGCGCGCAATCTCCGTCAAAGCATCCGCCTTCAACGCCTCGATCTGGCCGTCGGTCAACCGGCTCCGCGCGCAGATATCTTCATTGAGAACAAGTTGAGGTGGGTCGCCATCGACAACCGCCCCAAGCGCCAATTCGGGATGGGACGGCAGCCCAAGCTTGCGTGCGAAGAGCAAATCCAAGGGCGCGCCGAGCCTCTGTGCGACTTCGGCGGCCACCGGAACCCCGCCGCGCGGTAACGCCAAGACCACCGGATCGGCCAAGGTCGGCTCGACCGCGATCAACTCGGTGAGTTTGGTGGCCAGCAACTGCCCGGCGTCGGTTCGGTCTTTGAAGGCGGGGCCTATCCTCATCGACCTCCCTCTATTCCTTGATATAGGGCTTGCCGTCCGCCGCCGGGGCGCGGGCGCGGCCAATCAGCCCGGCCACCACGATGATCGTTGCGATATAGGGTGCCATAGCCAGGAACTCCGACGGGATTGGTGTGTTCAGCAACGCCAGTTTCTGCTGCAACGAGTCGGTGAAGCCAAAGACCAGCGCCGCCATCAGCGCGCCCACCGGGTGCCAGCGCCCGAAAATCATCGCCGCCAGCGCGATGAAGCCGCGCCCGCCGGTCATGTTTTCATCGAACCGCCCGACCGAGCCGAGCGTGAACCAGGCCCCGCCGAACCCCGCGATCATGCCGCCGATGGTCACATGCACATAGCGCGTCCAATAGACATCGATGCCAAGTGTGTCGGCAGCGCGCGGGTGCTCGCCTACGGCGCGCGCGCGGAGGCCGTTTCTTGTGTGAAACAGGTAGTAGGTCGAGACCGCCACCATGATCAGCGCGCCATAGACGAAGATATTCTGGTGGAACAGCATCGGGCCGATCACGGGGATGTCGCCGAGAACGGGGATCTTGATCGCGCGGAAGACGGGCGCATTGTTCAGGTGCCGCATCTCGGCAAAGACCTGGCTTGAGACATAGCTGGTCAGGCCGAGAACAAAGAGATTGATCACCACACCCGCGATGATCTGATCCATTCGGTAAGTCACGACCAGCGCGGCAAGGATGAAGCCGAAGAGGCCGCCGATCACCACGGCGGATAAAAGCCCGCCCCATCCGCCCAGAACCGAGCCCATCAAGGCACCGGTGAAGGCGCCCGCCAGCAGCATGCCCTCGACCGCGATATTCACCACCGCGACCCGTTCACAGAACACCGCCGCCAGCGCGCCGAGCGCAATCGGCATGGCGCGCACAACGGTGGCTTGCAACATACCGGTCAGGGAAAAGGCGTTCCCGGCGGTGGCCCAGAGCAGGAAAGCGATCACCAGCAATATGAGCCCTACGCCCAGAGACAGGGTGGTCCATCGGCCACCGCCGCGCAGGAACAGCCGGGCGCCGAGGAAGGCAGTCAGCACAGCGGCGACATAGATGAAGGGGCGTGCCGGGACAATCAGATCGCCGATCACCCAGGTATCGCGCACCCGCGACAGGCGGAACGTCGCGTCGCCCGCCGCGTCACCGAAGGCCAACACAATAAACAGCGCCAGCGCGATCATCACCCCGCCGGTGATCTGCGCCCGGCGCGTCTCTGCCCGATCGACAATGGGGGCGGCCGCCTGACGGTCGGGGATCGCGGTCATGACGCGCCTCCGCTATCGCCGCGCCGGAAGCCCCAGGGGAAAATTGCTCGGACCAGGAGCGGTGCCGCGATGAAAACGATGATTAGCGCTTGAATGATGCCAATGAGGTCGATGCTGACGCCCGCATCCACCTGCATCTGCCGTCCCCCGGCCTCCAAAGCCCCAAACAACAGCCCGGCAAAGAGTACGCCAACCGGATGCGAACGGCCTAGAAGCGCCACGGCGATGGCGTCGAACCCGATCCCGGCAGAAAACCCGGGGCTGGCGCGACCCAAAACACCCAGGACCTGATTTGCCCCGGCCAGGCCAGCCAGCGCGCCCGCAGTGGCCATCGCCAGCACGATCACCAAGCCGGCCCGCATGCCCGCATAACGCGCCGCCGAGGGGCTGGCTCCACTGGCGCGAAACTCGAAGCCAAGTTTGCTGCGGAACAACAGCCAATAGACAAAGGCCACAGCCAGCAAGGTCACGAAAATCCCGGCATGGACCCGCAGATTGGGGTCGATCCAGTCCAAAAGCCGGGGCAACTCCGCACTTGGCGGCACCGATTGCGACACTGGATCAGACCGTCCGGGGCGCTGCACCCAGGGCAGGCGCAGCATGTAATCCACCAGCCGGAAGGCGATCATGTTCAACATGATTGTCGATATGACCTCATTGGCGCCGGTTGTGGCACGCAAAACCCCGGCAATGGACGCATAGGCCGCCCCTACAACCCCGCCCGCGATGAGGCAGAGCGGCAGCAGGATCGCGAAAGGCAGCCCCGGAACGCTGAAGCCGCAGATCACAGCCGCCATACCACCGATCAGGATTTGGCCTTCCGCCCCGATATTGAACAACCCGGCCCGGAACCCGAGGGCTAAACCCAGGCCCGCCAAGATCAGCGGCGCGGCAGCCGTGAGCGTTTCAGACAGCGCATTGAGCGACCCGACCGAACCTTGCAGAAGCGCAACATAGGAGCGCCCAATCGTTGCCAAGTCGACATTGGTCGCCAACATGGTCAGTGCTCCAAGGATCAACGCGACCAAAATGGCAAAGAGCGGGACAACCACCAGATCTTCAAACGCCACACGTCCCGGCGCGGCGCGTTCCAGAAGCTTTCGCGTGGCCGTGTTGATCGCGTCTTGCGTGCTCATGCGGCAACTCCTGCCATGGCCAAGCCCACGTCCGATTTCTTGGGTGGGCCGGTGCTGGCATCGAACTCGGCAACGATGCGGCCTTTGAACATCACCAGAACCCGATCCGAGAGCGACAGGATTTCATCGAGTTCCGAGGACATCAGCAATATGCCATCCCCTTCGGCCCGCGCGGCCATCAGGCGTGCATGGATGTATTCGATGGACCCCACATCGAGCCCCCGGGTCGGTTGCGCCGCGACCACGAATTTCGTGTCCCGCGCCAGTTCTCGCGCCACGATAAGCTTCTGCTGATTGCCGCCGGAGAGATGCCCAGCCTCGGCAAAGACCGAGGGGGTGCGAACGTCAAACTCAAGCACCGCCTTGGCCGACCAGTCTTGGGCGGCTGCCCAGTTCACCTGCGGCCCGCGCGAGAAGCGATCATCGTAATAGGCATCCAGCACCATGTTCTCGGCCACGGTAAAGCCGGGGATCAGGCCGACATGCTGCCGATCCTCAGGGATATGCGCGATCCCCATACGGTGCCGAGCGCGGACGCTGGCATCGGTGATATCCTCGCCCAGGAACCGGATCGCGCCCTGCGCCGGCGCGCGCAGCCCGGTGATCGCCTCGATCAGCGCCGATTGGCCATTGCCCTGCACTCCGGCCAGCCCAACCACCTCGCCACTGCGGATCGACAGGCTTACATCGTCGACCGCTCGGTCGCCATTGTCGCGCAACACGGTCAGGCGGTCGATTTCCAGGAGCGGCTCGCCCGGATCGAAGGCGCTCTTATCGACCTCGAATTGCACGGGTCGGCCCACCATCATCTCGGCCAGATCGGCCTTGCTGAGCTGTTTCGGATCCCCCTCGCCAATGATCCGCCCGCCGCGCAGCACACTGATCCGATCCGAGATGTCGAGGATTTCGTTGAGTTTGTGGGTGATAAAGACAATCGCCTTGCCGCTGTCACGAAGCGATTTCACGATCTCGCAGAAATCGCGCACCTCCTGCGGCGTCAGAACGGCGGTGGGTTCGTCGAGGATCAGCACATCGGCCGAGCGGAAGAGAACCTTGATGATCTCCACCCGTTGCTGCACCCCGACCGGGAGCGTTTCGACCAGGGCATCGGGGTCAACCGTCAGGCCATATTCGGCACTGATCTCGCGCACCTTGGCGCTGGCCGTCTTGAGGTCCAGATGATCGAACCGCCCGGTCGGTTCGACACCCAACACCACATTCTCGGCGACGGAAAAGACGGGGACCAGCATGAAATGCTGATGCACCATGCCGATCCCCGCGGCGATGGCATCCCGGGGGCCGTCGAATATGGACGGTGTGCCATCGATGAAAATCTGTCCGTCATCAGGCCGGTAGAGGCCACAGAGTACGTTCATGAGCGTGGATTTGCCCGCGCCATTCTCCCCCAGAAGCCCCAGAACCTCGCCCGCCCGGATGGTCAGGTTGACGTCTTCATTGGCCACAACCGATCCGAAACGCTTGGTGATGCCGCGCAACTCGACGTCCATATCCTGTCTCCGCGCCTCTCAGATCAGTTGCCACCGACGACAATGCTGCCGCCGATGATCCCGGCACGGATTTCAACCAGTTCTGTCATCAGAGTTTCCGGCACTTCGGAGGCCAAGTCATGAAACGGGGCCAAGTCAACACCGCCATTTTCTAGCGTTCCGACAATGACACCCCCCTCGAATGCGCCGCTTTGGACCCGTTCGATCACCTGATAGACCGTGGCGTCCATGCGTTTGACGATCGAGGTCAGATAGACATGGCCACGTTCGGGGTCGGTCTCGTAGAGATCGGCATCGACGCCGATGATCATCAGATCCTCCACGCCCAGCTCATCGGCCAGCGCCGCAGAGCCAAGGCCCACCGGACCGGCGACCGGCAAAACGATATCGGCACCCTCGTCATAGAGGTTCTGCGCGAAGGCGCGGCCATCGTCGAGGGAGTCGAAATTGTTGGTGAACAGCCCCTGCCGCGTCTCGGGCGACCAGCCGAGAACGGTCACATCGGTCCCGTGACGGGCGTTGTAATGGTCAACACCATAGGCAAAGCCATCCATAAAGATCGTCACCGGCGGAATGTTGATGCCGCCAAAGGTGCCGACAATGCCGGTCTCGGTCATACCTGCCGCCAAGTAGCCCGCGAGGAATGCCGCCTCATCGGTGGCATAGACCTGCCCCAGGACATTCGGCAGCGGCGGGTCATAGGCGAAGTCGACGATGGAGAAGACCTGGTCAGGATTGGCCGCCGCGGCGGTTTGTGTCGCATCGCCCAGCAGGAACCCGATGGTAAAGATCACGTCGCAGGCGCCACCCAGGAGCGAATTGATATTGGCCTCATAATCGGTTTCGGCCTGCGACTCGAGGAACCGGCCCTGGATGCCAAGCTGCTCCTCTGCATCCAGCACGCCTTGCCAAGCCGTCTGGTTGAAACTGTTATCGTCGATCCCACCCGTGTCGGTCACCTGACAGGCCGTGAAGGCGGTCGCCGGGGCCGCAAGGCCAATGGCCAGGGCCAACGCGAGCCCGGTCAATCCTTGGTATCGTGTCATGATGTATCCTCTCCAGTTTTGTGCGAGATCACCGACCGCCAAGCTTGTGAGACTGCGCCGCCAGTGCCCCACTCGGGCGCGGCAGTGCCAACTTGGCCAATGATTACGACATCTCCCGCCGCCCAGAAGGCCTGATCCGCCAGCGCCAAGATATGATGTTTGGGACGCACAGCCGGATATGCCGCTCACCTGGGTAAAGTATGGGTCCGGATCACAGCGGATCATTAATCCAGGTTAATCCCGCTGCCCCCATAATGCCGCATGTCGAACGCCTCCCAGATCAATGGGATACCCGCATCTGAAATAGTTGACGGTATCGACAAAAACCGGACTCTAAGGTAATGAGGCATGGTGCGGAACTTGGCTGGGTTGCTGCGTGCCGCGATAGCCCCGTTGATCCGGGGCCTTCTGTTGGGCCTCCCGCTTGCAAGAGGTAAGCCACAGAGAGGCCTCCCGCAGAAAAGGGACTTTGTCGATATGCAGTCAACATGCGGATCAGCCAAAGCGCAGACGGGCGGTGGTCATGGTCAAGGCGGTTTGATCGCAGTCTATGATGATGGCGGTCCACTCCATAATCTTAGGCGGAATGCGCGACGCGTCCGGGCTGGCCATGTGCTGGTTCAAGATGGCGATGAGTTCGACAAAGTGATTGTCGTGATCGAGGGTTGGCTTGCGACGTCGAAATCCTTCGAAGATGGTGAGCAGCAAATCATCGATTTCATACTCCCGGGCGATATCCTTGACCCAGCAACCGCCGATGGTCTGACAGTCGGGGTGACATTGGAAGCGGTGACGGACGCGCTCGTCTCGATCATCCCGGCAACCGCGTGGCAGACGATGTTGAAAACATCGCCCAAGTTGGAGGACATGGTCGGGCACCTCTGGGCGGCGGCACAAGCGCGAACCTCCGAACGGCTGCTACGGCTTGGAAAGGGCACGGCGCCCATGCGGATCGCATTCGCAATTCTGGAACTGTCGCTCCGGCTCAGGGCGCTTGGCCATGATACCGATACCGCCTTTCATTTGCCTCTGACGCAGAAGGCGCTTGGCGACTATACCGGCCTCTCCTCGGTCCATGTCTGCCGCACGATGCGGCGTCTGGTCCGGCATGGGGTGATCGAAACCAGCGATCACATAGACATCCGGATCGTCGATCTGCAGGCTCTGTCCGAGATCGCCGGGATTGATGTGAAGCGCTTGCAACAAGAGATCACGCCAACCGCCGCTTAGCGATCTTCGACAATCTCCCCAAGGGCTTCGCCGGCCAGAAGCTCCGACACATGCTCGGCAATATCACTTATTGAAATCATGCCCACCAGCGCGCCGGCGTCATCGATCACGGGCAAGCGCCGGATCTGATGATCTCCCATCAGACCGGCGATTTCTTCGATGGTCTGGTGGGGGCGGCAGCAACGGACATCGGATGTCATGACATCCCGCGCTGTCTTTGGGCTCTCGAAATCCACCGCCGCAATCAGTTTCAGAACGATATCGCGGTCTGTCATGAGCCCCACAAGATCGCCATTCTTCATGACCGGGAGCGCGCCGATATCTTGATCCCGCATAAGCGCAGCCACTTGCCTGACGGGACAGTCTTGGGCGACTGTCACAACGGGCGTTGTCATGATGTCCTTAACCTTCATTTGCTTCTCCTGCGCAAAACTGCACGGGCGCCGATATGGAGGTGGCGATTTATGAACCGGCGGTCGCCTTGCAGCCCCCGTCCATGGTCTTCGACGAAGCCGTCTCGGATCTCTGAGGCATTCTGCGTCCCACACGATTAAGGTGCGTATCGACGCCGCAAATAGTGTCAGCACTTGCATCGGTCGCGCATTAACAGAAGATAAACGCCCGCCACACGGGCCCTATGCCCCGGCTGATCTTGCTGGGCTGAGTCTTTCGGACACGAAACTGAAACATCCCGGTCAAGACCAATTCGATCTCACCAGGATGGCTGTAAAGGACCGATCCACCGCTCCAGTTTGGCGCCTAGCCGAGCCGGGCTTTCACCGCTGGACCGACAGTGCCGAAATCCATCTGACCGGTGTATTTCGACTTCAGAACGCCCATCACTTTGCCCATATCGCGGATGCTATTGGCCCCGGTTTCAGCAATCGCGGCGTCCACCGCTTTAGCAACTTCGTCTTCGCTCAATTGACGGGGCAGGAAATCCTCGATCACCTTGATCTCGGCCAGTTCCTTCTCGGCCAACTCCAACCGCCCGCCCTCTTCATAGGCGCGGGCGCTTTCTTGGCGTTGTTTGACCATCTTGCCCAGAATCGCGAGCAACTCGGCCTGGCTGACGCCATCGGCATTGCCTTTGGCGCGCGCGTCAATGTCCTGGTCTTTAATCGCAGCATTGATCAGGCGCAGCGTCGACAGCCGAGTGGCGTCTTTCTCGCGCATGGCCTCTTTCAATCCGGTATTGATCCGCTCTCGGAGTGGCATAGTGATTTGGTCCCTGTGGCTATCCCCAAGCCATGCAAGATAAGGGATCAGAGCAGTCACAACAACACCCCTTTGACCATCTTGACCCGACGCGCCCGCCCCCATAGGTTGCCGCGAATTTGCCAGCCCTAATTGACGGAGTCGCGCCATGACCGACCATCCCACTGCCTGCCTTGTGCTTGCCGATGGCACGGTTTTTTACGGGCGTGGCTTCGGTGCCACCGGGCAAACCGTGGCCGAACTCTGCTTCAACACTGCGATGACGGGCTATCAAGAGATCATGACCGACCCGTCCTATGCGGGGCAGATCGTGACCTTCACCTTCCCCCATATCGGCAATACCGGTGTCACCGCACAGGATGATGAGACAGCCGACCCCGTGGCGGCCGGTATGGTTGTGAAATGGGATCCAACCGAGCCGTCGAACTGGCGCGCCGAAGCGGAATTGACGGCTTGGCTGGCCGCACGAGGGCGGATTTGCATCGGCGGCGTCGACACCCGCCGCCTTACGCGGGCAATCCGGCAACAAGGGGCGCCGCATGTGGCCTTGGCCCATGATCCGGACGGTCAGTTTGATCTGGAGGCGCTGGTTGCAGCGGCGCGCGGGTTCGCGGGGCTCGAAGGGCTTGATCTGGCCAAAGACGTGACCTGCGCCCAAAGCTACACGTGGGACGAGATGCGGTGGGCCTGGCCCGAGGGATATCTGCGCCGGACCGAGCCCGGGTTCAGAGTTGTCGCCGTCGACTACGGCGCAAAACGGAACATCCTCCGCTGCCTCGCCTCCGCGGGCTGCGATGTAACCGTGATGCCAGCAACCTCCACCGCCGAGGATGTCTTGGCACAAAAGCCTGATGGCGTCTTCCTGTCCAACGGCCCCGGCGACCCGGCGGCCACCGGCGAATATGCCGTGCCGATGATCCAAAGCGTTCTGGAAGCCGATCTTCCGGTCTTCGGAATTTGCCTGGGCCATCAGATGCTGGCCCTGGCCCTCGGCGGTCGGACGGTGAAGATGAACCACGGGCATCACGGCGCCAATCACCCAGTAAAAGACCTCGAAACCGGCAAGGTCGAGATTACCTCGATGAATCATGGCTTCACGGTCGACAGCCAAACTCTGCCCAAAGGCGTCAAAGAGACCCATGTGTCGCTGTTCGATGGCTCCAACTGCGGCATCCGCGTCGAAGACCGGCCCGTCTTCTCGGTGCAATACCATCCGGAGGCGAGCCCCGGTCCGCAAGACAGCTACTATCTGTTCGAGCGCTTCGTTGCCGCCATGCGCGCGCGCGCGACGCAGCCGACTTAGAGACTGTCTCCTCCGTCCAGTCCTTGGTTAACCGGCTGTTAACAAAACACATCGCATTGTCTGCGTATCGTTTTGTGTGCGGTGCTGGGGACGCCTGCTTTTGGATTCACCGATCTTCAAATCGGTCCGAGCTTTTTCGGGCCAGCAGGTCCTGCGCGACCCGCCAATCCGCGTTGTCGAAAAGGGACGGCGGCGGCCGCAGCCATTGGCAGAGATTCTTGTCGATCAAGGCGTTATCGACCAAGAAACTCTTCTGAAAGCGGTCGCGCTTCAACGCCATCAAGATTTGCCAATTGGCGAAATCCTCATCGCCCATGACAAGATCACTGAAGATCAATTGGTTGCCGCGCTCTGCGCGCAATTTGGCGCCCAGACGATTAATCTCAAAGACGAACCTGCGGATCAATCGCTCGTCAGTCTCCTTCCTGCCAAGACAGCCGTTACGTTGAACGCGTTGCCGTGGCGGCGCGCCGGGCAAGCATTGATTGTCGTCACCAACCGCCCGGACCGCGAAGCGAAAATCCGCGACGCTTTTGGCCCCGATCAGCCGGTGATTGTGGCCCTGGCAGACCGCGCGAGCATGCAGGCCGCCTTGACCCGCGCCTATGGTGATCAACTCGCGCGGTTGGCAGAGGCCCGCGTCCCACTTGGCGCAAGCTGCCGAAGCTGGAACCCAAAGCGCCTGACACCCTGGCTCGCCGCTCTCGGGATCTGCCTGCCGCTCGCGGTTTGGTTGGCTCCTGTCACACTTGCGGCATTCACGTTCGGTCTGGCGCTGTTTGTGTTCGCATGTAACACGGGCCTGAAACTGGCCGCGTTGATCGCCACGTTGCGCACCCCTCTGACAGAGACGGCCCAGGCCAACCAGTCAGCGACCTCCAACACAGGGCCAATCCCGCTGCGCCGCCAGCCCGTTGTCAGCATCCTCGTCCCCCTCCTGCGGGAGAAGGACATTGCCGGGCAATTGGTGACGCGGCTGTCAGAGCTCGATTATCCGCGCGAGTTGCTGGACGTGATCCTCATTTTGGAGGCCGATGACACAACCACGCATGCGGCGCTTGCGCAAACTAGGCTCCCCACATGGATGCGCGCCATCACAGTGCCCCCCGGTCAGCCGCGCACCAAACCACGGGCGCTCAACTATGCTCTGAACTTCGCCCGCGGATCGATTGTCGGAATCTATGACGCCGAAGATCGGCCCGAACCAGATCAGATCCGCAAAGTCGTCCAACGCTTTTCTGAATGCCCGCAGGAAGTGGCGTGTTTGCAAGGCCGCCTGGACTATTACAACGCCAATCACAACTGGATAAGCCGTTGTTTTACCATCGAATATGCCAGCTGGTTCCGGTTGATGCTGCCTGGCGTTCAGCGGCTTGGCCTGTTTGTTCCCCTTGGCGGCACCACGCTTTTCATGCGTCGCGAGGCGTTGGAAGATGTCGGAGCCTGGGACGCGCATAACGTGACAGAAGATGCCGAATTGGGCCTGCGATTGGTTCGCAACGGCTATCGAACGGAAATCGTGCGGACGACCACGTATGAAGAGGCAAACTCCGCGATTCTGCCCTGGATTCGACAACGCTCTCGTTGGCTTAAAGGCTATGCGATGACGTGGGTGACGCATATGCGCCAACCTGTTGCGCTTTGGCGGGCGCTTGGGACGCGGGCGTTCTTGGGCTTCCAGCTTCAGATTCTCGGAACTGTTATTGGGTTCCTGGCCGCGCCGCTTTTATGGAGCTTCATGCTGGTGCCCTTCGGACTGCCCCACCCCTTGGATCCGCTGGTTTCACCGCTTGGCTATGGGATCATCGGTTTTGGTTTTGTCTTCTCATTCGCATTGACGCTGACGGTTTCCTTCATCGCGTGTCGTGCGCGCCATTTGCGGCAACACCGCCTCGCGCTGCCTCTGCTGGCGCTCTACTTCCCCCTTGCTTCTGTAGCGGCGGCCGTCGCCGTGGCCGAAATGCTGCTCAGACCGTTTCACTGGGCCAAAACAGCCCATGGGAGATTCAGTCAGACCGAAGGTCCAACGGGGGCAGAACCTGCCGTCGACACCACCCCCTAATCGCGCCGTGCCTGTTCTTTCAGACGAACTTCGAAGGCGATTGACAGGTGATCCTTCAAGGCTTTTGCCGCCGTATCGCCATCCCGATCGGCGATGGCTTGCACGATTGCCGCATGTTCAGAGAGCGCATCTTCCCCGCGCCCTTCCGCGGCCAGTGATGTCGTCGCCATCAGCGCCATGGAGCGATGCACCAGGTCGAGTTGCTGCACCAGATATCTATTGTGGCTAGCCAAGTGGATTTGCTTGTGAAACCGCCGGTTCGCGCGGGCCAAGGCAGCCGGATCATCCAACAACGCATGATCGGCTTTCACCATCTCACGCAGCACTTTGATCTCTTCTTCGGCCGCATGTTGCGCAGCCAAGCGCGCCGCCAACCCCTCAAGCTCGGTCCGCACCGCGTAAAGCTCCGCCGTCTGCGCGTGATCCAGAGAGGCCACAATCAGGCTCCGCCCATCACGTGTGAGCAGGCTTTGGGTCTCTAGCCGCTGCAATGCTTCGCGGATTGGGGTCCGGCTGACACCAAATCGTTCGGCGAGTTCCGATTCCACAAGGCGCGAGCCGGGCCGGTACACACCGATATCAATCGCTTCGAGGATCAGGTCGTACGCATCTTTATGCGGGGGTTTTTTCTGCGCCATCGCCTTTGTCCTTGTGGTTCAGGCGAGGCTAGGCGGGCATGCGCCGCAACACAAGCACCCCCTTGCCGCGCCCTTTGCCCTTGCCTAAACCCTCACTATGCCTGCCGAACACTTCTCTCATGTCGAAACCTGGGTCTTCGACCTTGATCACACGCTTTACCCCCCGGAAATGGCGTTGTTTGATCAGATCAATATCCGCATGACCGCATATGTCATGGAGGCGCTTGGCGTTGATCAGGTAGAGGCAAGTCGGCTGCGTCAGAAATACTGGCGCGAGCACGGCACGACCTTGGCGGGCTTGATGGATATTCACGGCGTCGACCCCGGGCCGTATCTCACCGAGGTGCATGAGATCGATTTCACGGTCCTCGCCCCCGACCCGGATCTCGCCGCACGGATCGCGGCCCTGCCTGGCCGACGGATCATCTATACAAATGGCACCGCGCCTTATGCCGAGCAGGTGATCGCCCATCGCGGATTGTCCGGCCTCTTTGACGCGATCTATGGCGTCGAACATGCCAATTTCCGCCCCAAACCGGAGGCTCGCGCGTTTCGGGCCATCTTTGACGCCGACGGGCTGACTCCAACCCGCGCCGCGATGTTTGAAGATGACCCCCGCAACCTGGCCGCCCCCCATGCCATGGGGTTGCGCACGGTGCATGTTGCGCCAGAGCCCGATCCAGCGGACCACATCCATCATCACACCGATGATCTCACTGCATTTTTGTCGCGCTTGATCCGCTAAGCGCTTTTGTCACGCTTGGGGCTGCTGCACTGCGGCAATAAGGACCATCGCAATTCCGCTGTCACGAACCACATCTGGCGGAGCGAACAGGAGATCCTAATGACGATGACATCTGCGGCCGATACCGGCCACTTTACCCGTAAAATCACATATCGCATTCCGTTGATCGGTCGGATGGCGCGCGAGATTGTGGAAGGCGATGAGGACACGCCGTTTTACGCCGTCGCCATGCTGGTCAGCCTTTGGGCGTCTGCTTTCATGATTTTTGGCTATGCTGGCTTGATCATCCCGGCGCTGATCATGGTTGCGGTTATGTTTTTAACGCTGATCCGCATCACGATGGGCTAAACCCCTGTGCGCGTTTGACGCTTCGACCCTCTGCTGAATGCGGCTTATCTCTGGGCCATGGCAGAGGTGATTGATACCGATATTCTGGTCTCCGGCGGCGGCGTCGCCGGGTTGATCGCGGCCTCGGCCTTTGGCCAGGCCGGGTTTTCCGTCCTATGCGTGGATCCAACCCCGCCGATCACCGAACGGGATGCCGAGGGCTCCGACCTGCGGACCACGGCATTTTTGCAGCCGTCGCAGACCTTCTTAGACAAAATCGGGCTTTGGGACCGGTTCGCGCCGTTTGCGATGCCGCTTCAGATCATGCGGATTGTGGATGCGGGTGGCGAGACGACCGAACCGCGCGTCGCGCATGACTTCAACGCCGCTGATATCTCGGATGCGCCTTTTGGATGGAACTTGCCGAACTGGCTGCTGCGCCGCGAGATTCTGTCTTTTCTCGACGCGTTGCCCAATGTCGATTTCCGCCCCGGCACCGCCACGGCTCAAGTTCTGACGCGGCAAGCCGAGGCGCGCGTTGGTTTGAGCGATGGCACGCAGCTGCGCGCGCGTTTGGTCGTCGCTGCTGATGGCCGCAACTCTCCGGTGCGTGAAGCGGTGGGTATCGACATAAAAACAATGCGCTATGGCCAGAAGGCGCTGGCCTTTGCGGTCACCCATCCGACCCCGCATGAGAATGTCTCTACCGAGATCCACCGCTCCGGCGGGCCGTTCACGCTGGTGCCTTTGCCGGATTATGAAGGGCGCCCTTCCTCTGCCGTGGTTTGGATGGAGCGCGGGCCAGAGACGAAACGGTTGATGGCCCTCGACACCGCTGATTTCGAACGCGAAATGTCGGATCGCTCGGGGCATCTGTTTGGCCCGCTGACCCTGGTTTCACGCCGGACAATCTGGCCGATTATCAGCCAATATGCGGAACGGATGGAGGCGGAACGGGTCGCTCTGATCGCCGAGGCCGCGCATGTGGTGCCCCCGATCGGCGCCCAAGGGCTCAACATGAGCCTTGGAGATTTGCGCGTGCTGCTCGAGCTGGCCGAGGCGCATCGGGATGACCCAGGCGCGCGCGATCTGCTGAAAAAATACAACCGGATACGCCACACGGAGGTTCTGGCCCGGGTGACAGGTGTGGATGCGCTGAACCGCGCGTCGATGGTCGAGGCGCAGGGGCTCCGCGATGCGCGGATGCATGCGCTGAACCTATTTTATTCTGTGGCCCCAGTCCGCCGCGTGTTGATGCGGGCTGGATTGGGCACCTCTGGCCGCGCGTCCTGAGCGTAGGGGCTGATCAGGGGAAGACCTGATCCACCACTCCGCGAAGACGCGCCACCGCGCCCTCCACATCGTAGAGCTTATCGAGGCCAAAGAGGCCCAACCGGAAGGTCATGAACCCCGCCGGTTCATCGACCTGCAAGGGCACACCCGCCGCGATCTGCATGCCCAAAGCGGCAAACTTACTGCCGTTTTGAATGTCAGGATCATCGGTATAGCCGACCACCACGCCCGGCGCGCCAAACCCGTCGGCGGCGACAGATTGGACGCCCTTTTCGGCCAGCAGCGCACGGACAGCGCGCCCAAGCGCCTATTGGTTCTTTTTCAGCTTTTCAAAGCCGTATTCACGGGTTTCCAACATCGTATCGCGGAAGCCACGCAACGCATCCGTCGGCATGGTCGCATGATAGGCATGGCCGCCATCTTCATAGACCAGCATGATCTGATGCCATTTCTTCAAATCGACGGCAAAACTATTGGAACTGGTGCCCTCCATCCGAGCGACTGCCCGATCCGACATCATCACAACCCCGGCGGAAGGGGACGCGGACCACCCTTTCTGAGGGGCCGAGATCAGAACGTCGACACCTGTCGCCTTCATATCGACCCAGACACACCCCGAAGCGATGCAATCAAGCACCATCAGCGCCCCCACCTCATGGGCGGCAGCGGCCAGTGCGGTGACATACTCGTCGGGCAAGATGATCCCTGCGGAGGTTTCCACATGGGGGGCGAAAACGATATCGGGCTTTTCTGCCAGAATACGCGCCGTAACCTCTTCAATCGGGGCAGGCGCAAAGGACGATGTAGCGGCATTTCCCGCCACCCGCGCCTTCATCACCGTCGTTTCCCCCGCAAAATCCCCGGCGTCGAGAATTTGCGACCAGCGGAAGGAGAACCATCCATTGCGGACCACCAACACCTTGGCATCTTGGGCAAATTGCCGAGCCACGGCCTCCATCGCATAGGTGCCGCCGCCAGGGATGATCGCCACAGAATCGGCGTGATAGACCTCTTTCATCATCGCGCCGATATCGGTCATCACGGTGCGAAAGGTCTGGCTCATATGATTGAGCGAGCGGTCGGTGAAAACGACCGAGTATTCCAGAAGCCCCTCCGGGTCGACGGTGTCGAGAAGTGCGGTCATGTCATCCTCCATTTGCTTACGCCAATGGGTAGCGAGGTCCAGGCAAGCTGGCAACGGACGGAATGTCACCCAAGCGGACCCGGGCGGCGCTCTTCGGAGAGGAGCACATTGGCCTCGACATTTCCAACGCCAGGCAGGGTCATGATCCGGCGGCGGAGCACACGCTCAAAATCGCTCAAATCGCGCGCGACAACCCGCAGGCGGTAATCGTAAAGCCCCAAGACATGCTGCACCGTCTGCACCTCTGGGATCGCCGACACCGCGCGCTCGAAATCTTCCAAGCTCACGCGGCCTTTCGTGGCCAGTTTCACACCCAAAAACACGGTCACACCGAAGCCCAGCTTCTCCGTGTCGAGGTCAAGACGGCGGGTCTGCCACACGCCGGCTTCTTGCAACCGCTTCACACGACGCCATGCGGCGGGTTGGCTGAGACCAAACCGGCGACCGAGTTCAGAAGCTTTCAGCGTCGCATCCGCTTGCAGCGCGCGCAGGATATCACGGTCGATGGCGTCGAGATCGATCATATCGGCAGCGCCTCGGCGTCTTTGATCGTCGCCACATGCATCAGCGCTTCGATATCGGCGATATGCGGTAAGGTCAGAATGCGCGCCCGATAGATCTCCTGATAATGCGGCATGGTCCGGGCAATCACCGTTAACCGCACATCGACACGCCCCAGAAAGGTTTGAATTTCAGTGACTTCCGGTACGTCGCGCGCGGCGGCGAGAAGTTCGTCGAAGGCGCGTGGATTGGTCTTGTCGAGCGTCACGCGGAGCGACACCTCCACCGTAAACCCAAGCGCGGGCCAGTTCAGGACCATCTGCTGACCACGCAAGACACCCTGCTCGCGCAGCCGATCAAGGCGCTTGTAGCAGGTGGCCACCGGGATACCGGTCGCCGTGCTGAGCGCCGCCATGGATTGCTCTGGATCGGCCTGGAGATGGCGGAGGAGTCGCCTGTCGCTGTCATCAAGCATATATATCTCTCGAAATGTCCGATATAGACGAATGATTTTCTCTCATAACTGACATGATTTGCCAAGTCTCATGCAATACAACGCCTTCTCACCCGTATGGTCTGCGGCCAGAGAGACATGCCAACAAGGAGCATCAAGACATGCGCGTGTATTACGACCGGGATTGCGACATCAACCTGATCAAAGACAAAAAAGTGGCCATTCTGGGCTATGGCAGCCAGGGCCACGCCCATGCGCTGAACCTGCGCGACAGCGGCGCGAAAAACGTTGTTGTAGCGCTGCGCGAAGGCTCCGCCTCTGCTGCCAAGGCCGAAGGCGAAGGCTTGAAAGTCATGGGTATTGCCGAGGCGGCGGCCTGGTGTGACCTCATCATGTTCACAATGCCCGACGAATTGCAGGCCGAGACCTATAAGAAATACGTGCATGACAATCTGCGTGAAGGTGCGGCGATTGCCTTTGCGCACGGGTTGAACGTGCATTTTGGATTGATCGAGCCGAAGCCTGGCGTCGATGTGATCATGATGGCGCCGAAAGGCCCCGGCCACACGGTCCGCGGCGAATATACCAAAGGTGGCGGCGTGCCGTGCCTCGTTGCGGTCCATAACGATGCCTCGGGTAAAGCTCTGGAACTTGGCCTCAGCTATTGCTCGGCCATCGGCGGTGGCCGCTCCGGTATCATCGAGACGAATTTCCGCGAGGAATGTGAAACGGATCTCTTCGGTGAACAAGCCGTGCTCTGCGGCGGTTTGGTCGAACTGATCCGGATGGGCTTTGAGACCCTTGTCGAGGCCGGGTATGAGCCCGAAATGGCCTATTTCGAGTGCCTGCATGAGGTGAAGCTGATCGTCGATCTGATCTATGAAGGCGGCATCGCCAACATGAACTATTCGATCTCCAACACCGCCGAATATGGCGAATATGTCAGCGGGCCGCGCATCCTACCCTATGACGAGACCAAAGCCCGGATGAAAGCGGTTCTGACCGATATTCAAACCGGCAAATTCGTCCGCGATTTCATGGTTGAAAACGCTGTTGGTCAGCCCTCGTTCAAAGCCACGCGGCGCCTGAACGACGAGCATCAGATCGAGCAGGTCGGCGAGACCCTGCGCGGGATGATGCCTTGGATCTCCGCAGGCAAAATGGTGGACAAGGCCAAGAACTAAGGCCAAACCAGGGGTATGTCCCCGGTTCAAAAACGCATCGTCAGATTGTCTGTCGCGGTGGTGGCCCTTGGCCTGATCCTTGACGGCGGTCTGACGCATTTGACGGCGCGCACCCACGGGGACGCGCCGTTTGATTTGGTGTTCGAGGGGGAGCGCTATCCGGTTTGGCGGGGTGGCGACCCTGCGCCTGCGGATGCGGCCGTTGCCTTGCCCGATCCCGAAGGCTCGTTCGGCCTGACCGAACGCTACATGCTGCCCGATGGCGCGCAAGTCTCGTGCCGCTTCATCACCACTCGCAGCTGGTGCGGGCAAGGATGGGCGGTGGAGTACGCCACACCATAGCGCGCACAGGTTTGGTGCATTTTTGTTATCTTGTAACAAATCCACACACCCCCATCTGCCCCGTCATGACACATCTTGATATCCATACCCGCACGGGGTGGCCCTCGGATGTGGAGACTTTGCTTGCGGAGTATCCACGGGAGGCCTGGCCCGATCACCCGCATTTCGCGCAATCCATTCGCAATTGGATGGGGGCTCATTTGGGCTTTCGTCAGTTGGGAGAACTGGTCCGGCTGGACACCGAGGCCTATCTGGGCAAAGCCCGCGCACCGGAAGATTACGGCGCGCGCTTGGGCTATTTCGGCAATCTCATGGTGCGCAACTTACACGGCCACCACACCTGGGAAGACCGGTCGTTTTTCCCGGAGATTCAAGAAGTTGATGATCGGTTCGCTACTGGGCTGGAGACATTAGAAAGCGATCATGAAACCTTGGATGAGGTCTTGGAGCGGATCACCGGCCAAGCCAATCGCGTGATCAAACTGATCCAGCTGGACGAGCCCCAGGCCAGGGAAGAGGCCAAAACGCTCAGAGACACTGCGGCGGAGATCGAAGGGTTTCTGGCCCGGCATCTAGAAGATGAAGAAGACCTGATTGTCCCCATCCTGCTGCATCACAAAATGCGGGGCTAGGAGCACGGAAACTGCGCCTCGAAAGCGCTTTGCCCGGCATCGGAAAACAGAACGGCGCGGCTTTCGGGGTCGCGCCGCGCCCAACCAAGCGCCTCGATCCGGGCGAAAAGGGCCCTGCCCAAAGAGCCTGCAAGATGGGAGCGACGCTCGGACCAATCAAGACACTCCCGGCAGAGCGGCGCTCGCCGGGCCCGCAGCTCGGGCAAATCCACGCCAAAGGCCATCACCGCCTCTTCGCCTGCCGGGCTCAACACGGGCCCAATCTTGGTTTCCTCCACCAAGCCTTGGGCCAAGAGACTGTCATAGAGCCGGATTCCCATAGCGCCAGCCAGATGATTGTAACACACCCGCGCATGGCGCAGCGCGTCATCGCGCGGCCCGGTACGGGTTCGGGCGCGGGACAGACCCGCAGAAAGACCCATCAACCGCTCCAACACCTCGGCCACTTCGTCATGGGCCAGCGCAAAATACTTATGTCGTCCCTGCTTTCGGGGTTTCAGCAACCCGCCATCGGCCAATTTCGCCAAATGCGCGCTGGCCGTTTGGGCCGTTACGCCAGCCTCAACCGCCAACTCCGACGCGGTCAGCGCCCGACCATCCATCAGCGCGGTCAGGATATTCGCGCGCGCCGGATCACCGATCAGCGCGGCAATGAAAGCAATATCGGGTCCTTCTTTCATAGTTCGACCATAACCGAAGCATTCGCGCAGGTCGATACGGTAGATCAGGCCGTGAGATCACAGAAAGGAACCTCGATGCTCACCTGTATCATTCGTTATCATATCGATCCGACCAAAAGGGACCAGTTCACGCAATATGCCCGCAATTGGGGCAAGGCGATCCCACGCTGCGGCGCCGATCTCATCGGGTATTTCGCGCCGCATGAAGGATCGAGCACTTTGGCCTATGGCCTCTACAATATCGATAATCTCGCCGCTTATGAGGCCTATCGCGCCCGCCTGGTCGCCGACCCCCTTGGCCAAGAGAATTATGCCTTTGCTCAGAAAGAGAAATTCCTCTTGCGTGAGGATCGGACCTGGTTGAAACGGGTGTCTGACACTGATGGAGACCGCCGATGATCGCCGTGATATTTGAGCTTTGGCCGAAAGCGGATCACCGCGACGCCTATCTGGACATCGCGGCGCGGATCAAGCCGGAGCTTGAGGCGCTGCCCGGATTTATCTCGGTGGAGCGATTCGAAAGCCTGACCGAGCCAGGAAAACTGCTATCGCTCTCGTTTTTCGAAGATGAGCGCGCATTGGAGAGCTGGCGGAATCTACCCAATCATCGGGGGGCACAGACATCCGGTCGGGATCAGCTCTTTGCCGATTATCGGCTGCGTGTGGCGGGTGTGATCCGCGACTATGGGATGTTTGACCGGGCTCAAGCCCCCGACGACAGCGGGGCGATTCATGACACGCCCGACAATGGTCAGGGGGCATGAGCCCAACCAACTTACCCAACCCAGACCGGCCAGGCGCACTCAACTGGGCGCTCATCCTCGGCCTCGGCGTGATCTGGGGCACGGCTTTTATGGGGGTCTCAACCGCGCTCGAAGGCTTTGGAGTCTGGACGGTGACGGCTGGCCGGACCGCACTGGGCGCGCTGGCCCTGATCCTAGCCGGGCCGTTGATTGGCCAAGGGCTGGGGCAGATCAAAGGCATGCGCGCTTGGGGGTATTCCATCGTGATCGGCACGGTCTCGGTCGCGCTGCCCTTTTCGTTGCTCTCTTGGGGGTTGAGCCATGTGCCATCGGCCTTTGCTGGCGTGGCCATGGGGGCAGTGCCGCTCTTGGTCTTGCCGCTTGTTGCCATCTTCTCTCCCGAGGAGGGCATTGGCCCCAAACGGATCGCGGGGGTCACCTTGGGCTTCTTTGGTCTGATTTTATTGGTTGGCGACGGCGCGTTCGACAGCACCGGGCGCGACGCAGAATGGCTTGGCCGGCTCGCCTGCATCGGCGCAGCAGGATGTTATGCAATCGGCTCGGTCATGACCCGGCGGGCCCCCAAAATGCCGCCGGTGAGCTTTGCGACCGCAACGCTGCTGGCCGCCGCCGTCGTGATGATTCCCGTGGCGCTGATCACCGAGGGGGTGCCGACAGACTTTCCGGCCCTCCCAACCGCGGCGCTGATCTATGTCGCGCTTCTGCCCACAGGCCTTGCCGCGATCATTCGCGTGCGCGTGATCACCACGGCGGGCTCAATGTTCATGAGCCTGGTCAGCTATATGGTGCCGGTCTGGGCGGTGATTTTCGGGATCACTTTGATGGGCGAAGCCTTGCCCGCAACGCTCTTCTGGGCGCTCGGCCTGATCCTTGCGGGCATCTTGCTCAGCCAATGGCGAAGCCTATTCGGCCCCCGCTAGCAGGGCCGCGCCAGCACCAGAACCCATGTATTGCCCGCCCGTGCGAAGCCGAATTGCGAGGCGTTGGGGTTGACCATATTCGCTTGGTGGGCCGCAGAGTTGGTCCAAGCGGCAATCGCACTCCGCGTATCAGTCTGCCCTTGCGCGACATTTTCCGCCGTGAAACAGGCTGTATATCCGGCCCGGTTCACACGATCGGTCAGGCTCGACCCATCGCTGCCGGTATGGCTGATCCCGCCGGTCGCTGACATATCGTCGGCATGGGCCTGGGCGGCGGCCTGAAGCGCGGGGCTATGCACCAAGGGGCGCAGGATGCCCGCACCCGCCCGTTGCACCGAGATCAAGGTATTGGCCTGGGCGATCATCCCCGTCGACGAAAGCGGGACCCGTTCCGTCCCTGGCGCGGGGGCGCAGGCGGCAAGAGCTGTGACAAGAAGCAAAGCGGTGAAGCGGATCATGGCCTGTCTCATTGATTGGAACTGCGTTTGAGCGGAGTCTGCGGGAGCCGATGCCCATCCGCAAGGGGGTGCTCCCGCGCGAAAGAATTCGGCAGGGATCGGCTGTTGCCCAAATGAGCGCTGCGCTCTCAGAACAAGTCGCCAGATTTAGACCGGAACATCTCGCAGCAGAGCCAATGCCGCGGCATGCAAAATCGGGTTGGCCGCCGCCACGACGCGCCCGCCGGGATGAGCCGGCTCACCTTGCCAATTGGTGATCACACCACCGGCCGATTCGATCACCGCAATCGGCGCGGCGATATCATAGCTGTGTAGCCCCGCCTCGATCACCAGATCGACCTGCCCCGCCGCCAGAAGCGCATAGGCGTAGCAATCCATGCCATAACGAGTCAACCGAACCTGATCACGAACGGCCTCAAACCCGGCCCTCTCGGCAGCCGTTCCAACCTCGGGGAATGTGGTGAAAAGCACCGCGTCGGCAAGGTCATCCGTCGGGCGTGTCTTCAGCGGTGCAACGCCATGGGGGCCCGCCACCTCGGCATGACCAAAACCGCCTTCGAACCGCTCACCAATATAGGGTTGATCAATCAGCCCATAGATCGGCCCGGCCTCCGCCTGTAGGCCGATCAGGACGCCCCAGGTCGGGGTCCCGGCAATGAAACCGCGGGTGCCATCAATCGGGTCGAGCACCCAGGTCAGCCCGGATCGGCTCGGCACATCCTCGTCTTCCTCTCCCAGGATACCGTCCTCGGGTCGGCGCTCTGCAAGCACGGCACGCATCGCCGCCTCGGCCTCCCAATCGGCCTGCGTCACGGGATCAAATCCCGCTTCTTGTTTGTTTTCTGTCACAAGGCCAGGCGCGCGAAAATGCGGCAAGGTCGCTGCACGGGCGGCATCAGCCAGCGCATGCGCAACAGCGCGCAGTTCGTCAACGGGCATGGAATGATTTGCGGCGGGCGGCATAGGCGACATCTCACAAGCTCTTGGGAACGTTAAGTTGCAAGAGCCGGGGTCGCATGCCGCCCAATGGGCGTCAACAGGGCTTAGGCCGCGTCAGACAGAACACGGGCCAGTTCAAACAGACGCCGACGCTGATTTTCAGGGATTGCGTAATACGACCGGACAAGCTCCAGCGCTTCCTTGTCGGCTAGGATATCTCCCGGTACCGCCGTCTCAGTCGCCTTGTCTTCGGCCCCATCCAAGCCTTCGAAGAAATAGGCCACCGGCACACTCAACGCTTCAGCAATATCCCAAAGCCGAGAGGCACTGACACGGTTCATGCCGGTTTCGTATTTCTGTATCTGCTGGAACTTAATCCCCACCTTTTCGGCCAGCTGCTGCTGTGTCATGCCCACCATCCAGCGGCGGTGGCGCACACGTTTGCCGACATGGACATCAACAGGGTGTTTCACTGGTCTTCTCCTTACCTTCTAAAGACTTAGCCTCGTCAACAGGGCGCGGCGAACGCCGCAATTGGTGCCACTCCACACAGGCGGCGGCCTATTGAGACCGTCTCCGAATAGCAGCTATCAAACACATATCCGCAGCCAAGTCAGCTAACGCCTACTATCGCAGGCATAGTTTAAAACTACTCTACCTAGGCGTGTTCAACAATGATGTGGATCAACTAGCTTAGATTTTCAGCCTGTCTTCACGCTGGCCCTTTACTGTGCTGCAGCTTAGCCTGCGACCGACCCCAAGAGAGAGGATTTCAACAGATGCGTGCCTATCGCGTAAGTGACTTTGACAGCCCCCCTGCCCTGGTTGAGATCGAGACGCCCGTGCCGGGCAAAGGCGAGGTGCTGATTGAAATCGCGGCGTGCGGTCTGAACTTTGCCGATCTGTTGATGATCAAGGGCCAATACCAGGATACGCCGCCGCCACCCTTCACCCTTGGCATGGAAATCGCTGGCACGGTCCGCGGCTTGGGCGAGGGCGTCAGTAGGCCCGCGATTGGCACGCGGGTGGCTGTGTTCGCCGGTCAAGGTGGCTTGGCCGAGTTTGGTTGTTTTCCGGCGGCGCGCTGCATCGAGATCCCGGATCAGATGCCGTTTGAAGACGCCGCCGGGTTTCTGATCGCGTATGGCACATCCCATCTGGCGTTGGACCATCGCGCACGGTTGCAGCCTGGCGAGCGGTTGTTGGTCTTGGGGGCGGCCGGCGGCGTTGGTCTCACTGCGGTCGAGATTGGCGCGCGGATGGGCGCCGAAGTTATTGCGTGCGCGCGCGGGGCGGAAAAGCTGGCCGTGGCCAAGGCCGCGGGGGCCACACATCTGATCGACAGCGAGAGCAGTGATCTCCGCGCCGAGGTGAAAGCTCTGGGCGGCGCAGATGTTGTCTATGACGCCGTCGGCGGCGATCAGTTCACTGCGGCGATGCGAGCGACCAACCCCGAGGGGCGGATCTTGACCATCGGCTTTGCCAGTGGCGAGGTGCCGAAAATTCCCGCTAATCATTTGTTGGTCAAGAATATTTCGGTGATCGGGCTCTATTGGGGCGGCTATATGGGGTTTGCGCCTGAGACCTTGACCGGGAGCTTGGCGACCCTGTTCGATCTCTATCGCGACGGCGGTCTCAGACCACATATCGGCGCCCGTTTCCCACTCGCCGAAGCTGGGGACGCCTTGGCCTTGCTGAAAGCGCGAAAATCCACGGGGAAAGTCGTTGTGACGCCCTAATTGGCGGCCCGCCAAGACCCGCATCAGCCGCCCCCCCGGTGAATTGTGGCACCACCAAGGCGGGGTGCCCCTAAATCGCCTTGGCCGCAGCGAAATCCCGCCGCAGCAGCCCCCTACGGAACCTTGAAGTAATACGCCTGGCAACCGGGCATTTGGGGCAATGCGGCTGCCCTGCACAACGTCAGGATCTCCGCGCGCCCCGAGATTGGGTGGAAACACCCGCTTTGAGGTGGAGCGCAGGATATGCCCGATGGCTATCTGGTCAGCTTAGGAACGAATTTCGCGCTGGATGCTGGCGACAGCATTTCCGGCGGGCTGGTCACGTTCACCACCGCCACCACGATCGGCGCCGGTCAGTGGGAATGGTCCGGCACCTGGAACGGCACCACATTCACCAACGAGTTAGAACCGGGCGTCTATTACGAGGCGACCGACGGCAATGTCTATTTTGTCCCCGATTTTGGCCCGGTCGACACGCTCACCAGTTCAAGCGTTGTCTCGGCCCCGGCCTATTCCCAAGACGATGGGGTCGTCGAAGGCACCGATGGCGATGACCTGATCGACGGCGCCTATGTCGATGAGGATGGCAGCCAAGTCAGCGGCGGGGCCGACAGCGTCGTGGCGGGTGACGGCGACGACACGGTGATCGCGGGCGGTGGTGCCGATACAGTCTTTGGCGGCGCGGGCGACGACTCGATCGAAGGCGGCGGCGGCGCTGACGTCATTCACGGCGATAGCGGACCAGCGGCAGCGGTCACGTCAGAAGCCCTGGTTTGGGAGAATGTCGCGGCCGATGAGGCCGATGTCTCAGCTGGCTTCACGCAATCGACGGGCGAGATCGATGTCACGCTGAGCTTTACCAATACCGGCAATAACACGCCGGAATTCGAGATCGAATCGACCGACGATGTTTATGTCGGCAGCGGCGAGCCCTTTGGCAGCACATCGAGCCTGCGGCTTTGGGGTGATGGCGACGGACCAACCTCGACCACCACAATTGACTTCTCCACCAGCAACGTCGCCTATTCGGGCGAGGTCGAAAACGTCCAGTTCCGGATCAACGATATCGATTGGGCCTCGGGCAATCACCAAGATGAAGTGACGGTCAACGCCTTTGACGCCGATGGCAACCCGGTCACGGTGACATTGACCCCCGGCGGCGGCGATACGGTCAGCGGCAATACGATCACCGCCGAAACCGTTGGGGAATCGCCCGACGATCTGGGCGGATCGGTTTTGGTCGAGATTGCAGGCCCGGTGTCGCAAATCGAGATCATCTATTCCAACCTCGACGATGGCACCCAAGCGATCTGGGTCAGCGACATTCATTTCGACAGTGTACCAACACCAGACGGCAATGACACGATTGATGGCGGCGGTGGTGCCGACGATATCGATGGCGGCGGCGGCGACGACTTGCTGACCGGTGGCACGGGCGATGACACGATTGCCGGTGGTGCCGGCAACGACACGATCAACATCGCAGAGGGGGACGTTGCCACCGGTGGCGACGGTGACGATCTCTTCATTCTCACCGATCTCGGTGAAGGCGGCGCGCAAGATATCACCATCACGGGCGGCGAAGGCAGCGAGATCGGCGGAGATACGCTTGATCTGAACGGGATTGCGCCGCTGAGCTCGGTCGTGATCACCAATTCCGACGACGCGTCCGGCGGGTTGAGCGGGTATGCGATCCTCAACGATGGCTCGACACTCTTTTTTAATGAGATCGAAAACATCATCTGTTTCACCCCGGGCACGCGAATCCTAACGCCCCATGGCGAGCGTGCGATCGAGACCTTGAAGGCCGGAGATTTGATCGTCACCCGGGACGATGGCGTGCAACCGATCCGATGGATTGGCAGCCGAATGGTGCCTGGCGTCGGCAAGTTCGCGCCGGTCCAAATTGACGCTGGCGGCGCGTTTGGGGCCAAGCGGCCACTATTGGTCTCGCCACAGCACCGGATGTTGGTTGAAGGCTATCGCGCCGAACTGACCTTTGGCGACGACGAGGTGTTGGTCGCGGCAAAACACTTGATTGATGGGCGCTCCATCAGGCAGGAAGAGCGTGGTTTCGTCACCTACATCCACATGATGTTTGACCGGCACCAGATCGTCTATGCCGAGGGCGCGGCAACCGAGAGCTTCCATCTGGGCGATCAGGGGTTGGAGGCATTGAGTAACGAGGGCCGAGACGATCTCTTTCGGCAATTTCCGCATCTCCGTGCCGACCCGAACGTCTACGGCGACACTGCCCGGCGCTGCGCTAAGGCGCATGAAGCGCAACTGATCCTCGCCTAGACCAGGGCGCCCTCTTCAACTTCGTGCGGTGCAGGTCAGACGATCATCTGTTTCCCGAACATGCCGCGCCGGCCCATTTGCTTTCGCTGTCAAACACGCCACTGACCCGGGTACGCACCTCCCCCTGGGCCGAGCGATTTGCCCGCCTAAAGACCGTCGGCGCCCCCGATGGCACAAAGCTGGCCAAGCAGGTCTTCGAAGATATGATCGACCTGCTGGATTAACTTGCGCGGAAGGCCTGCCGCACCAGGTCGGTCAACGCCTGGGCGGGTTCGTCGCCCGCCAACTCGGCCCGATACATGTTGATCTTGACCGACGGCAGCTCCGGCAGAGTGCCGTTATGCTGCACCCGCTCCACATAGGGCGGCTCGGTGCCCGCGATGCTGGCATGAATCGCCAGATCGGCGCTGACCGACGCCTCGACGGTACGTGTTGAATCACTTTCGACCGCCATTTCCCAACTGATCGCATGGGCATCGAGCGCCGACTGAACGGCTTTGCGGAAGATACAGTTATGCTCGAACGCGAGGCGCAGCGGGCGTTGTTTCCAAACTTGACCATCCTGCGCCCCAACCCAGACCAACGGGCGTTCGCGGAGTGTCTCGCCACCCGTATCCAGATGGTCCTCGGTTGTCAGGATCACGTCGATCTCCCCCCGGTCGAACATCCGTTTCAGGCGGGACGTATAAGATGACATCAGTTGCACCTTCATCCGCGGATAAGCCGCATTGAACCGGTGCAACACCTGCGGGATCGCGGGATAGACGATGTCATGCGGCACGCCGAGAATCAGCTCGCCCTCGTACTCCTTGGCCGTCAGGCGGCCCAGAACCTCGTCATTCAACTCCAACATCCGCCGGGCATAGCCCAACATCTGCTCCCCCGCGCCGGTCAGCGATAGCCGCCGCGCGGTGCGGTCCAGAAGCGTAACACCAAGACTTTCTTCCAGTCGCTTGAGCTGCATCGACACGGCCGATTGGGTCAGGTTCAAAAAGCCACTGGCCTTGGTCACACCGCCCGCATCGGCAACAGTCACGAAGGAGCGCAGGGCCGTCATATCGAGGTTCCGAGGCATATCACATTCCTTGATGTCAAACTTCAGAAATATTCGTTTTTAAAATGCACATTCCTGCTCCATATATCAAGCATCGAAATGTCTCCCCCAAGACCCATCACAAAAACGAAAGGACTTGTCATGGCTCACACCGTTGCACATCACCGCGCCCTCCCTGCCCGCCAGGCAGGCCTGTTCCACCTGATCTCGACCGCATTCGCCGTCTGGCGTCAGCGCCGCGCCCTGGCCTCTTTGGATGCCAATGCCCGCCGCGACCTTGGCCTTTCGAACGAAGAGATCTCGATTGAAACGGCCCGCCCGATTTGGGATGTGCCGCAGACTTGGCGCTACTGATAGGTAAAAACTATCCGATTCCCGGCCCGGCTTACGTCAAGATAGCTTGAAAAAGCGCCCATCCTCGCCAATATTCAGTGGCAAGGATGGGCGTTTTTTATTGCGCCCCAAACGGCCAATTAAGTGGAGGACCACATGGCAGAATTCGACACGATCCGGACCCGCGGCGCAGCCGTTAGCCAGGCCGAGATCGATCAGGGCCTTCGCGCCCATATGAACAAGGTCTACGCCACCATGTCCGGTGGTATGGCGATCACCGCGGCTGCGGCCTGGGCGATTGCCAATCTGGCTGTGACCAGCGACCCGACCGGGGCAACGGTAGCGCTGCGCGATGGCGCCTATCTGACTGGGCTCGGCGAAGTTCTGTTTACAACACCACTGCGTTGGGTGGTGATGTTCGCACCGCTGGCCTTCATCCTCTTCGGTTGGGGCGCTCTGATGCGCCGTGGTTCCGCCGCGGCCGTATCGCTTGGCTTCTTCGTCTTCGCCGCCGTGATGGGCGTGTCGATGAGCTCGATCTTCCTGGTCTTCACGCCCTATTCGATCGTGCAGACCTTCTTGGTGACGGCCATCGCCTTCGCGGGGCTGAGCCTCTGGGGCTACACGACCAAGCGGGACCTCTCAGGGATGGGCACCTTCCTGATCATGGGCGTGATCGGCCTGATCGTGGCAATGGTGGTCAACATCTTCCTGCAATCGCCCGCGATGATGTTCGCGATCTCGGCCATCGGCATCTTGATCTTCGCCGGTCTGACCGCGTTCTACACCCAGGCGATCAAAACCGAGTATGTGGCCCACGCGGCCCATGGCGATCAGGAGTGGCTTGACAAAGCCGCTATCGACGGCGCGCTCAGCCTCTACATCGCCTTCCTGAACATGTTCCAGTTCCTACTGATGTTCATGGGGCAACAGGAATAGCCTGACGACACTAGGTTTTAGGAAGGGCCGGTCCATGCGACCGGCCCTTTTCTTTCGCGGCCTCAAAGCGCCCGGATCATCTGCACTGCCGGGAAGGTGATGCCGGGACGAAGCGCAATCTCGATCTCGCCTTGGACTGCAAAGCCCATAGCGGCGTAGAACGGCACGGCCGTGCGGGAGCTCTGACAACTGAGCCGGGTGATGCCTGCCGCACGTGCTTGGTCAAAGGCATGGCGCAAAATCGCCCCTGCCAATCCCCGCCGCGTGGCCTTCGGATGTGTCACCACATGACGAATATGCCCCAAATCGCGCGGGCCAACGCCACCTTGCGGACCTGAGTGGGTCCACCCACCCGCAGCCAGCGCCTCCCCCTCATCATCCTGCGCCATGTAGAATGTGCCCGAGCGCAGCAGCTCGGGTCGCGCACGCGAAATGAGTGGCAGCGCCGTGACCAGGACCGAGGGGGGATAATCCGGCTTCAGAAGCACCGGATAGCTCGCCGCCAAAAGCGCATCGATCGCCGGTGTATCGGCCCCTGAGGTGGGCCGGATGGTGATGTTCTGAGTCATCGCGATTGCCCCTTCTGAACAACAAAAAGGCCGCGGAGCGAATGCTGCGCGGCCTAGGTCGGTAGACTGTAAGAAGGCTTACTTGATTTTGCCTTCCTTATATTCCACGTGCTTGCGCGCAACCGGGTCGTACTTACGTACGACCATTTTCTCGGTCATGGTGCGGGCGTTTTTCTTGGTCACATAGAAGTGGCCGGTGCCCGCGGACGAGTTCAAGCGGATTTTGATCGTGGTTGGCTTCGCCATGTCACAGGCTCCTTGGAAAGTCGGGCCGGGGCGCGCGTGCAGCCTCCGGGAATCTCGGAATGAGCGCGCTTTTTATCTGCCGCGCGCCCCGTGTCAACCATCAAATGCCGGGAAGGAGCAGATGAAGGGCGATGCCGGGCAAAAGCATGAGGGCGATCACCTTGAGGAGATCCAGCTTCCGCCAGAGCAAGAGATAACCAGCCAGGCAAGCCAATAGCAGGGCGGGCCAAGAGAGCGTGGAAAGCGTCGGCGTCCAGAGCTGCAGCGGGCCAAAGGTCTCGCGGCTGACCTCGGCGAAAAAGACGTTCAACGCGAACCAAAGCGAGAGGTTCAGGATCACGCCCACCACAGCAGCCGTTATAGCGCTGAGCGCGCCGGTCAATCGGGGTTGCGCCGAAATCCACTCGATATAGGGCGCACCTGCAAAGATCCAAAGGAAACACGGCGCGAAGGTCACCCAGAGCGTAACGACAGCGGCGGCAATGCCGTAGCCCGTGCCACCCACCTGCGCGCCCGCCAGAAAGCCAACGAACTCGGTGACCAGGATCAGCGGCCCTGGCGTGGTCTCTGCCAGGCCAAGCGCGTCCATCATCTGCCCGGTGGTCAGCCAGCCGAAATCGCCGACAACTTCCTGAACCATATAGGCCAGTACGGCATAGGCCCCGCCAAAGGTCACCACCGCCAGTTTCGAGAAGAAAAGCCCGACCTGGGTGAGGACGCTTTCGGGCGCCATAAGCCACAGCGCGGCCAGAGGCGTCAGCCAGATCGCCGCCCAAGTGCCGATGGTTTTCAGCGTTTGGCCGCTCTTCACTGCGGGCACGGGCGCGGCATCCGTCGCCCCTCCAGCCATGAAGAGCGCGCCGATCACGGCGGCGGCCACGATGATCAGTGGAAACGGGAGTTGCAGGAAGAAAATCCCGACAAAAGCCGCAGCCGCCAACCCATAAGCCAGCCGCGAGGTCAGCGCCTTTTGGCTGACTTTCATCAGCGCCTGGATCACGATGATGATCACCGTGGCTTTGATACCTAGGAACATCGCTTCGACCAGCGGGACCTGGCCAAAGGCGGCATAGAGCATGGCCAAAGCAAGGATCAAGGCCGCCCCCGGCAGCACAAAGAGCATTCCCGCGATCAGCCCACCCACCGTGCCAGCGAGGCGCCAGCCGGAATAGGTGGCCAGTTGCATCGCCTCGGGGCCGGGCAAAAGCATGCAGAAGGACAGCGCGTTGAGGAATTGGCGTTCGGTGAGCCAGGGGCGATCCTCGACCAGTTCCTTGTGCATCAGGGCGATCTGTGCTGCCGGGCCGCCGAAGCTGAGCAGGCCGATCCGGGCGAAGACGCGGGTGAGATCGGCAAGGTCGGGTTGCTCTTTGGCCGTGGTGTTTTCGGCAACGCTCATGCCGCATATCCTTTCGTCTCGGCGGGGCCTGTCCCCACATAAAGGGCGTCGAAGACGCAGGCCAGACGTGAGAGCCATGCCCGATCCCCATGACCTTGGCGTGACAAGCCGCCGATGACCACCGCAACCGGGACGGTTTTGCTGCTCACCGTTTCGGCAAGCACGGTGATATCGGTCAGTTTGACCAACAGACCGATGCCAAGGTGCCGTGCCTCTGGCCAAGCAACCGCGTCATATCAGTCAAGCACGCTCAACATATGATCGCGGTGGATAGAACTCGCCTCTGTCAGAGGTTCGATCCAATGCAGGAAAGCCCAAGCTGAGAGCGCCCTGTGACGCTCCACCCCCCTTCAGCCCCATGCCACTCTCGGCCGTGGCGCGGCTTCGGCTGCTAGAGCGAGATTGGCACCAACACCTCGGGGTCATGCACCGTCACACCCGGCAGCGCCGCTTTCAACTCGTCAGCGCTTTGCGCCAGGAGCGGGAAGGTTTTGTAGTGATAGGGAATGACCGTCTCGAACTTGAAGAGTTTCGAGGCCGCATATGCCGCGCGCTTCATATCCATGGTGAAATGCCCGCCCGCACAGAGAATACCGATCTCCGGCGCGTGGAGATCCTGCAAGACGCCCATATCGGCCATCACATCGGTATCGCCCGACACATAGACGGTGCGCCCCTCGCCCGCGATCATGTAGCCAGCCTCCCCACCGGTATAAAGCGGGCCTTCGTCAGTGCCGATGGAAGAGGAATGGGCCGCATTGACCATGGTCACCGCGACGTCACCGATCTGAACCGTGCCGCCCTTGTTGAAACCGACCGTCTCAATCCCTTCGCTTTCGCCCCACCACGCCATGAGATCATAAATCCCATAAACCGGGACACCCAACTCTTTGGCGAGGGCCGGTACATTGCCGGTATGATCGAGATGGCCATGGGTGATGAGAATGGCCGTTGTCCCTTGATTGGCCTCATCCCGGCGGTCCTTTGGGAACAGCGGGTTGCCGTCTTCCCAGGGGTCGATCAGCAGCACTTGATCGCCAATTTCAAGCCGCACCGCGGAATGTCCAAGCCACGTGTATCTCATCGGGGCCATCTCCTTCTGGTCTGTCTGACAAGAAGGATGCCTCAATTGCGGCAACTGGGCAAAGCCCGATTAAGGGGCGGGCGCCACTCGGCGGCACAGGATCTTGGCCGTGATCGCCGCAGAACTGCCGGCAATAAACAAAACGAGCGTCACAAATGGCATGAACGGCAAGGCCATATGCATGAGCATGGGTGTCAAAGAGATCGAGACAAGCAACGATCCAAGCAGCGCGGCAAAAACAATGATGATGGATGTCTTGGCGGGGTGTTCCAAGGGCTCTACCTCTTTGCAGATGAGGCAAAGAGACCTCCAGACCAGGACAAAAATGAGGCGAAGTTATGGAATTAGACGCCGTCATTGACGCCTATTGCGAGCGGCTTGACCCTTCGTTTTGGGCCGAGCCGCTGAATGCCGTGACCAATTCCGCCTTTCTTCTGGCGGCGGTGTTTATGGCGATCCGGTTGCGAGATGCGCGGCTCCCTCTGGCCTGGGGGCTGGTGGGTCTTCTGGCCGCGATCGGGATCGGATCGTTTCTGTTTCATACCTTTGCCACGGGCTGGGCCGCGCTCTCCGATGTGATCCCGATTGCGCTCTTCATCTTGGTCTATCTCTTTGCGCTCAACCGTGACGTCTGGCGCTGGCCGTTTTGGGCCGCCCTTCTGGGGACGATTGCGTTTCTGCCTTATGCGGCCCTGGTCACACCGCTTTTCAACGCTTTGCCCTTCTTTGAGGTCTCTGCCATCTATTGGAGTGTCCCGCTGGCGCTTTTGATCTATGCCGCCCTGCTCCGGTCCCGAACCCCCGAAATCGCACAGGGCATGGTCATCGGCGCGGGGATTCTGATGCTCTCACTCACAGCGCGGAGCCTCGATATGCCGCTCTGCGCGGCCCTGCCCGTTGGCACACATTTCCTCTGGCATCTGCTCAATGCGCTCATGCTGGCCTGGATGATCGAGATTTACCGCCGCCATATGCTTGCGGCGCAAGCGACCGAAGGCTAAACCCCGCTCCGAAAGTATCACCTTTCGGGTGAAACTCCCCCATTGGGGCAATTGATATGGAGCGCCCATGTCCATCGACAAAGACACCGCCGCGAAAGTGGCGAAATTGGCCCGGATCAAGGTCGAAGAGCAGGAGCTCGACGCCTTGGCCGGAGAGTTCAACGCAATTCTCGGCTTCATCGAGCAATTGAACGAGCTGGATGTGGAAAATGTCGAGCCGATGACCTCCGTCACACCGATGCGATTGAAACGGCGCGAAGATATCGTCACGGATGGCGACCAGCAGGACAAGGTTTTGGCCAATGCGCCCGATGCGCGGGAAGGCTTCTTTGCAGTGCCGAAGGTGGTGGAATAATGTCTGATCTCAACACATTGACCATTGCAGCAGCCCGCGATGCGCTGCGGGCGGCTGAGACCACATCGGTCGAACTGACCGAAGCCTGCCTGACCCAGATCGACGCGGCTGACGCCCTTGGCGCCTTTGTCCATAAGACACCTGAGCTGGCGCTGGAGCGCGCCCGCGCGGCAGATGAGCGGATTAAAGCCGGGGACGCGCCAGATATGTGCGGCATCCCGGTGGGCATCAAAGATCTGTTCTGCACCGAGGGCGTGGCGAGCCAAGCGGGTTCGAAAATCCTCCAAGGGTTCTTGCCGCAATACGAATCCACCGTCTCGGGTCAGTTGAAATCGGCGGGTGCCGTGATGTTGGGCAAGCTCAACATGGATGAGTTTGCGATGGGGTCGTCGAACGAGACCTCGGTCTATGGCAATGCGGTGAACCCCTGGCGCTCCGGCAATTCTGACGCGGCGCTGACCCCAGGCGGCTCGTCTGGCGGCTCAGCCAGCGCGGTCTCCGCCGATCTCTGCCTTGGCGCCACGGGCACCGATACCGGCGGCTCCATCCGCCAACCGGCGGCCTTTACCGGCATTGTCGGCCTCAAGCCCACCTATGGCCGTTGTTCGAGATGGGGCATTGTCGCCTTCGCCTCCTCGCTTGATCAGGCCGGTCCGATGACCAAAACCGTGCGCGACGCGGCGATCATGGGCCGCGCGATGATGGGGCATGATCCGAAGGACTCAACGTCCGCCGATCTGCCCGTGCCGGACTTCGAAGCCATGCTGACCGGCGACATCAAGGGCAAAGTTATTGGTATTCCAAAAGAATACCGGATGGATGGCATGCCCGACGAGATCGAAACGCTCTGGACCCAGGGCCGCGAGATGCTGGCTGATGCTGGCGCCGTGATCCGCGATATCTCGCTGCCACATACAAAATATGCGCTGCCCGCCTATTACGTGGTCGCGCCGGCTGAAGCGTCGTCGAACCTCGCGCGGTATGATGGGGTTCGCTTCGGCCACCGAGCACAGCTCAGCCAGGGTGACGGCATCACCGAAATGTATGAGAAAACCCGCGCCGAAGGGTTTGGGCCGGAGGTCAAACGCCGGGTGATGATCGGCACCTATGTGCTCTCCGCCGGGTTCTACGACGCATACTACAACCGCGCGCGGAAAGTGCGGGCTTTGATCAAGAAAGATTTCGAGGATGTGTTTGCCGACGGCATTGATGCGATCCTGACACCTGCCACACCATCCGCCGCGTTCGAGCTGGGCAAAGAGCATACGGACCCGGTTGAGATGTATCTCAACGACGTCTTTACGGTGACTGTGAACCTCGCGGGCCTGCCCGGAATTGCCCTGCCGACCGGGCTGGACCGGCAAGGCTTGCCGCTTGGCTTGCAGTTGATCGGGCGGCCTTGGGAAGAGGGTGATCTGCTCAACACCGCCTATGCACTGGAACAAGCCGCTGGTTTTGTGGCGAAACCGGCGAAATGGTGGTAAGAGCAAGCGCTCAAGAGCAAGACATGAGGTTGAGCGATGCGGAGAGTTAGCCTGGCCCTGGCCTCGGTGATGGTGGTTGCAGCTTGCGTAAGCAGCCCCCCAAATGACGTATCCGAAGGCGTCGGCTTTGGCGATTATGGTCGCTATTCCGCCGACCGCGCCGCGCGGCAAGCGCAGCTGCGTGGTGACACCCCGCCGCAAACCATCCTGCCCCCTACCAGCACCACAGCGTCGATCAGCACCACGACCAGCGCGACCGGTGCAACCGATAACGTGACCGCCCGCGCTGCCGCAGCCATCGCAGAGGCCGAAACTGCGCCTCAACCGACACCGACGACCAACGCTCAAGTCGCGGCCAACAATCCCGATATCTCCGATGAGCAAGATTTTGGCGCGGTAAGTGCGCGCGAAAGCATCGAAAGTGACGCCGAACGGCGCGCTCGGATGCAAGAGCAATTGGTCATCGTGCAGCCCACGGCGGTGCCGGATCGGCCCGGAGCCACGGGCCCCAATGTGATCGAATACGCGCTCAGCACATCTCACCCGGTCGGCGAACAACGCTACCGGCGCTCGCCCTTCCGTCAAGGACGGCATGAGGCGAACTGCCTCGCCTACCGTTCAGACGATCTGGCGCAGGAAGCGTTTTTGTCGCTCGGCGGACCGGAACGCGACCGACAAGCACTCGATCCCGATGGCGATGGCTATGCCTGCGACTGGAACCCGTCGGTTTATCGCAATGCCGCCCAGGCCGCGCGCGGGAACTGATGCGCTCGCCCAATTTCGGGGAGCGGCGTGACGGGCTAAGCCCCGATCTTGTCGTGATCCATTACACCGCTATGGAGAGTTGTGAGGCCGCCCTCCGGGCGCTCTGCGATCCGGCGCGGGAGGTTTCGGCCCATTACCTAATCTCGGAGACAGGCGAACTGCTGTCGCTGGTCGATGAGGAGATGCGGGCCTGGCACGCAGGCGCGGGCGCTTGGGCGGGCGTGGGCGATGTGAATTCCCGTTCCATCGGGATCGAACTCGCCAATACTGGCTTCGCTCCCTTCCCTGCCCCGCAGATGGACGCGCTTGAGATATTGCTGGTCGGCGTTCTGACCCGCTGGACCATCCCGCCGCAAAATGTCATCGCCCATTCCGATATGACGCCGGGTCGGAAAATCGATCCCGGACCACGCTTTGACTGGCGACGTTTGGCGCTTGGCGGAGTGTCGGTCTGGCCGGAACCGGGGGCCGTACAAAAGCCGAACCCACTACAGTTTGCCGCCGATGCGGCGCGGTTTGGCTATCCAACAGACGACCCCGGCCTCCTGCTTCGCTCGGTCCGGCTTAGGTTCAGGCCCTGGGTAAAGGGCCCGCTTGACGGCGAGGATATGGCGCTCATTGCCGATCTCGCGGCACGCTATGGCGTTGACCGCGAACTGCCAAATGCCTAGATGAACCCCGCGCGGAGGGTCGGATGGCCGCGAGACTTCTGTCTCGAGGAAAGTCCGGACTCCCTGAAGCAACGGTGCCGGGTAACGCCCGGGCGGAGCGATCCGACGGAAAGCGCCACAGAAAACAAACCGCCCTCGTTCGCGAGGGTAAGGGTGAAACGGTGGGGTAAGAGCCCACCGCGCTTCTGGCAACAGCGGCGGCACGGCAAGCCCCACCGGGAGCAATGCCAAATAGGGATCTCGCGGGGCCAAACCCCAGGGCCGCTTCAGCCCGAGAGATCCGGGTTGGCAGCTAGAGCCAACGGGTAACCGTTGGCGTAGAGGAATGGTCATCTAGGGCGGCAACGCCTGGACAAAATCCGGCTTACAGACTCTCCGCGCGATTTCCGCTGATCCTTATTGAGCGCCTCCGGCGCAACGATTTCGCCTCGCCTTCGCCCTTCGGGCACGGCTCAGGCGACACCCTCCACCGTGCCGACGGCATTGAGCGTGTCGCAGGCTGCCATGAAGCGATGCCTCCGGCGGCCATATTTGAGAAGCAAAGATGCAAGCGGTTCGCCTTCCCCGCTATCCGTCTGCCGGCTTCGCGCGGGAAGGCGCCCCATCTTCGCTTGCGGTCATCGGCATGGCTGCCTGTACCGCAGTCGCAAAACTACAATGCCCTGGTTAACAAAGGGTAAGCTGCCATCTTTGCTTCAAAAATATGGCGGGGGAGGCGCAAAGCGCCGGGGGCAGAGCCCCTTGATCGGAACCTATCCACGCCGTGACCTGAAGAAGTCTCGCATCAAGGCCTCGGCCGCATCTTCCCCGATACCGCCATAGATCTCTGGCACATGATGGGCCTGCGGATGTTCGAAGACCCGCGGCCCCTGCGCCACGCCGCCCGATTTTGGGTCGGCCGCGCCATAGTACAGCCGCGACAACCGCGCCGCTGAAATGGCACCCGCGCATGCGGGGCAAGGCTCTAGCGTCACATAGAGGTCGCAGCCAGTGAGCCGTTCGGAACCAAGTGCCGCCGCGGCCGCACGGATTGCCAGAAGCTCAGCATGTGCCGTCGGGTCAGACAGCTCCCGCATGCGGTTACCCGCCCGTACCAATACCTCGTCGCCCCGCACGATGACAGCGCCGACAGGCACCTCTCCCCGCTCTGCCGCCGCGCGCGCTTCCGCCAAAGCCTGATCCATGAATGTGCGAAACCCAGTCATGGGTCCTGGTCTTGCCGCTTTCCTTCGCGCTGTCAAACCGCTAGGCACCGCGCATGAGTGATGAGACCCCCAAAGGCGACCGGATCGCCAAGGTACTGGCGCGCGCTGGCGTGGCCTCCCGCCGCGAGGCGGAGCGGATGATCGAGGCCGGACGTGTAACGGTGAACGGCAAGCGGATCACCAGCCCGGCGCTGAATGTCACCGCCGAGGATGCGCTGAGCGTCGATGGCAAACCCGTGGGAGCGCCGGACCGGGCGCGGCTGTGGCTCTATCACAAGCCGCTTGGCCTGGTGACCAGCAATGCCGATGAGAAGGGCCGGAAAACGGTGTTCGATGCGCTGCCCGAGGGGTTGCCGCGGGTGATGAGCGTCGGGCGGCTCGACATCAACTCTGAAGGGTTGCTGCTCTTAACCAATGATGGCGGGTTGAAACGCAAACTAGAGCTGCCCTCGACCGGCTGGTTGCGCAAATACCGGGTCCGCGTGAAGGGCGCGCCAAAGACCGAGGATTTTGCGCCGCTCCGCAAAGGGGTGACAATCGAAGGCGAGCGGTTTCAGCCGATGGAGGTGGTGCTAGACCGACAGCAGGGCGCCAATGCCTGGCTGACGGTTGGGTTACGCGAGGGCAAGAACCGCGAGATTCGGCGGGCAATGGGCGAAATCGGGCTGGATGTGAATCGGTTGATCCGCGTCAGCTACGGCCCGTTTCGGCTCAACGACTTGAAACCCGGTGAGGTCGAAGAAATCAAACCGCGCGTCTTATCTGACCAATTGGGGGTCCCGCTACCCGAGGGCCATGCGCAGGCGAAGCCGAAACCGAAACGCCCCGGGCTGCGCAAAGCGCCAGCAAAACCAGGCGGCGCTACCCCGCGTCGCCCTCGCCCGGCTCCTCGTCGGAAAGGCTGAACCGCTCGATCAGGCGCGCCTGAGTCATGAAGACCACAAAGAGGAAAGCCGGCAAGCCGAAGGTCTCGAAGGTCACCCAAAACTCGGTGCTCTGCGTCCGCCAGACGATCTCATTGGCCAACCCCATCAACGCAAAAGCGCCAGCGAGCCGTTTGGTCAGGATCATCCAGCCCTCGTCGCGCATCGGCAGCAGATCCCCCATAACAAATTGCAGCCAGGACTGGCCGCGCAGAAGACCAATCCCGAGCACCACGGCGAAGAAGCCATAGACCAGCGTGGTCTTCATCTTGAAGAACCGCTCATCGTTGAACCAGATGGTCAGCGCCCCGAACACCACGACCAAGACCGCAGTAAACACCTGAATCCGCGAGATTTTCCGAGTGAGCACCCAAAGTGCTGCAATTGACGCCAGAAGCAGCGGCACAAACGCCGCCGTGACCAGGATGAACCCGTCATATTCCGTGCCGCCGATCTCCCAGGTCACATCTCGGAACCGCATGTAAGCGACAAAGAACAGAAGCGGCGGGCCGAGCTCCAGCGCCGATTTCAGCCAAGGTTTAATGTCGCGTTCTGCCATGCCGGGTTCCTTATCCACCCATCTCAACTATCACCGCCCCCGCCGCAATCAACCCCATCAACGCCACGCGGCGCGGACCGACGGTTTCGCGGAGGACGAGCCAGCCGATCAGGGCGGCGAAAACAGTGGAGGTTTCGCGGAGAACGGCGGCCTCGCCGACGTGATCGAGCCGGGTCGCCAGCATGATCGAACCGAAGCTGCCAAAGGCAACCAAGCCGCCGATAAACCCGCGCAAGGCCAAGGGGCCGAAGGCGGGTGGGTCCTCCATCCGCAGATAGGCGCGACCTGCGATGATCGGGAAGAGCAACCCGTCGATGAAGAAAAACCAGGCCAGGAAGGTGAAGGGATCCGCCGCCGCGCGGATGCCATACGCATCATACGTGGTGTAGAGCGCCACGAAGAGGCCCGTCAGGACGGCCAGCCAAAGCGCTGGCACCAATGTGTCCCGCGCGACGGTAATCGTGCGCATATTGTAGATCGCAAGCCCGTAAATCCCGGCCAGCAACACTGCGACGCCCAACCATTGCACGCCGTTAAACGTCTCGCCAAAGAGCAACCAAGCCCCGATCACCGTGAATAGCGGGCCGGTGCCCCGCATCACTGGATAGACCACCGTGAACGCACCACGCCGATAGCTGGCAAGAGCCGCCCATTTGTAAAGCGCGTGAATGACAAACGCGCCCGCAAAGATCGGCCACATATGCGGCTCCGGCCAAGGCACGACGAAGAGCGCGAAGGGGGCGGCCATAAGCCCGTAAGACGCATCAATCGCGCCACGGGCCAGAAGCGGATCATGGCGGCCCTTTTGTAGCGCGCCGAAAAAGGCGTGTAGGAACGCCGCCAGGAGCGCCAACCCCAAAGCCACCCACTCGCCGGAGGGCGTGCCTTCTAGAGAGATGATGAAATCGCCCAAAGCGCGGGATCAGCGCAGATAGCGCGCCATCCCGTAGCGCTCGGTGAAGCCGAATTTCGCATAGAGATTTTCCGCGCCGGGATCCGCGATCAGGCTGATATAGCATCCCTTTGGCAGGTTGGCCTCGGCCCACCCCATGAGCGCCGCCATCACCTGTGTCCCAAGACCCTGGCGTTGATGGTCAGGATGCACCGCAATATCTGTGATCTGCGCAAAACAGCCGCCATCGCCGATCAACCGCCCCATTGCCACAAGTCGCTCCTCGGCATCGCGGAACCAAACGCCGTGGAGCCCTTGCGCAAGCCCGATGCGCGCGGCCTCGTCCGGGTATCCACCCATCCCGGCGACGTCCCGAAGCCCAAGATATTCCGCAACCGACGCGGGCTGATCCGACAGTGCGATCATGCCTCCGCCCCGGTCAGAGCGCGCGCGAAATCTTCCGGGTCAAATGGAGCCAAATCGTCGATCTGCTCGCCCACGCCAATCGCATGAATCGGTAGCCCAAACTTATCGGCCAGCGCGACCAGCACGCCGCCCTTGGCAGTCCCGTCAAGCTTGGTCATCACGAGGCCCGAGACATCGGCCATTTTCTGGAAGGTTTCGACCTGCGAGAGGGCATTTTGCCCAGTCGTCGCATCGAGCACCAACAGTGTATTGTGCGGCGCGTCGGGGTCTTTTTTGCGGATGACGCGCACGATCTTGGCCAGTTCTTCCATCAAATCGGCCCGGTTCTGCAGCCGCCCGGCGGTGTCGATCATCAAAAGATCGGCGCCATCGGCCTCTGCTTTGGTCATCGCGTCAAAGGCCAGCGCCGCCGGGTCAGACCCCTCGGGCGCGGTCAAAACCGGCACGCCAGCGCGTTCGCCCCAGACCTGTAATTGTTCCACGGCGGCGGCACGAAACGTGTCGCCCGCGGCAATCACCACCTGTTTTCCCGCCGCTTTGAACTGGCTGGCGAGCTTGCCGATGGTTGTGGTCTTGCCCGAACCATTCACGCCCACGACCAAAACCACCTGCGGCTTCTTCGGATAGATTGGCAGGGGCCGTGCTACGGGCTCCATCACGCGCGCCACCTCGGCGGCCAGCAAGTCTTTGATATCGCTGGCCGTCATCAGTTTGCCATAGCGCCCCTCGGCCATATTCGCCGTCACGCGGAGCGCGGTGTCGACGCCCATATCGGCCGAGATCAGAAGCTCCTCCAGCTGCTCCAACATATCGTCATCCAGAGCCCGGCGCGGCGCAGCACTCCGCCCCATCAAACGCCCCAGGAGACCTGGTTTATCGACCGGTTCTTCCGCAGGTTCTGGGGTCAACTCGACGCGCAGCGGTTCTGATGGCGTTGTGGGGGCCTCAGGCTCAGGCTCAGGCTCAGGCTCAGGCTCAGGCTCAGGCTCAGGCTCAGGCTCAGGCTCAGGCTCAGGCTCAGGCTCAGGCTCAGGCTCAGGCTCAGGCTC